>Ga0247611_10007670_pt1 | contig 13464 bp, 6 predicted proteins | sample 177DNAGHGhighgp2_FD_192422 | JGI IMG/M metagenome (GOLD analysis project Ga0247611, IMG submission 192422) | Sheep rumen microbial communities from Palmerston North, Manawatu-Wanganui, New Zealand - 1770 DNA GHGhigh gp2 | ecosystem: Host-associated > Mammals > Digestive system > Stomach > Rumen ... | reverse complement strand
CGATTCGACCATTTGGGGTTATGTACCCCGGACGACGAGTACGGTGGTAGCCTTCAGCAATGAGACCGGTTCGCGCGCGATGCAAGATGTCGGTCTGAACGGTTTGAGCACCGCGCAGGAACAGAACTGGCCAACCTACCGGCAGTACCTGACCGATCTGCAGAACCGCGTTTCTGCCGATGTATGGAACGCCTGGAACAACGAGCGCTTCTCGCCGCGTAATGACCCGGCCGGCGATAATTATCATTACTACCGCGGCACGGATTATGACGAAGAAGAAGTACCTATCCTGGAACGCTATAAACATTTCAACGGCACGGAAGGCAACTCGCCTGCCACCGAGCAGCAGACGGAGAGTTACGGAACAGCTTCGACGCTGACACCGGATGTGGAAGATATCAACCTGGATAACACGCTCAACGAATACGAGAAATACTACCAATACAAAGTGATCCTGCGTCCGGACATGATGGAGGTAGGCCGTCAGCATATTACGGAAAAGAAAGTACGGACCGTGACCCTGCGTAACGGTGAGACACAGGATGTGACATGGTACCAATTCAAGATTCCGTTGAAAGGTGACAGCGCGAGTGTGAAGAAGATCGGCGCCATCCGTAACTGGAAATCCATCCGCTTCATGCGTATGTACCTGACGGGCTGCGAGAAAGAGACGCACTTGCGTTTCGCCACGCTGGATCTGGTTCGCGGCGACTGGAGACAGTACACCCGTGATCTGGCGCCGGTTGGAACACCGGTGAACACCGGCGCATCGATTGACGTACAGACGGTGAACATCGAGGAGAACAGTACCCGTACGCCGGTTAACTACGTGCTGCCGCCTGGTGTAAGCCGTCAGACCGACCCGGGTCAGGCACAACTCATTGCGCAGAACGAACAGGCGATGGTGATCCGCGTGACCAACCTCAGTCCGCATGATGCCCGCGCGATGTACAAGAACACGGGGTACGACATGCGGCAATACAAGAACCTGCAGATGTTCGTTCACGCGGAGCAGATGAGCACGATCGATCCGGAGTTGCAAGACGGCGACCTGAGTTGCTTCATCCGCTTGGGTACCGACCTGCGTAATAACTACTATGAATACGAAATCCCGCTGCGTCTGACCGCGCCGGGAATGTATAACAACAACTCCGCCGTAGACCGTGAAGCCGTTTGGCCGACAGAGAACATGTTCGACTTCCCGCTGAGTGCGCTCACCGCCGCCAAGGTCGCCCGTAACAAAGCCAAACGGGCAGGCAACGAAGGGGTAAGCAACACAATACCTTACGTCATCTACGACGACGCGAACGACAAGCCGCAGAATAAGATCATCGTGTTAGGTAACCCGACCTTGGAGGAAGTAAGCACGATCATGGTAGGTGTCCGTAACAGCGGCCGTCATGACGCGAGCGGCGAGATATGGGTGAACGAGTTACGACTGAGTCAGTTCAACGAGCAAGGCGGTGTAGCGGCGATGGCGAATGCTTCGCTGGCCATCAGCGATATCGCCCAAGTGAACGTGGCAGGACGGATGGAGACCGCGGGTTACGGATCCATCGAATCGAACGTGCTGGACCGCAACATGGATAATTTCTACCAACTCAGCGTCAGCGCCGCACTCGAAGGAGGACGTTTGTTCCCCGAACCGGCAAAAATCCAGATGCCGCTGTATGTATCGTACAGCAACGAGACGACTAGTCCTAACTACGACCCGCTGGACACCGATGTCAAGTTGGCCGAGACATTAGAGACATACAACACCAAAGAGGAGAAAGACTCCATCAAGCAGATGTCCAACACGGTGCATGAGAGTACCTCGTTCAGCGTAAGCAACATGAAGGTTAATATCCACTCAAAGAAACGCGATATGTTCTACGACCCGGCGAACTTCAGCATCTCGGCTTCGTACAACAAACAAGACGAACACTCGCCGGAGATGGAGAAGAACTACATGACCGACCACAAGGGTTCTTTCGTTTATGCCTATAATTTCAACCCGAAACCCTGGGAGCCGTTCGGCAAAGTGGAAAAAGTGAGCAAAGTGAAATTCCTCAAAGAGATGAATTTCTACTACCTGCCGCAGTCTTGGGGTTTCAACACGAACATGCACCGTACGTTCAGCCACATGAAGATGCGCGATCTGGCGGGCGCCTCCATAGAGGCCATGGACCTGACCTACAGCAAAGACTTCACCTGGGACCGCAATGTGGACATCAAATATGACCTGACGAAGAACATGAAGTTCAGCTTCCAAACGGCGATGAACGCTATCATCGATGAAGGCAAATACACGCCGGAGATCCTGAACGGACGTTATTTCGACGACGAGTTCAACCACGACAAGTACGAGGCCTGGAAAGATACGATCCAACACTCGCTGGCGAAGTGGGGTTCGCCGTACACGTACCAACAGGTGTTCACCGCAAGCTGGAATGTTCCGTTTAACCGCATCCCGGGTCTGGATGCCTTGACCGCCAACGCCTCCTATAACGCGACATACAACTGGACCCGCACGGCTTCGACCACGACGGGTCTGAAGATGGGTAATACGGTCAGCAGTCTGCAGAGCTGGCAGGTGGACGGAAGTATCAATTTTGAGACCTGGTACGGCAAGTCGAAATACTGGAAATCAATGACGCAGCGCTATAACTCGCGGAGCAACAGACGAAATTTCAAACCGAAGACGTACACCCAGACGGCGGCGCTGAAGAAAGGCGAGCCAACGGAGGTGACGCACCGTTTGAACAGCGAGTTACTAACCGTTCATGTGACAGATTCGGCCGGCAAAGCCGTTCCGATGTCCTTCAAGGCGGATGGTAATACGAAGATGATCATCACGCCGAAGGCGGACTGCGCCAACGCCACTATCACTGTCACAACCCGCGACCCGAACGAACGCACGCCGGCACAGATAACAGGCGATATGTTTGCCTACTTGGGTACCATGTTCCGACGTCTGCAAATCACCTACCGCGAGACGAACTCGATGACCTTGCCGGGCTTTGAGCCGGAGGCCGGATTCATGGGACAACGCAAAGTGAACGGCGTTTATGCGCCGGGCTTTGACTTCTCCTTCGGTTTCATTCCCAACGATATGGTGGACCGCGCGAAACGGAACGGATGGCTCTCCGGCGACACGAGTGTGGTACAACCGGCGACCCGGGCTCACACCGCCGACCTCGATGTGAAGTTAACCCTCGAACCGTTGCCGGGACTGAAGATCCAGATGAGCGGCAAGCGCTATATGGCCAGTTCGACATCGATCATCTATACGTATGACTACCCGCAAGAGAACACTACGGGCTCGTTCAACATCACGCAAGTAGCCATCGGAACGATGTTCAGCAAAGTAGGCACGCAAGAGGAGAACTTCAGCAACAGTGCGTACGACCGCTTCCTGGAGAACCGCGAATTGCTGACCCAGCGCGTGCAAGACCAATATACCGGCGTGACGTTGCCCTCGGCGGGATTCTTATCCAACATTCCTGCGGGCACGAAATATGACCCGCGCAAACACGGTCGCGTAAGCAGTAACTCGGCGGATGTATTGGTTCCGGCCTTCCTGAGTGCGTACACCGGTCGCGACGCGAGCAAGATGGATCTATACCCGTTCTTGGGCATATTGAAGATGCTGCCTAACTGGTCGGTTACGTTCGACGGGCTCGGTAAACTGCCGTGGATACGGGATCAGTTCAAGTCCGTGACGCTCACTCATGCTTACACCTGTAAGTACGCCATCGGATCGTTCGGCTCTTATTCCACGTGGGTCGGCGCGGACGGAGACAACATGATGCTCGGTTTCGTACGGGACGTTACCAACGATGCGCCAAGTCCCAGTTCGGCGTACGACATCAGCAATGTGACGCTGACGGAAGCCTTCTCTCCGCTGATTGGTCTGAACCTGACGATGAAGAACTCGCTCAGCTTCAAGACAGAGTACCGCAAACAGCGTAACCTGGCGCTCAACGTAACGAGTGTACAGTTGACGGAGGGTCATACGAACGAGTTCGTGGTCGGTGCGGGTTACACCATCAAGAACCTCAATTTCATCACCAAGAAGAAAGACGGCGGACAGAAGAAAGTAAGCAACGATCTGAAGTTGCAAGTGGACGTTTCCTACAAAGACGTACGAATGTTGCTCCGTAAGATTGAGGAAGGTATCACGCAGGCCTCGAGCGGAAACAAAGTGCTGGGTATCAAAATCTCGGCAGATTACGTGCTGAGCCAGAAGATTAACCTGCAACTCTTCTACGACCACCAGGGCACGACTCCGCTTATCTCATCCAGTTACCCGGTTAAGTCGGATAACGTAGGTCTCAACATCAAACTCATGCTTACCAGGTAAAGGTTATGGGTTATCGGATCGGTATCATTGGGCCGGAGAGTACCGGCAAGAGTTCGCTTGCGCGTTATTTGGCGAAGCGGTACCGAGGCATCTATGTGCCTGAATATGCGCGGGAGTTTGTTGAGCGCAAAGGTACTACAGAAGTGACATGGGAGGAACTATGCGAGATAGCCAAGCACCAGATCGAGGAGATGGAGCGTATAGCGGTGAGCGGTGAGGTGTTAGCGGTTTTTGACACCGAACTGATCGTGACCAAGGTATGGTTTGAGTACGCGTTCGGCCGCGTGCCGGAATGGCTCAACGAAAACATCCACCGTTATCCGATGGATGTTTACTTATTGACTTATCCGGACCTACCTTGGGTGCCCGACCCTGCCCGCTCGAACGGTTCGGATGCGATTCGCAAGGAACTCTTTGACCGCTACGAGGCAGAGATTCAGGCGCTCGATATCCCGTACTATATCATTCGGCACGTTTAGACCGTTGCCACGATATCCCAGACAAACGCACGCACTCCGACCTCTTCGTTACGAAGGTCGAGTTTCTTAACGGACTCAAGGAGCGCCGGTACTTGTTCGTCTTCTACAACGGTGATGACGCAGGAGTTCATCTCGGGCCAAGCGTGCGTCCCGCGACGAGGCTCACCGCCATTCGTGCCACGCCCCTGCACCTGCTCAAAAAACGTGAAACCCTTAATGCCTAATACGTCCAACATATATTCTACTCTACCTGTGTTCGCTTGGTTGAACACTATCATTACAGACTTCATTTTTCGTCTCCTTTCTTTACTTTGATGTCCATGAAGATGAATTTCTTGCGGAGAGCCTCTTCCTTATCTCGATCACCATGACGGGACATAACTCCGTAAAGGACAGGCACAACATACAGCGTAAGGAAAGTCGAGACAGTAAGACCTCCGATAACAACGATACCCAACGGCTGCCACATCTCCGCTCCCTCTCCGGATGACACCGCCATAGGTATCATACCAAGAATCGTAGTAAATGCCGTCATAAGAACCGGTCGTATACGACTTCGTCCCGACATTCGGATTGCCTCGTTCAGTTCATATCCGCGCTCACGCATCAAGTTGATATAGTCCACCAGCACGATACCATTCTTGACGACAATTCCGACCAAAAGGACGAGACCGAGGGCACCGATCATATCCAACGAGCGACCTGTCATCCAGAGTGCGATAATAACTCCGGAGAGGGCAAACGGTATAGTGAACATAATGATACCTGGCATTCGCAACGACTCAAACTGAGACGCCATCACGATATAAACCAACAGAATAATAAGCGCAGCAAGCAAGATCATATCCCGGAAGGTATCTTTCTGTGTTTCCACATTACCACCCATGTGCGTAGAATAGCCGACAGGCAGGTCGAGTTGCGGAACGACCTGCGTTTCAATGGCCTCAGCTAATTCGCCGAGAGTAGTATTATACGGTGTCGCCTTAATGGTAACAATACGCTGACGTGCTTTACGCTCGATCGTCGGTGGAGCCCAGTATTCACCTATCTGCGCCACTTCGGACAATTTCACTCTTTTCCCCGTTGCGGTAGGGATCGTCAGGTTAAGCACGTCTGATATTGAGTTTCTGTCTTCCTCCTGAAGGCGGACAACAATATCGTACTCAGAACCATCATCCTTGAGGTAACCGCAGCTCATTCCTGCTACACGGTTCCGCAGATAGGTAGAGATCGTAGCAGATGAGAGACCTAAACGCGAAGCTTTCTCTTTATCGACAGTAATCTTGATGTCCGGACGGTCATCCTCCCGGCTTATGTTGACGTCACGCGCACCGGGAAGTTGGGAAATCAACTGACGGCATTGCTCTGCCATCTGACTTGTCCGGTCAAAATCATATCCGTAAATTTCAAGATCCACCGTGTTGCCTCCACCGGGTCCTCCGGACGAGACGGCGCACTGGTACTCATTGATCTCAGGATATTTAGCCATCTCCTGACGAAGAATCTCTGCGATGGTCCATATATCGCGGTCACGCTCCCATTTCTTTGGCAGGCGAACGGTCATCTGTATCTTATTGTTCATTGTAGAAGAGAACAATGCCGCTATGGTAGCGTCATCATTGGATCCGGCAGAAGTATTAATGAGTTGGATTTCCGGCACAAGTTCCACGAAACGTGTCTCAAGTTGACGCGCTGTTTTGAGCGTTTGCTCAATACGTGTACCACGCTGCAATTTGACAGTAACAGACAGACGTCCGTTATCCTGTTGTTGCATAAAGTCCGTACCTATCTTTCCCATAAAAGCCGGAGTAAGCGAGGCTATGAAGAACGCCAAGAGAATGAGTAACGTAACCGTTTTATGATTCAAGCACCATCCTAATGAACGTGCATAATAATTATCAATCAAATCCAATGCTCGCAGTACCGTACGCTCATACCATCCTTTTTTCCCAGCCTCGTCATCCACAAGATTTCCATTTTGATCCACATGTACCTTCTTTGCTTTAAGGAGTTTGGAACAAAGCATTGGTGTCAGGGTAATAGCAACCGCTGTTGAAGTACAGCAGACCACCGTCACAATCCACCCCAATTCATGGAACATGATACCTGCCATACCATTCAGCATCGTCAGCGGTACAAATACCGCAACCAACACCAGTGTTGTGGCAATAACAGATACCCAGACCTCGTTTGTCGCATAGATAGCAGCCTCGTGCGGATCTTCGCCACGTTCCACATGGCGGGTGATATTCTCCAATACGACGATTGCATCATCCACCACCATACCAATAGCGATAGTAAGCGAACATAGCGAGATGATATTCAAGCTCGAATCCGCCACACCCAGATAGATAAATGCCACAATCAAGGCAATAGGAATGGTGATACCAATGATGATAGTAGCCCGCCATTTACCGAGGAAGAAGAGTACAACCAGCACAACAAACAAGAGAGCGTACAGGACGGACTCTTCAAGGGAGTTGATGGAGTTTTGGATATTCTCCGAGGAGTCGTAGATTTTCTCAATCTTCACATCGGCAGGAAGTTGTTTCTGTATTTTTGCCAACTCTTTACGCACATCTTGACAAACCTGTACGGTGTTGGCGCCTGTCTGCTTGGCAATAATTAATCGTACGGCCTCTCGTCCGTTGGTCTTCTCATCGAGCGAGAGGTCCTTGATAGTATCCTTAATCGTTGCTATATCGCGAATGAAGACCTGCTGTCCCAATGGTGTCATAGCCACCATAAGATTCGCTATCTCCGAGGATTCTATATACTCCGATCGCACCTGCATCTGGTACTGCTCCTCCGGCATTTTGATAGTCCCTGAAGACAGGTTAAGATTGTTTGCCTGCACAACCTGTCCGACTTGCTCCAGAGAAATACCATAGGCATCGAGTTTCTGCTGGTCGATATTGATATAGACATATCGGTCCGGTGCACCGGAGAGAGATATATTTCCGATACCGTCAATATGATTCAATTGCGGAACAACCTCATCGTTCAAAATCTTATCCAACCCGGCATATGTCTCATCTGCCGTGATCGAATACTGGCAGATAGGCATGGAGGACGTGGACAGTTTGAAAATAACCGGCTTTGCACAGTTATCGGGCAGGTTATTCGCCGCCATATCGACAAACGAACGCACATCGTTAACTGCCTCGTCCATATTACTCCCCCACTCCAACTCGAGAGTGACGACAGATATATTATCCTTGGACTGCGAAGTGATATGCTTGAGGTGATCAACAGAAGTCAAGGCATTCTCCATAATCTTAGTCACATTCGTCTCCATCTCGGAAGCAGATGCACCCGGGTATGTAGTCATAACTGTGATATACGGAGGATCCATTTCCGGGAACTGGTCTATCGGTAGCTTGATGAAGCTATAAATACCGATGACAATTACGGCCACAAAGATAAGGGCTGTCGTTACCGGCTTTTGTATCGCTGTTTTGTAAATTGCCATGTTAGTCTTTTACTACGTTAATTTTTACTCCATCAATAAGTTTATGTTGTCCGGTTGTAACGAGTTCCACCCCCGGCACAATTTCCGGTGCTATGATTTCAATATCCTGGTCAAAACGCTGCCCGAGTATGACAGACACCCGTTTAGCGAAACCACCTTCGTTAATGAAGACGTAGCGATCATTAGCACCGACAAGTTTCTCCACAGCTTGATATGGTGCAACAATGACTTTTGCTTTTCCAAGTCCGATAGTAGTTGTTACGTACATTCCGGGACGAAGGAGATTCTTATTGTTCGGGATGACAATCTTGCACTGAAATGTATGACTCGTAGCATCAATTGTCGGGTAAACCACTTCTACCGTTGCCGGGAAAGTTTGATCAGGATAAATCTCCGAGGCAAGTGTCAATTTCATCCCTGCTTTCATTTGAGGGAAATAAGTCTCAGGTATAGCGACCAGTGCTTTCAACTTATCAATTTGCGTGAGAACCAAGATGGGCTGCCCCCCATACAATTCGCCATCCTCGTAATTTTTCGCAGAAATGACACCGTTAAACGGAGCCTTGACGTAAGTATTGGTCTGCAAGAAATCGAGTTGCTCCTTCGTGGAATTATACTGTGTTGTGATTTGGTCAAACTGCTGTTGCGTAGCCGAACCCGTCTTGAGCAGTTGAGTAATACGATTCTTCTCAATCTCCAGATTAGCAAGAGTGATTTTTGTTGTTTTATACTGTGTCTGGTCCATCCGCACAAGATCCTGGCCTTTGTTTTTCTTATCTCCCACTTCGCAATAGATATGCTCAATCTTGCCGGTGAGCGAAGGTGCTACATTTTGCGTCAGGTAGCCTTGCAAGTTAGTCGAGACAGAAATCTCACGTTCTATCTCACGCGGTTGGAGCACGGTGGTACGTACTTGTTCTACGCGTTCTTCCTGCTCCGTGGTCGTGTTCGTTTTGCTGCAGCCGATAAGGGCAAAAGCAGCGATTACATAAATGAATGATTTTTTCATATACTTAATTGTTCTTATTTCGTCTTACTCAAACGATTAATTCTTCTAATTGTTCAAAAATTTCTCAAGTTCTACTTGCGCATTGACTAGCGACAGGATGGCCTGAACGTACGATGACTGCGCGTTAATCAGATCATTGGAGGCGTTGGTGAGTTCCATATTGGAGCTTACGCCATATTTATATTTGTTGGTCGCAGACGCAAAAACACGTTGGGCGACATCAATATTATCTTTCTCGTTTATGTAGGTCTCATAAGCGTTGGTGAGATTGAAGCAGAGTTGACGGTACTGGATTGAAAGGTTATCCGTCGTCTCGGAGAGTGTGTTCTTCGCTTCCTCGAGTGCGATTTTCTTCTCTACTACTCCTGCGGCCCGCTTACCGGAAGACCAAAGCGGCATTCGTACGGATAGTTGAATCACGTTCGGCGGCGTCATACGCATTCCTCCTTCGCCGTAGTATTGCTGATTGGTATAGTTATAACCGAGGCTGACAGTAGGTCCATAAGCCCAGCCCGCCATATGCACGTTTCGTTTGGCCAATTCGACTTGTTTTTGCAGGAGTTGATAGTTGAGGTTATTCTCAACGGAAAAGTTCTCCCCCAACAAGGCCACTACCCGATCCGGTGAAAGTACCGCATCCAGGTCTTCGGTGAGTACGAGTTCGGTCTCTACGGGCACATCCAGCAGCACTTTGAGCGAGTTGGTAGCCAATTCGATACTCCGTTTTTGCGCATTGATAGAGTTTTTGAGCGTATTCACCCGCACGCGGATTTGGTCGGCGGATGTCTGCTCAGCCGCTCCGGCTTCTACGGCATATTGGGTAATCGTCTCAAGGTCTTGGATATTAACAAGACTGGAATCTAACAGGCCGGCTATACTCTGGAGTGCCAAGACAGAGACATAGGAACCCATCACACTTCCGCGGAGTTGTGTCTCCGACTGCTCAAGCGCGATCTTCTTCATGTCAATAGCGATGTTATTGAGCAACACGCCCACTATTCCCTGACCATTAAGGCCGATCGAAGCGGTAACTCCAAGAGCACCTACATTCGGCATATCGATGGAAAACTCTCCCATGGCCGTGGACATCGTAGCGCTATAACCGAGATAGTTGCTATAGGAATAAGAACCGTCCACCTGTGGCAACATTGCCGCAATCGTTTGCCAACGTGCGGCATACGCTTCCTGCACTGCGAGCGAAGCATTCTTGAGCGTACGATTCTGCTTGATGGCATAGTCTTGTGCTTCAGGAAGGCTCAGCTTTAGCACTTCGGGCGCCGCGTCATCAGCCGATTTCTTCGACCCGTGCGTCGCTGCCATCACATGATCTTCCGCCATTACCGCTGTACTCATCGCGAGCAGTGCGGCGATAAATAAAATAGTTTTTCTCATTATTGTTGATATAATTTTAATCCTTCCTCACTCAGTATTCCTCTCATCAGGATATCTGAAGCCACACGGCTGAACTGCGGGAGATTATGCCCCTTCGATTCAATCGTCTCAAAATCCCGCAACGCGTCGGTGTATATCTTCGCAAATAAATGGGAGGTGTACTCCTTATTTATATTCGCGCGCACGAGGCCCGCTTTCATTCCCCGCTCGATAAACTGCTCGATGTATTGTTGCTGGGTCTCAAAAGACTGCCGCTGAAATTCATTGTACTGACGAGGGTAGTATTTCTTGAGATCATACACCAACTGCGGCACTTTCCGTACGTCTTCCTTTTCCGTCGATATCCACTGCGTAAATTTCCGGACAATTGCCCCGAAATCACTGGCTTCCATCGTGGTGCGCATTTTCTGCTCCATATGCTCCACATTCGCTCTCAACAACTGCTCTACCAGTTCATCTTTGGATTCAAAATAGACGTAGAACGTCTTCTTGGACATTCCTAATTCGCGGCATATATCGTCTATCGATACACTGCGAATTCCCAGACGAAAGAACATCTCGCCGGCTGTCTTGATAATATGTGCACGTTGGTCTTGACTCATGTTTTTATCAAAAACGGCCGCAAAGGTACAACTTTTATTTGATATATGCAAGAAAAAAGGAAACTTTTTTCACCCAAAAAGTTTCCTTGTAAAGTAGAGTTGTCAAAAAAGACCTTATCTAACGCGTGCTCCTTGGAGATTATAGACCTTTCCGTCACGAAGAATGTACAGTTGTCCGTTGATGAGGAGTTTCTTCGCTTGCAACGGCGACAGCGGGTCGAGGTCGATAGTGTCGATAGACGTAGCTGTACACTGGGGAGAGGTAGTATAGAAAGTCGTTATCGTTTCGGCGTTGTGATGCTTGTAGATATAAACGGGGGCACCCTGTTTGGTATGGAAAGTCCAGTTGGATTTTGCTGAATAATACTCCAATTGCCGGTCAGTATATGTAGCAGAGCTGAAGATCCATGCGCCGGAAGATAGCAATGTATAAGAAAATTTATTATCCGTTTCGTTATCTCCCAGTTTAATATTATAATATGTTTTGTCTCCGTTGACATTCTTCTCAATATACAAAAATCCCTGATCCGGTTGATAGAAGGTGATTAAGCTATTCTCAGAATCCACTACTCCTTGCCAAATAATCGTTGCATCCGTTGTGGAGATGATATTCTCTTCTGCCGTCACAGGGACCGGTTTGAGATAATAGGTAGCCACCCACTGGGAGCTCATAGCCTGGAGCCCGTTGTTCTCCGCCACAATGAGGTAAGTATCAGAAGCGAGGTCCTCAAGAGACACGATCTTTTTGTAGTCATTGGTCATTATTGTTTTCACTACCGAGCGGGTGTATACGGCGTAGTAAGTGGTATTTGTCTCGGGAATGACGCCCGTATAATTCAAATCGGGCAAGTCCGTATTTGTTACGTCATAGTTGTTCGTGCTCCAACCGGCGAAGGAATAGTCGTCGCAAGGCGTAGGCGGTTCGAGCACGATGCTTTCTCCAATCATATCGGTAATAACAGAATATGTTTTGCCTTTGTCATAGAAAGTGACGGTAGCTTTTGGATCAAAGCAAGATCCAGTCAGTTGTATTTGGTGATTTGTGATGCCACAACCGCTGATGGTAAGGGTAGCAGAGTGGTCGCCATCTCCGGTAGGCGCGTAGGTAACAACCACGTAGTATCCGTCCTCGACCTCCGTCTTAGTGAGCGACGACTCCGTCAACGAGAAGAGGTTTGCGTCCGCGCCAGTTATAGCAAGAGATACGGTGCCGCTTGTGAGATCTTGTCCCTTGATATAAACATCGTAATTAACCGGCACTTTGGATGTCGTCAGGCCAAAGTCGACGTCGGATGTCGGGAAGAGGAGAAGCGGCGTGGCGATTCTCGAACCGTCGCTGATGCCGGGTTTGAAGGCGGGGTCAAAAGAGCCGAGGGCATCATTGAGATAGAAGGTCTGATCGCTCTTGTCGCCCCAGAGATATTCAGCCAAAATCGGGTAGTCAATGAATGGGTTTCTATTTCCCTGCAAACGCTCCATAGCATTATTACGATCTATCTCTTTCTGCGAAACAGGGTCTTGGCGATGCCACTTCATCAGAAGAATAACTGAGTAGTCCTTCCATCCGTATTTACTGTCATTAGCAGCATCTGTCGTTGTTGTAAAATGTATTACTCCTCCGGCTGTTTGTCCCAGATTTAAGTCAGAGTAGCGAGCGCGCATATACATGTACATTCGAGCTAAATCTCCCTTATAATCGTCAGAAGGCTCAAAGACGGTAGTTGCGTCAAAAGTGGTACTTGTACCGGAAATCGTATTTTTATCCACACTAAGCGATGTGCCGGATGTACCTTGTTTACTGATCGCAAAATTGTACTTGGCTGTTACAACTTCTCCGAAGGGAAATGCACTGCGAATACCATTCACATGAACATCCGTCGGTATTAGATGACCTAAATCACAGCCATATGCTGTGCTTTTATACGCATTTCCACTATTTCCCCACCAACTCTTGGGCAGCGAGTGCTCACGATTATAACCTCCGGTACATTCCGTCGCGGAACTAGAGCCTTGGTCATCACCCGGCGTATAATCGCACGTGGCATACATATCCCATATTTTACCTTCTTTCGGATGCCCGGAAGGATATACATCGGACGTCTTAAAAGCAGTCCATAAATCATCATATGACAATTGGTAATATGAATATGTCACGCCCCCGGATA
>Ga0247611_10007669_pt1 | contig 13464 bp, 5 predicted proteins | sample 177DNAGHGhighgp2_FD_192422 | JGI IMG/M metagenome (GOLD analysis project Ga0247611, IMG submission 192422) | Sheep rumen microbial communities from Palmerston North, Manawatu-Wanganui, New Zealand - 1770 DNA GHGhigh gp2 | ecosystem: Host-associated > Mammals > Digestive system > Stomach > Rumen ... | reverse complement strand
CGGAGCCCTCTCGCTCATGGTCAACTCCAGCGTCAACAACGGCGTGCCTTTCCACGCCAACGCCAAGTACCTGACCACCTGGGCCAAGGAAGAACTGAATTGGGACGGCATGATCGTCACCGACTGGGCTGACATCAATAATATTTGTGTGCGTGACCACGTGGCGGCGACCAAGAAGGACGCGATCTGCATGGCTATCAATGCCGGCATTGACATGTCTATGGTGCCTTATGAAGTGGAGTTCTGCGACCTGCTGAAGGAACTGGTCGATGAAGGTCGCGTCAGCATGCAGCGCATTGACGATGCCGTGCGCCGCGTGCTGCGCCTGAAAGTACGCCTCGGAATGCTCGACAAGCAGACGTGGGATTTCACGCCCGAGCAACTGGCTCAGCAGTTCCCCGACTTTGCAGGCGAAGGCTTCGCCGCAGAGGCTGAACAGGTGGCCGAGGAGTGCATGGTGCTGCTCAAGAACGAACAGGCGCTGCTGCCCCTGAACGAAGGCACACGCATCCTCGTCTGCGGTCCCAACGCCGACAATCTGCGTGGCATGAATGGCGGATGGACCTATACCTGGCAGGGCGACCGCACCAACGAACTGGCTCCCCAGATGGGCGATTATCCGACGTTCCAGCAGGCGCTGAAGACGCGCTTCGGCGAGGCTAACGTGCGCTTCGTCGAAGGCGTGCGCTGGTCGGCTGACAACTTCGACATGGACGAGAAGGTTGATGTCGCTGCTGCCGTAGCAGCTGCACGCGCGGCGGATGTCGTTGTTGCCTGCCTGGGCGAGAACAGCTACTGCGAGACACCCGGTAATATCAACGATCTCAATCTCAGCGACAACCAGAAGGAACTGGTACGCGCGCTGGCGGCTACGGGCAAACCCGTTGTGCTCGTGCTCACCGAAGGGCGTCCGCGCGTCGTGCGCGACATCGAACCGCTGTGCCAGGCTGTCGTTCACACCTTCCTGCCCAGTAACTACGGTGGCACGGCACTCGCACGCCTCCTTGCAGGAGACGCTGATTTCACCGGACGCATGCCCTTCACCTATCCCAAGTACACTGGCGCCCTTGTCACCTACGACTACAAACCCTGCGAGAACATGGGTCAGATGGCCGGCAACTACAACTACGACGCCGTCATGGATGTTCAGTGGTCTTTCGGCTATGGTTTGCACTACAGCACCGTCGAATACAGCAACTTGCGCGTCGATAAGACGGATTTCACCGCCTCCGACAACCTCACTTTCAGCGTCGATGTGAAGAATACGGGATCACGTGCCACCAAGGAAGCCGTGCTGCTCTTTGTCAGTGACCTCGTCGCCACGCTCACGCCCGACAACACCCGTCTGCGCGCTTTCGACAAGGTGGAGCTGCAACCCGGAGAGCAGAAGACCATCGAGCTGACTGTCGCTGCCAAGGAACTCGCCTTCGTGGGTAATGACTTGAAATGGCGCCTCGAAGCCGGTGACTTCCTCGCAACCGCTGGCGGACAAAAGCTTGAACTGCGTTGCACCGAAGATCGCGTGTGGGATGAACCGAATCCCTAAGCACGAAAGCCTATAGCAGCGTTTCCAACGATTCTGCCCTCTGAGAAATCAGGGGGCTTTTTCATGGGTTTACCCAAAAATCAGGCTTCGTAGCAGGGGAATGCAAAAGATTTGTTAAGATTGTGTAGGTTTGTGTGGAAAAATAACTGTACCTTTGTCGGCAGAAACATGGAATTCGCAAGGTTGAAAACATGTGGACGCAAATTTGCGTTCACATCAGACGAGGGTCTTATCGCCCTTCTTTGCAATAGATTATCACGTAAAAGCTTGATACAAATGAAAAGGTTCCTTTCTACATTTGTGCTGATTGCCCTCGCATGGGCAGGCGCAGCGGCGCAGACGATTCAGCTCAGCGCCAAGGCCAGTGGCAAACAGTTCGACGGCATCGGAGCCGTCAATGGCGGCGGCGCCACCTCGGTGCTGCTTAAGGACTACCCCGAGCCGCAGCGCTCGCAGATCATGGACATGGTTTATAAGCCTATGTTCGGAGCCTCCGTGAGTTCCATCCTCGTCGAGGTGCCGGGCGACGGCAACAGCACGCAGGGCTCCATGCCCTCGCACGCCCATGAGCGCAACGACGCCAACTTCCTGCGCGGTTACATGTGGTGGGTGATGCAGGAGACCAAGCGGCGCAACCCCGACTTAGCGATCGACGCCACGGCATGGAGCGCACCGGCATGGGTGGGCAACTTCTGGTCGGACGACATGGTGGACTACTACATCGCCTGGTTGCAGGGACTACGGCAGGTGCACGGCATCGAGCTCGACGCCCTGGGTTGTCACAACGAGAAAGGCTGGAACGCCGACTTCGCCAAGCACCTGCGCCGAGCCATGAACGAGCGCGGTTTCCGCGACGTCAAGCTCCACGGCTTCGGCAACTGGGGCAACCAGAAGATGGATTTCCTCAAATACATGAAGGAGGATGCCGAGCTGCGTGATGCTCTCGATGCCGTTTGTGCACACACCTACAGCGAGATACAGCTGACACCCGAGCAGCGCAAGATGGCCGAGGACATGGGCAAACCGATCTGGAACAGCGAGGACCACGTCTATCTGCCGGGCTTCGACTGCCTCATCACCATCGTCAAGTGTTTCAACCAGAACTACATCGTCAGCGGAGCCACACGCGTCATCAACTGGTACGACATAGGCGCCACTTATCCCTAGAACCCTACAGCAAGGAACCGCCCATGCTGTTGGCGCAGGAGCCGTGGAGCGGTCATTACACGGTGCGCGAAGCCCTTTGGGGATATGCCCACTACGGACAGTTTACACGCGTTGGTTGGAGCTATATTGACGACGGCTGCAAGAACCTTCCCGCCGGAGGTTCCATCATCACCATGCGTGACCCGCAGACGGGCGACTACAGCATCATAGCCGAGACGAAGGGGGCGAAGCAGGAGCAGACTCTTACTTTCAAGGTTGGCAAAGGCCTAGCGGCAGGCAAGCTCTGCCAATGGTATAGCGATGCTCAGCAGCAGTTCGTACGTCTCAGCGACATCACCCCTAAGCGAGGCGGTTTCTCCATTACCCTGAAACCTGATGCCGTCTATTCCTTCTCCACTACCACAGGGCAGCAGAAAGGCTCCTTCGCCGACATACCGGCCTCGAAGCCTTTCCCCATCCCCTACGAGGACAACTTCGACCAATACGCTAACCCCTCCGAATGGGGCTACCTACCTCATTACCTGGCAGATCTGATTGGGTGCTTTGAAATAAGACCCATCCCCAACCCCTCCCGTCAGGGAGGGGGGCTCTGCATTCGCCAAACCGTAGGCTCCCACACCCTCAGCTGGGCACCCGAATGGCACCACTACACTATCCTCGGCGACGCGTCATGGACCGACTATGAGATCAGCGCCGACGTCTATCTGAATCCTGGCGATGAGGCAGGTGTCATGGGACGCCTATGCGACGTGGGCTCAGGCTACGGCGTATGGGCCAAGGGCTATTACTTGAAGATGGACGAGCAGGGGCGCGTCGAGCTCATCCTCACCCGTGGCAAGCGCGACCAAAAGGAGCTCATCGGCGACAAGGAGCAGCAGGCGCTCATCCTCGCACGTAAGGACGTGGAGATAGGTGGAGAATACACGCTGGATGAAGCCGTCGTCAACGGCACAGCAGCCTGCCAGTGGCACAACCTCAAGCTCCGTTTCGACGGCGACCGCATCACGGGCTACGTCGATGGCAATCAAGTGGTGCAGGCCACCTCCGACCACTACAAGAGAGGCATGGCAGGCCTTATCGCTCCCCTGCACGAGCGCACCGTGTCCACCCCCTACTTCGACAACCTTCGCATTATGCCCCTCGGCCGCACTCAACCCAACGCGACAGCTATCCCCGTTATCCAACCCCTGTATTAAAGATTCAAGTATCAATCATGAAGAGAATCACTATCCTATTGCTCGTGATGAGCGCATCGCTATTCCAAGCAGCAGCCCAGATCTTTCCCGATTTTACGAAATTGCATTTCGGCTGCGATGGCAACAGCATCACCGCTGGCAACCAGTGGTCGGCGACGGTAGTGGAGCAATTGGGCTTTGCAACTCACCACAACGTGGCAGTGGGTTCAGCCACCTGGGCATGTTACCCTGATACGCAGGAATATGGCAGCAAGGATTTTGCTGGCATCTCCGGTGGATGGCAGCCTACAGACGACGTGGCTGAGATGCAAAAACGCCACAACAACTGCTCCAAGGTGCACATTCAGAAATTCATAGCCGAAGTGGAGGCAGGACAGTTTCCTGAACCCGACGTCTTCGTTTTTGCCATGGGCACAAACGACAGTAAACTCGGTACGGCCGAGGAGGCACTGAAGGGCAAGAGCCTGGACGAGGTGGATGTCACCACGATGGCTGGTGGCGCCCGATGGGCTATCCAGACCATCATAGAGCGGTTCCCCAACTGCCGTGTCTTCGTATGCACACCCATTCAGACCGCCGACCCAGGGCACAATGCTTTCAACCTCAAGAAATGTCAGATACTGAAAGACATCTGTCGCGCCCTCTCCGTACAGGTCATCGACTGCTGGGCCGAGGGCGGCATCACCGAGAAACTGGAGAACGGCCACGGACAGCGTTACCTGCGCGATGGGTTGCACCCCGACCGCCCTGGCCAGCAACTCATGGGGCGCTACATCGCCAAGGAAATTCGTAATAATTTCTTCTGAACCACACGTTCAACTCAACGTAGTCTTTATTGTTGTACCTGCCCGACTATAAATCATATCAATAATGAAAAAGATAGCTTGTATCATTCTCTGCTTGGCAGCCTGTCACGGGCTTATGGCACAAAAATGGGAGAAGATAGGCGACCGTCCTCAGATGGGATGGAATACCTGGAATAAATTTGCCGGCAATATCAATGAAGAACTCGTCCGAGGCATTGCCGACGCCCTCGTGGAAACGGGCCTGCGCGATGCTGGCTACGTGTACGTCAATCTCGACGACTGTTGGCACGGCGAGCGTGATGCCGACGGTTTCATCCAAGCCGACCCCAAACGCTTTCCCAACGGGATGAAAGCGCTGGCGGACTATGTCCATGCCAAGGGCTTGAAATTAGGAATCTATAGTGACTGCGGAACGGCCACATGTGCCGGACGTCCGGGCAGTCTCGGCCATGAATACCAGGACGCTCTCCAGTACGCCCGTTGGGAAATCGACTACTTGAAGGAAGACTGGTGCAATACTGCAGATGTCAACGCCCGTGGAGCTTACAGACTGATGAGCAATGCCTTGCGAGCATCAGGGCGTCCTATCTTCCTCAGCATGTGCGAGTGGGGCAGCAACAAGCCTTGGCTATGGGCCCGCGATATCGGCCACAGCTGGCGCATAGGACCTGACATCTGGTGCAACTTCGACTCCACACGTGTACATCCCCAGGGCTTCACCGACATAGGCGTCATGCAGTGCATACGTCTCTGCGAGCCCCTGCGCAAATACGCTGGTCCTGGACATTGGAACGACCCTGACATGCTCGAAGTGGGCAATGGAATGTCTGTCAACGAGGACCGCGCGCATTTCACCATGTGGTGTATGATGGCTTCGCCGCTCATCCTGGGCAATGACCTGCGCAACATGAGTGCTGAGACAAAATCCATCATCACCAATGCCGAGATGATAGCCGTTGACCAGGATGCACTGGGCGTGCAGGGACTGCGCTATGCCACTGAGCAGGGGCTGGAGTTCTGGTTCAAACCGCTGAGTGGCGGCGATTGGGCTTTCACGATACTCAACCCGACGCAAGCCCCCGTTACCTACGACCTCAACTGGCAACACTTCAATCTCATCGACACGGAAGTGAGCCGCCTGGGCACACATTTCAACGAGGTCACGTACACAGTCCGCAATCTATGGAAACACGCCGACGAGGGACGCACACTGACCGCCGACAAGGTGTGGCGCAAGCTTACCGTGCCTGCACGCGATGTCATCTCTTATCGCCTCTCGCCAATGACCAAGAAAACATCGTCCACGGCCCAACTGCTAAGGCTACGCCTGCAGAAACTTCAGAAACGCGGCATCATGTTCGGCCATCAGGACGCTCCCTTCTACGGACTCGGCTGGAAATATGAGGAGGGTCGCAGCGACGTGCACGACGTCTGTGGCGATTACCCTGCCGTGATGGGCTTTGAATTAGGCGGCATAGAAGTGGGCGATGACAAGAACCTCGACAGCGTGCCCTTCCAGGTGATGCGTCGCGAGATCATCGCCCAGCACCGCCGTGGTGGCATCGTCACCATTTCCTGGCACCCCCGCAACCCGCACACGGGCGGCACGGCATGGGTCAACGCTCAGGAACGCAGCAAGAACACCGTGGCTGCCGTGCTGCCTGGAGGCAAGGACTACGAGGTGTTTCAGATTTGGTTGGGACGTCTCTCCACCTTCCTCGCCTCTCTGCAGGATGAGCATGGGCTGCCCATACCTTTCATCTTCCGACCCTGGCACGAGAACAGCGGCGGCTGGTTCTGGTGGGGACGCGGTCTGTGCTCTGCCGAGGAGTATAAGGCGCTATGGAATATGACGCAGGACTTCGTCATGCGGACGCTGCCTTACAACATCCTGTGGAGTTGGAGTCCCAACTACGGCTTCGAACCCGACGTGCTCAACACCTATCCCGGTCACGACCGCGTGGACGTCATCGGCCTCGATGCCTATCAGCAGCGTAATGGCGAACAAGCCTTCATCACCACTCTCAACAAAGATCTTACCACCCTCAGCGCCCTTGCAGCGGAGAAAGGCAAGCTTCTTGCCCTCACCGAGTGCGGCTACCTGAACATCCCCGACCCCACGTGGTGGACACGCGTACTGAAACCGCAGATTGAGAAATACCCCATCAGCTATTTCCTCGTATGGCGCAACGCCGACCGCCGCCAGTACTTCGCTCCAGCCCCCGACACCTCTGATGCTCCCGATTTCCGCAAGATGGTAGCCGACAAGCGCATCCTCATGCTGGGGGACCTGTAATCAATCACAAATCAAGAGAATATATAAATCCCTCTGGACTTTGGCCAATAATTCGCCTTTAATGAATAAGGATTGCTATCATTTGCGCCCGTTTCATTGTATCTTTGCGTCGGATTTCAATGAAAAACAATGATAGCATGATGAACAAGAAACATCTCCTACGTCAGGCGCTGACCATTGCCCTCCTGTTGCCAACCCTACCCGCTTTGAGTTGGACCAATCCCATGGTGTTGCCAGGGCTGCAGAACCGCAGCCTTGGCGACCCGTATATTATGAAGTATCGCGGTTACTTCTATCTCTACGTCAGTGCCGGCGACCGCAATATCTACTGCTGGCGAACCAAGGACCTTGTCAACTGGTCCGATGCCTACATCTGCTGCAAGGACGAGACTACAGCCGTAGCTTACGCCCCTGAGGTTATATACTCCAACGGCCTCTTCTACATGTGCACCTCGCCCCGTGGCAACGGCCACTACCTGCTTACCAGCGAGTCGCCCACAGGCCCATTCGTGCACAGGACCGAGAACCTCGGGCGCGACATCGACGGCTCCATGTTCATCGACGACGACGGCAAGCGCTATTTCTACCATGCCAACTACGAAGGCATACGCGGCTGCGCCATGCCAACGCCCCTCAGCTTCGGCAACGACGTGGACCTCGGCTGTCGCATATCAGGGCAATGGACCGAAGGCCCCTGCGTGTTCAAGCGCAACGGCCTCTACTACCTCATCTACACCGGCAACCACGTGTGGACCAACGGCTACCGCATCGACTACGCCATCAGCAACACAGGTCCCCTCGCCGGCTTCCGTCCGCAGAGCGAGCAGAATCCCATCCTCGTGGACACCGAGACGCCAACACACAAGGCACTCGGCCACGGCACGGCATTTGTGGGGCCTGACCTCGACACCTATTATTTCTGCTACCACAACCTGCAGGACAACAAGGCGCGTCGCCTGCTGAACTTCGAGCGCATAGCCTGGAACGGCGACAAACTTATGATGACCGGTCCCACCGACTGGCCTCAGGATGCCCCCCTCCTCGCCGCCACCGACTATTTCGAGCGCCAAGACATCGGCGACCAATGGCAGCTCTCCGAAAGCGGTAACTGGAGCATCGTCGATGCCGACTACCTCAGCCAGAGCGCCGCTCAATCGCAGCACACAGCCCTCTTCAAGGCTGCCGCCTACGATGACTACACCGCCGAGTTCACCCTCCGTGCAGCCCCCGGTTCCACAGGCATCTGCGGAGCCCTCTTCTCCTATCGCAACGCCCAAAATTACTCCTTGGCTGCCATAAACGCCGCCACGCGTAAGTTCGAGATTACGTCCTATTTCGACGGCGCCGAAGCCTACAGCAAGAGCTATGCCCTGCCCGCTGATTTCGACCCCGAGTGTTGGCACAGCATACGCATCGAGAAGAACGGTACGCGCCTCAGAGCATACATTGACGGCATGCGCAAGGCGCAGCTCACCGTGGAGGCAGCAGGAGGCAGCACAGGCTATCTCACCCGCGACGGTGCAGCCCATTTCGGCTACATCGCCCTCAGTCCCTACGTTGATGGCAGCGCCTCCCTCGCTGTCAGTCTGCCCATCCCAGGCATGTTGGCTGCCAACCTCTGTGTCGAGACAGGCGGCGAAGTGACGGCTGCGGGCTCGAGCATGACTGTGGGCAAATACAACATGATGCGCTGCAACCCGGGCGCCTCCATGACCTACGCTGTCAACATCCAGCGCGACGGCCCCTACAACATAGGCCTCCGCTATCGTGCCTCTTCGATTATCCACCTACGCCTGCTCCTCGACGGCCAACCCCTTGTCGATGCCATCGAACTCCCCTTCTCTCGCTCCACCAGCGTGCAGACCATCAAGGATGTCGTCATGCCTGAGGGTCACCATCGCCTCACCGTGCAGGTCGTCGACGGCACCGTCAACATCATGGAATACAACATCAAGCGCGGCGTGGTCAATCCCCATCAAATGGCCGACAACTTTGATGAAGGCTTCAGTCCAGAGTGGGGCTATCGCGAGGGTGAATGGAAGATTATCGACGGCCAGCTGGAGTCCACCGGTCGCTACGGCAAGATGCTCATGGGCGGCTTCGACGATATCCACCTCACCGACTACACCGTCGAGTGCGACGTCATCTACAACACCGGCAACACCAACGGCGGCCTGCTCTTCCGCACCACTAATGCTAGCACGGGCGGCGCCGACGACAGCCCCTCGCTCGGCACCGATTTCCTCCAGGGCTATGTCTTCCTGCACGGCGCCACTTCAGCCACCCTCGGCAAGCATAACTTCGGCTGGCAGGCGTTGAAGACCGTCAACCACAACATCGACCTCAATAAGCCTCACCACATGAAGGTCGAGGTCGAAGGTCCCAATATCCGTTGCTACATTGACGATATGGACACGCCCCTCATACGCTATACCGACCCCACGCCCTTCATCACAGGCCGTGCCGGCTTCCGCGCCCACGACAGCGTCCTCCGTTTCGATAACTTCGTCGTCACGCCTGCAACCCAGGCTCCCGATGCCATAACATCTCCCCGCACCTCCGCTTCCTCCGCCACGCCAGCTCCCGAGCGCATCTACAACCTGCAAGGCCAGCTCGTCAGCCCATCCCCCTCTCTCCCCCGCGGCCTCTACATCCACAGCCAGGGTGGCGCCAGCCACAAGGTGCTGCATTAAACCGCATCTATTCGCCGAATTATTGTGGTGAATAAACAGCCTGGTTAGTCCTTTAGGGCTTCTGCCAGTTTCGCCTTCATCTCTTCCAAGCCTGGCCAGCCAACGATGGCCTTTGCGAGCTTTCCTTCGCGGTCGTAGATGAGGTAGTGGGGGATGGCGCCGTCGTAGTCGGGGATTTGCATCTCCTTCATCTTGCCTTGTGGTACGATGTAGTGGTCGCCGGCGTGTTCACCAACACACTTCAGCCATTCGTCGGTACTGCTGCTGGTGTCGGTGATGTAGATGAAGTCCACGTCGCGTGCCGTCAATTCATCCTTCACACCCTCCATCTCCTTCATTCCCATACGGCAGGGGCCGCACCACGTGGCCCAGAAATCCACGAAGACGAAATGCCCCTTGTGCTCGGCAACGATTTTCGGCAACCATTCCTGCGGTTTGCCTTCCGGCAGGTCGCATATTCTGCCTTTACTGCCTTCGGCCTCCTGTTGCAATTGCGCTTGTACCTCACGGATTTGTGCTTGGAACTCAGGCGCAAGGGCGTTCAGTTCGCTGTCGCTCACAGTCTCTCTGGCTTTCACGCGATTCATCACAGCATGGGCATCGTCCAGTTCCTTGAACCAACGTCCGAGCGGCGACGTCTCGAGCCCATTGGCCTCGATATACTCTTTTCCCTCATTAAACATATTTGAGAGACAGGCGTAGAAACCGGTGACGCTACGGTAGTAGGTCAGTTCGGCGGCATGGGGATCCTTGAAGGTGAACTGCTGCTCATACATGTCCAGTGAGTCTTTGTCCGTGACCATCTTCCAGCTTTTCTTCACGAACATGAAATTTCTGAGCTTGTTTAAATAATCCTGCTCAATCAGCATCCGGCGATACTCTGTTTCGCTAGTTGAGAGGTTGAGCGAATCCAACTGCTTGACGACATCCTGAAACTCATCCCAACACACCTCGCGCCATTCATCGAAGGTGTCGTGAGCATGGGCTTCAGCATATTCGCGACTGACACCAAGCGCCATTTCTCTCATATGAATGGGCAGGGGCTGCTCAAAAGTTCCGCCTTCTATTCGCACGGCTTTCTTCCATAGTTCCTGCATTTTCGAAGTAGTGACGCTGTCGGCAGGAGGTCTCGTATAGGCTTCGTATTCAGCGAAAGCAGCACGGTTGATATCCAGCTTGACTGTATCGCCGGGTAAAAGAATGAGCGGCAAACCATGAAAATCATGTTTCAGAGGGTAGCAGATGTCCCACACCAAGGTAAATTGTCCTGCGGTGGAATCAACTATGATTTCAGGGAAAGCGTTGCCTTTCAGATTTCCTTGATTTCCCCAGAACCCTGGAGGATTGCTGTCGTCGCCTGGCTGCCAATCAACATAGCGCCCAAGGATGACGGCAGGAGCACTCTTGCGTTCCCATATCGGAAGTGCTGACGAGGACTGAGAAGATTGTGTAGAACATGCCACGAGGGCCACTAGGGTGATGATGGAGATGATGGTTAGTTTCTTCATTGTTGAATTAGTTTTAGGATTTCGGCTGCAAAGGTATATTCAGTTTGGTAAGGATAAGTAGAAATGAAAGGATGGCTTGCTTCATCATGATACGTTGAAATACAGCAAGAGCCTTTCTTTGTGGCGACAAAAGAATACATTATCATTGTATAATCGCGCAAAGGCAACGTTAAATTAATTGAACGGGGAAATAAAAACAGCCCACCACGTCATCACGACGATGCGGACTCAATGAGCCTATAGGTCTTTGAATAAAAATCATTTACTAACTGCTTTATTGAAATCAAGTAATGTTCACAGTTTAAATGTGGCCTTTAACATGATTGTGCGACCGCAGAGGCCGTAGTCATAGGTATAGGTGTTGATGCCGTTGAAGACGGTGTAGGAGTAGCTGCGCTGGTTCAGGAGGTTGGTGAGTTCCAGACGGAGGACGCACTGCTTCCACTTGTACTGAGCCGAGGCATTGAAGAGGGACATGCGCTTGTATTGAGCCCCTTCCTGACCTCCCCCCATAGGGGAGGATATTTGGCGGCGCACATGGTCGTAGGCTAAGGAGAGGTCGAGGGTGGCGATGGGGAATACGTGGATGGCTCCGCTATGGGTGAGGGATGTTACTGTATTGCTTTCCTCGGAGTAGCGGGAACGTGACCAGCCGTAGCGGATGTCGTAGCGCAGTTCCAGCCATTGGATGGGCGTTACAGAGGCATTGCCGTGGAGGTTGTAGTTGCTTGAGCGTACCTTGAAGATGTCGGAATTAACAGCCTGCTCACTGTCGCCAAAAACACAAGAGGCATCGACACCGAGTTTGGCAAAGAGTGACGGAAAGTTCTTCGTGGTGGCAACAGAGAAGTTGCTGGAGCGACTACGGGTGTCGCGCAGCAGGGCACTACTGCTGACATCGATGCCGCTGATGTTCTGCGAATAGAGCGTGTTGCGCTTGCCCTCGTTGTGGCTGGCGGCAAGACTCAGCGTGAAGTACTGCATGGGCAGCTGCCACTTCCATTCGCCCGACGAGCTCCAGTTGTTCGATTCGCCGATGATGCCCGACGAAGTGCGCACGGTGTGGTAGTCCACCTGCATAGGTTCGGTCAGCAGCGTCATCATATCGCCTATCTGCGTCGTGTAGCCCGTCGAGAACTGCAGCTTGCTGTTGGCCGAGAAGGTGTAGTTGATGCTCATCGAGGGATTGAGTACAGGCTTGGTATAATTGAGTTTATTATAGTACAGTCCCTTCAAGGCAGCCCCCAGTCCGGCACTAAGATAGAAACGGTGGTTGCGCGAATGAATCTCGAAGCCGGGATTGACGCTGGGCGTGAATGACCAGCCGCGAATGTCGTTCACCTCCCCTGTCGCCACGCGGTTTGTTTCCAAGTCGTCATACATTGCTGACACACTGACGGGCAGATTCAACCAGAATACCTTGCCGATAGGGATTTGAAACGATGAGCCGACGTTCATCGAGAGCGTCGATGACTGTGCCGTCTGCCCGTAGCCCAGTCCGTCGTTCACGAACGACAGCCTGAGCGTGGGCGTCCGCCTGAACGCCACCGACGCATTGACATGTCGGCGCGTGCCTTTTTCCGTCCTGCCCATCCAGAACAGGTCGTTGCCCACCTCGAACGAAGATGTCTTCCTCCGCTGCTCCACCATAGAGCCGTTAGCCAGCACATCCCCTTCGTTCTGCTCAAACTTTCCTTTCAGCACAAACGTCTCGCTGAGATACACGTGGTCGGCATTCTTCAGGTAGTTCATCGTCAACTTGGGCAGGTGCACCTTCGTGAGCGGCGAGGTCTGTTCGCTCACGGTCATGTAGTTGCCATTCCCTGCCAGATACGTGCTGCTTTGGCTGATGTCGTGCGTGGCGCGGTGGTAGCTGTAGTCGGCATTCACCTTCACCGTCGTGGCCGAGTCGAGCTTCAGGATGCCATTGAGCGTCGCCATACCGTTGCGCTGGTAGAGGTATTCGCCCTGCGGAGGTGCACCGCCATCAAAGCCACCGAACAGACTGGTGGCGGGTGTTGCCACGTTCGAGCCGCCGAAGTGATCTCTCATGTCGGCCCGAGCAAAGTCTTTGTAGTTACCTCCCTTCAGCGAGCAGATGGTCTGGAACTTGTCGGTGAACATCATGCCCGTCACGCCGAGCAAGCCCTGCCAGCGGTCATGACCCTCCCCTTTGGGCGAGGTCGGGAGGGGACTTACCCCCGCCTCTTCTTGTCCGAACGGTTTGAACTTCGCCTTCTTGGCCAGTTTGA
>Ga0247611_10007668_pt1 | contig 13464 bp, 10 predicted proteins | sample 177DNAGHGhighgp2_FD_192422 | JGI IMG/M metagenome (GOLD analysis project Ga0247611, IMG submission 192422) | Sheep rumen microbial communities from Palmerston North, Manawatu-Wanganui, New Zealand - 1770 DNA GHGhigh gp2 | ecosystem: Host-associated > Mammals > Digestive system > Stomach > Rumen... | reverse complement strand
ACAAGTCTATTGTTGTTATTTGTTAGGCTATTCAGTACGCCCATAGCTAGATCAAGGCTCTCATCATCTAACGAACCGAAGCCTTCATCGATAAAGAGTGAATCAAGCGTCTGACCGCCATAACGGTTCTGGGCTATATCTGATAAACCAAGCGCAAGTGAAAGTGAGGTAAGGAACTTTTCTCCGCCCGAGAGTGATGCTTTTGATATTATTCCTGGCTGATTCATATTTTCTATTTCCACATCAAGTCCTGCTTCTGAATTTGACCTATTTACAGTAGTTTTATGCCTTAGCTGATATGCACCCTTTGATAATATTTCTAATCTTCTATTTGCCTCTTCTAGAATTGCTACAAAGTTGGCTCCCATTACATATCTATCAAAGGATAACTTACCGCCGCTTGCATTAGCTCCCTTGGCAAGATTAGCTAACTTATCAAGCTTTATCCAGGCAGCATCAGTTTTCACAAGGTTTCTCTTTTTATCCTCTACAAGGCTGCATGTTTTTCTATGATTTTCAAGAAGTGCTCCTCTTTCCTTCAGGTCCTTATTGCATTCTTTTCTTTCTTCGTCAACCTTTGCAATTTTAGCCTGTAAATCTTCAAGATCCACCTTTTCTTTGCCCTTAGTCTTTTCTTCAAGCTCGGATATTTTATCCATGGTATTTTTCTTATCGTTATCATAAGAGTTAATGTCTGCACGGGTTTCCTTGATCCACTTATCCGGCTCTGGTATATTTTTTACAACTGACTTTGCTACTTCTTCCGTTGCAAAGCCGTTTTCTGAAAGTGCGGCTCCAAGCTTTTCCTTAGTAGAAAGAAGCTCTTTTTCATTGCTCTCCTGCTGCTTTTCCTTTTCTTCAAGAGAAGCCTTAATCCCTGAAAGCTCAGTATTCTTTTTATTAAACATTTTTAAGTGTTCATCTATTAAATCCTGAATAGCTTTTGCTTCTTCCTTCTTTTTTGCTATCTGCCTATTTGCCTCAGCTTTACTTTCATAAGTAAGCTCGGCCTTCACATTCTTTTCATCTTCCTGCCAGCCCTCTAATTCCTTCTTTTCCTTTTCTATTCCTGCCTCTAGAGATGCTATACCCTTTGAAATCTCCGCCTCCTTCTTTATTAATTCATCAAGGTGTTTATTTACTTCCTTAAAACGCTTTGCGTCAGCTTCCTTTTTCTTATATGCATCCTGACTATCTTTATACTCTTTAGTAAGCTTAGTCTTGCAGCTTAGAATGTAATCATGCGTGATGTCTTCCCATGCATGGCAATCAGGAAAAAATTCCGAAAAGCTCTTTACTGCCTGCTCTTTTAATGTTTTAACCTCAGTTTTACAGTTCTCGTAAGCAGTATAAGCTTTAGATCTTTCTTCTTCTGCCTTTTCAAAAGCCTTCTGAGCATTCTTATATTCTTTTTCATCTACAACTTTATCTGACTTTGCAAAATTATAGACTATGCCTTTTTCTAGATGACTTCCGCACACCGGGCAATAAGTGCTTCCGCAGCTTTCAATCTCTTTTTCTACCTTATCAGCTATAAGTACTGCCTGACTCTTAAGGAAGGCTGTATAGGTTGCATCATATGCTTCTTTTCTTCTTAATGCATCCCCTTCTTTCTTCTTATAATCATCTCCTGAGCATTTAAGATCTTCTTCTTTATTATATATATCACTAATTGAAGCCTCTACAGAATAAAAAGCATCACATTTTTTCTTTGTTTCTTCTACCTTTGCATTAAGCTTTTCCTTTTCTGCGTCTGACCCCTCAAGCTTTTTACTTTCTTCTTCAAGCTTTTCCTTATTTTCTGAAAGCTCACCAGCTTCTTTCTTTTTACCTTCAAGTTCTTCTGAATCCTTTTTTTGCTTTATAATTCTATCATTTATCTTTTTAGCTAACGCATCATGGTCATCATACCTTTTAAGCAAAGCCTCCATTTTACTAGTGGCTGCTTCAATTTCCTTTACCTTTTCTTTTGCCACATCATCCTGCTTTACTACTTCCTGAGCTTTAGATACCGCCTCAGTAAGCTCTTTAAGCCTTGATTTTCCATTTACTATTTCTGCTGCAAGGACATTTTTCTTCTTTTCAAGACTATCACGGCTTTCTACTACGCCTAAAATCTTATTTACTACAACTTCCACTTTTCCAAGCTTTAGCTTTAACTCTTCCATTTCAGCTGTTTTATTAATTAGCTCTTCTAAGTGCTGCTTTGCCTTATTTAAGGCATCTATATCTGCATTTAAGGCTTCTGCCTTTCCCTTTTCTTCGTTTAATCTAGAAAATGCCTTATCCTTTTCGGTGTAGGCAGTGTTCAATAAATCATATTTTTCCTCATCAAACTTTACAAGAGCCTTTAAATTATCTAAGATTTCCGGCGCTCCATAAAGGAAGTTCTCTTCCGAAAAACCATCACTTTCAAGTGGCTCCACAAATGAATTTTCCATCTGTAGCCTTATTGCCTCTGTATAATCCTTGCGTGTTTTTGCAAGTCTGTCTCTTGCTTCAACTAAAATCTCCTGATATCTTTCATAAATAGATGAATCAAAGATCTTCTTTAAGATTTCATACTTCTGTCCACTTGGAGCTGTAAGAAATTCCTTGAATTCTCCCTGCGGAAGCATAATTATCTTCTTAAACTGATCCTTGGTAAGCCCGATTATTTCATTTATTTTTGCAGTAACCTTTCCAGCATCACTTACTAGCAATTCTTTTCCTTCGTACAGATTTGCCTTCACCGTAGCTTTTCCGTAGCCACCTTCTGCTATCTTACTCTTTGGAAAATGAATCCTGCGCTCTACCTTATATGTTTTTCCGCTCTGAGAAAAGGTAAGCTCTACTACAGTATCTTCACTTTTTGGCAACTGATTGCAGTGCAGTATTTCGATAGTTTCCTTGCTATCACCTCTGTCACTTCCACTCGCTTCTCCGTAAAGAGCAAATGACATGGCGTCAAAAATAGTGGTCTTACCTGCTCCTATGTCACCTTCTATAAGGAAGATGCCCTGATTAAATCTTGTAAAATCTATTACCTGCTCATCCTTATAAGATATAAATCCCTTAATTTTTAACTCAATAGGTCTCATGCTTTTCCCTCCTCATTATTATCCTCTGCAATCAGCTTATTTAACAGCTTGTCCACATTCCTTTCATCATTTTCTCGAGTTTCATCGCTGTTACGAACCAGCTCTCCAAGCATATGCATAAGGGCATATTCCTCATCAGTAGGTATCATATCTCCTGTCTGAGAACGGTAAAAATCCGAGAAAAGATCTTCTACAGCCTTTTCATTTACACTTTTTCTATCTGCGCTAGCTCCATTATTTGAGAACTCACTATAGGAGGAATCCTTGTATAAAAGTACACCTTCGCGGCTTTCTACAATCGATGCGAGGTAAGAGGCAATTTCCGGCGTAAGTCTCATGTCATTTATCACAACGCCGACATATTCCCCATTTCCTACTCCTTCTTCTACCTTCTTTATGACATTATTCTTACTGCCCTCTATGAATCTCATCTTATGAAGAGGCTTTATTTCAACTAATTCTGTCTTTACTTCTTCGCCCTTTGCTCCAAGAGTTACTTCTACATAGCCCTTTTTATCGTGCTTTGTTTCATCAAAGTGGTAGCAAAGAGGTGTTCCTGCATATCTTACTTCCCCTCTTCCTACGCTAAAGCCTGAATGGATATGACCTAAGGCAACATATTCAAAATCATCATAAACTGTGTATTCTATCTGTCCTACGCCACCTACCATTGTCTCCGAGCCTCCGCGCTCAACTTCAACGCCGTTATTTACTACATTCTGGTGAGATAAGATTACGTTTCTATGCGTTTTATCAATATTCTGAATTTCAAGATACTTTTTCATGGCATCTGTATAGGTTCTGATGCTATCATCATCTAAAAGACTGCTGATTCTTTCAGGGAAAATATATGGTACCAGCCAAAAAGTCACTGGCCCATTTCCATCTGGATTTTCCATGGTAAAATGCTCTATTTCCCTATTTATCTTTCCTGATACGTGGATATTCTGCTTTACTAATATAGATCTTAAGTAATCTACCTTTTCTCCGCCGTCGTGATTTCCCGCTATCATAAATACTGGTATGTCGCGGTCATCTAGCTCAGACAGGAAATTTCCCACAAGCTCCATGGCCTCTCCTGATGGATTTGACCTATCATAGACGTCTCCTGCTATTAAAACCGCATCCGGGCGCTTTTCATCGCACTTAGCCAAAAACTTTTCAACCCAATCCCTCTGATCTTCAAGCATTGATCTTCCGTATATGCTCTTTCCAATATGAAGATCTGCAATATGATACAATATCATTTTCTTAACTCCTCCTTGTTTTTTTAATTTTATAAAAACTTACTGCTTTCACTTTTTTAAAATCCCATAATTCGATTAATATCATAAACAATACAAATTCAATAAAGATATTTCGTCTCTTTATTCTATATTCTTAATCATCAAAAAGTTATTTGTCACTTAATGCTAATTTGAATAGACTATAACTAAATGATAATAAACAAACAATCAACAAAACTACTGCTAATCTAACATATGTTTTTGCTAAACAATTAAATTTGGATAATCATATATTTTTAAACATATTTTCAAAGTACTTACACTATTTAGTCATTTTCGTTGAATTCTTATACTCGATCCGTTCCAATATGTATATCTAAATTTAATAATTCAAAATCAGAGATCCTTTTCCAAATTAATAAACTTGTGCATCTTGTTTGGCAGTCCCTTACGAAGCTTATCCATCTCTTCAATTACTCTGTTTCTTGTGTGGCTGATTATGGTGTAATCAAATTCAACATTAAGTTCCTCAGCTTTCTTCTCACATGTAATTACCGCTTCTTCAAGTTCACATACCTTTATGTCCTTTTTTTCCAGCTCCGCAATCTCCCTGTCTACGTCTGCCGTTCCCACAAAGCCCCTGTGAAGTTCCTCGTAATTCTGGTAGTTGTCGTAATGAGGATATACTAAAAGCTCGTACTCGTAGTTCTCTCTGCACTTGTCCCTGAAACGTAATGAGTCACCGCCAGATGTACGGTATGCAAGGTCCGCATATTCCTTTCCGTCACCTATAATCGAATACACCGCTATTCTGTCCTCTGGTTCAATCTGCAAGCTTGACTGTACCATATGATACGCTAAGTATGCCTTCTTTAAGAGTTCCTTTTCGTCTGCTGTCAGCTCACCCTGTGTGAGCATTTCCCTTATTGTTCTGTTATCATTCTCAAACATAATAACCTCCTATATTTTTTTATTTTTTGTATGCTTGAAAGAATTTCAAAATTATGCACTTTCATTAATATTTTATTAGTATCTATTTTTCGCCCCATAATAGGCACCAGTTGCGGCTGCATTTACCATCCTTGCATTCTGTTTCTCTGCTTCAAGAATATTAATCGCCTCTCTTATTGTGTCTGCTCTATCATTAATAAAATACTTCATTAATAAAATTATATCATACCCATTACGATAACTAATTGGAATCCATTCTAATGCTTCATTTTCTCTTAACTTTGAATATTCATCCTCTAAGTTTGCTATCTTTTTCTTAGCATTTATGACTTTTATTTTTCTCTTAACATATAAGAGCGCACATATAGCTGATACAGAGCCATATACGATAGAAATAGGCTCTCCACTTGCTGAAGCTTCCAAAAAAGAATATAAAAAAATTAATCCAATAACCCATAGCACTACATTCTTTTTTTTCCCGCTATTCTTTGTTATTATCTTATTTAACTTTTCTTCATTCTCACTAATTTCGATCATTCTATTAGCAATAGGTTCTACTCTTTCAAATTTAAACATTATTGATTCGTTATTTCTTGTCTCTTCCATTTTTAGTTCCTTTCTAAAATCAATTATTTTTAAATATAAATCATTCTTTACTTTATCACATATTCAAAATTCTAGCATTTTCAAAGCACCGATATAATTAGTTTTCGATGATAATTTTTCAATTGTATTTTACCCCATTATTTGCCTCCTTTTCTTAATTGATAAAAATATCAAATTATATTTTTTATTTCGTCACATATTCCAAACGCTATTGCTTCTTCGGCATTCATATAGTTATCAAAGGCAGTAGCTTCATTAATCTCCTTTAAAGTTTTTCCTGTATGCTTTGCTAAAATTCCATTTGTGATCTTTTTGGTTTCAAGTATTGAATCTGCAGTCTTTTTAATAGATGTAGCTGAGCCACCTATTCCACCATCAATAAGTGGTTCATGAATCATAACTGTACTATGTGGAAGTATAAACCTTCTTCCCTTCTGCCCAGCTGCAAGTAACAACGCTCCCATCGAAGCCGCCCTACCTATACAATACATGTTTATTTCAAATCTATCGATACAAGACTGTATCATGTCATAAATCACAAGCCCGGCATTAACCGATCCTCCCACACTATTTATATAAATATCAACCGGCTTATCTTCTTTAGAAAAATATATAAACTCAGATACAAAATCATCCGATGTAGTGTCTGTTATTTCCCCCACAAGAAAAATTTTTCTATCGGTAAGGTGCTTTACTTTTAATGGAACCTGAGAACACCCATTATATGTTTCCTCAATTACAGTTGGCACAAACATCTTCATTTCCCTCCTTGTTTCACACCCTTCATTCAAAACAGAATCAAAAACATCATTTTTTACTATCATTTTTTCACCTCCATAAAACAGTACATATATATTATTCACTTTTATTTATCATCACTAAATGGATCAAATTCAACTTCTTCAGATAGTTCATCATAATCAAATACTATGATATCGCTATTTTTCTCTTCTATTTCATTCATTTCTTTCATTTCCTTTATATATAATGGATCATTAAATATCTGATATCTTTTTGAAATATACGGCTTTGAGCCCCTACGAAATACAATCACCTGTTCTAACGGCATTTCCATAATATAGTGTAAAGGCTTATTCATTCTTCTTGCAACACTATTACACGTAGTTACATCCGTTCCTCCCATATATACAAGAGTGTCACAGTTATTAATTATTGTAGTTGCTTCTTTTTCTCCATAAATACTCTGTAGCTGAGATTCCGACTGAAGTAACAATGAAACACTTATTCCTACGGCTCTAAATATACTAATATACTTCTCAAAGTCAGAAATCTTACCTGTACACGCAAAATCATCACATATCAGATGTACTGAATTATACAGCCTTCCGGTAGCATTTTTCTGGGCAACATCAAATAATACATGAAAAATATCAGAATATAATACATTTATAAATGACTGCAACGTCAGGTCCATAGGTGATATTTTTACAAACAATACTACTCTATACTGACCCAATTCGCTAATAGAAAGTCTATCACTTTTATTCATCAATTTAATAATATCTTCTGTAAACAGCTTATCAACAGCAGTATTGAGCGTAGTAAAAACACAGGCGGCTGTCTTTGGTGGATTATTCTTAAAAGTCTTCCATAAATTAGTTGCCTGGTTATTTGGGATATCCTTCTCCATTCTTTTAAATAAAATGTCAATATTTGTGGTTATCAAATCATTCTCTGAATCTAACTCTATACTATTTAGCAGTTCAATAACTTCAGAAAAGTGTACTTTTCTGCACTCCTTTTCACCTTTTAGTCTTACTAGTTCTATAAGCGATGATAATAAACTCGTCGCTGATTTCTCCCAAAACTCATCTCGTATAGCTGTTTTTTCATTGTTTATGCTAGAAACACTCTTACTCAATCTTATAGAATCACGAGTACAGTTTACATAATCCATAGGATCATAACCTATCGTACTTTCCTCTGCTTTTGTAAAATCCAATGAAATTACTTTATATCCTCTTTTTGCAAAAATTTCACTAAATTTTTCCTTGAATTCTTTTTTTGCATATGGGATTACCAACGAAGAATTCATTGTATGTAATGCGCGGCTATATGCATTACTATAAGTTTTTCCGCATCCCGTTGTACCGATGATCAATTCATTCAAATTCAATCCTGTCTTATTATAATCAGCAGGAACAACTAGGCCTTCTGCTAAACAAGTCATATCAGTTTCACTATTAAACATTTCTTCCGTGAGCTCCAGCTCTCTTCTTTCAACATTTCTCTGCATTTTCAATACCTCCATTTAAATTCATTTTTTATTTATAAACTTATTTGTATGTTTTTTGTTGCTATGGGATTACCATTTGCTGCACCAATTTTTATAATGCAATTTTAACAAATAACTAAGCAAGTCGCAAACATCGGAAAAAAGTTTGGTATTTTTACATAAAAACACCCATCAAGCTTATAAGCCTGATGGGTGTCCGCGCGCGTTTATTTAATTAATTACTTTTTGCTTCCCTTATATGCACTATTGTTAGGGTTACACTGATTAGCATGGTTATTATTTGCTGCCTGATGAGCTGCATTAAGGTTAGACTGATTTGCATGGTGATTCATCTGTGCCTATGTATGAGTATTCCCGGATACCTTAGCCATAGCTTGTCCTCCTTGTATTGATCTATTATTTTTAACCATTACTCTCAATATTTCTGCTTTATGTGTCCTTCCAAAATTAGTATCAAGAATTCTTCTTGACTGATACATCATCAAAAGATTTAACTATATATTTATTATTACCACATATTCAGTTTTACTTTTCCAGGTATTATTCTTTTATATTAGTTATGATACTATTTTAAATCAACCGTAAGTCAAATTCAATTTTAGGAAAAATAGTTTGGTATTATTTTCATAATCTGTTGTTTTCGTCTGGTAAGCTTTTCAATTAAAGCTATGGTTCATTTACTATTTTGCCCTAAATAGCCTTCAGGAATTCATCTATTATTAGTTTATATTTCCCAAAAGATTAAATATAGAAGATGCATATAGTTATGTACTAGATAAATTTTCTATTTATTAAAGAAAAAAAATCCATAACAATTTTTTTATTGTTTAAACCAAGTTCTCTAAAAACAAGAAAACCACCAATAGCTCCTCTCTATTCTCCTTATTGGTATTACTAATAAATAATAATAATAATGACGTAGTCATTTAATCCTCCTATTTTTATTTAAGAGTATAATACTACGTCATTTTTAATTTTCACCAACTAAAAAGGTCGGTATAATTTAATCTTCTTTAGATTCTTTTGTTTTCTTAGACTTCTTCTGGTATTCCTTCATTATGAAGAAAAATTCCATAGGATCCTCTATTTTAAACTCTTTTTTTATTTCAAAAAATGCTATTATCGGTAAATCAGGTTTGCTACCTGGGCTGAGTCTATTTTCCCCCCTCAAATCAAGCCAAGTATTTACTTCTTTTGCACTGCATCCTAAAAAACAAGCGAGTAGTATTAATTTTCCACGTCCTAGAGTCCCTAATTCTTTTCCATTTGAATAATATTCATTACGATTTAAAAATTTATTAAAATTAGTTATATCACAGTAATCAGCGATACTTTTATCAGGAAGACTACTTTCTTCAATCTTTTTATATACTAAATCCCATAAACTATTTTTTGTTACCTCACATTCTTCTTCATAATGCGCATAAGATTTTTTATCAAGTTCCACGCGTTTCAGCATATTTTTAAAATTTTCTTCATTTTTCTTTTTTTCAATTAGATATTTCTCATTATCTGATAGTATAGATTTTATAAAATAATAACTTTCTTTCATATCCCACCTAAGTACATTATCCAAATCTTCCTTATATTGAATATATTCATCCAATTTCCCTTCATCACATTTATCCTTAAGCAAGCTAAAAAATTCATACATTTCTTCTAATTCGTCATAACCATCATGTTTCCATGGTGATTTTTTTGCATAATAATTACATAAATTAACATCTACATTGTCACATTCGCTTAAAGAACTACTTAAATAAGTATCATTTACAATTTTATCAATTATTCCTCTCTCTAACCCAAGATTTAATCCAATTCTTGGCAAAACCACCCGAATTTTTCCTTCTATTCCGCGAGCTTTATTTTCATTTATAATTGTTGGGAATAAACGTCTCCTGCTGGCATAAATTTTATTAAAAGCCGATTCCAGAATTTTCCGTAATACATCATATGCGTTATTACTATATTCTTCATTTCTAATATTAGGCACTACAAAAATTACATATTTTAACCTCTTAAGACTATTCTCATACCTTTCATCATAACGTGAAAAAAAACACTCTGGTACTTCAATCAAATCACTTACATATCCTATTTCGCGAACACCTAGTTCATCTCTTCTTGCCTTTAAATTCTTCTCACCTTCATTCTTGGGAGTTTTAAATGCATCAAATATTACCTTATCAACATGTCCTTTTTCAAGAGGGGATTCGGGAAATCCATTAACAGAAAATATAATTATATCTGCATTTGTATTTCTTATATCCCCCTCTATATATTTTACAACCTTAACTCTAGGTAATGCCATTTTTCCTCCTATCCCCATAATATATATATATATATATTTATGGAATTACTATTTTTAATATTATCATAATTAAATAATACATCACTTTTTGTTAAAATTAAAGCTTTTTTAGATTTTTTCTAATTATTTTTTCACTCTTACTTTCGATGCATCCACTCATTATGGAGTTTTCTATTATCATATTTTTCCTTAAAAACTTCACCCATAAAAAGCCAATATTATATTCAGATTTTCCGATATTTTCATGTATTTTCATCAATAAATCCCCCAAATTAGTGTAATATACTCGAAATTTACGATACTATTTAAAATATAATAATGCAGTCCATTTTTTGCCATCCTCAAAAAAAACAGATCCGGTAACATTATACCACTGAATCCGTATAAAAATATATACATATATATTATTTTTACAGCCTCTTTTGTAGCCAATACCTATCTATCATCATCTGCATGTTTTTTCTTCCTACTACATTAGCTGTATGCAGCTGCACTGGGTAGAAACTTCTCTAGAAAAGCGGCTTGACAGATTATTCCGCCTGACCGCTTACACGTTAATCTATCGTTTTAAATATTGACAACGGGCTTTGAAAATGGTATAATTATTCGGTGGTTCGTACATACGCTTATCTAAAAATGTGCAATGTATGACATGCAAAAATTTTTAAATACTTGAAAGGCGGTGGATTTTTTGAATACAGACAGTGGCGCTAATGCGCGATGTTTATAGGCTGACCGGAGTTTTTTCCATACCTCCGGATGGCAGGAAGGAGGAATAAATGGAAAAAGACGATATCATTATGCCTGTTAACGGTTCGGATCCAGAGAAAAAAGATTTTCATTCTGAGACCGCTGTTTCCGAAAACGCCGGCGTAAAACCTGATTATGTATCTGAAATCACAGCACTTATAAGAAGTAACGAGACGCCAAAGGTAATGCTGTATAAGCTTGAGGACTACCACTGCAGTGATATTGCCGAGGCTATGACACATTTTACTGTAAGGGACAGGCAAAAGCTTTACCGCGTATGCAGACTTGAACTTCTCGCTGATATTTTCGAATATCTCGACGAGGATAAGGCCGGTGCATTCCTGAACGAGATGGATATACACAAGGCCGCTGATGTCATATCAAAGCTTGATACGGACACTGCTGTTGCAATACTGCGTCTTACCGAAAAAGATAAGCGTTCGATTATAATCGACCTGGTGGATCCTGATATCAAAAATGAAATAAAGCTTATTGCATCGTTCGACGGCGATGAAATAGGTAGCAGAATGACCACCAATTTTATCGAAATACGCGATAATATGTCTGTCAAGGAAGCAATGAACGAGCTTATAAGACAGGCTGAAGAAAACGATAACATCTCCACCTTGTTCGTTGTTGACGAAAACGGCGAATTTGACGGAGCCATAGACCTTAAGGATCTTATAACGGCAAGAAGCGGCACACCCCTTGATAGCCTTATAGCAACATCATTCCCTTATGTTTACGCTAACGAGCAGACTTCCGATTGTATCGAAAAACTTAAAGACTATTCCGAAAGCATTATTCCGGTGCTAGACGGAAGCAATAAGCTGCTTGGAGTTATAACATCGCAGAACATAATCGAAGCCGTTGATGATGAAATGGGCGAAGATTATGTTAAGCTTGCCGGTCTTACTGCCGAAGAAGATTTGAACGAGCCCATTTTGCAGAGTATGAAAAAGCGTTTGCCTTGGCTTCTGGTCCTGCTTCTTCTCGGATTGCTTGTTTCTACTGTTGTTGGCGCATTTGAAAAGGTTGTTGCTCAGATTACGCTTATAATGGCTTTCCAGTCGCTTATTCTTGATATGGCAGGTAACGTAGGCACACAGTCTCTTGCTGTCACTATAAGAGTCCTGACTGATGAGAACCTTACCTTCACTCAGAAACTCCGGCTCATTTCAAAGGAAACCAGAGTCGGTTTTTGCAACGGAGTGCTTCTAGGCTCTGCTTCCTTTTTGTTTATAGGACTTTACATTATGTTAATAAAAAAGAAAGCTGCGTCGTTTTCCTTTGCTGTTTCAGGCTGTATAGGCGTATCAATGATTGTTGCTATGCTTATATCTAGTGCCGTAGGAACCCTTATTCCGCTCTTCTTTAAAAAGATCAAGGTCGATCCTGCCGTTGCGTCAGGTCCCCTCATAACAACAATAAGCGATCTTGTAGCGGTCATAACCTATTACGGTATGAGCTGGATACTGCTTCTGAATGTAATGAAGGTCGCATAAATCACAGATAACATCTTTTAGCTTAAGCTCAATTCTATATTAAATACTAAAAAAGCGGTCTGACGGGTTCCGTCTGACCGCTTTTTATTGCTTTTAGTTTTTTCCCTCAAAACTCATAAAAGATCAGTTCTCTTCTTCACGCTTACCTGATACGATTACTGTTCCAAGTATTAATGCAATTAAACCAAAGCCTACGTAGTATACTATTGGAGTTGTACCTGTCTTTGGAAGCCTATCATCTCCTCCAACATTTCCATTATCATCTACATCTACATCGCCCATAGGATTATCATCATCAAAAAGATCAATGAGACCATCATCAGTTGTTGTGGTAGTTTCCTCTGTTGTAGTAGTTGTTACCATAACAGTTTCTTCACTTGTTGTGGTAATTTCCTGCACAGTTGTTTCCTCTGTCACTGGCTGAGTAGTTGTAATAGGCCTTGTGGTAGCTGTAGTAGCCGTTGTAGCCGTTGTTTCTGTTGTTGCTTCTGTTGTAACAACCTGCATTGTTGTCTCAACTGTTGTTGTAACCTCTGGTGTTGTTGTTACTATTACAGGCACTGTATATGTAATTATAGGTGCTGTAAATGTTATTGGTGCCGTTGTTCTAGGCTGCTGAGTTGTTGTAGGCATCTGGGTTGTTGTTGTAGTTGTTCCTGTTGTAGTTGCCTGTGCTGTTGTTGTAGGTACCTGGGTTGTTGTTGTAGGCTCCTGAGTTGTAGTTGTTGTAGGCTCCTGCGTTGTTGTTGTAGTTGTTGTAGGCTCCTGCGTTGTTGTA
>Ga0247611_10007666_pt1 | contig 13465 bp, 13 predicted proteins | sample 177DNAGHGhighgp2_FD_192422 | JGI IMG/M metagenome (GOLD analysis project Ga0247611, IMG submission 192422) | Sheep rumen microbial communities from Palmerston North, Manawatu-Wanganui, New Zealand - 1770 DNA GHGhigh gp2 | ecosystem: Host-associated > Mammals > Digestive system > Stomach > Rumen... | reverse complement strand
CTGAGGCTGTTGGAGCCTTTGAGGGGGACGGTAAGGGTGAAGGGGATGGAGCCGCCCTGGAGAAGGGGCTGGATATTGACGCGGGAGGAGAGGGCGCTGGCAGAGCTGAGTTTGTAGCCTTCGGCCGAGAGCTGGACGGGAGCGGAGGCGAAGGTGAGGGAGGGGTTGTCGGTGTAGGCTCGGAAGTCGTCGATGCTGAAGAGGATTCGGGCACGGTCGACCCGGAGATGGCCGAGCTGTTCGGCGGTGAGTTCTTTGGGGAGGACGAAGGTGCCGGAGAGCTGCAGGGGGGCTTCGTAGACGGAGAAGTCGAAGATGCCGCGCGAGAGGGTGCGGGTGGCAATGTTGCCCTGCACGTCGTAGGTCTCGGGCAGGAGGTAGAGGTTGTGGGCGGAACTGTCGCCAGGGACGAAGAGGACGGGGCCTTTGAGGCAGCAGGAGGAGCCCCACAGGTCGGCTATTTCGGCAGCGGCCTGGCTTTCGGTGTTGTCGCGCTCGTCTATCATGTTCATGATGAGGGCCTGCGGGATGAGCATGACGAGACTGATGATGAAGATGATGAGCAGTTTGACTGCAATGCGGCCGTTCTTGTTGAGGCTGCTTTCTCTGACTTGGGGGGTGGAGATGTGGTTTTCCATAATTCTAATTGTTTTTTTGTTTGTATTATATTCTAAAAGTGCTTTGCAATACAAAGTGTATGGTGAAAAAAAATAGAGGGGGGTTACTGTCCGGTGGTGCCTTTGATGAGGTCTTCGAGGGCCTGGAGGTGTGCTTTGAAGGCTTGGCTGCCGGCTTGGGTGACCTGGAAGGTGGTGTTGGGTTTGCGGCCGATGAAGCGTTTCTGGCACTGGATGTAGCCCATATCCTCCAGTGCGCGGGTGTGGCTGGCCAGGTTGCCGTCGGTGAGGCCTAGGAGCGACTTGAGGGTGGAGAAGTCGACCGTGTCGTTGACCATAAGGACCGACATGATGCCCAGGCGGGTTTTGCTTTCAAAGGCTTTGTTGAGGCCGTCGAGGTTGGTGAACATGGGGCGCTGGGGATTAACGGTTGTGGGACGAGCGGACGACGGTGTAGACGCCGTAGAGGATGTGCAGGAGGCCGAAGCCGAGGAACCAGAAGAGGATGGCGTGGCGGACGACGAAGCAGTCGACCAAACCCAAGAGGAGCTGGCCATAGCCGAGAGCGGCGATGGAGGAGGTGGTGTAGTGGTGGCAGTTGATAAGGGCCAGCCCGTAGAAGATGAGCATGATGGAGGAGGTAAGGCCGTAGTGGCCTTGGGCAAGCATGGCCACGCAGAAAAGGGCTCCCGCCACGGCGGGGACGAAAAAGTTGAGGAGGCAGCGGCGGACGGTCTGGTCGAAGGCGAAGGTGTGCCCCACGCGCACGGTCCTAATATAAGAGCCGACGCAGACGGTGAGAAAGGAGACGACGACAAGCACGGCGGCCACACACACGGCCACGAGGGTGTGGGCAGGAGTGTTGAGCGAGAACTGCTGAGCCCACTGCGGAAGCCAGGTGTAGGGCTCGTGGCTGCCCAGAAGCAGCCATGCCCCAAGCGAGACGATGCTGGCATAGAGGCCGATGATGACGATGGACCATCCGCTGATGGTTTGGAATCGCGACGAGCGGGACATGAGGTCTTTAATCTCGCTGAGGGTATTGAGGGCGTCTTTTTTATCCATGTTTTTAAAAGTGCTTTGCGCTGCAAAGTTACGAACATTTTTCGAAATTGCAAGAAAAAAATTCTTTTGTTGCCTAAAAGAATGATGCGAATTATTCTTAAATTATTGGTATATATTTATTTATAACGTTGTTTTTGAAAAGAAAAAAATATGTCGGACACCAATTTTGAAATCAAAAAAAGGGATGCACTTTGCCCGTTTCTCGACCAAAATTGCCCTTCCCTCACCCGTTACAGAACGAGTGTGGCGGGGATAGGAGGACATTAACGACTGGGCGACAGCAGCTGCCCGGCATATCGCCGGACAAGGAAGATGCAAAGGACGAGGGTGAGCACTTCGGCCACGTTGACGGCCCACCAAATGCCGTCGATGCCCACGAGGGCGGGCAGCAACCAGACGCATACAAGCTCGAAGACTAGCGACCGCGCAAAGGAGGCGACGGCACTGACCACGCCGTTCTGCAGGGCGGTGAAGAGGGCCGAGACGAACATGCTGATGCCGCAGATGAGAAAGCACAGCATATAGATGCGGATGGCCTTGGCGGTGAGGGCAGTGAGGGCAGCATCGTAGCCCACAAAGAGGCGCGACATGGGGCCGCTGAGCACTTCGGCGGCGAGGGTCATGGCAAGGCCGGTGAGCAGGATGATGAGAAGCGACTTGCGAAAGAGGGAGCGCTGCTCGGTGAGGTTGCGGGCGCCGTAATGGTAGCCGATGATGGGGGTGATGGCGATGTTGTAGCCGATGAAGATGGCGGCATAGACGAAGGCAATGTACATCACTACGCCATAGGCGGCGACACCGTCCTGGCCAAGGAAACGCATGAGTTGGAGGTTGTAACAGATGCCGACGATGTTCATGGCAATATTGCCCACATATTCGCTCAATCCGTTGGAGCAGGCTTTGCCGATATAGGGCCACAGGACGCGCACTTTGGGCATGAGCACCAGCGAGCCACGACCCGGACGGCGGGAACTGAAATAGAGCATAGGATAGAGTCCGCCCACAAGCTGCGCCACCGAGGTGGCTACGGCGGCGCCGGCCACGCCCCATCGGAAACCCCACACCAGAAGGGCGTCGAGAAGAATGTTGATCACGCCGCTGACCACGGACATGAGAGTGCCCAGCTGAGGCCGCTCGGCAGCCATATAGAACGACTGGAAAGCCATCTGCAGGACAAAGCTGGGAAGACCTAACATGCATAGGCGGCCATAAACCACACATTCGTGCATCATGCCTTCGTCGGCGCCCAGCCACCGCGCCACGGCAGGGGCAAAGAGGGCGAAAAGGAGGCCCATGACAATGCCCACTTGCAGGCAGAAATGGACGAGCATGGTAAAGATGCGGTTGGCTTTCTCGGGGTAGCCCTCGCCTTTGACCTTGGCAACCAGGGCTCCGCCGCCGCTGCCTACCATAAGGCCAAGGCTGCCGAGCAGCATGATAGCGGGCATCATGAGGTTGACGGCGGCAAAGCCGCTCTTGCCGGCAAAGTTGGAAACGAAGAAGCCGTCGACAATGCTGTAGACGGAGGTAACCAACACCATGCCGATGCTGGGAAGCACCGAGCGGAGGATGCGCCGATAGCCATAATGACCTGATAATGTTATGTCCATAGCAGATGCACTGTTACAAAACGGAGGTGCAAAGGTACGTTTTTTTTAGGATATGCAAGCTTGGAGGAGAATTCTGGGGCCGGGTTGGGAAAACGCAGAGGGGACAGGAACGGGTGAGGAGTTGGGAACCGCGGAGGAAACTTCGTTTCGACGCTGAGGGAGGGTGACGCAAAGGGTGAGAGGGCTGCGTGTAGGTTTATCTGAGGACACTGGGAGAGATAAATCTATCCGGGCAAGGGACGAAAAGGGGGTGCGCTGGGTGTGTTACCCACCCCAGATGTCTGATTTGCGAATTCGCTGCAGGACGGTAAGGCGGGAAGTGGCGAGAGTGGCAGCGGGCGCTGCAATAAAAACAGCCAGCCTACGTTATTAAAAAAAAAGTAAAGAGCAATGGAACAGAGTGAACGCATTGCCGCTATGGAGCAGCTGCTGAACCGGGCGCAGAGCGCTCTGGGCCAATTGGAGCAGGCCTGGGAGGCCTACAAGGGGACGCAGGACGACTTGGCACAACTGGATGCCTACCTAGGCAGCGACCAGTGGCAATCGGATCGTGAGGCCGACCGCCTGGGTCTTCTACCCGCTACGCTCCACCACGGAGTCCTCAGCGAGGACGCCATCTGGAACCTCTTGGAGTGGCAGCGGGAACTGATGGAGGATATTCGGGAAGGGGTGGGGCTGTGAAAATCGCATTTTTTCACCAACCGTAAGTGGCCGGGACGTTTTTAGATCTGGCTGGCTGTAAGATCCTCGCCACGCGGCGACGGATGGCCGCTCCTGTGGAGGCCTTGCTATGCACTGTCCCCGGAAGCTGAGGCCGAGGCATGGGGACAGTTTTTTTGAGGGGCTATGGGCTATACGAGCGACTTGGTGCGGACGCGGCGGAGCTCGAAGTCGCGGCCGAGGTATTTCTCACGCACGTCGGGGTCGGCGGCCATCTCCTCAGGGGTGCCGTGGTGGAGGACACGGCCTTCGTAAAGGAGGTAGGCTCGGTCGGTGATGCTGAGGGTTTCGTGGACGTTATGGTCGGTAATGAGAATGCCGATATTGCGGTCTTTAAGGTGCGCTACGATGTCTTGAATGTCCTGCACGGCAATGGGGTCGACGCCGGCAAAGGGCTCGTCGAGAAGGAGGAATTTGGGGTCGTTGGCCAGGGCGCGGGCAATCTCGGTACGACGGCGCTCGCCACCCGAAAGCTGTATGCCCTTGCTGTGGCGGATGCGGTCGAGGCCGAACTCGGAAATAAGGGACTCGCACTTGTCGCGGCGCTCCTCCTTGGTGAGGTCGGAGCGGAATTCGAGAATGGACATAATGTTGTTTTCGACGGTCATCTGACGGAAGACGGAGGCTTCCTGTGCGAGGTAGCCGACGCCGAGCTGAGCACGGCGGAACATAGGCATTTTGGTTATTTCACGATCGTCGAGGAAGACGCGGCCGGAGAAGGGCTTGATGATGCCGACTATCATGTAGAAGGTGGTGGTTTTGCCAGCGCCGTTGGGTCCGAGGAGGCCGACGATTTCGCCCTGGCGGACGTTGACGCTCACCTCTTTAACCACAGTGCGGGAGCGGTATATCTTGACTACGTTTTCGGTTCTGAGTTCCATTTTTTTATATTGCGGGGATGGGTTCAGTGGATTTAATAAATGAAAGGGGTTATATTATTCCTTCGCGGAGGATGTCGTGCAGGTGGACGATGCCCAGGTAGCAGCCGTTGGCATCGGTAACGATGAGCTGGGTGATGCTGTGGGTACGCATGAGGTGGAGGGCGGCGACGGCGTATTCGCTATCGGCGATGGTCTTGGGATGGGGCGACATGATGTCGGCGGCGGTGAGGCCGTCGAGGGGGGCGCCGCCGTTGAGCATGCGTCGGAGGTCGCCGTCGGTGATGATGCCAAGGATGGTGCCGGGGCGAAGGGGGTCGACAACGACGGTGCAGCCGAGGCGGCGGGAGGTCATTTCGAGAATGGTGTCGCGGATGGAGGCCGTGGGAACCACCTGGGGTTTTTCGTTCTGGCAGTAGAGGTCAGAAACGCGCATGTAGAGCTGTTTGCCGAGGGCGCCGCCAGGGTGGAAGCGGGCGAAGTCGCGGGCGGAGAAGTTGCGGCACTCGATGAGGGCCACGGCAAGGGCGTCGCCCATGACAAGCTGGGCGGTGGTGCTACTGGTGGGGGCGAGGTTATTGGGGCAGGCCTCGTGAGGCACGGGGGAGAGAAGGACAATGTCGGCCTCGTGGGCAAGGAAAGAATCGGGGTTGCCGACGATGGCGATAAGGCGGTTGCCGAAGTTTTTCACGAGGGGAATGAGGACTTTGATTTCTGGAGTGTTGCCACTCTTAGAGATGCAGATGACGACGTCGTGGGGCTGGAGCATGCCAAGGTCGCCATGGATGGCGTCGGCGGCATGCATGAAGAGTGCGGGGGTGCCGGTGCTGTTGAGTGTGGAAACGATTTTGGCGGCTATGTTGGCGCTCTTTCCTATGCCAGTAATAACGACGCGCCCAGAGGCCGAAAAAATGGTTTGGACGGCATCGGAAAAGGCGTTGTCAATGTATTTTTCGAGTCCTTCAATGGCTTTTTTTTCATCTGCAATGACGTGTCTTGCAATGTCTTGTATTTCTTTAGGAGTCTTCAAGGTCAATTTTTTTCTGTAGTTTAAATATTTTTTGCTAACTTTGGACTGCAAAATTACATGTTTTTTTTGGATTATGACAGATTTGCATGGAAAGTTAAAAGAAATATTTGGTTTTGATAACTTTAAAGGGGACCAAGAGGCCATCATCAATAGTATTTTGGAGGGTCGGGACACCTTTGTTATCATGCCTACGGGAGGAGGCAAGTCGCTCTGCTACCAGCTGCCGGCCATGATAAGCGAGGGCACGGCGATAGTGGTGTCGCCACTGATAGCGCTGATGAAGAACCAGGTGGACGCCGTGCGCTACACCTCGGGACAGGACTGCGTGGCGCACTTCCTAAACTCGTCGCTCTCGAAGGCTCAAACCAAGGAGGTGAAAGACGACCTGCTGCAGGGAGGGACGAAACTACTGTACGTGGCGCCCGAGACGCTGTCGAAGGAAGATACCGTCGAGTTTCTTCAACAGCTGGAGATTTCCTTCTTTGCCATCGACGAGGCGCACTGCATCTCAGAGTGGGGGCACGACTTCCGTCCCGAGTACCGCCGCCTGCGCGACGCAATCGACCACATAAACAACCACTCTCCCATACTCACACTGACTGCGTCGGCCACCCCCAAGGTGCAGCAGGATATTATTAAGAACCTGCGCATGGAGAACGCGCAGCTTTTCGTCTCGTCCTTCAACCGCCCTAACCTCTACTACGAGGTGCGTCCCAAGCCCGCCGACAACATAGAGCTGCACAAAGAGATTATCAAATTCATACGCGAGAACGAGGGCAAGAGCGGCATCATCTACTGCCTCACGCGCAAGAAGGTGGAAGACCTGGCGGAAATGCTCACCCTCAACGGTATCAAGGCCCTGCCCTACCATGCGGGGCTCGACAACAAGGTGCGGGCCGAGAACCAGGACAAATTCCTTATGGAAGAGGTGGACGTAATAGTGGCCACGATAGCCTTCGGCATGGGCATTGACAAGCCCGACGTGCGCTTCGTCATCCACCACGACATACCCAAGAGTCTCGAAGGCTACTACCAAGAAACCGGCCGCGCGGGTCGCGACGGGGGCGAGGGCAAGTGCATAGCCTTCTACTCCGAACACGACGTGGAGCGGCTTTACAAATTCTTCACCGACAAGAACATCACCGAGCAGGAGATGGCCGGACAACTGGTGCAAGAGGTAGTGAGCTATGCCGAATCGTCGGCCTGTCGACGGCTGAACCTGCTGCGCTATTTCGGCGAGGACTACAACCAAGAGAACTGCGGCTGCTGCGACAACTGCCTGCACCCCAAACCCAAGGTCCCCGCCAAGGAGGAGATGCAGTATGCCCTGGAAACCGTGGTGGCCACCAAACAGGCCTTCAAGGCCAAGGAAATCGTCGACGTGATGATGGGCCGCAAAAACAGCAACACAAAGGTCTACCGACAGGACGAGCTGGAGCAATGGGGGCAGGGCAGGGACCACGACGAACTATTCTGGAAGGCAGTGCTGCGGCAGGCCGTGTTCGACAAGCTACTCACCAAGGAGATAGAAATGTACGGGGTGCTCAAACTGACCCCGGCGGGCCATAAATTCATCAAGAAGCCCTACGACATCTACGTCACCTGCGACCACGACTACAGCGGCGCATCCAACGACGACGACGAGGAGGAGGTGGTTCCCACGGGCGGTGCGGCAGCGGCCGGCGACGAAGCGTTGTACACTCAGCTGAAAAGCCTGCTCAAGTCCATCGCACAAAAAGAGAAACTGCCCCTGCACGTCATTTTCGAAGACCGCTCCATCAAGGACATGACCATACAGTACCCCTGCAGCGTCGAGGAACTCAGCCGCTGCCAGGGAGTGGGCATCGCCAAGGCACAGAAGTACGGCAAACCATTCGTAGACCTCATAAAGTCATACGTCGAGGACAACGAAATCGAGCGTCCGCAGGACATCGTAGTGCACAGCGCCGCCCACCGTTCGGAGAACAAGATATACATCATACGCTCCATCGACAGCCGCAAATCGCTCGACGACATAGCCCGCGGCAAGGGCATGACCATGGACGAACTGATGGGCGAGATGGAACGCATCATCTCCTCCGGCACCAAACTCAACATCAACTACTACATCGACGAAAACATAGAGCAGGAGCACCAGGAGGTGCTGCTCGACTACTGGCGCGAGTCGGAGAGCGGCGACCTTCAGGAAGCCTACGACGAATTTGCCGGCGACGACGACTACACCGAGCAAGAAATCCGCCTCATGCGCATCAAGTTTCTGGCCGACTACGGACACTAATCATTTTTAATCGGTAATACAAAATGAAAAGAACACGCTTTGTGAACCTCATAGCCACACTGCTGCTGGTCCTGACGACAAACACCGTCGCCACACAGGCACAGCAGAAAAAGACCAATGACAACCCGTCCCAGGCCGGCAAGAAAGAAGTAGGCATTGTGGCCCACCGCGGTTTCCACAAGTACGACGGCTCGGCCGAGAACAGCGTCTACGCCATGCAACTGGCCGTCGACCACGATTTCTACGGCACCGAATTCGACATGCAGCTGACCGGCGACGACGTGCCCGTGGTCTTCCACGACGCCCGGCTGCAGGGAATGGCCGTGGGCGAGGTGAGCCATGCCCAACTGATGGAACACCCTGGAGCCCGCCTAGCCAACGGCGAGACGATACCCACACTGGGCATCTTTATGGAGAGCTACGCCAAAGCCATCAGGCAGCAGCAGGACCGCGGCAAGGCCACCCGCCTCTTCTTCGAGATCAAGCCCCTCCTAAAGGCCGAGAAGAACGAGCTGGCAGCAGCCATGGCCAAAGAATACGTCGAGCGCTACGGGCTGCAACAGCAGGTCTGCTTCATCTCCTTCAGCCTTGACGTCTGCCAGGCGCTGAGAGCCATCATGCCCGACGCCGACATAGCATACCTAGGCGGCGACCGCGCACCGCGCGAACTGAAACACCTCGGCATCAACGGCATCGACTACAACTACAAAACCCTCCTGGAACATCCCCACTGGGTGGCCGAAGCCCATGAACTGGGCATGACCGTAAACGTCTGGACGGTGAACGATGCCAAGATAGCCCTACAGATGAAAGAGCTGGGCGTAGACCTCATCACCACCGACCTCCCACTCGAAATGACCGAACTACGATAGTGCACAGCAAAAAGTGGGTGCGCAGCCGCCACCGCACGCTTTCACCCTCCCCCATCCCACTATCATAACACAAATTGAAAAAACAACATGATAACAACAGGCATTAAAGGCCGTCTCGAACGCACGGTCACCGACGAACTCACCGCCGCACACATCGGGAGCGGCCTAGTCAAAGTATTCGCCACCCCCATGATGATTGCCCTCATCGAGCAAACCTGCTACGAGAGTGTGCTGCCCTATCTGGAAGAGGGACAGGGCACCGTGGGCACCCTAGTCAACGTCACCCACAGCGCCGCCACCCCCGTAGGCATGCGCGTGTGGTGCGAGAGCCAGCTGGTAGAGGTCGACCGCCGTCGGCTAGTGTTCGAAGTCAAGGCCTACGACCAGTGCGGCCTCATCGGCGAAGGGCGCCACGAACGCTTCGTAATCGACAGCGCCAAGTTCCAAGCCAAAATCGACGCCAAGATGCAATGACAACCATCCTATGGCCAAGCCCAGCCTGAAGACCTCCCTCCCACCCTACCTCTTTACGACCTCGCACCTAGTAGTGGACAAACACGCCTCATACATCCTCGGCAAAACCCATTACTTGGCCCTCGACTGCTGCCGCCTCTCCCAAACCCAACACGTCGCCTACGGCCCCATCCTCAGGGCCGAAATCCATGCTTCCCACCCCGAGTAGGGCCAGCCCCCCGACAGCCTCTACACCATCGACCCCCACCTCCGACCCCACGCCGATACACCGTCATCCAAGACCTCCAGACCGGCCACGACATAGTTTGCGCCATACCCAACCCCGTCGACAAAGAGACCGCCTACAAGGACCAATGGCAACCACGCAGCAGCGTCACCCTTTCCAACACCCATATCACAACCGAATACGGCAGATAGGCCAACCCATCGCCAGCAGTCGACCAGCCCCGCCCGTCCATCGACTGATCGAAGTGCATCATCCGCACCCCTCCGCCACGTCCCTGCCGCCGTCGCATAGCCTCGCCCTTGCGACGGCATTTCATTTGCATTTGACCTATATTTATCCCTTATTTTATTTGTCAAACATAAACAAAATGCAAACTAAATGCAAACTAAATGCAAATCAAATGGCGAAACAACGGGAAGGGTTATGCTTGCCCACACCCGGCTTGGGGGCGGTGGACGGATATGCCTCCAGACGGCAAATACGGAGCTTGACATTTGTGTGGCAGCCGGGAATGGAAGATAAGGCAACCGGCCGATGGGCGGGAATATGACGGCACAGCATCGTTGGCGGGAGGCCGACCAGGGCCGGTTGGGAAGAAAACCTGAGAAATGTTTGCCTATATCAAGAATTTTCACGTACTTTGCAATAGGGCAATGCCTATGGAACATGCTTTCTAATGGACTGATATTCATTAGAAAGGAGTCGATATTCATTGTCGCATACAACAATTAATTGAACACAAAACATTTATGCTGAGATTTACAATTACTTTTTTGTCGGTGCTGCTGCTGTGGGCAGGGGCATCGGCGCAGAGCAGGCCTCCGGCTCCCTTCGGGCCCTGCCCCACGGAGGCACAGCTGCGGTGGCAGCGGATGGAGATGAACATGTTCTGCCACTTCGGTCCCAACACCTTCTCGGGCAAGGAGTGGGGTGCCGGCAACGAGTCGGCCTACCTGTTCAATCCCTCGCAGCTCGACTGCCGCCAATGGGTGACAGTGGCCAAGGCCGGCGGCTTCCGTGGCATCATCCTCACGGCCAAGCACCACGACGGATTCTGCCTCTGGCCCAATCCCGCCAGCAGCCACACGGTGCGCGAAAGTGGGTGGCGCCAGGGCGAGGGCGACGTGCTGCTGGAACTCTCACAGGCCTGCCGCGAGGGAGGGGTGAAGATGGGACTGTACATATCGCCGTGGGACCGCAATGCGCCCACCTACGGCACCCCCCGCTACAACGAGACCTTCAACCGCACTCTGGAACACGCGCTGACACGCTATGGCGAGATTTTCGAGCAGTGGTTCGACGGGGCTAACGGCGAAGGACCGCTCGGCAAGAAGCAGGAGTACGACTGGACACAGTTTCACCACACCGTGGCCCGCCTACAGCCCCAGGCGCTCATTTTCAGCGACGTGGGACCTGGCTGCCACTGGATAGGCAACGAGGAGGGCGTCAACGGTGAGACCTGCTGGTCGCGCCTGAGCACCGACGGCTATCAGCCCGGCCCCTTCGCTCCGGCGCTGGAGGTGCTGAACCAAGGCGAGCGCGACGGCAAGTACTATATCCCCGCCGAGGTGGATGTGTCTATTCGCCACGGCTGGTTCCACCACACCAACGAACACCCCAAGACCCTGCAGCAACTGCTGGGCATCTACTACACCAGCGTGGGGCGCAACGCGGTGCTGCTGCTGAATGTGCCGCCCGACCGCCGGGGGCTGATTGACTCCAAGGATTCGGTCCGGGTGGTGGAATTCCGCAGAGCGCTGGACGACATTTTCGGCAACGACCTGGCCCGCCAGGCCTACGTCTACGCCTCCAACGTGCGGGGCGAGGGCATGAAGGCCTACCGCGCCGCCAATGTGGTGGACACCCATTACCATAAGTACTGGGCGGTGGACAACTGGTGCCTGCAGCCCACCCTCACCCTCTCCTTTGCCAAGGCGGTCACCTTCAACCGCGTGATGCTGCAAGAGTATATTCCGCTCGGTCAGCGGGTGGAGAACTTTGAGGTGCAGGTGCTCGTCGGCGGCAAGTGGCAGACCATTGCCACGCCCACCACTATCGGCTACAAGCGCATCCTGCTCACCGACACCTACACCACCAAGGGGGTGCGCATCCGTTTCACGGGCTGCCGCGCCTGCCCGGTTATCAACCGCGTGGGCCTCTTTATGGACAATATTTACAAAGGGAAGCTTTAAATAGTTCTGAGTTCTGAATAGTGATTCTACGAGGGGCGACAGCCGCTCACCATTCCGCACTCAGCACCAGTACCCGACAGAACCTCATGAACCGTCGTCAACTTATCGGCCATCTGGCCTGCTTTGGAGCCTATGCCATCTTTGGGCTTAACATCATATTTTGTAAGGACATAGCCAACCAGGGCGAGCTGTCGCCCACGGTGCTTTTCACTTTCCGGGCGGCCTGCGCGGCGGCGCTGTTCTGGCTGCTGAGCCTTTTCACCAAGCGGGAGCGGGTGCCGTGGCGCGACCTGCTGGGCATGCTGGGGGCATCGGTCCTCGGCCTCATACTGCCGCAGATGACGTTCCTCTACGCCATCTCCATGACGGCCCCCATCGACCTGTCGGTGGTCAACTCCATCACCCCCATCATGACCATGTTTGTGGCCGCCATCTTCCTCAAAGAGCCCATCACTTGGAAAAAGGCGGGGGGCGTGGCGCTGAGTTTCGGCGGCGTGGTGTGGCTGATACTGCAATCCACACATACCGGCGGAGTGGAGCATTCCAGCCCCATGGGCATTGCGCTGGTGGTGCTGAACGCGCTGTGCTTTGCCCTCTACCTGGGCATCTGCCGCCCCATTATCCGGCGCTACAGCGTGGTGACGCTGATGAAGTGGATGTTCCTGTTTGCACTGGTGCTTATCCTGCCTTTCTCGGCCAGGGGCGTGGCAACGCTGGACTATGCGGCCATTCCGGGACCCGTCTGGTGGGAGGTGGCCTATCTGGTTTTCTTTGCCACCTTTGTGGCCTATTTCCTCATTCCCATTGGGCAGCAACGCATAAGGCCCACGCTGGTGAGCATGTACAACTATCTGCAGCCCATCATAGCCAGCGTAGTGGGTGTGGCGCTGGGTATGGACCGGCTGACGTGGATGAAAGTGCTGGCGGCGGTGCTGGTGTTTGTCGGCGTGGCCGTCGTCAACCGCAGCCGTGCCAGGCAGGAGTGAACACCTTTGTTGAAATCACTAACTTAAAGCTAAAGAGTACCTATGATTACTTTTATGACCAAATTCATGGTGGCGCTGAGCGTGGTGCTGGCGCTCATACCCCATGTGCTGTGGCTGCTGGGCCGGACAGTGGGGCTTTGCTTCCACTACCGTCTGCCCTACGCCCCCTTTGGGTGGGTGGCGGCAGGGCTGGTGGTGCTGGCATGGGCAGTGTTGTCCTACGGCATTTTCTTCGGCCGCTGGCAGCAGGAAACGGTGGCGGTGGACTACAGCCACGCAGATGTGCCCGAGGCCTTCGATGGCTACCGCATAGTGCATATCAGCGACCTGCACCTGGGCACCTTCGACGACAAACCCGAGCAGTTGCAGCGCATCGTGGACAGCATCAACGCGCTACACCCCGACCTGATTTGCTTCACGGGCGACTTGGTGTCGCTGAGCGTGGAGGAGGCCAAGCCCTACACGCAGATGCTGCAAGGGCTGAACGCCCGCGACGGGGTGGTGAGCACCCTGGGCA
>Ga0247611_10007665_pt1 | contig 13465 bp, 12 predicted proteins | sample 177DNAGHGhighgp2_FD_192422 | JGI IMG/M metagenome (GOLD analysis project Ga0247611, IMG submission 192422) | Sheep rumen microbial communities from Palmerston North, Manawatu-Wanganui, New Zealand - 1770 DNA GHGhigh gp2 | ecosystem: Host-associated > Mammals > Digestive system > Stomach > Rumen... | reverse complement strand
GAGTGTTCGGAATATCTTGTAGGCAGTCTGAAGTTCTTTGGTTTCTTCCATTTCTGATTATCTCTTGGCTCTAAGTTAATTGTACAACGTGATGATTGGTCGTATTTTATGCGACTCGATTTTGGGCGTTTCCTGCAATGCACCTGATGACAGAGAGAAGAGCCAGGCTTTGGCCGACTCCTGCCCACTGACCTCTGTAGAACTCCAGTACCAGCATTCACTTGGATCTGCTGAAATCACGTTACCTCCGCATTTACTAATGTAGCTATTGACGGCAGCCCGTGAAGCATAAAGCAACTGGAGCTGGGCAACGGAAGGTATATAGGCACTCTGACCATACTTCCACATGGCAAAGACGGAATTTGCAGCCGGAGATAAGCCAGAGGAGAACAAGGCATGGGTATTGGTATTGCCGTCAAACGCCGTCGGATTGGCCGAGGTGTTCTGCTTGACACCGAGACTGTCACAGAAAGCTGACTGCTCTATGTCCCACAGATAAACGGCATAGCCAGTACCTTCTGTCTTTCCATCCTGATTGACATGGAAAACCACACCTATAGGAGTCTTTCCCTTGCTAACCATATCGTCATAACGGACAATCTCGCCATCGGTACACAGAATATCACAGGTCTTCATGGCTGTATCAGGAAACTCTATGTGCTCATCACATGAGGTTAAAATAACTGCAATGCCTATGATGGCAACAGTAGCATGGATATAATTCAATATCTTCATCTTGAATACTATTTAAGGGTTGGAATCTTGATGCCTATAACAATTCCCTCACGGAACAAGTCTTTTCGGTCAGGAACCATCAGGTCACACTTGGCTTGCACATACATCACCCATCCTTTTCGGAGGGCGAAATTATGCTCATACCCCACATGGAAACCACCAAGAAATTTGTCTGTATTACTGCCGACACTTGCTCCGATACGAAGGTTGCCATAATTGTTGCGTCCACGTACTACACAGGGCTTGTAGGCTACACCTATGCCCCAGGTATTGTAGTTCTTCCAGAAAGATTCGGGACAGATATGACCACACGACTGGCATTCGTCCCATTTGAGATAGCCATTGACAAAGTACTCCCAAGCATTGTGGTACTTAGTCTCGTGTTCCCAAGACAAGGTTGCATCAAGGCCATTCTCATAGAGAAGTCCCATGCCAAAGGAGATACGGTCACTGTGGGATTGTGCAATAGCTGATGCGGACATACAGATAGCCGCAATCATAGACAATAGAACCTTCTTCATGGCTTATTCCTCCTTCAACAATAAAGCGTTAAACGAATCGGCATAGAGCACATCCTCATAGTCGATATTGAGGGTGATGGCTCTACCGCTAATCTGCTTCTCGGAAAGTTCGATGCTCAGCACCTTGTCATTAGGAAAGGTCATCTTCTTCAGGACAATGACGTTTCGGTAACCGTACTTGAACGTCTGACTCTGGTCAAGGACAAATGCCGGAGTGAGTTCAATCATCTGGGCATTGGTGGCCTTTGACTGCTTCTTATCGGAGAGCTTCACTCGCAGTTCATCAATATCGAAGCGGATATTGGTACGGTTCTCGATGGAGAAGTCTATGAAGAAGTACTCCCCTACGCTATAGATGTTGTTTAGGCGCATGGTCATACGATGCTGCTTGGTACTGACATTGCGGATGCGAGCTGCTGAGTTCCATATTGAGCGTGCATACTTTGCCATTTCCTCAGTGGACATGCTGACAGACGGATTGTTGTAGGCAATTCTCTCCTCTGGCAAGATTTGCTTGTCGGTAACTGCCTCCTGCAGTCTGGTCGTGTAGATTAGTGCATATTGGCTACGGTAACGCTCAGTTACGATGGTGACGATTGCAAGTACATCACCATCTGCATGAACATCCGCTCCCTCCTTGGGTTTCAGACGGATGGTGTTGTTAATGGGCTGGTCGCCTACAACCTTGTCGGTACTGATGTCAACAAAACGAACTGGCTCGGAAGCCGTAATGACGGTTGTCACCTGTTCGTTCACCGTAAGTTGTTCCATCTCTTCATAGGTTTGCTGTGCCATTGCTGGAACAGCAGACAGGGCACCCAACAGGAGTGCGCCAAGACTTTTGATTGATTTCATATACATTGCTGAATTAGTATTTTGACGTTATTTATTCTTTGTTTCTCTGCCATTGATCAGATATACGAATGTGCCATACTTCAACTTGGCTGAGTTCTTCTTGATAGACTTGCCAAGAGCATTACTGGTCTTCTGAACGATGTTACTGATAGCCTGGTTGCCCCATTGCGTGAGGGCATTGCCTCCAGAGGTATTGCTACTGGTGAGCGATGAAGTATTGCTCATAGCTCCAGAAGCCACGTCTTTACTGGTTTCTCGGAAACTGCTGCTTGGAACATAGAGACCTTCAAGTCCGTCAGTATCATAGATTGAAAGGTTGACCTTGATAAGCTCATCATGTATCAATATGCTCTTGACGCTTCCTTTAACTCGCTGAGAGCCGAAGCCACTCATCAACGCATAGATATAAGTACCCTTGGGCACCACTACTTCATTGATTTCGATGTCATCCAGAAGTCGGAGGCGCACCCTGCTGCCATCCACAGCCTTGACATTCTCATCGATGATGGCCTTGATAAGATTGGGTTCCTCATCAGCATTGGCAATGGTATTGAAGTAGTCAGATGTCACCTTGACCTTCTTCACAACCTCCTGAACTTCGTCATCTTCGCTCACACCTTTCACGGCACGCTCGTTGACAGTTAGCTTTCCTGCAGCCTTCCCCTTTTGTTCACCAATAGAATCTGTGTTTTCAGAGTCATTATCATTGACTGTTGGGGATTGCATGGCTTGCTGGCCTTGCAGTCTGGCCTGAGCCAAGGCACGGTTCAGTTCCTCCATCGCTTCTCGTTCACGCTGCTGACTGCGTGCGAGCCGGTCTTCTTCTGAGAGGGCGTTGCCGTTTGCGACTTCCTGACATTTTTGTGCGCTTTCCTGTAATTGTCTCTGTAATTCAGCGAGTTTCTCGGCATCTTGTGATTCGAGCAGTTCACGCTCCTCGTCGCTGTACTTGGAGTCGTAGTTTTCTTTTTCTTCATCGTTATTTCTGTCTATGTTGTTCATTGCAGTATAATCGTCAATACGACCATACGACTTTAGCATACTCTCATACTTATTACCAATACCATCCCCCTTCATCTTGGCATCTGGCAGGTCGGGATTCAAGTACTCTGTCGTGGTCATGCTGGAATCCGGGATTTCGGCCTTTTCAGTATGGAACAGGTCGATGACGAAATATCCGACGAAGAGCAGAGGAACATAGATAATGAGGGGCAGCATGTATTTCGGCTGCTTCCAGTTAATCTTCTTTAGCGTCTGTATATCCATTGTCTTTATTGTTTTGAGTTACACTTTCTTGAAATTCTCTGTTGATGCTGGACGGCATACAATGAGCTGAACTAGTGGCTTTCCGTACTCGCCGATGGCGGTTCTTAATCATTTCGTCTTGTTGCTCCACTGCACTCCTGGGCTTTCCTGTCTGGTTCCATACACGCCCCATGCGGTAGATGTTCATGCCGAAACTGAATATGATAAAGCCAAAGACGATGATGAGAAATGCCTTGGTGTGCTTGTTGGCAAAGTCCTGCACCTTGGCAGCGAACTTATCCAACTTGCTCCACCTTGCGAATCTTCTGCCTGCATCAACATCCCTTTCGTACTGTTCTTTGTACTGAGGATCATCTTTGTCGGGCATCTTATCCCCCATGATGAATTTCTTCCAACCTCCCATAGCCTTGTACGATTAGTATGCGTTCTTGGTTTTCTGCTCAATGTCCTTATTCAGGAGCGTTCGCCAGTTGGTGATGAGAAGGCCATGAGGATTGTTGTCCGTTCTCGGCACCCGTTTCAGCTGTCCTGCCGTGACAAGTTCTCGCATGAGGATGCTTGTGCGTCGCTCAATACGCTGACGACCATAGTAGGTAAACTCCATGTTGTCCTTGTTGAACTTGATGCTGTCACAGAAGATACTGAACACGGCACTTGTTCCCATGATGTTCGAATAGAAGCCTTTTTCCTTTAGGGTGTTGTACTGGGCAAGACCTGTCTCATCGACAAGGTACATGGCTTTCTCCGTGGTGTACTTGATGTACTTGTCATCAGGGGCAAGCGTAAAGAAGAACTGGTGGAACATTTCCACATGGCTCTTTGCTTCAACGTCAAGCGTCTCTTCCATCGTGCTTCGATTCACGAGGATAGGCACATTACCGTCAAGGACATAGACCTTCTGGTGGGCATCATTGACCATCGTCCGAGCCGTCCAGATGCTGGAGATACTGATGATGACACATCCCATCAAAAAGAGAGAACAGATAATCAACACCAGCTTGATTTTGTTTTCGAGATTTTTTATAACCATAATAGCTGTGATATTTGAATTGTATTACATTGTTTCAACCATTTACAACACTCTGCCTACCATGCCCTGTGCAGACATTTTGGCCTGTTGTGCAACACCTTCACCGAAGTTTCGGGTCGAGAAGGCTGTCTCACCTTCAGGAATCATCCATGCGGCAAGGTCTGGAACCAAGTTCAGGCACTTCATGGCGACAATACTTGCTGCCATCAGATAACCGGCTGAGAAGAACGAGTTCTGAAGGTATGCTGCCATCGTCTGCTCACTCTGGGTAATGGCCATCAGGTTTTCTGCCTGGATATTGAGTACCACATCAAAGAGCAACAGCACGTAGAAGCCGACGAAGTAGAGCATCGCACCATAGAAATGGACTGTCAGATAGCGAATGAGCCACTTTGCCCATGAGGATTCCCATTTGGGCAATAGACTGAATGCCCATTGTATAGGCCCGAAAATAGTAAGCATACCAAGCAATATCTGCTGGCAATAGATGGTTGACCACCATCCGATGCGGAATACTATCAGGGCTATGAGCATGATAATCTTGTCAAGTCCAACTACTGCACCAGTCGTTAAGGAGGTGAACCAGAGCTTGCTGGCATTCTCTTCCATATTGGTGACTTCATCGACACCTGCCTGTTCCATCGTACTTTCTATCAGGTTGGGGTCAGACGTTCCCGTATGGGCAACATCTGCCTTGGCCTGAAGGTCTGTGTACATGGTGTCTCTGGTATAAATCAGTTCCTGGATCTCCTCAAACTTATCCTCAATGATGACGGATTCTGCCTCATAGAGGTCATGCGTATAGGAGCCTATGCAGTTCGGGATATAACTGAGGAAGTCAAGGAAGCACCAACTGCTGCCACTATTGGTAATGCCCGTATCTGCCGGTGGGTACCACCAGCAAAGGATAACGCTGATGACAAGAGGCTTAAAAAGCTTCATGATGTCAAGCGGTTCGTGCTTCACCATCATCTTGTAGGCCATACCAGCCGCTACAATGATGGAGAAGAGTGCGGCGAGTGCCATGCTCATCTGCAATATCCACCAGAAACTTCCTTGTGAGCCTGTAAAAGTAGCGTCACAAAGAAACTCGTTGGTCTGGAATATCACATCATCAATCTCTTCTTCGAGGATGTTGATACCAAAGTCTGATAGTATGCTTGTATCTGCCATTGGGGTTATTTGTTTTGAAATATGTCAATAGTTTTTATTCGTCTATAGTGATTGTGCCATCCGAGGAATTGGAACCTCCATCGGAAGAGCTATTCCCATTTTGGACTTTCCAACCGGCATCACGCCATCTGTTGTAAGCGGCTCTGGCGTATGTTCCATTATGGTTAGGTCTTGTACTTGTTGCTTCGAGCAGTTCCTTGGTCTTGGTTCTGGTGTTCAGCTTAACAATGTACTTGACCAACGTCTCATTCTGCTTACAGATGTCTGCATAGATGGTCAGGTATTCTTTCTTTCGCTGAGCATTGGGCATATAGGCATCTTGTGTGGCTTTAATGGCACACTGGAAGATGTTATAGTAGTCGTTCCACCGCTCCTTTTCGTTGAATGTTCCTCCTGCGCTTACGATGCGGTTGATGTTGTTCTGGAAATCATTCAACTTATTCGTTATCTTTGTTCCTTCGGCAAGCCACGCCAAATCAATCTGGCGGTCTGCGACATTGAGTGCTTCAATCTCTGCACGCTTCTCCAAGGATGCTTTGACAGAATCTGCATCGTCCACCTGTTGCCACCCTGCGACACCTGCCAGTGAACGATAGGTAAGCTTGTTCTTTGAACCTGCTGACCTCTGGTAACTACGATGGAAAACATCGTAGTAGAATGCAGGAGTCAGACCACCTGCTCCAATCTCTTGCACGGTTATCTGATTCATCTTTGCTTCATCGTGATTGTAGGTCACATACGACTGCGCACGTACTTCAAGTATTGATGAAGCAATAATCATCATAACCACTGAGAATAATTTAGTTACGTTATTCATTTTACAATTTAGTTTAAGTTGAACATTATATCATGACAACACTATTCTCTACCTAAATATCCATTCCTTCGCCACCGTCCGAAAGCCCCATCAACAATCTCCTTCATCGTCTTGGCGCGATACACCTGAGCCTTCCAATAGCCTATGCGAACCTGTATATATTTCCATGTCTCGAAGTAGGCCGTATTCAGATGTTTCTTGATGTTATCCAGACTCTGATTGATTGCATTCAGGACTGTCAGGAGGTCACTTGTTGAACAAGCTGCAGCCCCTGTCGCATAGAGCACGAGGTCACTGACAGACCTGTATAGATTATCACCTTCGTCCGCTATCTTTGATAATGCCCTGGCATTGATGGTAATGAGAAGCGTATCGGTAGTGACTATGTTACCTCTCGACAAGCATTTCTCATTAAAGTCATTCAGCATCTTCTTATAATCTGCCACTCTGCCACTAACGGTCTCGTAGGTGTTATACACGTTGAGACTGGTTCGCAAGGACTGATAGAGTATGTCGATAATATCAAAGGCACGGGTATATTTGTCCAGCTCCTTGTTGATGTCCTTGTAGCCTATATTGGCATCGCTGCTGTAATCATGCAACAGCTTATTGCTGGCTTCAAGGGTCGAACGTACAAGGAGAAGACTGCGCTGCTCTTTGTGGTCGTTGATGTAGGCTTCCACAGAGACAACATCAAAGCCCAGTTGAGCCTTGGCTGACATTGGAACCAAGGTCAACAGGCAAAGAATTATGTAAAGAATATTCTTATTCCTCATAGTCATCGTCGTATTTGCCGTTATAACTGTCTGAGTGCATCTGGTTGGCTGCATTGCGGAGCCAACGTCTGCGGCACTTTTCTACTAATGTATGTCTTCTGCCTTGCTCGTCATTGATATAGGGAAGAGCTGACATGAGCATGTCGACAATGGAATGCTTGTAGTGCATCATCTTCTCCAATGATACGAGGTCGGCATATATCTTGGTGAGACGGGAATCTATGTCTCTCGCTATCTCCAGTCGGTCACTTGACCACAACAGATGGTAGGTATCTTCCGAGTCATCTTCTGCTATTGGCTCACTCTTGGCATATTCTACATTTGGCTGACAGTTGGGGAACTCCCTTGCCACTTCGGAAAGCTTCTGATTAACCATATTTGCCTTTTCCTCGTCACTCATCTCTGGATCCAGATTGAGAACTGCTATTACCTGCGTATCGCTATAATTGGTGGTGAGTTCCCAGGCAATCTGAACGATGGCACGGTGAATCTTTATGCCAAGGAAGTATTTGGGTCTCCTTGCTATGCTGACTGTTGCCTTGAATGTGATAGTGCCGTTAATGTTCGGCATGGTAGCTGTACGGACATAAGTATTTCCGTCCCAAGAGCCACTGCCATTCCAAGAGAGATTGAAAGCGGTCTTACAGTCCTGCATGATGGCAGGAATACGGTAGTAGTCATCGGTTGAAACCGATTCTCCTTCCTGTGCCTCCTGCTTTGCTTGTTGGTATTGCGTGAGCTGATTCTGCCAGCTGCTTTTCTCTGAGTTAAGTGAACTGATGCGGTTCTTATTGGCGTTATACTGTTGACGATATGCAGCAGCATCTTCCACGCTCGCACTGGCAATCTTCTTGATAAGGTCGGCATTCTCTGCTTCAAGGGCATCAATCTGTGCCTGTAGCATAGCAATCTGACTCTGGCATTCCTGAATCTTAGCATCCAGCTCTGATGTGTTCACGCTCGATTCACTTACGCTCGTAGCCATAGCGCATTGCTTGGTGTGGGCATTGACACTACCACCACAACTGCTACACTTGTACTGTGTGCTGCCCTCACTTAACTTGGCTCCATCATGGCAGGTGACACTAATAGTGGCCACCTCACAGTTCTGCAGCTTTCTGGCATCAGTAGCCTGATAGTATTTCTTGCTATCACATCCTAAGTAGTAGGTGTAGCCTTCCTCATTGTCATTATAGTCTGCGAGACGCGCGTTCATGCCAGCCTTGAATGCCTGGAGGTTCATGGAATAGGAGTCAAAGACATCCTCGTACTTGATTTCCGTATTATTCCAAGATTTGGTCACATGAATCTCATAAGCGTAGGCTTTAGCATACTGACCGCTACGGCTCTTGCTCAGGATATAGGCACTGCTGTAGTAGTTGATGCTGTAATAGAAGCCATCGTTGCTATTGTTTAGCTGCTGAACACGGCTACGGCTCCATCCTGCGTGATTCTCGGAGTTCTGCAGTGCAGCCTCTCGTTCGCTGCTGGTTGGCCAGTAGTTAGGATCGCTGGTACTGATACGATACCAATGGTCACCATAGAGGATGCTGTTATCATCGGTGGGAGGATAATAGTCACACAGTTTGACGCTGCCCCTGTCCACACGATAGATATACCATCGTTGAGTATAGTACTGACCCATTCCTTCACGGGCATAGTCTGTTATCCATGAGGTAACATTATAATTAGAGAGGTTGAAGAGGTTGGCAAGACCTTCTTCACCTCCAATGAAACTGAGGATTGTGGCTCCAGCGTTGGTACTGATGCCGTCATACAAATTTTGGGCGTTTTCAGCAATCTCCATGACGCTGATAGCCTTGTCTAAGATAGAGCCATTGAAATTGCTTTCACCAAGGATGGAGTTAATCAGGTTTCCTGCTCCAGCAGATGCAAGATTTACGCCCATGGCGTAGAGGTTATCCAAGTCCTCCTGAAGACTCTCCTTAGTGAAATTATCGCCAATGTTGGAGAAGTTGTCCAGCATGGCTTTCCAGTCAACATCACCCAATTCTGAGAGTTTCAAGATGTCTGCCAATTCCTGATTGATTTCAAGAAAGGCAATGTCTTTGAAGGATAGACTGCTGTTTGTCACTATGCTCTCAAACTGATAGCACAGACTCTTCGTCTCTTCACATACCTTATACAGGTACGAACCCCAGTAGAGTGCATTCTGAGGATTCTTAATCATCATACCAGCTACCGTCCATATTTTCGGCATGATCTTCATGGAAACCATGCTGTAGATACGGCGATAGTAGTAGTTTTCGGTGCTACTCGTCCAAAGACCCAAATCCGTGAGAGCCTTGCGGTCAAGGTATTTACCGGCAAAGATACCAGCTGCAGCAACTTCTGCAGCCTGGTAGCTCTTACGGATTTTCGCCAACTGTTCTGCATAATACATCTCAGTTGCCGCCTCCGTATTGAAAGCGGCAGCCATAGCAGCGACAGTCTTTGTATCAAAATTGACGCTGTAGTACTGTGCCTTGACTGGAGCCAGGGCACAGACGATTAGAGATAGTATGAGCAGAACACGTTTCATGAATATTGCTTCTCTGTAGGTTGTAAGTTCAAAACATGTCCGGCTTGGTTGACTTTCTGCGCAAACGGCAATGACTTGCTGATTCCGCTTCTGTCCCAATCCCGACAATAGGCTTCGATGGCCTGCTGATGACTGCATCGCAACTCTCGTTTGTAGAGTTTCAATGCTTCTTTCTCAGCACGTTCTGTGGTATAGGTCATGTAGCACTCATGGGGTTCCTCAACACCAAAGACTGCTGCATTCTGGCCACGTCTGATGAACACCTCACGGAAGAAACTACGACCTTCCTTGTTTTCAAGTCGGTTAATTGTGAAGATCTTTCGGCAGTCCACGTCGGTCAAACCAAGGATAGCCTTGATTTCATCAAAACGCTCCTTGAACTTGCTTTGGTCAAGCAACATAATCACATCGGAGTTATTGATGATGGCCTCCTTGACGATAGGACTACCGACAATGTCCTGGATCTCCTGCGTTACCACACCGACGGAAGCCCAGAACTTACGAGCTGTCTTATACAGGTACTTGATGTACTCTGCCATCATCGGGGAAGCAATGGCTTTCCATGCCTCCTCTATAACCAGCACCTTTCGGTTCTTCTTGATACGCATCTTTTGGATGAACACATCCATGATAATGAGCGTAACCAAAGGGAAAAGAAGTGGGTCATCCTTGATGGAGTCAATCTCAAACACAATGAAGGTCTCATCAAAGAGAGCTGTGTCCAGATTCTCATTGAGAGTAAGCTCATGGTTGCCGCCTTTGTAGAAGTCCTTCAGCAGGTAGTTGTAGGTCGCCAAATCAATACCTTCGAGGTTATTATCCCTCACAATCTCAGGAATACGTGCGGTGCTGTATTCATAGAATGTGTTGAAGGAGAGTTCCTTGACCTTACCTGTACGGAAGTGGGCATCATAGTATTCGGTGATAATATCCTCAATAAGATGGTCTTCCGTTTTCGTTATCCTGCCGTTGGTTCCCTTCCATATCAGCATGATAAGGTTCTTCAAGAAGCCAATCTTCTCGATGTTCAACTCCTCTCGCTTGATGGCAAAGGGATTCATTGTGATAGGATGTTCCTCGGTGTAGCTGATGTACTTACCGTTGACATAATCGCAAAGTCCCTCGTAGGAATTACCTGTATCTACCAATACAACATCGGTATTCTGCTCCCAAAGCTGGCGCACCATACTGTTGGTGAAGAAGGACTTACCACTACCAGAAGGGCCAAGAATAAAGAAGTTGCTGTTGTCTGTAATCTTGTTCTTACCTTCCTTTCCGCTGATGTCGATAGCAACTGGCACTCCCTGCCTGTCTGTATAATAGACTTTAAGAGGAGTGTCCTCACTATGCTGGATATGCTCCTTGTACATAAGGCAAGTAGCAGCATCGCTTAGCGTCAGGAAGCGGTCATAGTCAGGATTCATTCCGTAGCAGTTGCCGGGGAACGAGTTGACGAACAGCTCCAACTGATTGTATGCCCTCTTACTGATATGTATGCCCATACGACCAAAGGAGTTCTCCAGATGGTTGGTACATTTCTGAATGTCTTCGTCGATAGGAACTGACACGACAAGGTTAAAGTGGGCATAAACCAATTGCTTGTTCTCTCTGGCTATCACGTCCTGCACCTTCTTGATGTCCTCCACGGCAATAAGGTTGCTTGGATTAGGCATACTGGCATGGCGATTCTTCTTTTTGTCAAGCAAAGAGAGTTCTCGCTTCTGGTTTGGCATAAAGAGCATCTGATTGTAGATGACCGTTTCTGCCACAGGGATGTTGTCCACAAGAGATACGAGGTCAACCGGCATCGAGGTATTGTTAACCTCAATGTTGGTGTAAGGACGAATGACTCCTGGGAGGTTGATGCAGTCCACATCGACAAGGCTATAAACCTTGCAGCGTTTGTTGCCCATGCTGATACTTTCGTCATCCACCTTGAAGTTGGTCATCGACACAATCTTACCCGTGAAGTTCATGGAGAAGTAACGGTCAACATAGTCCCTTGCGGTTGCACCATCCAGATACGTAGAATCAACGCCGCTGTCTTTCAGCTGGTCTTTCACCTTGCGTATCTTCACAAGGAAATCGCGCCATTTCTTGCTGTCAAAGGAGAAAAGACGGCTCTTTTTGTTTTCCTGCGTGATGATTAGATAGGTCTGAACATCTGTATAGGTGCGTCCAGTGAAATAGCGGAAGTAGCTTTCGCTCAGGAACTCATGGTTGTCGTTGGTTTCGTCATGGAACTTCTTCTTGATGAATACGTCCTGCTTGTGGATAGCATAGCCTTCGCCAAGAGTCTGGGCAAGAGCAGTCAACAAATTGGTAAACTCATAATAGTTATCAATGTTGGCAGAGTATTTCTGGACGGGGTTCTCCAGCTTCAGAATGGCAGAGTACTCGCCAGTCTTAGTATAGAGCACACCGATGCCATCCACATCCTCTACAGAGAAGTAGATGTCCTGGAATATCTTCTTGCGCTTACCGCCAGTTCCGAATGCTTTGACAGAGGTAAGCATACCCAAGAGGATTGCTGTAAATGCTATGATTACGTATAGTATCATTCTGTTTCGTTTCAAATGAAGGTAGGCTCATCCTGTCGAGAGGGTGAGCCTACCGATTCCACTTTATTCAAATTTCGACACACTTGCTCATTTGTTTAAATTTGAATTTAAGGAGGTTACATCTTCGTTGAGTAGGCATAGATGAACACTCCACGGTCTTCCTTCTTGGTGTGCAGTCCCTTCTTCTGCTTGAAGAAAATGAGAGCTGCACCTGCCAAGAGGGAAACAGCGAGGACTATCAAGCCAACCACAAAACCAAAGATGCAGTACGCAATGATGAAGCCGAGGATGGCTCCTCCGACGGCTATAGCCGCCCATGTGATGTAGCGTCCCTGTATTCCCATAAATTCAAGAGGTTTCTGGAGTCCCTTGAACATGGGATAACTGAGGTACTGGCTGTCTTTCGTCTCTTCTGCCATATCGTGTCATCTTTTATTAGCCAACATTACCTTACCGTTAGAGGCCGAAGAACAGAGGCAGAGCCTGGGCTGCTGCAACAAGGAAGATACAGGCACCTACGACCATCATGATCTTCTTCTTCACATCCTGCTCCTCGTTGTTCATGGCGATGTACACACTGATGGCACCGACTACCGCAACAACACCAGCAATCGCATAACACAACTTGACCACATAGGGAATGTACTTTGCAATCTCCTCCGTGACGGTGGAGAGGGCATTGGTTCCTGCTGTGTAATCACCCGCTGCGTTCTGGGCAAATGTTACTGCTGTGCCGCAAAGGAGCATGAGTGCTGCCATTTTCATGCGGTTGGGTTTGAAGATGTTCTTTGCGAACTTTTTGATTGTCTTCATTACGTTTCCTGAAGTTTGAATGTTTTACTGATAAACTTTTCACCTTATTACACAAATTTATTTCTCTTCCGGCCAGTTGAGAGTTGTTTGTTATCCTGTTTGTCTATATGATATTGTAACCGAAGAATGCAGGGAACAGCACGTAGGCTCCAATCATGAAAAGGCACGCTCCAATGAGCATCATGATGGACTTTGTGATGTCACCTTCACCTGTCTGCATCTTGATATAGATTTGCAATGCGCCTATGACAGCAACCAATCCTGCTATTGCGTATGAAAGATAGACTACATACAGCATCATGGTTACGGTATAGTCATGGGCGTTAGCCAGAGCATCAGCTCCCCAGCTGTAATCGACACCTCCGCACTTGGCTGA
>Ga0247611_10007664_pt1 | contig 13470 bp, 21 predicted proteins | sample 177DNAGHGhighgp2_FD_192422 | JGI IMG/M metagenome (GOLD analysis project Ga0247611, IMG submission 192422) | Sheep rumen microbial communities from Palmerston North, Manawatu-Wanganui, New Zealand - 1770 DNA GHGhigh gp2 | ecosystem: Host-associated > Mammals > Digestive system > Stomach > Rumen... | reverse complement strand
AAAAACGGTTATACAGAGTTTATTAATTGTGAAACTTGGGAAGAAACCATTGCAGGACTTATCAACAACCTTTGGCAAGATTTAACAGATATTGAGAAGGCACAGATAAAGGAGATATTGGAATGAGTACGTTAACAGAATTTAAAGAAGCCTTAAACAAAATAGGTTTTGATATAAAAGGTCGATATCCTAATAGTTGGATATATAAACCTGATAAAACAAGAACTCATTATAGAGTAATGTCGGATAGAATTGAAATGTGTTTTAGAGATGAAAATTTTATTAGTTATGATGCTTGTTTTTATTTTAAAGATAGTGATGTAGAACTTATTGATAATGATGCTGTAAGTTTGGGCAAGAATGGTATATTTGCGATGTTTTATAATCATTCAGATATTAAGGAATAGTAAGAGGTGATTTTTGAATAACTTTGAGAAAATAAAATCAATGAATATAGATGAAGTGGCAGAAATGCTTGTTTCGTTAATGCCTAGTGTTTGCGAAACTTGTTGCTTTTATTACGAATGTAGTAATGGCGAAGATGATATTTGTCTTGATAGATTAAAGCAATGGTTAGGGTCAGAGGTAAGTGAATGAAAGAAGAATTTTTCAAAGCATTTAATATAGGAAAACCTGTAATGCGGAAGTGGTATTATGACGGCTATTATGAAGATTTTAGTTGGGAATATGATGACGTAATAATTCCATCTGCTCTTTTAAAAGAATACGATAATTCAATTGAGAAATTAAATAATCGTATTCAAGAACTGAAACACGATAATATAAATTATAAAAGAGAAATAGATGCCGTTGATACTGAATACGGTAAAGTATCTCGTGTTTATATGAAGTATCCATCCATAACTGATAGAAATATTTTGCAGCTTATATGTATATTGAATGATGTTACATTTCCCTCTATTGATGGTTGTACTGTAGAAGAACTTTCTAATAATGTTTTAAAAGAATGTATTGATTCTATAACTAAAGTAAATTGGAGAAATAGAAATATTTGTGTAGATGATTATATAAAACAAGTTCATGATGTATTCAAGGAGGTATAATGTTGTGGTGGAAATTAAGAGGATTAAATAAAAAGGGAAATTGCTGGAATTTATCTCAGCATAAGTATTGGGGTAACTCTATCAGTGTTTGGGATTGGGAAAATAAAATAATAGATGGTTTTAATAAAGATATTCAAAAAGGTGATATGATAATCATACCTATGCAGAGTGGTAAACAAGCAGTTGGAATAGTTACTTCGATTAAGTTTGAAAATGATCCTGATGACATGTTTTTCGGTAAATTTAGAGTGGTAGATTATTTAGACAGTTTGTTATGTAATGAAAAGTTTGCTAAGATATATGATTATATGAAACAACCTACCTCACGTTATCAAAAGCAACAAGATGTTTTCTACATGAGAAAAGATTTTTATAATAGACAATGATTTTAAAACTTGAGAACTTTAGTTCCAAGATACAAAATCGTTAAGATAGTACATTGAAAAATTTAATAAATTGAAAAATTTTCCATAAATTTTTTAATTAAAGTATATGGAAAAGAAAATTCATAAATCTTATAAATATAGAATTTATCCAACAAAAGAACAAGAGGTATTTTTGTTGAAACATTTTGGTTCTGTTAGATTTGTTTATAACCATTTTCTTGCTGAAAGAAAAGAACAATATAATAAAACAGGAAAATCGGACAATTACTATAAACAAGCAAAGAGTTTAACTGAATTAAAGAAGCAAGAAGAATATAGTTGGTTAAGGGAAATGAATTCTCAAACTTTACAATCGGCATTAAGCAATTTAGAATCAGCTTATATTAATTTCTTTTCTGGAAAAAGTAAATTTCCAAGATTTAAAAAGAAAACACATAAAAATTCTTTTTGTGTTCCACAATTTGTAAAAGTTGAGAATAGTAAGATTTACATACCTAAGTTAAAGAAATTAGATGGAATTAAAATGGTTGAACATAGAAAATTACAAGGTAAAATACTATTTGCCACCTTTTCCAAAACACCAACTAATAAATATTTTGTTTCCATTACAGTAGAACAAGATTACAATTCCAAACAACCAACTCATAAAGAGATTGGTATTGATTTAGGAATAAAGGATTTAATTATAACTTCAAACGGAAATAAATTTAAAAACCACAAATTTATTTCTAAATTTGAAAAACAATTAAAGAAAGCACAGCAACATCTTTCAAGAAAACAAAAAGGAAGTAAACGATTTGAAAGACAAAGATTAAAGGTTGCTTTAATTCATGAGAAAATACACAATTGTAGACTAGATAATTTACATAAAATTTCTCATAAGTTAGTAACGGAGAATGATGCTGTGTATATGGAAAACCTTAATGTAAAAGGTATGATCAAAAATCATAATCTTGCCAAAGCAATTTCAGATTGTTCTTGGTCAGAATTAAAAAGACAATTACATTACAAAGGTGAATGGGATGATACTTATATACATGAGATTTTCCGATTCTATCCTTCAAGTAAAACCTGTTCATCCTGCGGACATATAATGGATTCCATGGAATTGGATATACGTGAATGGATATGTCCAAAATGTTCAGTAAAACATGACAGAGATGTTAATGCAGCAATTAATATTCTAAAAGAGGGAAAAAGAGAATTAATGGGTGAGAAATCATCATCGGCAGGGACTGTCGATTACACCAATGGAGAGAATGTAAGACCTTCAAATTGCAAAATGGAAAAGGCAAATCTCAATGAAGTTGGAAGCTACGAACCTTTAGGTTCGTGGTAGTTCACTCAAAAGAAAGAGAATTCATATAAAATCTTATGGTTTTCCTATTGACAAATTTTATTATATTGATATAATGTTAATAGGAGGTTCTTATGAACTTAAAAGAACTATTAGAGCAAATGGATGAATGTTTGTTTCAGTTAAAAGAGCAAGCAATTTATTTATATGAAATGTCTCAACCACAAGGTAAGGTAAGAGATAATATTCGTAATCTTTCCTCAGAAATAGCCGACCATTTAATTAAGGCTATATTATATGGTAAAGAAGAACATGATACCTTACACCATTGGAGTCATGAAATAAATAATTGGTTAAAACAATGTGTTAAAACAAAGATTAAAAGACACGGTAAGGATACCTATCCTACAAAGGAAGAATTATTTAAATGGTTAACTGATTATTACTCTTCTGAGGATGATATGGAGGGTATCCGTAATGTTTGGGAGCATGAATATACTTATCAAGGTCATACATCACGTGAATATTTAACTAATACTGAAATTTATAATAGTTTTATTTCTATTCTTAAAGAGCTATGTGATGCTGTAGAAAATAATTCTAATACGGATGATAAAGTACAAGAAGTATTAGAAAGATATATTTTAGCATAGGAGGCAATATGTTTGAACGCACAGGTAAAGTATATAAACAAGGCGGTTTAACCATGACAATTCCGCAAGTATATGCTGAGGCTCTCGGAATAAAAGTAGGTGATGTTATTAATCTATCCTTAGATATGGAAACCAAAAGTTTTTCCGTAAGTAAAACTCAAGAACATAGTACACAGGAAATTTTTGACGTACTTGCTAATATGGGAATGAGTCAGGAAATAATTGAAGAACTAAAACAGTATTTAGATAAAAAGGAACAAAAATGATAGATACTAAACAAAAATTAATTGAGTATTTAAAAGGTGTGAACTTTAATGGTACTGATAATGAAGTATATGATGAGTTACAAGCACTTATAGAAACTCTTTATGAATACAACATTATTGATGTTGATGCTTATGATGATGCAGAGGCAACTATTACAGAAGTATGGGGGTTTAAAGAATGAACGTAGGTGATATTGTTTATGATAAGGACTTAATGGTTTTTGGGCAGATTGTATCATGGGTACGGGAAAAGGATGGTTTTGTCTATACTGTAAAAGGTTTATTTGATTTAGGCGGTAGAGATGATAACGAAACCTTTGTTTCATCTAATTTAATTCCATATAAGGAAAAGGTTGAAGAAGAACTAAAGAGGCATGAAGAAGTTATTGATAAACTTAAATCCTTAGAAAAATTAGAAAAAAGAATTAAAGAAGAAAAACTTTATAAATTAGTTAATGATTTTCTTGATGGTAAAGTTACCGCAGATGGTGATTATGACTATGAAGACTGGTGTCAATCCGTAGCTTATGCATTAAGAAATAGGTAAAGGAGTGTTTTATGAAAGTGATTTTGAAAAAGAAAAGAATGATTGATCATTCTAAAGACAGAGTATGTCAATACTGCGGTAATCCTATGCCAGCACATAAAACAGAACGAGCAAGATATTGTTGTATAGGTTGTGCGGAAGCTGCGTATTCTGATAAAACAGGTTATATAAGAGATTTTCAACAACTTAATAGAGAAAAATTTGTTACAGATAGCCTAAGGTACACACCTTTGAAGGATTTGGTATGATACGCTATAAGACTTATATGAGGGAAATACCTAAGAAGTTTAAAAAGGTAAAGGTTTCTTTCTGTAATAAGCCAAACGGTGGACTATGGGGTTGTCGTGGTGATGAATGGAAAGAATGGTGCGAAAGAGAGGAATTTGCCTTAGAAAACTTAAAGATATGTTTCACATGGAGATTGAAAAGAGGTAGTAAAGTTTATAAGATAAAGACTAAAAAAGATTTTGATTATCTTGTGAATAATTATGTCCTGTATTTAGATGGCATGCCAATGAGTATAGATTTTGTTAAACTCTCGAAAGAATACGATGCCGTTGAAGCAGTCGGAGATATAGTTTATAAATTAAGATATGGAACTTGTAGAGATATAAATGATAAACTCTTTTTAATCAAATCAATGGGATTATATTCATGGGATGTTCCGAGTATTTGTGTAATGAATCCTGATAAGGTGGTATATGAACGAAAGATGTAAAAGACAAATAGAATTTAAAAAGGTTTTTGAGAGTATTCATAAATATCCGATAAGTAAGTTTTTACCTGTTACTGTAAATGGAATAACTTATACTCCAAAGATAAAAGAAAAGCATAAGGAATACATTGTTGTAAAATATGAAGGAATTGATAGGTATTATGATGTTTGGTTGGGTAAGGATGAAATACAATTAAAAGATAAACCAAAAAGTTTTCGTAAGGCTCTTATTTGACGTTGTAATCAATTCTACTGAGAGGATGTAAAAGAATATACAACGATATAGAAAAATTCAATACAGGGCATCTGAGAGGGCTTAGAATTAGATTATTAATATTTAATTAATTTATTGCAAGGACAAATAAAAAATTGTATAATATTCATAGGAGGAAAAGTATGAAAAAAGTTTGGTACGATTTAGATGAAAAGACAAAAGATATAATTACTACGGCTTTAGATGTATGGTGTGTTCCTCATCATGAAGTAAAACACGAAACAGAATTAAATTGGTTTAATACCGTAGTAACTTATGATGTAGTAACTGATTTATCTATTGAAAAGAAGAATGGTAAATCTCCTTATGATTTTGTTATTGAAAAGGTTAATTTAGCTTTACAAACAGAAAAAGATTTTCATGGAAGGAGTTTTACTGAGGAAGATAAAAAAAGAGATAAAGAGAGGGCTGAATTAAGAGAAAAATCCTTAGAGGATAAAAAAGAATTACAGCATAGAAATGTCATGGCTCAAAAGAAGAAAGATGAGCAACTTCTTAAAGCCTTAGAACATACGGATAAAATTTGTGAAAGATCGCAGGATAAAGTAGAATCTATATCTGAATTTGTTCAAGAAAATAAAAAGCCATCTTTTTGGAAAAATCTTTTAAATAAATTATTCCTTAAGAAAGAAGTACAAGATAAACAAGAGGAATCTAAGCCATTAGAAAACCAAAAAGATTTATCCACTTGGGAAGACCTTCCAGCTATGGATGAAATGAACATATTGAATGGATTAATCGGTACTTTACTTCCTGCAATGACAGGTATTGGCATGGGTAAGAGAGTGGCGTTTGAAGAATTACCATATCAGATTCAAAGTGATTTATCAGCAAAATATCCTATTGAGATGTTAAAATCAGATGATTGTTATATATTTCAATGTGATGAGGGTAGATTTCAAGTAGTATTAATGAAAAAAGGAGAGTAGAATGACCACAGGATTATTAGAGTTGTTGAAGAAAGATAATGATTTAAAAAGATGGTTACTTACTGATGTAGCAAGGTCATTTGGTTTGTTTTATTCTCTAAGGGAAGACCCAATGGGTTTATCTTTGGATGAATTACTTGAAGCCGTAAAGGAAGTAGATGAAAAAACTATTAAGTCTTTAAAGGAAGATTTAATCATTCCTGAGATAAAAGAACAAACGAGAGAAAAATTAATACAGGAGTGTAAGGATGGGCATGTTGAAGCCGTAAAAAGATTAGCAAGAGCTGAACACGAGTTAGAAGAAGTGAATCGTAAGTATGATGAGTTCTTGGCGATGTACAACAAAGCCATGCCTAATGAAAATACTTTAATTAGTAATCTTTTTACAAGTGCTTTAAATCAAATGAATATAATGAAAGAAGAAGCAGAAGATTCTGTTAAGTATCGAAAACAAGAGATAGAATCTTATTCAGATGTTGAAAAATATATTGAAAACCAAAAGAAATATGCTCAAAGAGAGATTGATTATTATCAGGAAAAAGCTGATAGAGCAAGAAAACAATTAGAAGAAAGAGAATCGTATTACGATACTTATAAGAACTTAATCGAGTTTATAAATAATCTCTAAACATGACAGATTAGGTCTATCTTGACAGCCTGAAAGGTAATCTATATAATTATCTCAGAGGGAAGAGATAATGAATAACTTACCGTTTAAATGTGATGGTTGGATACCGAAAGATGTAAAAAAGAAAATTCAGGATTATATAAGGTTACAGCATAGACAGACTTGTACATGGTTACACGAACATATTAAATCTAAGTTTGATTATGATATTAGTGAACAAAAGATACGTAATTGGAAACACGATATGAACTGTAATACCAATCGTGAGGCTATCAGAAAAGATTGGGAAAGATATATCCGTTTACATTATCTTAAATATAATGATAAAGAAATGGCTGAGAGATTGATTAATAAATTTCAAAGACCAATTGCTGCATATACTGTAAAGAGAATAAGATTAAAATTCCATTTATATCATCCTGTAAGAAAACATTATAGGACAGTTAAAGAGGTAAGGAAATGTCTTAATTGCGGTAGGGAGATAAAGATAACGTGTGATAATCCTAATCAGAAGTTTTGCTGCAAGATATGTTTGGGAGAATACAACAGGAAGAAAACCCATAAAAGAAACATGGCTGATTTAGATAATAAAAGAGTAGAAGAATTTCTTTTTGAATGGACGGATTTTTCTAAAAAGGTATTGTACGATAACAAGGGAAGTTTGGATTGGTTAGATTTAGAAGATGTTTATTCAGATTATATGATGCAGATACCATCTATTCTATATTGGATTAAACAACATGGATATACACATAAGCAGCATATAAAAGGATATATAGCACAGACGATGAAGAATTGTATAAGACGTAAATTGAAAAAGAGAATAGTAGAACAAGCTGAACTCTCAATAGATTTATACAATGAAGATAAAGAAAGGATTTAGGGCGGTAGGTAATACGGAATACATAAATAAGCAGGAGAATTCACCTGTGTTTATTTGGTCGAAAGTTGGAAAAAGGCGATTGGAGATTGGATAGAGTACAAAGTGGATGATTCGTTGGTTTCTTGAAAAGTTAGTCATGGGAGAATGTATTCCCTCCCATGCAACCGTCTAAAAAATTATGAGTGCATATAAAAATATAATCGGAGAGAAATTTAACAAACTTACTGTAATAGCTTTTGACCATAAAGAAAGTTATATAGATAAACACGGTAAAACTCGTACAAGAGAATATTTTAGATGTCAATGTGATTGTGGAAAATATCATATTGTGCAAAAACGAAGTTTAATTAGCGGTTGTGTGAAAAGTTGTGGCTGCATTAGAAATCTTGAAAATATCCCAAAAGAATTATTAAAATCAAGATTACATGGGGTTTATAAAGCAATTAAAAGAAGATGTTATACAGTTAGTAATAGTGCATATCCACGATATGGCGGTAGAGGCATTACTATGTGTAAAGAATGGAAAGAAAGTTTTATGTCTTTCTATAAATGGGCGATGGCTAACGGTTATGATGAGACCGCTCCAAGAAATCAATGTACTATTGATCGTATAGATAATGATGGAAATTATTGTCCTGAGAATTGTCGTTGGGTAAACAATAAAGTGCAGAGCAATAATAGAAGTAATAATACTTTTGTAACATATCACGGCAGAAGTCAAACTATCACACAATGGGCGGAAGAATTAGGAATTAACAGACGATATTTAAGTAAAAGAATTCATAGTGGAGATGATATTGAAACTGTTTTAAAGTATCCTAAGCTCTTAAATTCAAAAACTCGTATATTAGAATATAACGGAGTAAAGAAAACTTTATCACAATGGGCAGATGAATATGACATAGAAAGAGGTACATTATATAATCGTTTATTTGTACACGGTATGTCTATAGATAGGGCTTTAACTTATAAAAAAGAAGTTAAGAAGTATAGATATAAAGATAAAGATATGACTATTGATGAATTATCAAAGTATACGGTTATTTCTAAAAGTATTTTATCACAACGTTTAGATTTGGGTTGGGATGTTATAACAGCACTTATTACTCCTGTTAAAACGGCTAAGACATATACGTATAAAAACAAGACTAAGACTGTTAGAGAATGGGCAGAATATTTTGGTATATCTACTTCTACAGTCAAATATCGTTTAAAAAAATTTTCTGAAAAAGAAGCATTTGAATTTTTTGAAAAACATCGAAAAAATTCCTAAATTTTTATATTAATATATAGAGTGAGTTACAATTCTTACACGGATTTAAACCTCAAAAGAAATTAACAAAACTTAATAAAAATATTAGAAAGAGGAGTTACGGATGGATATTAAAGAACTAAATGAAGCTATTGATAGAGCATTATATGAATCAAAAGATGATATATTTATTCCAATGCTTATGGAATATTTTAATGTACCATCTTCTGCTATAAGAAAGGCAACAAAAGAAGAAAACTGGAAATCTAATATGACATATGATGATTATTATGTAAAAGGTAATGGCTTTTTTGAAATTGCTCCCAGAGATGTTGTTATAGGAAGTTGTGTAGATAGATTAGAGGATCTTAAGGATGCTGCGGAAGCATCCGTTATTGCTAAAATTTTTCAAGAGTTTATTGATAATTATGGTAAAGAAATTTTAATTAACAAAAAAATTGAAGAAGTAACAGAAGACAATTTAGAATATGTTATTGATAACATTAAATTTAAGAAACTTTCGGAGCTTCTTTTATCTGATGATATAGATTATGTTACTGATATTGGACAATGGGTAAATTCATATGATGGTGAAATTCATTTCTTAGGAAATCATGATGGTATTGATTATTATATAAGCCGATTTGATAGTGATATATATGAATCTGTTAAACAAACTAAATCTACTAAGAAAAGCATTAAAGAAGAAATGGAATATAATAGAAAAATATGGGATATATTTGAAGAAAACGTTGCTGAGTATTTAAATGAACACGGTGTAAAGCCTGAGGGTAATAATGTAATGAATTATATTTCAAAAAATGCAGCAGAAATTGTAAAAGCTGTTCTTAATAAAAACTATAATTACGAAGAAGATGACCAGGCTATTTTTGAATTGTATTATAACTGTCCAATACATTTTACGGATAAAGCACAAGCAATAGATAAATTATTGGAAGAATATTTAGCAGAATCTTTGAAAAGATGTTTAACAATAGAAGATAAATTACTACAGATAAGTTCGTTAGATAAGAATGAGTCTGTTACTGATAAGAAAAGTATGAAAGAAGCTAAGACATCTAATTGGAAAGTTATTTATCATCTTGAGGGAGATATAGAATTGGATATACAAGCTGAGGATGAAGAAGATAGTTTAAAAAAGGCATATGATAAATTAAGTAAGTTAAGTTTTAGAGAATTAGATTCGGTGTATGATTTAAATTATAAATGTATAAAAAATCAAAAAGTGTAAAAGAATTAGATAAGAATTTTGAGCAAAATGCTAAAGAAGCTAATCTCGGTAGCCCATTAATGAATGATGTTTTATATGCAATAGAAGTATTAAGAAATTCACATTATTTTGTCTTAATTAAAAATGTTCACTAATTTATATGTATATTAAAGATGTTTTAAGAGATATTATATAAATATCCAATAAATAAAGGCTCTTATAATCGAGAGCCTTTTTAATGAAAACATCTCAAATTTTTATATTAAATAAAGAGTTTCAGATAAGAAAAAAGTTTATAAACCGCTCCAAATAATGCTGATATATAGAGACTCACATCAAATAATATATGTAAAGATAATAAGTATGTTGTAAAATATATATTTTTAGGCTGTATAAACAGTCAAAAAATGTACCGTTATAAAGAGGAGAAACAAATGTCTACATCTACACCAAATTTAAATTTATTTAAATATAATGAAAGTGATTATGAAATTAATTTTGATATTTATACTGCTTTAAATGAAAATTGGGATAAGTTAGATACTGCTGTAGCTAATAAAGTTAGTAAGACAGGTAATGAAACAATTGCTGGGGTTAAAACCTTTTCTAACGAGATGTATGTCAAACCAAATGTTGGTGTTATTGCAACCGCAACAAGTGGGGATGTTTATCCTTTTTCTGCAAGACGTACCGATCAAGGACAAGAAATTAAATTTGGTATAGGTAGTGGCGGAGTTAATCGTGGGATTTGGGATGTAAAATTGAATAAATGGGCGTTCCATATAGATAATAGTAAAGCATATGCTCTTGGGAATGAAATACCTACATCTGCTAATTGTGCACCTTTTAGATTTTCAAGACATCAGGTTTCAAATAGTACATATGTGTCTAAATATATGAAATTTTGTAATTGTTCTATGGGTAGTAGTAATACCGATATTAGTAAACTTTTTTGGGTAGAATATCATGGTGCTTCAATGGTTAAGGGGTGGGCGTTTTGTCAACTGACGGTTAGAAGAAGTGCAGCTTCTCTTGCAGGAGTATCATTCCAAATATTAGAAAAGTACAATCCAACGAATGCAACCGCAGTTAATAACTTTTTTAAAAGTCTAACTGTTGCTTATTCTTTCACAGCGAATGCAGCAATGCCTTTAGAAATATGGGGTAAAGCACAAGGTAGCAATTATGTAACATATTATTTAAGACCTACGGATATGAATGAATACGGTGATTATGGTATAACCCCTGTAACGATATCTAATAATCCTTGGACTTATTATAATGTAGCTAATGGTGGGGTTGATGCTATAACATCAGGATACACTACAAAAGTTATAGAAGATAAATCTTTTGTAACTGTTGGAGATTTATGTGGTTAAAGGGGGTTATAAACCCCCATTTTAACTATTGAATAGTAGGTAATTCAACTATTTCCAAACTATTCTTTTCTTTCAGTTCTAAAAGAATTTGTGTAGGTGTCATAACTTTACATGCTTTGTATTCTTCTACATTATGAGAATACTTGTTAGCACAAAAAGGTTCTACATAATTCTTTTTGTCCATGATGTTTTGATAGGCATTTATTCCATAGAATACACCTATTAATAATACTAACGTGATAGTTGTTTTCCCTATCTTTTTGATAGGGTTGTTTGGGATATTTTTCATAATTCTCTCTTCCTTTCGATATTAAGTATATCAGTTTTAAATAAAAATGTCAAGACTTAATTCTAAATTTTGTAAAAATTTATTTGAATTTTTATATTATAATTTTTGTTGTGTTATACTCTCTGATTGGATTTCAGACTTTATTGTAAAGTTTTGTTAAGATTTAAAATATTTGTAGAGTACAACTAATCTGTAACTCACCTTATATTATAATTTTGAGGAGTTTTTATGAATATTAAAGAATTGAATGAAGCTATTGCTAAGGCATTGAATGAGTCTACTGATGTTGTATCGTTTAACGATTTAGATGAATTAGAAGACTATATACGTAAAGAACACGATTTTCCTGATAATTTTGTATACAATAATGCTTGTTATACTATGGATGAATATGATATGGAAGGCTATACTATAACGTATGCTTCTTGTGATAATGAACAAGGCATTAGAGTTGAAACTCCTGATAATCGTTATGATAAGAATACTGATTATGTTACAATGGATATAAATATTGAAGAGTATAAACCTTTTGGTTTAAGAAAAGATATTAATTATCTTTCAATAGACGGTAATAATTATGGTATTATAGATTCTGATAAAGATGGTATTGTTTGGAGTAAGGCGGCTGATTGTTTTAGTATAGCTGTTTATAATAAGTTTGCTAAGGAAGATTATGAAGATGCATGGGTAGATTTAGGGAAGAGAAAAAACGATAATAAATACACGGTTTATATTAAAAATCATGGGTTATTTGATACTTTACCTGAAGAAGTTAATAATAAAGAAGAAGCTATTGAAGTTGTTAAAAAATATTTGCTTAATAAATTAGACATTAAAGATGAAAATAATGCTGTGGTAAAAGTTAAAACCTTTAACGAATCCCTCAAACCATCTAAAACTAAAAAGACAGCTATAAAAGAAGCTGTTAGTGTTTCTGATATAGACGATTTAGCTAAAGATTATTTTCAACCTTATATGACATATAATGAATATAAAAATGGTAAATATAATGCTTACATGGTATGGAATACCGATTTAGTTTATATAAGTGAGGGTGGTTCTAAATCTGAAATTATAGGGGCATCTTCTAAAAGAGAACTAAAGGGTAAGATAGCTGCCATTAGAACTTATGAATATGAAAAACAATATGGTAGAAATGAACAGGTAGAACCTCCGACATTGGCAATTACAAAAGGTTTATTTAAGAAATAATATCCAACATAAAGGGGAGTATAAAAACTCTTCTTTTTTCATGCAAATTTTTATATTAAAATATAGACAGGCATGGATTCCGTGTTATAATCGGAGAAATAGAGCCTTAAAAGTATCAAGTGGCAAAGGTAAGAGGTGTTATATTCCCCAAAGAGCCTAAAAGTTTTTAAAAGTATAGAGAGGATTAAGAGGTTAGATAAGATTGAGATAGCTAAAAAGAGATGTAATAGACGTTATGAGATTGGAATACAAGAACTGAGATGTAATAGAAGTATAAGTATTTAAAAGATTTAGTAGTATTGAATAGTTCAAAAGTATCTACAACTAAACAAATTAGTAGTCACTTCAAGACATTTGATGTGGCAAATTTTCGTATATATAATAAGTCTTGACATTTTTCCTTAAACTGATATAATAGTTTTTGAAAGGAGAAAAGTTATGAACGAGTTTGAGAGGTATTTCGAG
>Ga0247611_10007663_pt1 | contig 13470 bp, 9 predicted proteins | sample 177DNAGHGhighgp2_FD_192422 | JGI IMG/M metagenome (GOLD analysis project Ga0247611, IMG submission 192422) | Sheep rumen microbial communities from Palmerston North, Manawatu-Wanganui, New Zealand - 1770 DNA GHGhigh gp2 | ecosystem: Host-associated > Mammals > Digestive system > Stomach > Rumen ... | reverse complement strand
CAAGTGAGCTGCTCAAACGCATCCGTGCCGAGAAGGAAAAACTCATTGCGGAAGGCAAGATAAAACGCTCGAAAAAAACTGGTGATAAGCCGCATTATGGGAATGAAGATACTCCGTTTGAGGTTCCGGAAAGTTGGGAGTGGGTTAGGCTGGGCCAATTATATAATGCAGTATCAGCCAAAAGAGTGTTACAAGCGGAATGGCAACGAGAAGGAGTGCCATTCTACCGCGCACGCGAGATTGTAAAACTAGCTCAATTTGGTAGTGTAAATAACGATCTATTTATATCAGAAGAGCATTACCAAAAATTAAAAGAAGCATATGGAATTCCGCAGTCTAGTGATATTATGCTGTCTGCTGTTGGAACAATTGGGAAATCATATGTAGTTAAGAATGATGATAGATTCTACTATAAAGACGCAAGTGTCTTGTGTCTTCAAAACATCCACTCATTAAACTCTTCGTACATTCAACTTGTATTGAGTAGTCTGTTAGTACAGGAGCAGATGTATGATAAATCAAAAGGAACTACGGTAGATACGATCACCATAGAAAAAGTAGGAGAATATACATTTCCTTTACCTCCTCTTGCGGAACAAGTTAGGATAGTTGCAGCAGTTGGTCAATGGTTTGAAATTGTAGATGATCTTGAATCGAATAAGCATGATTTGCAAGAAACTATCCTGCAAACCAAAGCAAAAATTTTAGAATTGGCCATCCACGGTAACCTAGTATCACACGACCCAGATGATGAGCCAGCAACAGAGTTGCTCAAGCGTATCGCGCCACACGCGGTTCCTTGTGATACCTCGCATTATGGGAACTTGCCGAAAGGATGGGCAATTTGTAGATTAGAAGATATTGTTGAGTATGAACAGCCTTCACAATATATTGTTGAATCGACTGATTATTCTGAGGAATACAAAACGCCTGTATTAACACCAGGTAAGTCTTTTATCCTTGGATATACCAACGAAACAAAAGGCATTTACACTAATACTCCAACAATAATCTTTGATGATTTTACCACTGATTCAAGATACGTTGATTTCCCTTTTAAGGTGAAATCTTCAGCAATGAAAATTTTGCAAGTAAAGAATGAAATAAACATCAAATATGTAGCTTACTTTATGAGTATTACTCGTTTGGTGGGAGATACTCATAAACGATATTGGATATCTGAGTATTCAAAAATACCCATTCCAATACCGCCTAGAAAAGAACAAGATAGAATTGTTCAAAAGATTCAAGAAATAGAGGAAAGAATCCGAGAAATATGTGCAGAATTATAATTCTGCGCTTATTGCCTTAAGATATGAGAACAATTCATCAATTTTAGAAACTATTCTTTTCTGCTCTTCATATGGAGGAACTTCAACCACTATTTCTTTAAACAGCTTTTTATTTAAGTGAGGAATTGCTGAACCGACTTTGTTTTCGCGCAATTGCTTTTGGTAGCTCATAATGATATACAAAACAAAAGGTTTATACATCTCTTTGCTTATATCAAGAATTTTGAAAGTACTGCCTTGGTATCCGTCAATCGTGGTGGTAAAAATTTCTCCTGAGTTTTCTCCATCAACCAGAATCATAGTGCTGTTAGCTGGCACAAACTTTCCGCTCATCAAGTATTCACCATCACTTTTGCCGCGCAAGTACTTCACATCAAGATAAATTCTATTGATGTTTGATTGCTTTTCTCCATCAATAATACGGCAAAGATCACTCATGGTAGAAATCGACCAATTTGTCGGCAAGTTCCCATAATGCGAGGTATCACAAATTGTAGCGTTTGGATTTATCCTTTTCAATAGCTCTACCGCTGGCTCATCTTTCGGGTCTTGGGGAACAAGTTTGCCGTGAATGGCGAAATCAAGAATCTTACTTTTGGCCTGCTTGATGAATTCTTGCATAAATTGTTTGTTAGTCTCAATTTCATCAATCAAAGCCATCCATCGTCCTATTTCAGAAACTATACGTTTTTGTTCATTGATTGGTGGAACAGGAACGAGAAGATTTGATAACTTTTGTGCATTTATATTAGATTGATTTACTGCATCTGTTTTAACTTGATTACACCAATGTCTATGATATGAACTGTTCATAACAAAATTGATATAATCAGGGCAAACGATGAATGTTCGTATTCTAATTAAATATCCAGCAAAGATAGCATCTTTTTCCGCTTTGTATATAGCTGTTTTCCCCACCCACTCACTACTGTTTGTTCTATTAAACAGCAAATCATTTAATTGCAAAGAGAATTTAGCAATATCTTCTTCGTTTGAAGAATAGACCAAATCAGTGTAATCAACGGTTCCATCACGAGAAATATTGCCCATTCTTAATACTGGAACTATTCCCGTATGCAGGGATTTTTCAGAAGTGCCGTATTGCAAATCATAGGCAAAATCCTCTATTTTGCACCACTTCCAACTGTTCGGAACTTCAAACGGTGCATTTACATTCTCATAATGCGGCTTATCACCAGTTTTTTTCGAGCGTTTTATCTTGCCTTCCGCAATGAGTTTTTCCTTCTCGGCACGGATGCGTTTGAGCAGCTCACTTGCGGGCTCGTCGTTGGGGTCTTGCGGCACAAGTTTGCCACGGATGGCAAGGTCAAGGATTTTTTGTTTGAGCAGTTTCGTGTTCATATTAATCCTCCTTTATGTTCGCCAATAATGCCTGAAGTTTGGTAACAGCGTCGGCTATCTTATTGCTCTTTTCCTGAATGGTGGTGAGCAACTCAGCCAGAGACATGTCTTCGGTTTCGTCCCCCTGTTTTATCCAGCTGATATCGAGGCTGGTTTTGTCGCGAGCCATAATCTCCTCCAACGTAAACTTACGCCATCTGCCATTCGGGTTGGTTTCCGCATCGTAAGTTTCCTTACGTTTACCCATATCATCAGCGCAATAGCACTCAACAAACTCATCCAAATGATGACGTTGCATCGGATTGGTGGCAAGTGTATGCTTCACTCCTGTGCGATAATCGAAATACCAGATGTCTTTCGTCGGAGTTCCCTTGGTGAAGAACAGGACATTTGCCTTAACACCTTGAGCGTAGAAGATGCCGGTGGGCAGACGCAAAATGGTATGGAGGTTGAAGTTTTTGAGCAATTCTTTTCTGACCGTCTCACCTGCATTACCTTCAAACAACACATTATCTGGCAACACCACTGCCGCACGGCCACCCTGTTTGAGTGACACCATTATATGCTGAAGGAAATTCAGCTGGTTGTTCTTGGTATCGACATAAAAATCATCACGGCTAATCTCCACAGAACCCGCAGGACGAGTACCGAAAGGCGGATTGGCAAGAATCACATCGACAAGGTTTTCCGGAGCCTTTTCCAACGAATCTCGACAAATAATAGGACTCCTGTTGGTACCGATACCATGCAAATACAGGTTCATCGAAGCCAACGTTACCACAAGGGCGGTATTATCGACGCCAGACAAGGCTTCGTTACGCAGAAAGTCTTGTTTTTCCTTGTCCTGCGACTGATTTTTCATATAATCGTATGCCGCCAACAGGAAGCCGCCGGTTCCGCAAGCCGGGTCGCAAACGGTCTCGCCAATCTTGGGCCGGGTTACATCAACCATCGCCTGAATCAGCGAACGAGGCGTAAAATACTGTCCTGCACCGCTTTTCTTATCTTGTCCGTTCTTTTCAAGAATACTTTCATATATGGCACCCTTCACATCACCATCCATCACAAGCCATTTCTCCTCATCAATGAGCGTGATCACTTTTTTCAAGTAAACCGGCTTGTCAATTTTGTTTTGAGCCTTTGTGTAGATAGTCCCGATAAGATTATCCTCTTTCTGTAAGATATTCAGCGTATCTTCGTATTGTTTAATGAGTGCGAGACCGTCCAATGCAAGTAAGTCTTTCCACCTGAATCCTTCCGGAATAGCTGATTCTTCGCCAAAAGTCTCAGAATTCTCATCGTCCATCTTTAAAAACAAAAGATAAGTGAGCTGGGTTATATAATCGGTAAAACCAATACCTTGTCCCGCTAAAACCGTGGCAAGCTGCCAAACTTTCTGTGATAAGGTCTGTTCCCTTTGTAGTGTTTCTTTTGCCATAAAAACTATGCTGCTTTTCTATAAATAATAAATCTTGACAACGATTCCAATGCTTCATTTGCTTTGTCCAAGCCCTTGTATTCCGAAATGAGCTGCGCCGCAAATGTTTTGTCATAATCTTTAATGTCTGAAATCTGACACGTTCCGTTGGCCGCAATATAATCGACAATCTGACGCATCAGTTTAATCTGTTCTGTTGTTATATCGCGTTGCATCTGACCATACCACAAATTAAAACGCTGTTGAGCACCCGTACACAAACTTTCCAACCGTGCAATTTTATGCCAAGCGAACCGCACCAACTGGATGAGGTTTGTAAGTGCTTCCTTCTCGTTTTTTTGGTCAGCACCATTATAAACCGCTACGTTGTTGATGTCAACCACGGAATATGAATGCCATAGATTAGCAATGGTAAACTTGTTGTTAAATGTTTTCATACGGTTCTGCAAGTCCTTGAGCATCTTGAAGGTGATAGAAGCACCGTCATTATTATAAATGATTCGCAACGCTTCTATTTCATCCTTGTGCTCGTCGCAATATTCCTCAAATGCGGATGTGGTTGCAATCGCTTCTTCTCTCGAAAACCCACTGTATATGAGATTGTCCTCTCCCGGCATAAGCGTATTGATAAATCCTGCGTTCACAATCAGAAGAAAGTTTCGGGCTGGCACATTATTGATCAGTAATGCAATCAACGTTTTGCGCTCAAGATTGGTCTCGTTAATGTCCACAAATGGAGGAAATGATTTGTCTTCCAAAGCATTAAAGATGTCAGTGGCAAGTTGGCTCATTGTTATATGTGACAGATTCGCAAATTCTTCTCTTTGAGAATCCGTACATTTATTATGAATTCTTGACAAGCGACTCGCTAACATCCGCAAATTATCATCTTCCAAATTACCATGCGCAAGCAATTCCAACAATTCTTTCAGTGTGGGCGGAACAGGTTTCGGTCCGTTACCTGGTTTGGGCACCGACTTTTGTCTTTCCGTAACACCGACGGCATCAACAAGATAAAAACAGTCTTTGCTAATGGCGTTTGGCGTAACATTCCTCAACTGATCATCGCCTATCGTACGCACTCCTCTGCCTTTCATTTGGACAAACAATGGTTCTGACGCCACATCACGCATAAATATCAAAACTTCCAAGGGCTTGACATCAGTGCCCGTGGCCACCAGCGTACACGTAACCGCTATGCGAAAATCCTTATCGTTACGGAATTGTCGTATCAAAGCGTTGCTGTCACCAACAGAATAAGTGATTTTCTGCACATATTTATCATCATGCCTATTGAAGACATCTTTTGCAATCTTCACGATATTGTTAGCGTGATTTTCATTCAACGCAAAAATCAATGTTTTCGGCAGATAGTCGAAATTTGGTTCACGCTGTGGGTCAACAAACATTTCGGTATAAACAGAATCACGATAGGTTTCCAAAATCAACTTAATCTGTGCAGGATTGATGATACTTCTGTTTAATTCCTCTCGGGTATAATTCTTGTTCTCCTGCCAGACAACATTTTCCGTTTTCCCAGTATATACTGTAGTTTGACGAGTTTTATCACCTTGGAGAATAGCACCACCGTTTTCAGTCACTTCAGTGCGAATCCTGAAAGTGCGGTGATCAACATTCACGCCATCTTTAATGGAATCTTCCAATGTGTAGTTGACAACGATATTATCATTGAAAAACGCGACAGTCTCAGGGATTGGAGTGGCTGTCAAGCCAATGATTTTGGCTGTTTTGAAATAATCCAATACCTGTCTCCAATTACCATAAATGGAACGATGGCACTCATCAATGATGATCAAATCGAAATAATCGGGCGGAAGCAATGGATTGGCCGGCAGACTCACCACATTGTCCTCTTTATCGTCAAAAGCACTCTCTTCGTCATTATCATCAACATCGTCACCTTTCAGCAATGAAAATAATCTTTGAATCGTGGAAATAACCACATCGCTGTCTGATGGTATCTTTGCTGATTTCAAACGATTGACACCAAAAATAGTGTTGAACGGTTCTTTGTTTTCAGTAAGTCTGAATGTCCCAAACTCACCTACAGCCTGCTTGCCTAAATTGTTTCGGTCAACCAAGAACAGCACTTTCCGCATCGGCGTATAGGACAGGAAGCGATAAGCGGCAAGACAAGCGGCATAAGTCTTACCTGCACCTGTCGCCAATACCATCAAAGCTCGTTTTTGTCCGTTTCTGAAGCTTTCCTCCAAACCTTTTATGGCATCAAATTGACATTGTCTTAATCCCTTTTTCTGTAATGTGGGCAATCCTGCATAAAAATCATCTATGCTCAAAATGTCAACAATCTCTTTGGGAGTATGGATGCGGTTTATTTCGATATAATTTCCGTCTTTTTTAGCATAATCGTAAAACAGAACTTTTTCACCATTAGAAAGATAGATAATCCTCAAAGGTTTCTCGTAAGCGGCATAAATCGGCGGCACATTGTTCACATACTTCTCAGCCTGTCCTTTAACTTCGTCACAATCTACATCAATCTCAGCTCTTTTTGCCTCAAGCACACCAACGGCCTTGCCATTGATAAACAAGAAATAATCAGCCTCAAGATTATGTTTAAGCAAACCTTCTTTAATCGCAGCAGCAGTCAGATTAGGGGTGTATTCATCCCGGCTAACGACCTGCCAACCGGCCTCCTCAAACATTCTGTCAATTTTGACTCTCGCTTTTTCCTCAGGTGTCATTTTCGTGATAATTTGTATTATCGGAAGTTATAAGCCCAAAAAAATTATTCTTTTTCCCTCTCCAACCTAATCTCCCACAAGGTTTTCCCATTGTGACTAAAATACTTCGGGCCTTGGTAAGATTCGCTCTTGTTGTGCATTTCTTCGGGCAGGTAGGTGCCGCAGAAAGCGGAGAGGCTCCATAAGTCGGTGAGACGGTCTATCGTCTTATGCACCAACTTCTCAACTTCACCATATTTGACAGTTTTCATGGTGGCATAAATGTCGAATGGAAGTGGCACGGCTGTGTTGTCCAATTCTTTTGAACGGACATCTACGGGACGGGAACTCTTTCCGATCTTCACCCAATCCTCCTTAAAACTGGGATTCGTCAGGATATAGACATACCCTTCTTGCGGCTCTTTTGTCATACAAAATGATTTTTTACAATTACCGCCGCAAAAATAGCATTTTTCGCCATATAATCTGCACTTCTCCCCTCTTTGTCAGTATGATTTTTCGGGATTACTGACACTATCTGTCACCGGATCCTAGGCGGCATCCCCGCGGCTCACCGGCGCAGCCAGATGACGGTTTCGCCCTCGTTGGTGAAGGAGGGGGACACCTCCACGACGCGGGGGCCACGGAGACGGCGGACTGCCTCCTTCAAGGCCGTGCCGCGGTTGTAGCCGTGGACCACCACGATCTTCTCCGTGCCGGAAGGGGCCCGCGCGATGCGATCCCGCAACAACGCCAGCGCGTCCTCCACGTACATGCCGTGCACGTCAACCCGTATGCTCCTGTCTGTCTTTGCCATCTGCTCTTTGTTAGTTTGTAGGAGTGTTGCAACTCCTGGTGAGTTTTTCTGCGGTAAGGATGCCGCAGCTCCTAAGGCGCTGCAAAAGTACACTTTTTTCCTCTCGTGATTTATGGACGCCCCGCCTTTAAAACAACGTAGAGACGCGCCGGGGCACGTCTCTACATTGGTTATAAGCGGATTGTTTTCCGCGATTATTGCACGTTCTTCAACACTTCCACGAGGAAATCGTAGAATTTGCCGACACTCTCGATGTTGACGCGCTCGACGGGGGAGTGCGGGTGCTCGATGGTGGGGCCGAAGGAGACCATATCCCAATCGGGATAGCAGACGCCGAAGAGACCGCATTCCAGACCGGCGTGGATGGCCATCACCTTGGGCTCGTTGCCGTACTTTTCCTTATAGACCTTCATGCAGGTGTTCATGATCGGGCTCTTCATGTTGGGGTTCCAGCCGGGATAGGCGCCGGTGAGCTCGATGCCGCAGTCGGCCAGCTCGGCGATGGCGACCATCTTCTCGCCCAAAGCCTCCTTGGCGCTGTTCACGCTGCTGCGCAACAGGCACTTGGCGCTCATCTCACCGTTCTCGGCGATGAAGTTGGCCAGGTTGTTGGAGGTCTCCACCAAGCCGGGCATGGAGTCGCTCATGCGCTGCACGCCGTTCGGGATGGCGAAAATCATGTTCAGGAACTGGCAGAGGGCCTTGGGCTCGATGACCTGCGCGGGAGCGTCCACAGCCGTCACGGTGAGGCTGAGACCCTCCTCGGTGAGGGCGAACTCTTTCTTCACGACCGCCTCGAATTCCTTGGCAAAGGCCTCAAACTCAGCGGCTTTCGCGGCGGGGACGGTCAGGATGGCCGTGGCCTCGCGCGGGATGGCGTTGCGCAGACCGCCGCCGTTGATGCAGGCGACACAGCCGCCGAAGTCGCGGACGGTCTTCTGCAGGAAGCGCGTGGCAATCTTGTTGGCGTTGGCACGGCCGAGGTTGATGTCCATGCCGGAGTGACCGCCGTGAAGACCGGTGACGAAGAGCTTGTAGCCCTTCATGCCGGCGGGCGTGGCGACGGTGGTGTAGGTGCGGTGGAAGTTGGCGTCCAGACCGCCGGCGCAGCCCACGTAGAGCTCGCCTTCCGTCTCGGAGTCGAGGTTGATGAGGATCTTACCCTTCACGAAGCCGGGTTTCAGGCCGAAGGCGCCGGTCATGCCGGTCTCTTCGTCGATGGTGACGAGCACCTCGATGGGGCCGTGTTGGCAGGCGGGGTCGATGATGGCGGCCAGAGCGGCGGCCACGCCGATGCCGTCGTCAGCGCCGAGGGTGGTCTTGTTGGCGCGCACCCATCCGTTGTCGATGATCGGCTCGATGGGGTCGGTCAGGAAGTCGTGGGCCTTGTCGCTGTCGGCTTGCGGCACCATGTCGCAGTGGGCCTGCAGCACGACGGGCGTGCGGTTCTCGAAGCCGGGAGTTGCGGGGACGGTGAACAGCAGGTTGCCGGTCTCGTCCTGCACGACGGGGATGTTGTTCTCCTTAGCCCATTCCTTGTACCATTTCACCACGGCGGTTTCGTGCTTGGAGGGGTGCGGAGCGTCGCAAATGTGTCCGAAAATGTCCCATAATCCTTTGGGATAGAGGTTCAAAAGTTCTTGATTCATTGCTTTTACTATTTATGATTTACGTTTAAGATTTGTATTTCAAAAAGGAGCTGCAAAGATACATTTTTTTTTCGGCAAACCGGGTGGTTTGGACGAAATCATTCAGCATCAGCTCCGCACGTCCATCGCGTCCCGCAGCGCGTTGCCTATCAGCATGAACGACAGCACCAGCAGCATAATGGCGACACCGGGGATGATGGCCAGGTAGGCGTTGTTGAGCACAATGCAGGCGTAGTTCTCCTTCATCATCATGCCCCACGACGGGGTGGGCGGCTGCACACCGAGACCGAGGAAGCTCAAGCCCGCCTCCATCAGGATGGCCGACGAGAAGTTGGAGGCGGCAATCACGATGAGCGTGCCGGTGATGTTGGGAAGGATGTGCTTGACGATAATCCGGAAGTTGCTGTATCCCAAAGCTCTGGCGGATTCGACAAAGTCTTGCTCGCGCAGGCTCAGGAACTGTCCGCGCACCACACGGGCGATATCCACCCACATAGTGAGACCGATGGCGATGAAGATCTTCCAAAAGCCCTTGCCGAGGGCGAAGCTGATGGCGATGACGAGCAGCAGGGTGGGTATGGACCAGACCACGTTGATGAGGAAGGTGAGCACGTCATCGACCTTGCCGCGGTGGTAGCCGGCGGTGGCGCCCACGAGGGTGCCGATGAAGAGGGCGATGAAGATGGAGAGGAATCCGACGGAGAGGCTGACGCGCGCGCCGATCATCAGCTGGCTGAGCACATCACGGCCGTAGCGGTCGGTGCCGAGCAGGAAGCGCTGTTTCTTGACCATCCGTTGGGAAAGGTCGGCTTTGGCGTAGCTTTCGTAATAGTCCTGCTGGAAGAGCTTCGCGGTCACGGAGTCTCCAGTAACGGTGTAAGCATCTATTGGAACGGTCTTGTATTCAGCGGGTTGTCCAAACAGCATCTTCTTAAGGAAATTGACGTGGGGAACATCCTGTTCGGGTTTGAGTTCCAGGAGTTGCACGGTGAAGCCGGGTTTCTGGAGGGCGATTTCGAGTTGTTGGTGGTTGCAGAAGGGGGTGGAATCGGGGGTGATGAGATAGCCGAGGAGGGCGACAATGACGACCAGCCCGATGTATGCCAACGACACCATGGCCTGGCGTTCCTTCTTGAAACGCTGCCACGTGAGCGCCGACAGGGAGACGGCGCGCTCGGTTTCCTTCTTATGTCCGAACAAACTCATAACCGGCGGCAAAAGTACGATTTTTTCAAAACAGGGGCGCCATACGCAACTACGAATCACTGAAGATCCCTGCGTTGCAAGCCGTCGGGTTTATCCTCTCGCAGCCATTCCAAGAATGTTTCGGGCCAACCCGACAACTTTTCGTTCTTGTATTTGGCCATCTTTTCCTGATTCACCCCGAAGCCGTGACCTCCGCTTTTCAAGAGCACATAGTGATAGGATGTTTTCAGCGAGTCCGACATTATGGCCGCGTTGTGCCAGTCCACCGTGGGGTCGTCGTAGCAGTTCAGCAAGAAGACGGGGCAGCGCACCTTGTCGGCGTGGAGTTCCATGGAGAGGGAGTCCTGCATCACGGGGTCGTGCTGTCGGCGTTCGCCGAGCAGTCCTCTGCGAGAGCGTTTGTGCACGTAGGGTTCGCGCATCGTGACCACCGGGTAGATTGCCGCCACGAAGTCGGGCGCGGTATTGTCGGGAAGCAATTCGGCGCCGCTGAGCACCAGATGGCCGCCGGCGGAGAAGCCCATCGCCCCGACCGTCGTGTAGCCTTTCGATTTAACGGTTTTTAACGCATCTTCCAGTGCGTCCAGCTGTCCGGGGTATTGGGTGCAGCAGCTCCGGCGGATGTGGGTGAACCACGACCACCAGCCGGAGACGGGGTATTCGAGGACGTAGGCGGCATAGCCATTGTTGTTGAGCCACTGTGCCACCTCGCTGCCTTCGCTGCGTTTCGCCAGCCAGTAGTAGCTGCCGCCGGGGCAGACCACCACGGCGGTGTCGGCTTTCCGACCTTCGGGCAGGAACTCCGTCAGCCGCTGACCGAGGGCTGGAGATTCCTGTAACAAGATAACAGTCAACAAGATAATCGGTATCAGTAATCTTCTCATCGTCATACTTTTCGTTGCCGCAAAGGTATATAAAATACCGATACAATTCCCAGTGCAACCACGAGGAATTTCCCCTGTTCTACCCCACCCTGCTGCTCTACTACGACCAGACCATCGCCTCCTTAGACCACAATCGTGCCGAATCCGTCCGGAGGCAGTGTAACATTTCCGGTTTTTCTATACATAATAGTAAAACGAACAACCATTTATTATGAAAGAAAAACTCAGCCCACAGTACAACGATGCCGTCAAACTAATCAAGACGGCCATTTTGCAGAGCCAGGCCAAAGCGTTGGCCAGCGTGAACCAAGAGCAACTGGCACTATATTATGACATAGGCCGATACATCTCTCAGAATTCCCGTTCAGGGTTCTGGGGCAAGGACGCCGTCGAGACCATAAGCCGGCAATTGTCAGCCGAAATGCCTGGACTTCGCGGTTTCTCCGCGCGCAACTTACTGAACATGAGGATGTTCTATGAGCAATGGAAAATGCTTGACACCAATTTGGCAGACGCATCTGCCAAAATCGAAAAAGTCGAAAGTGTTCTATTACCATCCGTTTTTTCAGAAATTCCTCTTCACGATTTTTTCAGCATTGGATTTTCACATCACGTCATGATCTTATCAAAGACGAAAACCATTGAAGAGCGCAGGTTCTACATCCAACTTTGTGCGGATTTACAATTGAGCCACGAAGCATTAGATTCGGCGGATTCAAGACATCGAAATTTTCACTACCTTTGCCTCCGTTAATTATCCTAACCGAAATCCCACTATGTCTGTAAGTGACAGCGAATTACATACCGACGAACCCTCTCACATCCGCATCCGCGGGGCGCGCGTGCACAACCTGAAGAACATCGATGTGGATGTGCCGCTGCACAAGATTGTAGCGGTGGCGGGGGTGTCCGGCTCTGGCAAGTCGTCGCTCGCGTTGGGCGTGCTCTACGCCGAGGGGTCGCGACGCTACCTCGAGTCGCTCTCGACCTACACGCGCCGCCGCATGACGCAGGCCGCGAAGGCCGACGTTGACGAGATCCTCTACGTGCCTGCCGCCCTCGCCCTGCACCAACGGCCCGGCGTGCCCGGCATCCGCTCGACCTTCGGCACCGGCACCGAACTTCTTAACAGCCTGCGCCTTATGTACTCCCGTTTAGCCAGTCACCGCTGTCCGAACGGGCACTATCTCCCACCCTCCCTCGCCGTGGCCGCGGGTCAGGAGCTCGTCTGCCCCGAATGCGGCGAGCACTTCTACGCTCCCGGTGCCGAGGAGTTAGCCTTCAACAGCCAGGGCGCGTGCCGCTGTTGCGGAGGGACCGGGATGGTGCGCACCGTTGACAAGAGCACCCTCGTGCCCGACGAGTCGCTCACCATCGACCAGGGAGCCGTCGCGCCGTGGAACAGCCTCATGTGGTCGCTCATGACCGACGTGTGCCGCGCCATGGGCGTGCGCACGGACGTGCCATTCCGGGAACTCACAGAAGAAGAGAAAGATATCGTCTATAACGGACCCGCCGTGAAGAAGCACATCTTCTTCAAATCCAAGACCACGAACGAAGCCGGCGAGCTCGACTTCACCTACTACAACGCCACCTACACCGTGGAGAACGCCCTCGCGAAAGTAAAGGACGAGAAGGGGATGAAGCGTGTGGAGAAGTTCTTGAAAGAGGATATCTGCTCGGAATGCCACGGCACACGGCTGTCGGAAGCTGCCCGCGCCCCGAAACTGCGCGGCATCGGGCTCGACGAAGCCTGTCAGATGACCCTGGCACGGCTCACCGAGTGGGTCGATGGCGTGCCCGCCTCGCTGCCCGAGGAGATGCGCCCCATGGCGGAGAGCATCTGCGAATCGTTCCGCACGGCCGCCAATCGGCTGATGGACTTGGGGTTGGGTTATCTCACCCTCGACCGCGCCGCCTCCACCCTCTCCACCGGCGAACGGCAACGGATGCAACTCGCCCGCGCCGTCCGCAACCGCACCACCGGCGTGCTCTACGTCCTCGACGAGCCCTCCATCGGATTGCATCCCTCTAACATTGTGGGACTTAACGGTGTGATGCACGACCTCGTGGCCGACGGCAACACCGTGCTGCTCGTCGATCATGACACGCAGATT
>Ga0247611_10007662_pt1 | contig 13471 bp, 16 predicted proteins | sample 177DNAGHGhighgp2_FD_192422 | JGI IMG/M metagenome (GOLD analysis project Ga0247611, IMG submission 192422) | Sheep rumen microbial communities from Palmerston North, Manawatu-Wanganui, New Zealand - 1770 DNA GHGhigh gp2 | ecosystem: Host-associated > Mammals > Digestive system > Stomach > Rumen... | reverse complement strand
AAATTCCTCAATGCTTCAAAAATATATGGAAGAAACATATACTGATGATAAAGTTCTTGATGCGCTTGGTTTGAAAGAATATATTCCTGTTGAAGAATGGGAAGAACATAAATGGACTTCAGTAGATGACATTCCAACATATACAATTTATGGTGAGGGATATGGAAAGAAAATTCAGAAAGCAGGAACACATTATATTAAAGATGGTGTTGGATTCATAGTATTTGATGTAAAAGTAAATGATATTTATTTACGAACAGAATCAAGAGATGATATTGCTACAAAACTTGAAGCTCCTATTGTTCCATTTATTGGAAACTTTACTCTTGATGAAGCTATTGAATATGTTCGAAAAGGATTCAAATCAAGAATTGCAGAAGATAAAGATTTTATTGCCGAAGGTCTTGTTCTTAGGACAGATCTTGGATTAAGAACTCGTATGGGTGAAAGATTGATTGTAAAAATTAAATATGAGGATTTTCAGAAATATCGTAATGTATATGGTACTGATAATCCTGTAGAACAAATTCCTAATGAACATTATTAATAAATTAATAAAAAATTATAATATATTATGAATGTACTTGAAATAATTATTTGTATTATATTTATTCTATCTATAGTATTTGCACTTATTGGATTAGGTTGTTTATTGATAAAAGTATTTATTTTAAATCCTATTGCAAATTTTTATGTTGATAAAAAAACAAATAAATTACAATGGAAATGTGAAGAAACTCGTAGGACAAAAGAAGCAAGATTAAATGGAGAAGACCCAATAGATGAGTATATCTTATCTTATAAAGTATTAAATTCTGAATTACCTACTTTTTCTAAAATGTTTGGAAATAATACATGGTCTTATTTTGAACAAGATAAACCATTTGTTTTTAAATCAGAAAATGAATTTAAAGAATTTGTTTCAAAATTTAAAACAATAGGAGATATTAAAAATTATTATAAAGGATTAGATGATACAATCATTTGGTATGAACCATAAAAAATAAAAATTAATAATATGAGTACTATTAATTATCCATATTTTGTAGCTGTTCATATTGATTCTGGACAAATGCCAAGATTAATGAATGGTAAGAAATTTAAGACATATATTGATTGCTTAGAGGCACTTTCAAGATGGGGAGCAAATCATCCAACTATATGGGAAGCTTGGCAAATAGCAATTCTTGAATATACAGACGCATATCAATCAAGAATTAAAACAATTTTTACAAATGGTATATGTACAAACATTAAATTAGAAAAAATATGAGAACAACACAAGTTACAACTACAGTTTATGTTGCAAATGATGGAAAAACATTTAATTCTAAAATGGAATGTTTGCAATATGAAAATGAAATTCTTGAAAATTTAAAATATGTAACGTATTATCAAGTTCGATTTAATCCAGACAGAACTGAAAAAGGATATTATCAAGCTACAATGTATGTTGCAGTTTATGATAAATGTGGTTATAATATAGATATTTTACAACAATATTGTGTAAATGAATTACATATGAAAATTTTAGGGGAAGGCGTTATGGGTTATGGTTATATGCCTGAATTTAGTATCTCAAAAATAACAAAAGAACAATACGAATCAGAATTTTGTGAATATCCTAAATTGTTTTTGTCTACTATAAAAATACCTAATTATCCAGAAAATATAGATTATAAAAAACTTTGGAATTTTAAATAAAATGAAAATTATACCAAATTATCCTAATGTAGTTATAGGCAGTAGAACAGTAACTGAATATAAATTTCAGATATTGAACTTTATGAATCTGCTTAGGGATGTAATTGAAAAGGATAATGATTTTTCAATGTTTGGACATTCAAATTTAGATCCATGGTGTCATAACCTTAAATTTGAAATTAGCAGAGTTGAAAAGGAGGAAGGAATAAAAATATGGCATTATAATATGGATAAGATTTATTCAAAAATTGATGCTATACAAGTTAATTTAAGAACGAATAATTCAAAAGAAACTAAAAAGCTTTGTTTGAAAATTTGGGATGAACTATTGACAGAATTAACAAAAGTATTTGATTTAAAATATACTATAAAAAGATGAAGACGCTTATTATTGTAGATTTTCAAAAAGATTTTATTGATGGAACATTGACAGTTCCAGGAGCAAAAGATGCTGAGAACGCCATTGTGAATTATATTGAAAATAATCATAAAGACATTTTAAATGTTCTTTTTACAATAGATTGGCATAGTCCTAATCATTGTTCATTTGAGAAAAATGGTGGAATATGGCCTATTCATTGTGTCCAATTTTCAGAAGGAGCTGGTATATCTAATAAGATTATTCAAGCATGCATTAGTCATGATTTGAAATTTAGTGTATTTAAGAAAGGAAACAATGACATTACAGAAGAATACGGAGCATTTCAATATATTGGAATTTCTGGTAGAGGAGGAATAATTGTTAGAAATGAATGTTCTCAAGAGTTAGTTATTTCTAATACTGAATTTGTGATATGTGGACTTGCTGGTGATTATTGTGTTAAAGAAACACTAAATAATTTAATACAATTTAATAAATCACAAAAAGAATTTAAATCTATTAATAAAGATGCATTGATACTAAATATAGAAGTATTTAAAGATGGTGTAGCATCTATTGATAATGGCACAGTATTTAATTATTTTATTAAAAAAAATAATCTTAAAACTATTTAAAATGAAAATAATTAGTAAGTATAAAGATTTTTATGATTATCTTGCACAAGATTATAATGCAGATATTACATATGTTCGTAAGCCATTTTGGATTACAGATAAATTAGACAATATATTTAGAGACGTCTTTAAAGGAGGTCATTATAATTTATATGGATATCGTTATGACCAAGACATATCTATTCATACTATGTTCTTTGGTATTTATCCATATGTATATGGAGTACCATTTGCAAAGATTAAATATAAGACAATATCTAATTATAATGAATATTATTTCTATTTTTTTAGTATTGATGATTTGAACAATATCGTTACAAAAAATGATATGATCGATTTTTGCAAAGATAAAGTGACAAAATATATTGAATCTTTAGAATATCCATCAAATACTGCTAAACCACTTTATAAATATGAATATAATACATATTACAAAAACGTAGGTGCAGAAATAAAAAAACGAATAATTAAAAAAGAGGTTAAAGAAGTATTTGAATATATTGGAGCTCCTGTGTTTTGTGAAGTATCATCTATTATAGATGGTTCAGCATATTATGATCTAAAAGATTATAAAGGAAAGGAAGAATTAAAATATGGAAATGCATATTGGATTGGTAATTGTTCATTTGAAAAATTAGGAAAAAACATATTGAAAATATGGATGAATGAATTAATGTCTGTCAATACATATAATAATATTGAAAATTTCTTATGGTCAATTAAACAAGAGCCTATTTCTGAACCAGACAATAAGACTAAAATTATCAATCATGGATTTGATTTGAAAACGTCATTTAGGAAAATGTAAACTAAATAATTATTAGCACAGGATATATTTATGGTTTTACAACTAAACCTTATTGTTTTGGTGAACATGTTGAAAACACTAAAACAATGAGAGAGTTAAAAGAAGAAGATATTCTTTATTATTAAAATAAAACATTTATAGGTAAATGTTATATACGTTCTTATCCATTAAATCAAAAATTAATAGATGAAAATGGAATTATAAAAGATTTTATAATAACACTAGCTTATATTGTTAATGAAAACGGAAAAGAAAAACATTATAAAGTAGATTTAAAATTTGGTGATATAAATTATGAAGAATTTAAAAATTATTCATTTATATTAGAACCAATTTATAATACATATAAACCTGATTATGATGATGAATTAAAATATAATTGGGATATTGAAATTTATTCACCAAATATAGATATTTTAAAAGACATAATTAAAGAAAAAAGTAAAATAAAAATAGAAGAATATCAAGAAAAAATAAACTTTATTAATAATTCCTTAAATAAAACATTAGAACAAGATAATTATGAATAATTTAGAAAATGCTATAAATGATATGTATATAGAGATTCTTACTCTTTTAGATAAGAATAATATAACAGAATATACATTTAATGAATCTATATTTTATAAATTAAATGAAAATATGGATAATATTTATATTGTATCAATAAAATATAAATCACAAAGTATAGATGGCGTAGATATAAAAACTTGCTTATATCTAGAACTTTCTGATAGTTCATTTATTATGTTATGCGATATTCCATTATATCGTATTAATTCTATTGTTAATTGTATTTTATATGAGTTAAATACAATTAATAAAAATAATAAAATTATTAATAACGATATATATTCTAAAGCACTTCATATAGAAAATAAAGATATTATTATTACAGATCCATGTTATATTATTAAGCAATATAAATATCCACAAGAGAAATATGTTTATTGGGAAGATTATGATTTAATTAAGAAAAATAATTGGAATATCAATAATTTGACTATTAAACAATTGCTTGCAAATAATAAGGCATATAATGAATATACGAAAATTCATGAACGAAATCATCAAGAATATTTAAAGAAAAGAAAAGATGATTGGGAATTGTCAGAATATGGTAATAATATGGAAGTATTAGGTTTAACAACATATTTAACTTCGGATACATTATATGGTGATTGGTCATGTCATACTATTGATGAAGATACAAAACAAGTATTAGGTAAATTTTGTGCAGATTCTGGAATGGTAGGTGTATTCATTCTTGATGAAGTTTTAAAATATAATCCGGAATTTGATTATCATATTAATAGGAAATGGACAACTACATTAATTAAGAATTTTACCGGAGACATTAAAATAGAGAAAGAACATATCACAGGTATTTATGAATTTGATACTGAATTCCATAAAAAAAATGAAAAATGGGAAGATGATATTATTTATGTAACAGGTAAAGGAAATATTAATTTTAAAACATATCAATCAGGCTTTTAATTATGAGTGCAAGTTTATTCGATAGTTATGATTATGAATTTTATCATTTTTCATATGGTGAACATATGGAAAATATAAAAACTATGGGTGATTTAAAAGAAGGAGATCTTTTATATTATCAAGATGGAACATATATAGGTAAATGTTATTTACGTTATTATCCATTACATACACGAAAAGTAGATAATAATGGTATTATTAAAAATTTTAAAATAACAGTAACATATATATTTACAGATAATAAAGGTAAAGAATCAAGATATAAACGTGATATAGTATTTGGTGATATAAATTATGAAGAATTTAAAAATTATTCTTTAGTAATTCTACCGGTTAAAACTACAGGACGACCGGATTTTACTCATAATTCTATATTAGAATGGAATCGGGAAATTTATTCTCCTGATATAAATTTATTAAAAGAACTTCTTGAAGAAAAAAGTAAATTAAAATTAAAAGGACTTCAAGAAGAAATAGAAAAATTTAAAGATGATTTAAATACAGCAATAGAAAAATATAAAAATTTATGAAAAATATTTATTGTATTGAATTTAATTTTTTATCACATATTGATAATTATAGCTGGACTTTAATAGAAGAATATGATAATGAAGAAAAATTTAAACAAGAATTAATAAATTCTATAAATCAATGTTCAACAATTAATAAAATTTTTATAAAAGAAGTAAATGATGATTATAAAGCAACTATAAAATTATAATTTTTTGCAAAAAAACATTAAAATATTTTTTTAATTCAAAATAATATATTATCTTTGCATTGTTAATTTAATCATTAATTAATTTATATAAAAAATGTCAAAAACATATCGTAAAAATGCACGTTCACCTATTGCTGTTGGTGATAATAGAAATTTTTATAAAATCCGTAAAAAAACACATAAACATTCTTCAAAACATGATTTAAGAAATCTTATAGCAAACTATAATCCTGAAGATGTTAATGATATGATTCTTGAACCAAAAATATCTAAAAAAGATACTTGGAGAGAACCAACTGACGGTTATAATTTAATTAATAAAGAAACATTAAAAAACAAAGACAGAGAAGAAGGATATAACGAGTTTTATCATCAAAAATATGATAAACTTTTAAAAAATAAACATTAATTTATGAAAATTGTAATATAAAAAATAACTTTTTGTATTTTTTAACATTAAAAATTTTTATATTTAAAATTAATATATTATCTTTGCAGTAATAAATTATTAAACTATTTAATTATGAATTTATTTATAAATCTTTCAAATCATCCATCATCAAAATGGAGTCCAAAACAAATTGAAACAGCTTTAAGCATTTCAGATAATGGACCTATTATAGATATTGATTTTCCAAATATTGATCCCAATATGACAGATATGGATGTTAGGAAACTTGCATCTAAATATTTAAAACAAATATTAGACCTTATTGAAGAATATGAGGTAGATAATGCATTTATTCATGTTATGGGTGAAATGACATTTACTTTTAATATTGTTAATCTATTTATGAATAATGGTTATATTTGTTATGCATCAACAACAAAAAGAAATGTTATTGAAAAAGAAGATGGAACAAAAATTTCAACATTTGATTTTGTTCAATTCAGACAATATTAAATATAATTTATAAATAAAATTAAATATGAAAAAAATTATAATCTTTTTGGGTATGATATTGTGTTTCACATCATGTGATCAATATATCTCTAAAAATTGGGGAGGAAGTTCTACTATTAAACTTCAACCAGGTGAACGTTTAGTTGAAGTCACTTGGAAAAATGATGCAGATCTTTGGTATCTTGTAGAACCTATGGATTCTGATTATACACCAAAAACGAAGGTGTTTAAGGAAAGTTCTAATTTAGGTGTTTTGAGTGGAACAATTACATTTATTGAATCTAAATAATTAAAAATTTTTATTATAAAAATAGACTTTTAATTTTTTATTAATATAAACATAAAATTCTTTTTAAACATTAATAATTTAAAATAGTCAAACTATGAAGATGAAAGATAGAAATGCCCAATTGAAGATGGCACTAGGTGCTATGGCATCAAAAGAAACTGTTAAAGAGGTTGCTTCAATTCCTGATGAAGATACTGTAAACCGTCAAGGGTTTAAAGCTTATTCTGTAGCAGATGAGCTTAGACTTTTATCTATGCTTAATACATTGAAGATTCAAGACCAATATTACAGAAGTGAAGATGAAATTCTTGTAGAACTTCGTGACTTGGTAGAGAAGATCGGTCTTAAAGATCCTTATTTCTTGGCACAATGTATTGTTTATTCAAGATGTTGTGGCGAAGGTATGAGATCAATTAATCAACTTGCTGCTACACTTGCTGCTCCATTTGTTGCAGGTCAACCATGGGCAAAGGCTTTTTATTCTCTCTGGGATAAGAAAAAGAAGCAAGGTGGTTGTATTTATAGAGTAGATGATATGGAAGCGATTAAGGATGCGTATGCAGCTTTAAACAAGACTGTATTGTCAAATGCTATGAAGAAAGGTTTTGCCAATGCTTTGGTAGATCTTGATACTTATCAACTTGCTAAGTATAAAGATGCAGTTATTGATCTTGCAAATCTTGTTCATCCAAATCCAGCATGTTCAACAGCAATTATTACTGTTGATGGTAAACCAATGAAAACTCTTGATGCTCTCATGAAGGGTATTACTGTAACTGCTGATACTTGGGAAGCTGCACAATCAGAAGCTGGACAAGAAGTTGCTAAGGCAGTTAAAGATGGCAGATTGTCCAAAGAAGAGGCTGAGAAAGTTCTTGCAGATGCCAAGAATGATAATTGGGAAGTTCTTCTTATGGAAGGAAAACTTGGAATTCTTGCAGCATTGAGAAATATTCGTAATATGCTGAAAAATCCTCGTAAAGAGGTTATTGATGCACTTTGTGCATTGGTTAGTGATGGTGATAAGATTCGTAATGGACTTATTATGCCTTATCAACTTGATTTGGCTTATATGACCATCGAAACTGAATTTCCAAATTGTACTTATGGAGATCAAATTAAGCAAGCTCTTCGTAATGGATATGAGACAGCTCTTCCTAACTTGAAAGTTTTGCTTACTGGTAAGACTTGTGTAATGATCGATACTTCTGGTTCTATGAGAACACCATGTACAATGGGAAATGACAAAAACGGTAGAAAGAGAATTAGCAGAACTGCTATGTCAGAAGCTGCACTTATTGGTGCTACAATTGCTAAGGCATGTGATGGAGATGTTGTTTTATTCTCATCATTTGCTAAGGAGTTTAACTATCGTAAATCAGACAATGTATTTGCTATTGCTAAGCAAATTGAGAATGCAGCTATGTGGGGAGGAACTTCAATTGGTTCTGCATTTGAAATGATTAGAATGTGGAAGAGAAAATATGATAGAATATTTGTTCTTTCAGATAATGAGTGTAACACCAAATCCTATTGGAGTGGAGATTGGGTAAAAGATGCATATAAGAAATATGTACATGATGTATGTAGTCCTTATGTATACTGTGTAGATCTTGCTTCTTATGGAACTACAATTCTTCCACAAACCAATAAAATTGGATATTACTTCGGTTATGGATATTCAATGTTTGATGATGTTGCAAAGTTAGAATTCAATCCTTCTGCTCATATTGATAAAGTTAGGCAGATTGTTATTGATCCTAATTATATTGTTTCATAATATTTTTATTAAATAAAGGATGAACAATAAAAGTTCATCCTTTATTTATATATCGTTTATATCCATCTGAATATATTTTTATATCATCTGATGTTAATGTTGCACTATATTGTGCTTTATCTATAAAATAGTCAGCTGATATAAAAATAAATCTTCTATCTTTGCTTACACATTTATTTCCTAATGATTGATAATAATTTATAACATCAGAATAATTTAAATAATAAACAGTATTATCAATTATTGTTGCAAAATATTTATAATAACCATTATAAATAGATTCAAAATCTATAGTTACTGTATCATCTGTTTTTTGTTCATTATAAATTTTACATAAAACTTTAAAACGTTCTCCTTTGTCTTTTGGATTATTTAAAGATTGAACTTGAACATTAAAAGAACCTCTATGTAAATCTTTTCCTGCTATTGCTTTTGTTAATGATGTATTAACTTTGCCATAAATTCCTGCAAATTTAAAATATTTTTCACATAATGGAGTTAAGATTTTGATAACAAAATTATATTTATCAAAATCTTTAATGCCTTCATTAAGATGTGATTTAATAATTTGTGATATATCTTTTATTATAGATTCATATAAGTTTTTATTAAACATAGTATAAATTATAAATTTTTATATTTATTTGCAATTATTAAAAACAATTTAATAATTATTTTCTATAATAAAATAAAAACTAAATATATATGAAAGGTAATATTGGAGTAACGAGTAAAGATATATTTCCATTAATTAAGAAATTCATGTATAATGATTAGGATATTTTTATACGTGAGATAGTTAGTAATGCAGTAGATGCTACACAGAAATTAATAACATTAATTAATGCAAATGAATTTTCTGAAGATATTTCAAAATTAGAAATAAATGTCATTATAGATAAAGAAAATAAAACTATAACTGTATCAGATATGGGTATAGGTATGACGGAAGAAGAAGTTGAAAAATATATTAATCAAATTGCTTTTTCTGGTGCAACAGATTTTCTTGAGAAATATAAAGATACAAATATTATAGGACATTTTGGTTTAGGTTTTTATTCATCTTTTTTAGTTAGTGATAAAGTTGAAATTAAAACAAAATCATATAAGGAAAACAGTAAAGCATGTAAATGGACATGTGAAGGAACTATTGATTATGAATTAGAAGAATGTGATAAAGATTCTGTAGGAACAGATGTTATAATGTATATTAATGATGAATTTAAAGAATATTTAGATTTTTCTAAAATTCAATCATTGTTGTTAAAATACAGTAAATATCTGCCTGTTAAAATTAATTTAGTTGAGAAACAAGAATCATATACAGATACATCAACTGGTGATATTGTTTATCCAGAAGATAAAGTAGAAACAATAACATCAGATAATGCGTTATGGATTAGAAAACCAGCAGATTTAACAGATGAAGATTATTTAAAATTTTATAAAGAATTATATCCGAATAAGCCAGAACCTTTATTTTGGATACATATAAATTTGGATATGCCTTTTACATTTAATGGTATTTTATATTTTCCTGCATTTGATCCTCAAAAACCTATATTTGAACAACATAATTTAAGTTTATATTGTAATAGAGTATTTGTAACAGATAATGTTAAAGATATTTTACCTGATTATTTAGCTTTATTACATGGTGTTATTGATTCACCAGATATTCCTTTGAATGTATCAAGGTCATTTTTACAAAATGATTCTAATGTAAAGAAAATCAGTAATCATATAACAAATAAAGTTATGTCTGCATTAAAATCATTAATGAATAAAGACCGTAAAAAATATGAAGAAAAATGGGATACTATAAAATTATTTATAAATCTTGGTGTTATAACTGTTCCTGAAGTTTTTGAAAAAGCAAAGAATATAATTTTATTAACTGATATTGATAATCATAAATTTACATTTGATGAATATTATGAATTTGTAAAAGATAATCAAACAAATAAGGAAAATAAAGTTGTTTATCTTTATACATATGATACTAATCAGCATTATACATATATTGATACATTAGTAAATATGGGATATAATATATTATTGATGAATGATCAATATAGTGCATTTGAAGTACAAGCATATGAAACAGAATTAAGAGATAAAAATGTTATATTCAAACGTATTGATGCTGATATTCCTGAAAAACTTATTGAAAAAGATTCAGATGAAAAACATAAAGAATTATCACATAATTTAAAATCAATGTTAATTTCTTTATTTGAAACTGCAGATAGGAAAATAGATAAAATTAATATTAATTATTCAGTAGAATCATTAGGAACAGATGCATTGCCAATAACTATTATATCAGATGAATATTTCAGAAGAATGAGAGAAATGTCTATTATGAATAATCAAGGTATGTTTTTAGGAATGAATGCAAATATTAATTTAGTTATTAACAGTGATGCTAAAGTTATAAAGAAAATTCTTAAGCAAGCAAAATCTGCTATTGCTACAGATATTGAAGATATTAATTCTAAAATTTCTGAATTTAAAAAACTTAAAGAATCTGAAGAAAATTTAGATGAAGATAAAACAGAAATACAAACAAAAATAGATGAATTATTAGATAAAAAACAAAAGATAATTACAGATTTTGCAAAAAATGATAATCATATTAATGAAATAATAGATATAGCATTATTGCAATATGGATTATTAATGGGTGAAGATTTAACAAGATTTATAAAACGTTCTGTTAAGTTAATTGAAAAATAATAAGGAAGATTTTATATCTTCCTTATTTTATATTTAATTAATTCATTTTTAATATTTTTAAAATAAATAAATAAAATAAAATTTAATAAATTAAATATATGATTAAACGTTTAAATATACCAGCATAGCTTATTCATAATAATTATAAAATGGATGGTATAATTTTATCTATAAATGAATCTCAAGATACTTGTACGATGAAATTCAAGAATAATAAGATTCAAAGAAATATACCAATGAATAAGATTTATATAAATGAAGGTTTTTTAGATAAACTTAAAGAATATGGTAAAAAAGCTATAAATTATATTGTTAAAAAAGTTAAAGGTTTTATTGCATTAGTTGATGATGCAACAGGTAAAATTTTACCATGGTCATTAAATAATGTAGCAAATTTAGCTATTAAAGCTGCTCATGGTGATATGCCAGAAGGTGTTTATTTTGCTCCTACAAAAACATTGAAAGAAATTGCAGGTGTTAAAGGTATGTCGATTGATCAAGCATTCGCAGAAGCAGAACAAAATGATTTAAAAAATATTAAAAAATTCTGGACACGTGTTATTCAAAGAACAGGAACACAACCTAAAGAAACTATAGAAGAGTCTATTAAATATGTAAATAAAAAATATTATAGAACATCTAAATTATATAAGAAAGCATTAAATGAAAATATTATATATACTTTTGATAATCCTGCATTTGGTGACAGTCCATCCGGTGATTATGGTGTTACATTAAATTCTGTAGATTTAAAAATTGCAATTAAACAAAACATAGAAAACCAAATTGATGGACCATTAGGTGGACATGCAGATTAGAATCCTTTATTAATTTGGGGTGCACCAGGTATTGGAAAAACTGCTATTATAAAACAAGCTATTAAAGAAATGTCAAGAAATTCATATAATAATTATATTAATTTGAATTTAATAACAATTATGTTAGCAGGTTATACTATTGAGAACTGGACATTACCTAAAGATTATACAAGAGAAGTTGCTGGTATAAATTTAAGATCATTCTCTGATACACCAAAATCTTGGCTTCCTGTATATTTAAATACAAATGATATGGAAGAAAGAAAAAGAAGAGATGATTTCTGCAACAGATGTTTATTCTTATCTGATACAGAAACTGGTGAAATTTCATCAGCAGATGGCAGAGCATATGAAGGCGGTGTTGTATTTATGGATGAATATTCACGTTGTTCAGATAATGTAGACTCTATTATCATGGGTCTTACTAATGAACATAGATTTGGTGATAACTATAGAGTTGCATCTAAATGGGGATTTTTATTTGCATCAAACAGAGCACTTGATGAAGGTAAACCTGATTCATATTCTGATGATGAAAGATATAATCCATCTGCTGCTAAATCTAACAGATTCCAACATGTTACATATGTTCCAACTAAAAAAGATTGGTTAGTATGGGCACGTTCAGTAAATCCAAATACAGGTGAGGCAAATGTTGAACCATTTATAACTGATTTTATTGAAGCATCACCGGAACATGTATGGTATTCAACAGTCGTAAATGGCGGTTATGATGATATGTTAGAGAATCCTGAAGTTGATAAATTACAGCATCAATCCGGTGCAGAGTCCAGATCAAATGTAGAACAAGTTTTAAGTCAAAATACCATTAAAAATACAAAGAGAATGGTAACACCAAGAAGCTGGGGTGATTATATTTCTCCTGCATATAGAAAAGAGTTAAAACGTTTATTACGTAATAATATAGAAGGATTAACAGGTGAAGAGTATTATAATAAACTTGTTAAACAATCTATAAAGGTTAAAACAGATAAATCTGGTAAATCATATAAAGAATATGTTGGCGGTATTTTACCTGAATTGTTAATTAAAGCATTAAATAATATTGATGATGATTATTGGGATGATTGGTATGAACAACAAGGTGGCGACAATAAATTAAATCCTGGCGGCGAATATGTAGGAATCAGAGCAAGATATAATATTTTCCAAAATTGGTTCATAAACATGGTTCGTCAAACAGTAGCAGAT
>Ga0247611_10007661_pt1 | contig 13472 bp, 18 predicted proteins | sample 177DNAGHGhighgp2_FD_192422 | JGI IMG/M metagenome (GOLD analysis project Ga0247611, IMG submission 192422) | Sheep rumen microbial communities from Palmerston North, Manawatu-Wanganui, New Zealand - 1770 DNA GHGhigh gp2 | ecosystem: Host-associated > Mammals > Digestive system > Stomach > Rumen... | reverse complement strand
TTTCGTTTATTGGCATGTATTGTTTAATGCTTAATCAAGGGAAAAGAGTATGTCAGTAAAAAAAGAATTTCTCCATGTAAATGTTTCAGAACTTATACCGTATGAGAACAATCCACGGATTAACGAACCTGCGGTTGCAGACACTATGGAAAGCATAAAACAATGCGAGAATCTTGATCCCATAGAAGTTGATGAAGACTTTGTAATTCTTTCAGGTCACACACGCCTGATGGCTATGCAGAGATTAGGGATCAAAGAGACGGATATTGTACGGTATACCGGACTGACTGATGAACAAAAAAAGAAATACCGCATCCTTGCCAACAAAACGAATGAACTTGCTGAGTGGGATTTTGAGAAGTTAGAGAAAGAAATTGCGGATATAGATTTTTCCGACTTCTCTTTTGATTTTGCAGTTGATAATGAAGATTCACAAGCAAGCGAGATACAGGAAGACGAACCGCCAGAGCCACAGGAAGAACCGAATGCAAAAGTTGGTGATCTTTATCTGCTTGGCAATAATAGGCTTATATGCGGTGATAGCACCGATCCTGCGGTTATTGATAGGCTTATGGATGGGGTAAAGGCTGATATGGTGTTTACTGATAGCCCCTATGGTGTAAACATCGTCAATGATAAAGGAAAGGTCGGAGCAGATAACCTTGCGAAAAATGGAGTGTACGCACCTGTCATTGGTGACGATACAACCGAAACAGCACAACAGGCTTATGATATTTATTCACAACTTTGCGACAAGATGATTTTATGGGGTGGCAACTACTTTCTTGATTTCCTTCCTCCGAGCGATGGTTGGCTTATATGGGATAAACGAGGGGAAAGCGGTATCAGAAACAACTTTGCAGATGGGGAAATGGCTTGGTGCAGTTTTCACACACCTGTTAGAATTTATCATCAGTTGTGGAACGGTATGATAAGAGAGGGCGAACACGAAAAACGAGTGCATCCGACACAAAAGCCAATAAGGATGTTAAGCGAGATATTGCAAGACTTCACAAATGAGGGAGATATAATACTTGATGTGTTTGGCGGTTCGGGCAGTACATTGATTGCGTGTGAGCAAACAGGACGGACTTGTTATATGGCAGAGTTATCCCCCGAATATGTGGATGTCATTATAGCAAGGTGGGAGAAACTGACAGGAAATAAGGCTGTATTGCTGACATAACATTGACAATCCCTACATACGGAGTTATAATATAAGTAGATAATTCTGTATGTTCGGAGGTTTGACGATGTTAAGATTAAGTGATGATTTACAGGTTGGAAAAGCAGGAGAATACCTTGTATGCTTTGATTTGATTATGAAAGGCTTTGTTGCTTATCCGAGTGAACAGGGGTTGCCTTATGATTTGGTTCTTGATACTGGAAAGAAAATGTTGAAAATACAAGTCAAGACCACAAGAGAGCCGAGAATAATCCCACAAAGAGAAAAAGAGTATAAGACATACTTTTATCACGTTAAAAGAAATGGCAAGGGTGGGAAAAATCATTATGCCGATGATGAAGTTGATGTATTTGCACTTGTGGCACTTGATACAAGGCAAGTTGGTTATATTCTAAATGGGGATATGCCTACATCATTATCATTGAGAGTTGATTCAATGCGAGGTACTTATGGCGATGAACAAGGGTTAAAACATTACAACGACATTATGGAGTTAAAAGGTAAAATGTCACAACAAGAGATTGCAGATACATTAGGCATAAGCAAAACCATTGTGAATAAAATGTGTTGCAAAACCTATAAGCCGTATATATCCAACGCAAGATATTTTTCGGACATCATAAGGGAGGCTGATTGGTTTGAGCAGATTTGACCTTTTCGGCGGTAGTGGTAGCACACTAATAGCCTGTGAACAGTTAAACAGAAAATGCTATATATGTGAGTTGGATGAGCATTATTGCGATGTGATTATTCAGCGATGGGAAAACTTTACCGGACAGAAAGCGGTGTTGTTGAATGGCTAACATTCCTCAAACGCGCGAGGAGCTTGTCGCGCTTATCGACCAGCGCCGATCCGAAATGACCAGCGCTGGCCGGTTCCACAGGCGCGATCTGGCAAAGAACATCAAGCGCCTTGAACGAGAATTGCGTGATTATGACAGATACCATCGAGAGGCAAAAGATTCCGCGTCTGCCGATGCAGATGGGAGGTGAGGAAATGGCAAACGAACAGAAAGAGTATATTGTTTACTGTCATACAAATAAAATAAACGGTAAAAAGTATATTGGAATTACGTGTCAAACAGTAAGTGAACGTTGGGGCAGACATGGCGAAAAATACAAGAGCCAAAAGTTCGGACGTGCGATAGAAAAATACGGATGGGAAAATTTTACTCATGAAGTTTTGTTTACTGGACTCTCGGCAAGCGAAGCAAAAGAAATAGAGAAAGAACTCATTGAAAGGTACGATACGTTTGGCAAGAATGGATATAACACAACTAAAGGTGGAGATGGCGTTGCAGGTTTTAGATTTTCCGAAAAGTCGAGAAAGCAAATGTCAGAATCTGCAAAAGGCAGAACAGATGACAGGTCAAAGAGCGAAGAATATAAAAAAGGTCGCTCCATTATATGCAGAGCAAAAGGGCAAACAGTGTCAACACGACCAGCCGTGAAGGTAATAGATGCTGATGGCAATGTCTATGATAACATTCTACAAGCAAGTGAAGCACTTGGTGTAAACTATCATACGTTGTGGAATCAGATAAAAGGTAGACGGGCAAACAAGAAAGGAGTAAAGATTTATGAATGAGCAGAATCTAAAGCCGTTTGGTGAACGAACAAAGGAAGAACAACGAGAAATACAGCGCAAGGGCGGCATTGCTTCCGGCAAGGCCAGAGCCGAAAAACGAGACCTGAGAAAAGCGCTCGAAATGCTGCTGGAACAGGAATACACCGACCGCAAGGGGAACACGCGCACAGGAACACAGGCGGTTGTGGAGCGGCTTTTTACGGAGGTTATGAAAGGAAACGTTCGGGCATTCGAGGTTCTCCGCGACACGGTGGGACAAAAGCCCGTGGAGAAAGTCGTGATTGCAGAAGTCGATCAGTCTGTCATTGACGAGGTAGAGAGGGCGGTTCTGGATGACACGGGAACAGGCGCTTGAATTCCTGCGAGATCGGCCAGCGGATTTCGGCAGACTGCTTGGCTTTGACAAGCTGGGCGATCTGCACAACCGATGGATAACCGACATGGTGCGCGGGACGGAAGATAAGACATTACAGGCCAGCCGTGGCACATACAAAAGCACTTGCGTTTCAATTGCCCTTGCCCTAATCTGCATATTGCTCCCGTCCAAGAAAACAATGTTCATGCGAAAAACGGACAACGATGTGAAGGAAATCATGAAACAGGTGACGAAGATTCTGCAAAATCCGCGCACACAGTATCTTGTCAACTGCCTGTACGGGGTAAACCTTAACTTGACTGCGCAATCATCCTCTGAGATCAACACGAGCCTGTCAATAGACAATCGAGGGACAAGCCAGCTAATCGGGGTTGGTACGGGTGGCAGTTTGACCGGCAAACACTTTGACCGAATATTCACGGATGACATTGTCAATGTCCAAGACCGGATCAGTAAAGCGGAGAGGGACAGAACGAAAACCATCTACCAAGAGTTGCAGAACATTCGGAACAGGGGCGGCAGGATATACAACACAGGCACGCCATGGCACAAGGAAGACGCTTTTACCATCATGCCAGCGGCGGAGCGTTATGATTGCTACCATCCAGAAATCCGCAAAATCATTACCGCCGACCAATTGGAAGCAATCCGGCAGACAATGTCACCATCGCTGTTCGCGGCTAACTATGAGTTGCAGCACATCGCGGCGGAAGATGCGCTGTTCGAGACTGCGCCGAAGTTCTGCACAAATCCTGCGCTTCTGCGCGATGGCTTCGCCCATATAGACGCGGCATACGGCGGCGAGGATTACACCGCGTTCACGTGCGGGAAACGAGTGGGCGACACGCTGTATATGTATGGCAAGCTGTGGCACAAGCACGTTGACGCGGTACTTGGCGCAATCCTTGAAGATGCCGAAAGGCTCATGTGTGCGCCAATGTATTGCGAGGATAACGCGGACAAAGGATTCCTGCTAAAGGAAATCCGGCGGCTGAAACCTAATATGCCTGTTCGCAGATACACCGAGAAAGAGAACAAATACACAAAGATAGCAACGTTCCTTCGGAAGTGGTGGGGGAACATTGAATGGTTGGAGGGAACAGACCATGAGTATCTAACACAGATAATGGATTACACGGAAGACGCTGAACACGATGATGCACCAGACAGCGCGGCTTGCATCTGTAGATTGTACGACCGAAAAACGGTAGAGGATTATAAATCAGTGTTCCGCGTGGCGGCAGTATAAAGAAAGGGGTTATGCCAATGGTTACTTATCAGGATTACTTGGAAGAGCCGAACATTCTTGCGTTCATCGGGAAAGCGATCAATCAGCACACAAGTAGCGAGGAATATAAAATTGCAATCAGCGCCGATAATTATGATCGGCAGAAAAACGATACTATCTATAATTACGTTCGGACGATCTTCACAAGCACTGGTTCTGCGGTTCAGGATTTCACGGCGGCGAACAACAGGATAGCCAGCAACTTTTTTCACCGGCTGAACACACAGCGGACAATGTACAGCCTTGGCAACGGTGTATCTTTCAGCGACCACAAGGAAAAACGGATTGTGGACGGGGTGGAACAGACCGTTGACATGACGAAAGAAATGGTTGGTTCGGGCTTTGACACCGCGCTAAAGGATGCCGCGTATAAAGCGCTCATCCATGGTGTTAGCTTTGGGTTTTGGAATGTTGACAGGCTCCATATTTTCCCGCTAACAGAGTTTGTGCCGCTGTGGGACGAGGAAACCGGCGCACTTCGTGCTGGAATCCGCTTCTGGCAGTTGAGCAAAGACAAGCAAATGACCGCGTATTTCTACGAGGAAGACGGTTATACCAAATTCAGGGGCGGAAGAAACAGCGGGAAAATGAATTTCAGCATTGTACAGCCGAAACGCGCATACAAGCAGAAGTATGTGTATAGCGAGGCCGGAGGGCTGGAAGTTATCAGCAATGATAATTATGGCGCGTTGCCGATTGTTCCGCTTTGGGGGAGCAAATTGCATCAATCAACGCTTGTTGGGATGCAAAGAGCCATCGACAGTTATGATCTTATCCGTTCGGGCTTCGCAAATGATCTGACTGATTGTGCGCAGATTTACTGGATTCTGTCGAATTGCTCCGGCATGACAGAATCAGAATTGGCGCAGTTCCGTGACAGGCTTAAAATCCAGCACATCGCCGTTGTGGACACGGATAACAGCGGGGTTACTCCGTACACGCAGGAAATCCCATTTCAGGCGCGGCAAGCGTATCTTGACGCGATTCGGGCGGGGATTTACGAGGATTTCGGCGGCTTGGATGTCCACACAATCGCGGCTGGGTCAACTAATGACCATATTGATGCGGCTTATCAGCCACTTGACGAAAACGCGGATGATTTTGAGTATGAAATTATCAAATTCGTGCAACAGGTGCTTGCGTTGATGGGGGTGGAGGATACGCCAGTATTCAAACGCAACCGCATCAGCAACCAGATGGAACAGACGCAAATGGTGATGATGGAAGCGCAGTATCTGGATGATGAAACCATCCTGCAAAAGCTCCCGAATATCACGGTCGATGAAGTCGCCGGAATCCTTGCGCGAAAAGGGCTTGAAAACACGGACAGATTCGCGGTGGAAGAAGTGGAGCAGTTCGACCGTGAGCAGACGCAGGGGAGCGTACCCGGAGCGAATGGCGATTAATCGAGCGGGAATGGGGGCGCAAGGCCAGTGCGGCGGCTGGGTGGTATAAAGTATCATCCAGAAAATGACCGGCCTTAAATCGCGTTTTATGGGCGTTTCCGAAAGAGTGTGCGAATTACGGCAAAAGCGAGGTGATGCCGGATGGCTGATTATATCGACCGTTTCACAGACGAAGAAGAACAGAAATATGCCAAACAGCTTCGGAAGGTGTACGGACAAGCGGCTAAAGAGGTGCGCCGTGAACTTGCCAAATTCCAGCAACGGCATAACGCGAAGTCAGCCGAACTCCTGCAACAGGTGCAAGCCGGGAAAATCACCATGCAGGATTATAAAGCATGGCTCCGTGGGCAAGTCTTTCAGGGTGCGCAATGGCAACAGAAGCTAAAAAGCATAACCAGCGTTTATGTTGATGCAGACAAAAAGGCGCGACAGATGCTGGGCGGCACAATGCAGAACGTTTTCACGGAATCCGCGAATTATACGGCTTTTGAGATCGAGAAGGGGTTCAATGGCGGTGTGTCATTCCAGCTTTACGACCATTCAGCGGTTCAAAAGCTCATTCGGGAGAAGCCGCAGATGCTTCCCAAATGGAAGATACACGAAAAGAAAGATTATGTGTGGAACCGGCAGAGGGTGGAAAACACCATCACGCAGGGGATTATACAAGGCCGGTCGATTAACGCGATAGCGGAAAGCCTGTGCGGAGAATTGTCCACCAGTAACGCGGGGAAAATGCGGCTGTTCGCACGTACAGCCATGACGGGCGCACAAAACGCAGGGCGCGTGGAGCGGATGCAGGAAGCCGATGAACAATACGGCATCAAATCGCAAAAACAATGGCTTTCCTGCGGTGACAAGCTGGTTCGAGATACCCACATTGCGCTGAACGGGGTTACGGTGGATTATGATAAGCCTTTCATTGTCCCACATGACGGCAGGAAGATCAATTATCCCGGAGACCCGACAGCGGAGCCAGACTTGGTGTATAACTGCCGCTGTACGCTGATCTATATCCAGCCGCATAGTGCGAAATATGATTACACAGTGAAAGGCCATAGATTGCCGGAATACGACAGCTACCAGCGATGGCGGCAGGGGAAAAACGCTACTGGCCAGCCGGAAGAAACAGCGAAGCCGGAACCGCCGAAAAAGACTAAAGTGAATTACGGAGATGCAGTTTCCGGCATTGACGATGATGTAACGAGGGCGGCGATCACTCAAAAGATTGATGATGCGCCGGAGTTCGCGCAAAGGGCGTGGAATGACACTTCTTGGTCGATGTCAGCGCCTGTTTTTGACGGCACACCAGATTCAAAGGCGTACTTCTCCCCATCAGACAAAAAGACGCACTATATCAGCCGCGAAAAAGCATTCGGGAGGAGCGACTATCAGGAAGAACACGCGGTCTATTTCCACGAATACGGGCATAACATAGATTACCGGCTTGGCGGCGGCAACGGTGATTACCTGAGTGTAACATATAACAACGGCGAATTCGGCCAGACATTGCGGCAGGAAATCGAGGAGCGAATGTTGGCGTATTACCAAAGTGAGCATCCGCGTTCGAGGATTATTCTGTCATCGTTGGAAGAACGGAATCAGGCAATAGCACAATCGTTTATCGAAACGCCGGGGATAAAAAGAAGTATCAGAAGTGTCTTGCGGGGTCTTGAAAATAATGGTACAATAGAATCGGCCAACGACATATTCGACACTATCGTTCAGGCGCAGAAGGACGGCGATTATGGCTTAATCCAAAGCCTGTATCAAAAATACTTGGCCAGCAATTCAGCCATGCAATGGCAGTGGCAATGGCACGCCGACAGATACGTTGACCCGGCCATTGCGCGAATCATGACACCGGCGAACATTCGGGGCTTCTGCCAACGGGTGTGTGATTCGCTCTCGATCTATGAGCGGAGCGACATTGCGGATATGTTCGACGGTTATTTCAGCCAGTACGGTGTTGAATACGGCATGGGCGTTGGCCATGGCAAAAAATACTTTAGCCGCAAAGCGAATTTGCCAATTGAAGCATTTGCGGAAATGTATTCTGCTACAATGGTTGATGGGGTTAGCTTGCCCGTGATAAAGCGATTCTTCCCGAAGTCGTACGGAGTCTTCGAGCAAATGTTGGGAGGTAGGTAAAATGACAGACATCATGGAGTGGTTGCGCGACCGGAAGCCGGAGAAAAGCGATCTTGAAAAGCGGTACGAAAGCGCGAACAGGGCGTATGAAAAAGAATTCGGTGAGCGCTTCCCTTATGTCTGGGGCGACACGGACATGGAAGCCGCTATCAAGGAAATGCACAGATGCATTGGCAGTGGCAAAAAGAAAGAATCTGTCACGTATGACACCAGCGGCGGCAAGGTTTATTGAGGTGGTGCGCAATGGCCGATGTGAACTTTACAAGCCATCTGGGGCAAGTATTGAATGCTACCACCCAACAGCTAATGAAAGCCGCCGAAAAGATCGGTCAGGCGGCGGAAAGCCATGCGAAGCTGTACATAACCGCTGGTGTCTATCAGACTCCGCAAGGGTGGTACGTTCGGACGGGCAATCTGCGCAACAGTATTACGCACGCCACAGAGGAGAACAAGGAGACCATTACTGTTGTGGTGGGTACTTCTGTCGAATACGCGCCGTATGTAGAGCTTGGAACCGGCAAATATGCCGAAGGGAGCAACGGCAGAGGTGTTCCTTGGCGCTACCAAGATACAAAAGGTAATTGGCACACAACAAGCGGAATGCCGCCAAGGCCGTATCTTCGGCCAGCGATAGAGAACCACATTCCCGAATATAAAGACATTATCGCGGAGGTTATGAGCGAAACGCACATCTGAACGACCACACAAAGCCGGGAAACCGGCTTTTTCTTATGCTCAGACATGGCAAATCGGGCGAAATTACGCAAAATTACGGTTCCGATTTTAAGAATCAATAATAGGAAGTCTTACAAAATTATGGCATTATGAAGAAAAGTAGTACAGATATAAGGGGTGAATATAAAAAGATTTTTTTATTTGCGCTATATAGATAAATTATAGTGTAATTTCATAATTTCATAATTTTATTATAAAAACCCTTACGCCAGCGGGGTTTGCGGGGTGTCAAAAAATTATGCTCCAAGATTTTCCAACATAATTTTCGTAATTTCGCGGCACGTGACGCGCTGAATGTTCGGGTTTTTCGCCAAACCGCTTGACAACGATTTATGCGGGTGTTATATTGTAACCATAGCAGAAGAACTTGCTATATCGCACTCGCTGGAAGAAATCAGCGCGAAGAAAAGGAAGGTGCAAAGAGCATGGCAGTTACACGTTCGTTCCTGAAAGGTATGGGGCTGACAGACGAACAGATTGGCGCAATCATTGACGCGCACACGGACACCGTGGACGGGCTGAAAGACAGCCTTAAAGCGGCCAAGGCCGATGCGGACAAGCTACAGGCGGTTCAGAAGGAATTGGATGCGCTGAAAGCTAATAGCGGCGATGATTGGAAAGCGAAGTATGACACGCTGAAAAAGACCTTTGACGATTTCAAGACCGAAACGGCCAGTCGGGAAAAGACGGAAAAGGTTAAGACAGCGTATGCCCAGCTTCTGCGCGAAGCCAATGTGGACAGCAAGAGGATTGACGCGATTCTCCGCATCACGGATATGTCCAACATGGAATTGGATGAATCCGGGGCGCTGGTTGACGCAGAAGCGCTGACCAGCAAGATCAAGACGGATTGGAGTGCGTTTATCCAGACTACTGGGACAAAGGGCGCGAACGTGGAGACACCGCCAGAACACGGAGCGACTACGCTTACCAAGGCGGACATTTACGCCAAGGACGAGCATGGGCGCTACAAGCTAAGCACGGCGGAGCGGCAGAAAGCCCTCGTCGAGCATCCAGAGATCATGAAGGGGTGAAATAAATCATGAAGAAGGTTCCTTTTAATCTCCAGCTTTTCGCGGCTACTAACGTGGAAAGCATGACCAATCCTCGTGACAGTCTGCCGAACGTTTACACCAACGTTACGGCTCGTGAAGTTGACTTCGTGACGCGCTTTACGGACAACTGGGAAGCCCTGCGCAACATCCTTGGCATTATGCGTCCGATTCGCAAAGCGCCGGGGACTCAGCTTGTTTCCTACGTGGCCAGCGTTACCCTTGAAGACGGCAATGTTGGCGCTGGCGAAGTCATCCCGTACAGCAAGTCCACTATCGAGCAGATCACCAAGGGCGATCTGACCATTGAGAAGTACGCAAAGGCTGTGCCGATTGAGGATGTCAACAAGTACGGCGCGGCTGTCGCGGTCGAGAAAAGCGATGATGCTTTCCTGACCAAGCTACAGAATGTGGTTCTTGGCCGTTTCTACACTTTCCTGAACACTGGTGCGCTGACCGGCGTTGCGTCCTCGTGGCAGGCGGCTCTTGCCAAGGCGCAGGGCGAGGTTCTGAACAAGTTTGCCGGTATGCAGAAGGATGTCACGGAGGTTGTCGGCTTCGCCAATATCCTTGATGCGTATGATTATCTGGGCACTGCTGATATTACCGTACAGACACAGTTCGGCATTACGTATATCCAGAATTTCATGGGCTATCGGACGCTGTTCCTGCTTCCGGCTTCTTTCATCGCTCGTGGCGATGTTATCGCGATTCCGGTCGAGAACATTGACCTGTACTACATTGACCCCGGCGACAGCGAGTTTGCCAAGCTCGGTCTGAATTACACTGTTCAGGGCGAAACGAATCTGCTTGGTTTCCATGCGCAGGGCAATTACGGCACCGCCGTTGGCGAGTCTTTCGCGCTGATGGGCATGGCGCTGTGGGCTGAATATCTGGATGGCATCGCCATTATCAGCGTTGGCACCGAAGCGTTTACCGCTGTTCAGAGTCCTGCTTCTGGCGCGAATCCTGCCGCGCTCAAGTATTATGAGAAGGACGCGAATAATAACTATTTCCGTAGCACCGACACCACGGTTGCCGCTGGGAAGACTTATTACACGCGTGCTGTTACTTACGCCGCGTGATCTACAAAGTCATAAAGGCATTTGCTGACAGCAAAGACGAAATGCACGTATATCAGCCCGGAGAAATTTTCCGGGCTGAGAATACGAGTGCAAAGCGCCTTGCACAGCTTATGACAAGTAACAATATGGTGGGCTGTCCGCTGATTGTTGCGGAGCAGGAAGCGGCAAAACCAGTGGAGCCGGAAAAGCCGAAATTCTCCCGGAAGAGGGGGAAACAGAATGCTGACTGAAATCTGTGATTATGTCCACAACTATTTCACACTCATCAACCATGATGGCCGATTCGAGATCAGCGGCGGCACAATCCCAGTATCCATGCACGATGGCCAGCGCTTCCGCATTAGGGGTTCGGCGTTGAATGACGGCATCTACACATTCCATGCCACCGGGATTCGCAACGATGATGACAGCGAGGATACACCGCTTGCGGATGAAACGTTCGTTGGGAGCATTGACGAAATGGGAGTTCCTACCAACTTTCTAAAGCTGGCGCAGGAAATCGCTTCGTGGGTGACTGCCAACAGCGCGGTGCTGAACAGCCCGTATACAAGCGAGTCCTTCGGCGGGTACAGTTACACCAAGGCGACCGGAAGCGGCGCAAATGCTGGTGGAGTGCTTGGCTGGCAGGATGTGTTCCGCACGAGACTTAACGCCTATCGGAAAATAGCCTAAAGGTTGGAGGTGCGCAAATGTCCTTGATTGATGTCATGATGGAAGAATGCGTTATGCTGGACAAGCGCACTGTTCCTGACGGCATGGGCGGCTTTATCCAAGACTGGGTGGACGGCGCAACATTTCGGGCGGCTGTCATCAAGGACAGCACGCTTGCGGCGAGAGTCGCAGAAAAGCAGGGTGTGTCCGAAGTGTACACCGTGACCGTTGACAAGGGTTTGCCGCTACAATATCATGATGTGTTTCGGCGGATTAGTGACGGGTACACTTTCAGGGTAACAAGCAATGTTACAGACAGCGAAACACCGTCAGTCTCCACATTCCACATAGGCCAAGTCACAGCGGAAAGATGGGAATTGCCCAAGAACGGCGGTGGTTAAGTGGTCAACACAGCGAGGGCGTTATATGAGTTCTGGTCGAGTTTCGGCTTGCCAGCGTACACAACAAGCACGGTGCCAGACGAAGTAGAAACGCCATATATCACATACAGCCTGACCGAAACCGAACCGCTTGAAGGGGCAACACATTATGCGCAAGTGTGGTACAGAGACACAAGCAATGCGGCGCTACTCACCAAGGTTGATGAAATTATTTCTGCCATTGGTTCGGGTTGCCGCATTGCTTGCGAGGGCGGCTATGTGGTGCTTAGACAGGCTTCTCCGCTTGTTCAACTGATGGTTGATATAGAGCCGGAAAACAGATACGCCTATATCAACCTACAAATCAACTGCTATCATAAATGAGGGGTGAGAAAATGCCTGTGGCGAACATGATTACACCTTGCAGAACCGAAACCTTCCAGAATCTCCAGCTTAACGCTGGCGCTTTCTTGGTCGATTTTGATTATTCGAGCTATACGACCATTGACGGCACTGGTGGTCTGCGCGAAGCGCTGGCATCTGCTCTGGCCGACAAATCCAAATTGCTGGGTGCCACTCGTGGCGGCGGTACTTTCGTTGTCACCAGCGAGATTCGGGAACCGGATGTGGACGGCAAACGCTATCGGTTCAAGGGCGGCGCTTTCGTGGACAGCGTGGATGCGCAGTTGACCGGTACTCTTGTCGAGATTCGACCGGAAATTTTCGCGAAGGTGCTTGCAACCGGCGAGACAACGGAAACTACCGGAACCGGCAGTAAGAAGACCACCATCAAGATGCATACGGCCATTCAGAACACCGATTACATCAACAGCCTTGTGTGGGTTGGCGATATGTCGGACGGCGGCGTTGTGCTGATTGCGCTTAAGAATGCGCTGAACAATAACGGGATGACCTTGACGTTCACGGACAAGGGCGAGGGTACTATCCCGTTTGAATTCCATGCTTATCAGAATTCCGTTGAAGATTATGATTATGCGCCGTTTGAAGTCATTTTCTTCAACAAGACTTCCACGTAACATCAATAAAAACGCAATCATGAATGATAGCGGGGCAGGGGTAGTCCTGCTCCGCTAAATTTGTAAGGAGGGTGTATTCATGAAAATTTCCCAGATGACCACGGAACAGGCCGCTGATGTGATTGTGCGGATTGCCGAACCTGCCGGTTGCATGATGCGCGATGAAAATATGCTTGCGCTGGTTGAACGGATTGCCAATACAGATGACAACAACCCGTTCAATTTTATCGGCAACAATCTTTCAGCGATTGTTTATGCTCTGCTGAAAGATAATCGGTATAATCTGTTCGAGGTTGTGGCCGCGCTGAACGGCAAGACGCGAGAAGAAGTTGCCCAGCAGAAGATTACAGCCACAATTCAGGATATTTACGACAGCCTTGATAGGGATTTGCTGGATTTTTTCGGTACATTAAGGAAACCCCAAAAGAAGAAATCTACCAAATAATTGTTGTAGTATCGCAAAACGGCTGGCATGGAATATACCATCTGAATGCGATGATGTACGAACGGCGGCGAATCCAAAGCTACGAGGAATACACA
>Ga0247611_10007660_pt1 | contig 13472 bp, 14 predicted proteins | sample 177DNAGHGhighgp2_FD_192422 | JGI IMG/M metagenome (GOLD analysis project Ga0247611, IMG submission 192422) | Sheep rumen microbial communities from Palmerston North, Manawatu-Wanganui, New Zealand - 1770 DNA GHGhigh gp2 | ecosystem: Host-associated > Mammals > Digestive system > Stomach > Rumen... | reverse complement strand
TGGGATTGTTTATGGCAGACTTCACTTGATCCTTGATGTACTTGCTAGTAACCGTCACATCCAGATTAGGGGTACACTTCACCCAGTTCTTTTCATCTGTCCAATCATCATCAGTATCTAGACTGTAAATGGCAATAAACATGGAATCATCTTCTTTCAAGCCATTCAGTATTTCTATTGCAGTAGTCCTTAGTTTGTAACATGGTAATGTCTTATCAAAGCCAGCGGTGGTAATAGTGCAAAGATGGGGATTCTGTCTCATGCCCATAGAGGATTTAATGACATCCCTAACCTTGCTATTCTTTGCACTGTGGTACTCATCCACCAGTCCAAAACTGGCATTGAATCCATCCAGTTTGCTATCATCAGCCGCAAATACCCTTAACTGGCTCTGGTTTGTGTCAAATAAAACCCTATCCCTATAAGCCCTAAGATACTTTGATTTTGGGTCTAACTATTGGGCAAAGGCACTACAGAAACTAAAGGCTATCTTTGCCTAATCCTTGCTATTTGCCGCTAGGTCTACTTCTGCACCATCCTCACCATCTGCTATCAGGTAATATAGACACAGAGCAGCCGCCAGGGCAGTCTTACCATTCTTTCTGCTCACCTCAATGTAGCTACTGGTGAATCTTCTGGTTCCATCCTTCCAGTACCATCCGACTATGTTAGCCACTATGAACTGTTGCCAGTCTTCAAGAATGAATGGCTAGCCACTGAACTTGCCACTGAAGTGTTTTAGAGTCTTTATAAAGGCTATAGCCCTATCTACCACATCTTCCCTAAAGACTAAATCATGTCTTTCCAGGTCACTCAAGAATCTCTGGCAAGCCAGTCTGATATTCTCACCTACAACCACATTACCACTAACTACATCCTAGGCATAGTTAAAATATGGTTTCATACTTTGTCCCTTTCAAATACTCACTACAAAAGAAGCCCTTCCTAGGTTCATAATCATTGAACTTGGGGCATTTCTTGTAGACAAACACGTTATTAACCCACCTACATAAATCCTTCTGGTATGGTGTCTTTTCTTGGGGATCATCATAGTCTTTGTAAGGCATCACATAGGGAAGGATATTGTATTTCTAAAGTGTGTAGATTCTATCCAAATCCTACTCTACGGTACTGTTGAAGCCCACTAACACATAACATCTGAGCTTATAGGGCTTGATATGGGTGATAAGATTAGCCAGAAGCGGCTCCAGATTCTCTTCTGGGTTATCCCATGCTATGAAGATAGACTTCTGTATCTTCACCTTGTTCAAGGCTTCTGCTTGCTCATCCGTCATAATCCGTAAATCCACACCTCTGAAGTTGATGGGTTGTTTCTGTTCCTTCAACCATTCCAGATGTTGCTTCCAGTCTGGTGAAGCAAAGAAATTGTTATCCAGTACATCGATCCACTTGCCCCTAGGATTCAGTTTCACTGGCTCCACCGAATGGATGTAGCCTTCTTTCTTGTTCACCAGACAGAACTTGCACTTTCTGATGCAGCCCCTAGATAGGAAAACAAGGGAATAGTCACAGTCTGGATAAAGGCTATAATCTAGTGTGTCGCTATTCTCAATCTCATCAGGCAGGGCTTTTGCGATGTCATAACCAGTCCCACCTTTCTCCAGTACCTTGGTCTGAAGCCCAGAATAGTCATAGTCTGGGGTAAAGGTGAACACCTTACTGGAATAAACCACATCATACTCATGGGACTTGTCTACCCATTCCACCTGATGCTTCAGTTTCTTGTGATAGGCACTTATCTTCATAAGGGCAAAGTTAGGATAGCCCTTATACCCATCCACATCTATCAGTCCTATTCGCATATCTTCACTATATGGTCACACAGTTTCGGTGGGTACATGCTTCTAGCCACTTTACCTTTCACCGATTGCAAGCCGCTTCTGCTACCTCTCGGTGCTGGCTCATGGCACTTGTCACCATTCTTGCAAGGTGGTAAGAAGTCTGGGTTAGGATGGTTGGTGAATATGTGTGTCCTTTTCTGGTATGGGAAGCCATACTTGCAGTACGTTATCATGTACTTTGGAATCCCTTGCATGTAATCCATAGAACACAACCCGCCTACTGGATTCTCAATAAAGAAGTATTTGGGCTTCAGTTCACGAATCAGTTCTAGGGCATGTTTGTTTACCTCATTACAGTATCTGGCATAGTCACTGATGGGATCGAGATTACCAGTCTCTGGATTCTTTCTCCTATGTTTGCTTATTGCCGCCAGTGAGAATGTGGTACAATCAAAGGCAGCCCATATAACATCTGGCTAGCCAAACTTCTCCCTAATCATCTCTGGTGTCACGTTCATGATGTCCATGTGTAGGGATGAAGGAAATGATTTATCCCAGTCTATCGTGAAACATTCATGACCTCTCTATCTAAATGCATTGCTCATGCACTCGGTTCCAGAAAACAGTTCCAATACCTTCATAGCATCTTCTTTAATGGTGAAAGGATATGGGCTATCACATCCACAGTCCATCCATCTCCAAGCACATCAGCAGCTTCATTCCTAGTTAGGCACTTGGTATATCCTTCTGGCACCGTCTGGCATCTTTCAAGTTCTTTCTAACCCAGATACCGCACCCCATCAAACACATCAGTTTCACCCACTGGGATGTCTTTAGCCGCCATCCCTTTGTAGTGTGTATCGTAATACTCGCAACAGTCTAGATAGTGCTGTCTGTCTTTAAAAATCAAGGTGGTGAATCCTGAAGAGTAGTAGCGGTGAAACATCTTTACTGGTGTTGCATTCGGTCTACTGTCTATCACTGCCAGACATCTGGCTTTTACCCTCTCAGTGTAGCCAGTATCTAAGATGCTTTGCAGTGATATGTCTTTCTTTTCTGGCTTTTCCACACCTGGTATGTTAGTCCAGTAGTACCTTTTCCTCATTGCGGGTGCCACTAACGCGGAATCAATCATGATGGGCTGCACTCCCATGTAGCCAGATATGATGTCCCTGTCTGCATCCTTCATGCTTCTGACATTCTCCATAAGGAAGCACTTTGGCTTCACTTCCTAGAGGATTCTGTAGCACTCAAAGAACAAGCCAGACTTCTCTTTGTTCTGGAATCCGTTTCTGTGTTCGGTGGGTATTGCCAGACTGAGGGTCTGACATGGACTGCCAAACATCACCAGATCTATCTTCCCCACATTGTAATCTCCTTTCTCTGTATGTAGTACCCCATCTTCATAACGTACATTTCTAACATCTCCAATCTGGATGGTATCTGGATAGTTCGCCATAGTGACCTTAATGGCTATATCCTTTATCTCAGAAGCATAGTATACTTCCACTGGGATTCCTAACCTCTGAAGGGCTATCTGTCCACAGCTCATGCCATCACATAAACTCAGTACCTTCATCTTACTTCCTTCATGCCTTTAACGAATGCTTCCAATGGGTTCTCTTCGTTGGCTCCCAGAGCTGGTAACTTGCTTCGATCCTTGACGGTCAAGCCAAACTTCTCCATCAGTTTAATACAAATCATCTCTGAGTCTTTTGCAATCTTTATGGCTGGATGTGGTGACAGATTACCCCTATCACTGGAGACCGTCAAACCATCTTTCTCTAGTTGCTTGCTAGCCTTTATGAAGATACTGTAGTTTCTTGCCAACATGGTCAGGGCGGCACTGTCCACAGACTCCATCAGACCCGCTTTCTCAAGCATGGTTACCACCTCATGGATGTAATCCATTGCTTCCTATTCAATGTCTTTGGGAATTTCAAACTTTTTCATTTTTATATGCCTATTAATAAGTGTTTAATTTCACAACAACCCCTTCTATAATATATACACCAATTTGTCAGACAAATCTTCAGAATGGATGGATTTACTTTGGGGCGATCATGCCTTTTCATTATCTTTGTAATACTAATACAGAGAATAGGATGGATAAGAAAAGCACTAATAAAGACAGTAGAATAACAGTCAGACTATCGGATAGGCAAAGACTGGAGTTAGATAGAATCTCCAATGAGATAGATGTTAGGAAGTCGGCACTAATCAGGTTTGCCATAGATAATCTGATACAACAGTATGATAAAGGATGAAAGTATATGACAAGTACCACACAAAGTACATAAACACATAGAAGGCTCGCCAGAATGAGCCAGTAAGCCAGTTGATGGGATAGCACTACATGTATCTACACCGACTGGTTAAGACGGTTGAAGATGAAGATACCTTCAATGATGCTTTCTTGAAGTTGACATATTGCTATAACCCAGAAGAGGATTTCATAAAGTAGTACACCTACCAGTTCAATCTTCTTAAAGGCAAATACCACAGATATGACAGGACTTTGAACCAGTGCCAGGTTCCAGATGGCATCACAGAAGAGGATGAAGAGCCAGTAAAGATGAATGACAAGCAATTACTAAAGCGGATTATAGACTATGCCATACTTGAAAAAGCCAAAGCCAGAAAAGAAGCGACAGATAAACAAGGAAAGTAGGTACCAGATTTATCGATCCAGTAGATGGAAGAAACTGAGGTTAGCCAAACTGATGGAGCAGCCACTATGTGAGTTGTGCCTAGCCAGAGGTGTCATAAAGCCAGCAGAAGATGTCCACCACATGGACAGTTTCTAGAACTATGAGGGTAACATGAGATATGCAGTGGCATTCAATCCAGAGAATCTAATGAGTCTGTGTAAAGAGTGCCATGCCGAATTGCACAAGAAAGGCACCACACATGGCTATGAGTAGCCCCCAAAGCACGAAATATCAAATTCTCGTGAAAATAACCATTCAGATAATTAATTATTGTCAAAATATATTGTATTTTTGCGGTCAGATAATAATTCAACTAAATCCGTAACAATATGAAAAGGTTTTTGGTAATAGCAATCTGTTTGTTTGGTTTGGGCTTGCCGTTCGCTTCCTCGGTATGCAATCCTCAGTTTGGTTTCAGCCAACCTAAAACTTATAATGATGGATGGGAAAGCCTTGGTTCTTTCACATATCACTTTCGTACTCCTGATATGGATTATGTTCTTAAAGCTAAATCTAGTGTCGATTTGTATGTAAAAGCCATTGGTTATAATGTTTATTACCAAGTACGGATTGGCACCTATAAATATACTGTTTCTACTGGAGTTTGGGAATACAGTTGTCATAGTTGCAGAAATACAACACATATTTTTGATGGTAAGTTCTCTCATGACGAATATGAGTGTTTTATGGTTCTACCATAGTCTCAAATCACCACTAAAATGGATATCTCTTCTGCACCTCTGCCGAAATCCCAGTAAGCAGAGGTGCATTTTTAGCCCCAAAATCCATCACTTAGCGGGGCGCAAGGGGGAAAATCTGGCTAGGATGCATCCTCAGCTTGAATTTTCAAGGATGTGGTCACTTCATTTGATGGGGTCACCAGAAAGCAGTACCTTTGTAATATCCTGACCGGAGGATGGGCAGAACTTTAAAAACAAGGGCAGAGATGCTCTTTTTTTAATGGATGCAATAAAGATGGATTGAATCTAATAACAACCAGGTTTAGCAAGTATGATAATATATAAACCAGAGAACAAAGTATTTAATTCTAGGAAGGAAGCCAAAGAATACCTAGGTAACTACTTCTTTAGAAAGATGATCAGAGAAAAGGATGAAAGATTGATTGTAATTAACCATGATTGCGTTGCATGTGATGAATCAATTTATAAAGTTACCATACACACTGAGGGATTTAACCAATAAGCACAGATACATAGATTTGGCAGTTTATTTGACAATCAGAAGCACTGAGAATAATGGTAAGTCTATGTATAGTTGGGATAAGATAGCCAGAAAACTGAGCATCAGTAAGCAGACAGTAGGCGAGTCTATAAAAAGACTGGAAGAGTTAGATGTAATAGAGATTGAGCAAGAACGAAGTTATAAGATAGACGGTGTTTATAATGTCTATAAATTCAAGGATAAAGGAAGATTTGAAGCCATCAGGTATGACATATTAGATAAAGGATTGAAGGGTAAAATACTGGGGGTACTACTCTACTTACAGCTTCAATCGTTCTTTGATATAGTGACAATATATAAACAATCGGATTTGGCTTCTTTGCTTGAAGTCTCAGAAAGTACGGTAAAAAGGTACCTAAAACAGTTGAAAGATTATATAAAAGTCAAGGAATACTGGATTAAATTGGAAAATATCAGATATGACTTCAATGAAGTCCAAAATCCAGAAGAGGTCAAATCTGTACCTATTCTAGATATACTATTATAATATATTAGATAATAAGTATTTAGAATTGGTACAGAAATGACCTACCTTGAAAATCACAGCAAAAAACCACATGAAGCATGAATTTATCAAATATGGCAAAGTGTATAAATTTATTCTACAATTATAGATTATTATGAATCAGTATCTTTGCTTTTTTCAGAATAAACTATATATTTGCCGAAAAATATTAACTTACTAATCATTATAGAATTATGAAGATACACCGTTTTTTATTTTTATTTACTATTTTGTCTATCTCCATATTTAGCAGTAAAGCTATGGAGCCAGTAAAAAACGCATCAACCATTAGATACTATCTTGAGTCGGCTCTGGAGGAATCAGATTTAGTAAATGAGAAATACCAAACCGTATCTACTGTTTTTTACAGTTCTTATTTTGTTAATGTGTGCCAATGGGCTGGTTGGGAACCCAATAAGGCTTCAGCCATGACTATGCGAGCAAATGGATCTCGTAATCTTTTTGGAGGCATTCAAGGTCATTTAGAGAATGCCGTGATAGAAGCCGCAAAAAGCAATTCTAAAAAATTAATAGATACTATAATGAGTGCAAAAGGCTGGGCAAAGCGAGCTGAAGAAAACTGTTTGTTAGCATTACACTCGCAGTCAGAGTCTGAATATGAACAGTACATGACATGGGCATTAAACCAAAATAAGGAAATCAAAAAAGAACTCAGAAGAGCAATAGCATTGCTTAAATAAGCAATTACTTTCAAGCAAAAGAATAGCCCCACCTTAGTTCATTTTCTAGGGTGGGGCTTTTTTGATATGATTTGGTCTTTTATTGTTGATATTTTAACCATTAGGGCAATTTGACTCCACTTGGTTTTCCTTCTATTTTCATCAGACCATTATCATTACTTAACCGTTCTGGATGATTACTGATATATTCCACATCAAAGACAAACACATACTCATTAACAACATCTTTAATTTGAATAGGAAGCATCAAACGGATTTGTTTTACTCCTTGAGAAATATGTTTCGGATACATTGAATCCGTTATCCATTCATGTAATACGTCACTGTATCTAACATTGCAGATTGGGCATGCTATATCTTCTAAAGATGCTCCACGAATAATAGTTGAAGCAGGTTGTGATGCTTCTCTCTGGCTATACTTTATACCAGCATGCATAATTTTAGAGGTTGAACCAGTATAATCAACAAAAACAGCATCATCCCAAATTAGTTTAATGGAGTTTTGTGATTTATTTGTGAGTTTAAAATTGAACTGAGTACTTCCTCCAAAGATAATGATACTAATGAGTTCATCTTCAAATGAATACTTTGTTAAACCTTGTTCATTTATAGTCTTAACTTCTCCATATTTTTCTGATGCATTTTCTGGCTTTTCTACTTTTACAAGAGTTGAATGATAGGCTCCAGATTTATCCTCATTTAAACATGCTTTTACCATTTCTTCTACATTAGTAGTTTTAAAACTAATATTGAGTTCTGGATTGCTTACATAATAAACTGGTTCCATAATTCTATCCCCAGTTTCTGGCTTTTCTAGTTTAACATCAGTAATCGTATAAGCACCTTTAACCGCAGGATCTTTGTATTCTTTCCCAATCAAAGATGGTTTGTCAGCATTAAAATCATCAATAAAAAAGAAAGGGAACTGATAAGCCCTGTGAGCAAAAGTCTTCATTTTCAACTTATTCTTCCCACCCTTTTCTTGAAATGTAATAGTAATATCCTCATATGAAACTTCACCAGATTTAGGCTTAATCTCAAGAATAACATATTCAGCCCCAGGAACAAATTTTTCGGTCTTAAATACATTACTTTCAAGATAGCTGAGTGGTTGGCAAGGCAAATAAACAACTGTTTTACCAACATATTTCTGAAAGCGTTCAAAATAGACTTGGCTCTGAAAGCCATACTTACCAAAAATAGGTTCTTTACTTGAATCCGCTAAAGCGAACAATGGCACAAAAGCCATAAAAAAGATAAAAAAGATTTTCTTCATAATAGTTCTAAGATTATATAGTTAAACATTTATTCTTTGGATTATTCTAGTTAGTATATTTCACCTTACCTTTGTTCGTAAATGGTGGAGATAATTATTGTCCTTCTTTATTATCATCTACAATAAAATCCACACTATCTTCAAGTACCTCATAACGTGCTAATGGTTCATCTTTAAAGGCTTCAAGATCCTCTTTTTGTTCAACAATGCCTTTTTCAAGACTTTTATTGATTTGCTTTTGTTGATAATCTAATAGTAATGATAATGCAAATCCAAAAACTATTGAGATTGTTGAGCAAAGGTTTACACTACTGAAGTCTTTAATAGTAAGATAGATTGACCATATTGAGAGGAAAAAGAAGCCTACCTCTACTATTCTTGTTATAATGCGTACCCATGAACATGATTTCTTCTCTGCCATAATATTGTGTCGTTTATAATTGAATTATTTTAACTGGTTTATTTTGTTCTCTGGCATAGTCTATGGTAAACTTAGTGCCATGTGACTGACCATCCCAGAAAGCCAGGACACAATCACATTCATCCACTATCAGCTTGTTCCTTTCAAGTGGCGCACGTTTGCCATACTTGTCATAGTTAGGGAAGAATTCAATGAGTTTCAAACCCTTCTTTTTAGCAAACTCTCTGGCATAGGTGTCAGCCCCTTTAGCACCCCCAGAGACTATGGTGTCTGGGATGTACTTTAGACATGCTTCAATATCGATCGGTGGGCATGTGCGACTACCTATGATTGCTAATCTCACCTTCTACCAAAGTGAATCATAATACTCTTGTAGTGAATCATATTGATTGTTGAATTCATCAATCAATCTATTTACTTTATCATCTATTCTGCTCATAATACTTCCACTTTGAATCAGAGTCTCAGCTGTAGCACGAATGGTATCATTAAGCAGTGTATGATAATTAGGATTGTCGGCCACATAGTTCCATAAGTCACGCCCTATAAGTGTTTTCTTTTCCCAATCTTCTATATATGTTTGGAGTAGACCAAAGGATACTGTTTTCATATCTTTCCTACCATAGGTGATACCAAAATATCCTTTATCTCCTTGGGCTTCTACTAATTTGATTTCTCTACCATAACTTATAACCTGTCCTTTGTCAATATCGTTTGGACCACTCTTTACTTCAATAAAACTTCTGACATCGTTTAGTTTTTCTATCACTAGATCCCACTTAACATGGTCACCCTCTGGATAGCCCTTACCATCAAATATATTATCATTTGAGTAAAGTAATAAATCTTGTACTAAATAACCCATAGAAGTTACCATACTTCTAGACACTGCTTGAAATGCATAAAATCTTATGAAGTCTTCAATAGTGTTAAGATTCAAAGCACTACATAATAAAGGATTTGCATTCATTCCTTGAATTGTGAGGGCATCAATCATTTGTAATTGTTTCTCTACAAATTCTTTGGTAAGTAAAACCATAAAATTTTCTTCAATGGTTTTATTTGGTTGAATGTCTGCTTGAAAATTCCTAAATGCCTCTGATTCTTTAGATGTCAAAGGTTTGAAACATCTTATTCCATCATTGGTGGTTAAGTGGTTCAGAGTAAAGACGGTAACAGTTTTAATGCTTGATAGACTAGAATAATGTGTACCTATAATATTCAATTTTTCCTTATAGGATTTTGATTTATTTGAAAGATAGATACTACCACATCTAACCATGAAAGTGCTAATTGTTGCAGCCATACTAAAATATTGTTAATTGGTTAAAATTTATATTAGCAAAGAACTCTTTATCTGTTGTATTCTTGTACCTTGAATAGGGTATCCTATTCTTATATTCATCATCTGTAATGGCATTGTTATCAAAATCTAAGATTCGTTTACCTGCCATGTATCCTAAACCCACGGGAACAGCATTACCAATTTGCTTGTAAATATCAGCAATGCTCCCTTCAAATTTCCAACTGTCTGGAAATTGCTGGATTCTTGCATATTCCCGAATACTCAAAGCCCTATCTATAGTAGGATGGCAAAGTAGGGTTGCTGGCATAGTTGGACTGGTTACTAAAGTTGGAGAAGGTTTATCATAAGATAACCTTCTTAAAAAACCAGTTTTTCCTCCACCTAATCTATAAGCATTTCCCATTGCTTTTTCAGCTACTTCAGGTGAAAGGCTAGTCCAATTTTGGCCTTGTTTTATTAGTGGCATTATTTCTTTTGCAGTTCCCCTGAGAGGTAAGTATTCTCCTTCCTTAGCATCTTCTATATCCTTTATTACATCCCCTAATGTTACCCATTTTTTAGTACCAAATCTGCCATCGTCTGTGTGCGTTGGAGAAGGTAGCGGGATCCTTTTATTACCCTTATAACCAAAAATAATCATTCTTTCTCTAGCCTGTGGCACACCATAATTAGCAGCATTGAATAGAGCAAAACTAATTGTATAACCAACTCTTTTGAATTCTTGGGAAATGAAATATAACACACTTCCTTTACTATCTTGAATGTTATTATATCCTTCATAGCCCAGGGGCGTACAATTCAATTTAGCAGAAAGTAGCCCTCTGACATTTTCAAGAATAAAATACTTAGGTTGTATTTCTGAAACCACCCTCAGATATTGGATAATTACATTACCACGATTATCAGCTAGTCCTCTTTGCTTACCAGCAGAACTGAAGGCTTGACAAGGTGGGCCACCAACAACCAGAAATACCTCTTCCTTATCTAGATTAGCAGTTTCAAGCATTTCTTGAGTAGAAATGGTGTTTATATCCCTGTCTATTACTGGGATTTTAGTATTTCTATGAATAGTTTTGACCGCATTCTTATCCATCTCAATGCAAAGCCTAATATCTATTCCTGCTTTCTCTATGCCTAGGTCAAGCCCCATAGCACCAGAGAAGAGTGATATTGCATTATATTTGCTCATTGTACTTTTATTTATTGAAATGCAAAGATACTAAAATTTAATCAGACCATAAGCATAGTTAGACTAAAAACCATCCCCACTCGTGATGAGTAGGAATGGTTCAGAGTTAACAAACCATTACACCAATCAAAGATTAGGTAATGCATGGTGCAAAGGTAAGAATATAATTTCTGTTGAGCAATAGTCTTTATCTATAACTGTAATCTATCTCCCAGTTGTTATTCTTGCAAATCTCTATCATTTCATTGAAGGTCGCATACTCCTCTAATTCCTCTGTGTCCATTACCATGTCGGCATTAGGAATCGCAAAGTACTCACCAGGTTTATAAAATTCAGACTTGCTCTTACCGTTCTGGAAGAAAGCGAATCTGTTATTAATGTAGTAGGCAATCTTATTCTTCCTCTGGTTCCCATCATAGAGGATGTAGTAAATCCCATCAATGGTGTACACCTCAAGTAGCAGAATGCCATTCTTCATGACTCTATGTGTGGCTGGTGACACATAGGTGGTGATTTTGTGAGGATAGATCTTATCAATTAGTTCCTTCACAATCCTTCTTTTCTCCACTGGGTCTGATTCTGCCTTACTGATGGCATCTGCGGGTAAGGTGGGCTGGGTTAGTGACTTCCTATAAAGCCCTAACCTCTCTTTTTCCTTCTTATAGCCTTCTATCTGACTCACACACTCAGCTTTCTCATTCTGGCATTCCATGAGAGTCTTGTGGTATCTTTCTTTTGCAAGTTCTGCCACTGCTTCAGGAGCATCTAGATAGGCATTATATGCCTTCTCCACTCTCTTATCCATCTGAGCAATCTGGTTATTAAAGTTTTCTATGTTGGCATCAATATTACTTATCTTGGTGTCAATTTCCTCTATCTTAGCAAGCCTATCTTCTGTGTTAAGATTGGCAAAGTAAATCAGTTCTTGAGTCACTAAGCCCCAGATGATCGCTTCAATTTTCTCATTACTGATACTAATACGATTGGTGCAGTCAGTGGCATTATTCACACCCGCCATGCAAACCCAACTAATGCCGATTTTGCCATTAACCATCCTAAACTGCTTGGTCTTAGAATAGTCGGTATTGGTTTTCTTACTGGGTGTAAGAGAATGACCACATTGAGGACATTTAATCAGCTTAGAAAGGGTATAGACCTTTTGCTTGGGGTAAGGTTCCCCGCCTATCCTGTTGGTTTGTCTCTTTGTCTTTGCCTTTTCAAATAATTCTCTGGTGATGATGGCGGGAATCTCTACATTGAATTGGTCTACTACATCACTGTCTGGGTCTTTAAGTGACACTACTTTAATGCCAGTGGCATAAGGCTCATACATCAGAACATGCTCTATAGTACCTAAACTAAACCTCATTCCCAGTTTCTCTCCATACTCAGCGGTAATGGCTATTGCAGTAGATTTAAGTGATGCACCGTCTTTAAGATATTCATTAAAGATGGCTTCCACTACTTCTGCTTCTGGTTCATTCACTACCCATCTGTTCTTAGTAGTCTTATCCTTGCCGCCAAACCTCTTATAACCAAAGAAGGGCTGTCCAATGCTCATGCAGTTGTTATCCAGTTCATCCCTTCTACCAGAAGCAATCTGGGTTTTCATGCTCTTTATGTACTTCCAGGCGGCATCAAAAGCGGCACCAATCACCACTTCTGCATCCCTAACTTTTTCGCCAGTTTCTGGGTTGATTGTCCAAGTGTCAATATCCCTAAAGTAAACTGGAATTTCCATATTGATAAGTTGCCGCACATAAAGCCTACCACTCATGGGGTCACGGCTCATTCTGCTAACCTCAGACACCAGTACCACATCAAACTTATTTTCACTAGCGGCTTCCTTCAGATGTTGGATCGATAGCCTATCCTTCACACTGGCATCATCCTTACCAGTGATGTGTTCACCAAAGATGGTGCTTTCACTGTACTCATAGCCAAACCGATTTGCCAGTCTGGTTAAGTCCTTCACTTGTCTTTCATAGTCCTGCTTCTTAGTAGAACATCTGATTAAAAATGCTGCTCTCATATCATCCAAGTATTAAATATTTGTACTACCTTTGTATGCTCACCTTTATTAAGAATCATGACACCTATTCGGCACATATTCAAGGCTTGCATTGCAAAGATAAGCAGAATTTTACAACTATGCAAGTGTTTTTGGTGTAGTGAGCTGCCTGAATTCAATCGCTCCGTTTTGGAGGTGATGCGGCAGCCACTTGAGGACAGGATTATCTCGATTTCAAGGGCAAAATATAGCACCGAATACCCGGCGTCGTTCATGCTGGTGGCGTCGATGAATCCGTGCCCGTGCGG
>Ga0247611_10007659_pt1 | contig 13473 bp, 17 predicted proteins | sample 177DNAGHGhighgp2_FD_192422 | JGI IMG/M metagenome (GOLD analysis project Ga0247611, IMG submission 192422) | Sheep rumen microbial communities from Palmerston North, Manawatu-Wanganui, New Zealand - 1770 DNA GHGhigh gp2 | ecosystem: Host-associated > Mammals > Digestive system > Stomach > Rumen... | reverse complement strand
GAGGTACCGTAAGGGGGTATTTTGCCCCTAACCCCCCTCTAAATTGTAAACAAATTGTTAACAATCCCGTTTATTCACACTTTCGTAATATTTAACCCTTATACTTATCCTCAGGGGCATAATGTCCACTATATGAATACGGAGGTTTTGAAAATGGTTCAGGAATTACATGCGCGTTGCTTCAATCCTGTTGTTGGTCAGGTGTATCACAATAAGGGTGGTTCCGATTATGTATGCCTGGAATCCCGGGACTGTATGGCACGGATGATGAATGTCTATTCCGGTTGGGAACTGATTGCCATTGGTCTGGTCCAGTATGAAAACGGTTGGATTGAATGGGACTGGTCTAAAGGGTTAGATTTCAATAAAGATCTTCTTGACGAATGGAAGAAAGAAGGTGTTGTACGATGACAACATTCATCATCTTCCTAATCTATGTCCTTCCGCTTCTCGCGGTCCTCGCGCTTTGTGCGTTTATCTCTGACGTTCTTCTCCCGCGCTTCCCTCGCGCGGTTGAATGGATCTTAAAATTCATGGAAAGGTGGTAATTCAATGACAGACGAACAGAAACGAAAACTTCTTCTTCTCACCGCATTCCGGGGCCGTACAGGTCCCGGAATGCTGCAGAGGGTCCTGAACACGGAGATCTCTTATCTGGGATATACAGAACAACCGAACGGTTGGACCATGTTCGGACAGTGGTACGCGGACAACGTAGCGCACAATCAGTCCTTTGCAACTGATGACTGGTGCGCAATGTTTCAGACCTATTGCATGAGGCACTGCGGGGTTCCGAATACAATGTGGCCTGATACCAGCCCGCAGGGATCAGCAGTCAGTTACCTGGCTGCATGGCTTGCCGGGCAGGGCTTCGAGATCCAGAAGACAATCATGCCCGCAAAATTCGATATCATTCTTTATTCCTGGTCTTCGGATCCGTCGGACCTGGATCATGTCGGAATGGTGCAGTCCGTCACCGGGCAGACACCAGCGACCGCTGTCCTGAATGTTATTGAAGGAAACAAGGGCGGGCAGGTTGGATACAGATCTATTCGTTGGACAGATGGACAGGTTGCACGGGTATTCAGAATTCATAATTAAAGGAGTGGTGTTCTATGACATTGATTGATAAAGTAATTGAGATTGAGAACCGGGAACTCGGTTATACTGAACTTGATACCGGATGGACTAAATTCGGTCAGTGGTATGCTGACAATATCGCGCATGATCCTTCTTTTGCATATGCTGACTGGTGCGTGATGTTTCAAACATGGTCCATGGCCATGGCAGGTGTTGACGGTAAAAGCTGGCCTTTTACCAGTCCGCAGGGGTCTTCCGTCAAGTATCTTACGCCATGGCTTGAAGAACACGGATACAGGACCGGCGCGGACGATATGCCGAAGCGGGGCGACATTGTTCTTTATTCCTGGTCTAAAGATGATGAAGATCTGGACCACGTCGGAATCGTGGAAGCTGTTGAAGGAACGGATCCTGATAATGCGCTTATGCATGTTATAGAAGGAAACTATAATAATAAGGTTTCTAAACGCTGCATATCATATCGTCATCCATGGGTCAGGAAGACCTTCAGACTTCCGGCAGCTGATCAGGAATACTTCCCGCAGTTGTCCTTCATGCTGCAGAAGGGTAGTACCGGAAACGCGGTTGAACTGCTGCAGGCAGGTTTGATCTACCGGGGATACACGATTGAAGGCGGTGTTGATGGTTACTTTGGTTCAAAGACGGAAGCAGCCCTGAAGCGTTACCAGGAAGACATTGAGATAGAAGTGGACGGGAAGGCCGGAACAGAAACCTTCTCGCATCTGATGGGGGTATTATGATGGATGATCTAATCAGCAGACAGAAGGCACTGGATCATCTGCGGAAGAGGCTCATTCAAACCGCAAACAATAACGTAGGATTTGTGTGTGATGCAGGATCAACCTTCCAAGATGCAAGTGAACGTGTAAAAACTTGGCTTGATGAGGTTCCATCCGCACAGCCAGAACTGCTCACGGTGAACATAGACAATGAACTAACAAAAGACGAATGCGACAGATTGAAACAGGTGATGATGGATTCGCCGATTTTGTTATTGCCGTCCGCACAGCGCACAGGGCGGTGGATATGGGACGACGAAGGCTATCATTGCACCGAGTGTTTCTATCACGCATATAATGCCACAGGAGAGATAATGACAGGCGAGTATAAATTCTGCCCGAATTGCGGAGCGAGAATGGAGGTGCAGGAATGAAGATCACACGCACACAGATCACCGGTTCCCGGATCCGCGCACGGAAAACATACGGGCACGCATGGCTTGTCTATGAACTGCGGGATCCGGAACGCCCGGACTATGTCGGAAACAGGAAAGCGATTGACTACGCGCAGAACCGCAAGGAAGCAATCGCGTACATTGAAAATTTAGATGAAGAAGGTGTAACGGATGGCAGCAGCGCATTATCAGAACGTAAACCCGCGTACGCTTGCGAACGTGGCGAATAAGGAACTTCGTAGGATGTATTCAGAATTTAGAAGTATTATCCGGAAGCGTAACGAGCGTCTTACAGCTTCTGGAAGAACGCCGGCATTCCCTACACCGGCGCCGGTCCGCAGTATTTCGGAAGCAGACCTGATGGCGGAAGTCGCGCGGCAAGCAGCAATTCTTCGCAGCCCGCAGAGCAGTATAACCGGAATACTTAAGCGCGGGCGCAGAACTGCGGATACCCTGCGAAGTCATGGATACGATATTGATCCGGGGAAACTTGATGACTTCGGGCGGTTCATGGAAGCAACCAGGAAGAGACAGGGAGAAACTTATAAAGGCAAGTCAGGCGTCGCAGCACAGGCCTATACCGAACTTGTAAAAGCGGGCGTATCCGGAAAGACCATTGTCAGAAGTTTCAAGAAGTGGCTGGAAGACACGGAGAAGCTGAACGAACTTGTAACCGCTGCACAGAATGCAGCTGACACGCACCCTGGGAAACGGGTGACCGGGGTTGAACTGCGACAGATTATGAAGGACTTCGGATAATATGAATAAGCAATGTGAAGGCTGTAAATATTATCGGGTGTATTATCATGGTTTTAAGTATAACCACTTAAAGAAAAAGCGCGAAGCGGTATTTTCTGAACTCTGTTTATTTACAATGAAGAATCCTATTATAAAGGCCGGGGCTGTCCCGCTTTATAAGGATTGTAAAATTAAGGTGCCAAAATGAAAATAGTTACACCTGCACAGATGGCGGAGTATATGCACACGTTGCATATACTCCCTCATCCAGGGAAGAAAATGCCGAAGAAGGGTTATATTTTGAACTGCGTCTGTGCTTTTGACATAGAAACAACCGTGATATATCCGCAGCCCGAAAACCCGCAGGCGATCATGTATATATGGCAGTTTGCATGTAATGACCGCGTAACCTATGGAAGATACTGGCCTGAATATATGAATATGCTTGAAAATATCCGGTCCGGTCTTCCGCAGGACACACGCATATTATGCTATGTTCATAACCTGTCTTATGAATTCCAGTTTCTTTCAGGGATATTCCGCTTCTTCAAAGAAGATGTTTTCTGTATTCAACCGCGCAAAATCCTATACGCAACCTGGGATTTTATGGAATACCGCTGCAGTATGCTTCTTTCTAATGATTCTTTGGCGGGCTTCTGTGACAAACATAAAGTTGAACACCGGAAGCAATCCGGGGAAACGTTTGACTATTTAAAAAAGCGGTATCCATGGACACCGCTGACGAACTTTGAAATGAAGTATGCGCTTTATGATGTTGTCGGTCTGGTGGAATGCATTTACGCGGAAATGAAAATGAACGGAGATGATTTATACACTATTCCGTTAACTTCAACCGGATACGTCCGAAGGGACGTTAAAAGCATTTTACGAAAGTGGAACCGGAAACATCAATATTACCTGCAGCCTTCATCCCCGCACTTATATAACAGGTTGAAAGAGTGTTTTCGTGGCGGGAATACACACGCGAATCGATACTTCGTCAACCAGACACAGGGGAAGGAATATGGCCCGTATTGGTCATTTGATATTTCATCATCATATCCGGCGCAGATCCTGACACGGAAATATCCTATGTCAGAATGGAAAGAAGGACCGACAGAAACGAACCTGATCATTGATCTACGAAAACGCGGTTATTGTATGTTGCTGATCTTCCGCGCGTATAATGTCCGTCTTCGGGATCCGAATGACGGTTTTCCGCCATTGTCAGAAAGTAAATGCCGGAATTATGTTGAGCAGTCCCGGCCTGACGGTTCATTGATACATGATGACAACGGTCGTATCCTGGCAGCTAAATACCTGGAAACAACGATGACCGATGTTGATTTTGACATTTTTCTGGATCACTATGACGCAGAAATTGAATTCATAGAATCATGGTATTGTTCTTATGGATATCTTCCGGATGAACTTCGGGACTATGTCCGGAAGCTGTACATTGATAAGACAGCACTGAAAGGGAAGGAAGGAACTACTGCAGAAGAGACGGAGATGATCATTGTCAGGTATATGCAATCAAAAGCCCGCATAAATGCGGTTTATGGTCTCATGGTTCAGGACGTATTAAAGCCAATGATCATATATGATAACGGTGAATATAAGCAGGATCCGGAATGGAATCTTGAAGAGGAACTGCAGAAGAACCGGAAGAAAGCATACTTAAGTTATTCCTGGGGCTGCTGGGTGACCGCGTGGGCGCGGAAATCTCTTGACATGGCAATCCGTAACTGTGAAAACTGGAAAGCGGGAACTTATCCACTGTACTGCGATACCGATAGCGTCAAGGGCTGCGGTCCGGTAGACTTTACAAAGCTGAATGCAGCAGCGAAAGAAATTGCAATCCAGAACGGTGGTTACGCGGATGACGTTAAAGGGAATACGCATTATATTGGTCTGTATGAACGCGAACATGATATGGACGAATTCCGGACACTGGGCGCGAAGAAGTACGCATATACCATAGACGGAAAAGTGTATATTACTATTGCCGGTGTTGGAAAGAAGGCCGGTGCGAAGATCCTTCAGGACGCGGGCGGTCTGGATCAGATGGCGGAAGGTTTCGTCTTCCATGGCGCAACGTCGGACGCAATCTATAATGATTATAATTACGGGCTTTGGGATATCGACGGACACGAACTATACATTTCAAAGAACGTTGCTCTTGAACCTGGGGATTATACGCTTGGGCTTACCAGTGAATATACTTATATCCTGGAACACCCTGAAATATTCTATGATGTGTGGAGGGTTTTGTGAACAAATTGTGAACAAATAAAATTTCTTCTTGCATTTCTTCAGTATATTATGGTATTCTATACTTGCGCCGGGATCCGGCGACAACACAGAAACAGGAAAGGAAACAGAAACATGAACATTATCAAAGCAAGTCAGGACTTCGGGAAGCAGGATCTTTACAAGCTGACGCACAACCGCAGCACAAGCCTGAAGGACGCAGTAAACGCGCAGTTGACCGTTGACGCATGGCTGTATTACAGTGACGTCAACCAGCGCGGAACGACCGTTGACGTACTGGTAATCATGACCGCAGACGGCGGATATTACAGCACGATTTCCCAGACCTTCATCAATGAATTCCTGGATATCGCTGATGCCTTCCCGCTTCCGGTCGGAATCGTCGTGGTAGGCGGAACCAGTAAAAACGGACGCGATTTTATCTCTTGTGAATTAGCCTGAACGTTAGTGGCAGGCGGTCAGGCTGTCGATACCTCCGCACTAAAACAGGATTACAGAAAGCCCCGGCATTTTGTCGGGGTCTTTCTGTATATATTAAGAAAGGAAGAAACTGAATATGAAAATGTATCTTGAATCCGGTTATTTGAATATGCGCGGACTGATAGAAAACACTTGGCCTTTTCTGTTTATAACCGGAGCGCGCGGAACCGGCAAAACTTACGGCGGGCTGAAAAGTATCAGGGAGCTGCAGACAGAAGGCAGCATAAACCGCTTTTTATATCTGCGCCGGACGCAGGTTGAAACGGATATCATCAGCGGGGAAGATATGAACCCGTTCAAGAAAATTAACACCGACACCGGCAGCAATATTACAATGAAGAATATCCGGCAAGGGATATATGGCTTTTATTCGGATGAAGAACTTATCGGATATGCAGCTGCGCTTTCAACCTTCCGCAATCTGCGCGGTTTTGATTTTTCGGACGTTGATATTATATTCTATGATGAATTCATTCCGGAGCCGGGCGCGCGTCCGATTAAAGATGAAGCGGGCGTACTGTTTAACGTTTATGAATCTGTGAACCGCAACAGGGAATTGGAAGGTGCTGCGCCGGTTAAGCTTGTCTGCTGCAGCAACTCTAACGAACTTGGAAACGCGCTATTCATGGAACTTGGTATTTTATCAAAGCTGGAAAAGCTGACCATGTCCGGCGGTGGAACCTTCCGGGATCCGGAGCGCGGTCTTATGGTCGTAATCCTGAAGGACAGCCCCATATCTAAAAGGAAGGAAAAAACCGCGCTTTATAAACTGACTGGATCCGGGGCCTTCGCGGATATGGCCCTTAAGAACGTTTTTCAGGATAATGACCGTGACGCGATCAGACCGCAGGCCCTGACGGAATACGGCAGCAGTCCTATAGTTACACTTGACGGTGTGGCCATTTACAGACACAAAAGCAAAAACTTATATTACTGCTGCAGTTATGACGGGGAACCGGAATTCACTACCCGGGCGCGGGATATGGAGCGGTTCAACCTTAAATATTATTACTTATGGAACCGGTATATTGATGGTGAACTTATGTTTGAAAATTACTTGACAAAAGCGATATTTATTACCTATAATAAAGGTAGGTAAACGGTCCGGGCCGTGCGCGCTAACCAGCAAACGCATACTGGGCACATAGGCGAATAGCAGCCTTTAAGCCCGGATCAGATTTACCCTGAAGGGGGTGTTGTTATGGACTGGAGCGCAGTATTATCCTTTATTCAGGGCGTAGGTTTTCCGATTGCCTGCGTTCTGATCATGTTTCAACAGATGGAAAAAGAGCGGGACGCGCATAAAGAAGAAATGCGCAGTATGACCGAAGCATTGAACAATAACACGCAGATTCTTACAGCGTTAAAGCAGAAACTGGAGGACCTGAACAGCCATGAAAATTGATGATATCATATCTTTAGTAAATGCCGGATTTACTAAAGCTGATATACTGGCTTTTGCAGCCGGGCAGAAGCCGGAAGAACAAACAGAAACCCCGGAACCGCAGCAGCCTGAACCGGAACCCGTGCCGGAACCGGCAGCACCGGAACCGAACAATGAACTGAAAGACGCGCTGAACGACGTGAAGAAAACCATTGCGTTAATGCAGCAGGCCAACCTTCAAAACGCTTCACAGCCTTCAGGCGCAAACAGGACCCAGACAGTTGAAGATGTATGGAAAAACTTTTTTGAAAAGGAGTGAAGAAGTATGGCAGTAAACAACCTTACTTATGAACAGATTTCTACTATTCTGAATGACCTTACTTCACAGGTAACCGGAAAAACGCAGCTTGCAGCGGTTGACAGCGGAAACTTTACTTCCGTTGCGCAGATGCTGCTGAAGACAGGAACGGATCCGCTTCTTGGAGCGATTTCACAGATGGTCGGGAAGACTATTTTTTCCGTTCGTCCGTACAACAGGAAGTTGTCCGGTATTCAGGTTGATTCCCAAAGATGGGGATATATCACCCGGAAACTGGCTGTCGCGGATAAAGATTTTGAGAATGACGCAAGCTTTACGATGACGGACGGCGGGCAGTATTCGCATTGGTATGTAAATATGCCGAATGTCCTGCAGCTGAACTATTACGGGCAGAATGCTTTTGAAAAATCCGTTTCTACCTTTAAGAATCAGCTGAACGGAGCTTTTACTTCCCGTGATGCTTTCGGCAGCTTCATTTCCATGGTAATGCAGAACGCTTCTGATATGATTGAGCAGTCGCGCGAGAGCATGGCCCGGATGACGCTTGGCAACTTCATTACTGGCAAAATTGAAGCGCAGAACGGCGTTGTGCACCTGGTAACGCAGTACAACAGTGACATGGGGTATGCAACCGCGAAAACATGGGCGCAGATTAAGGGCGATACCTCAGAATATGACAAGTTTATGAAGTGGATGTATGCCACTGTTGCGACACTGTCCGACATGATGACGGAAAGAACTACGATGTACCAGGTACAGGTTACCGGAAAGAATCTTACCAGACACACACCGGTAGACCGTCAGAAGGTTTACATGATCGCGGAATTCCTGAACGCAATGAAGGCCCGCGTCCTGTCCGGAACTTTCAATGATGATCTGCTCCGTTATGCGGACGTAGAAGCAATTAACTTCTGGCAGGCACCGGATAATCCGTATTCAATCAATATGAAACCCGCATATCTGCAGAGCACCGGCGCAATTAACACACCGGCAAGCGCGGAACTGTATGAAAACATTGTTGGCGTGATCTTCGATGAAGACGCGCTCGGTCTGACCGTATGCGATGAGTGGACCCAGAATACAGGCATGAATGCGAAATATGGATATGATACAACTTACTTCCATTATCTGATTCGTTTCTGGAACGATTTCACGGAAAAAGGAATCGTACTTTGCCTTGATTAATAGCGGAAAGGGGCTGCAGCTATGACGATTACTTTTTACACCGTTTCAAAGAAACGGAATTCAACCGCGCAGCCCACGGGCGGAACCACGTACACCGGATCTCTGACGAATGAATCCGGTGTACTGAATCCGACTGTTATAATGGATTTTGGCAACGCGTATCCCGGCTATAATTACGCGTATATTACTGAATTCAACCGTTATTACTGGGTGAATGAAATGACCGCCGTCGGTGGTGGCCTGTGGCGCGTCAGTATGTCCGTTGATGTGCTGGCAACCTATAAGACAAATATCGGAAACGCGCATAAGTATATTCTGCGCAGCGCGTCAGAGTTTGACGGTTCAATTACAGATATGAAGTACCCGACAAAAGCAGGATTTACAATCAATACAACGCCTTATCGGACCGGCTGGCAGGGAATGGGCGCGGGTATGTATGTTGTAGGTGTTGTTACACCAGGCGGGGACTTCGGCAGCGTGCGCATGTTTGCGCTTAATAATTCAGACTTTGAAACGGTCCGGAACGCCCTCGCGCCTGCTGCGTATTATGGCAGTATCCAGGACGCGGATCTGAAAAACCTTGCTATTTCTGTTGTAAATCCTATGCAGTATATCGCCTGGGTGAAGTATTATCCCTTTACCATAGCGCAGGGAACCGCTGCAGACATGCAGCTTGGTTCCATAACCGTCCAGAATATGCCGACACTGGCGCAGCCTTGGAGACAGTTTTCCTTTTCCTGGGACCTGAACGCGCACACACTGGCTGCAACGCGGGGAACGTATCTTAATTGCGAGCCGTTTACACATCGTTTTCTTTCCTGGGCACCTATTGGAATTGTACGTCTTCCGGTACTTACTGCGAATATTCCCAGCATTACAGCGAATATCATCATTGACCTGGTTTCCGGCACTGGCGATTTACGCGTGCAAACGCCTGCAGGGGATGATATATACCGGACAACATTCGCTTGTGGTGTTGATGTACCTGTGGCGCAGATTGTTTCCAGCAATCCTCTTAAGATTGTTTCCGGTGCTTTCAGCGTTCTATCCGGAGGAATGTCCGCGCTTGCGGGGAATGTGATGGGCGCGGTGACTTCAGGCGTTTCCGCGATTACAGACTTCATAACTTCACAAGTCGGTGAAGTGCAGGCCTTCAAGCCGGGATCCGGTTCATTGTTAAGTGATGTTAACGCGAATCTCATTGAAGTATATTCTGAAGTCGTTGACGATGATAATCCGGAATTTGGAAGACCGCTGTGCAAAGTTAAAGCAATCAACACACAATCCGGCTTCGTGATGTGCGCGGACGGCGATATCTATGTTCCGGGCGCAATGCCTGAAGAGAAATCAGAAATTGAAAGTTATTTAACGGGAGGTTTTTTCTATGACTAATATCCCGATTTTCTATGACTACCAGAATCAGGTGCAAAGTTTTTCCGCACCTATTCCGCAGTATAATATTAATAATGAAACAACTCATTATTTCGCGCGGTACATTTTGCAGAAAGTAATATCTAATTTCCGGTTTACCGGTGTACCGGAAACATGGCCCAAAAATTACATGGAATATTGTCTTTTCTGTAATGGTGTGCTGGCTGTGGTTAATACCCACTTCGGAGTTATTCCGCAGGCCTGCGGGCTTACCGGGTTCAATGTGTTTTGGGGTCCAAAGTCCGTAACCATTGCAAACCCACTTCTTCCGGAGCTTCAGGGACGGCAGATTGATATCGGGTCTGAATGTGAAATCGTTCATTTGTCACCGGATTACTGCGGAATCCTGGATCTTGTCTACAAGTACGCAATTGAGTACGCGCTTGCAACACAGGCATTTGATGTTACGCTTGTTAACTCAAAGCTTGCGTATGTATTCGCTGCGGGTAATAAACAGGTTGCAGCTTCCTTTAAGAAGATGTATGACCAGATTTCACAGGGAAATCCAGCAACCTTCATTGACAGCGCACTTCTGAATCCGGACGGGAGGCCTTCCTGGGAAGCAGTATTCAGAGACCAGAAAGGCAGCGGGATCCTGAACGATCTTCTGACCGCACTGGAAAAACTTGACGCGCGTCTGAATACGGATATTGGCATTCCGAATACGAATATTTCAAAGGCTTCAGGCGTAACACCGGACGAAGTAAACGCGAATAACAAGGATACAAGCACAAAAGCTATTCTGTGGCGGGATTCGATCCGTGAAGGACTGGAAAAAGTCAATAAAATGTTCGGGCTGAATCTGGGTGTTGAACTTGTATTCAGTGAACCGGAAGGGGGTGCTGCTTATGCCGACACGGGCGAAGATGACGATATTGAGTATGTATAACTACGATGATACGCTTTTTGAAAATCTGCAGGTTCCGGCAGCGGTTCCGGATAAGAATATTCCGGCGGCGGTCCGCTCGGTTGCGATAGCGAAAATTCTTCTGGATTGCGCGGAATATGAAGTTATGTATCCGGATATTGATTTCATGAAGTTTGCAATTGCCAACTGGTCCTTGGTAAATGCAAACAAGTGGAATAAGCTGTGGTACACGGAAAACATCGAATATGACCCGATTGCAAATGTTGATGCACAGGAAACGGAAACGCATAACCTGACTTATGGAAGAAACCTGTCTTACGGAAGAAATGATAAAGGCAATTACCAGGGGTTCAATTCCTCCGATTATAGGCCTGTTACGCAGCAGGATGATACGGACACGGAAAACGGAAATACCTCAGACACCGGTTCTATTACCAAAGAAAGACACGGCAATATAGGCGTCACAAGCACGCAGACACTTATCCGGGAAGACAGGGAAATCGCAGACTATTCGTTGTATCAGGTTATTGCAGACGATTTCAAAAAAGCGTTCTGCGTTTTAGTTTATTAAAAGGAAGGTGATGAAATGAGTATTAAATACCCTTATACGGACTTCCATGAAATGAATCTTGATTGGACATTGAAAACGGTAAAGGACGCGGATGAAAAGTCTGAAGCTGCACTGACCGAATCCGAAGAGACCCGGGAATTTGTAAATAATTACTTTGACAGCCTGGATCTGACGCAGGAAGTTACGGATATTATTAATGAAATGTCCGAAGACGGAAGTCTGAATGAAATCATTGACCCTGTTATTCTGAACACCCTTCCGCCTGAAGTGGTTGATTCTGTGGAAGATATGACGAATCTGAACCGAACTTATATTCTGCGCAGCAATTCGCATATTTACCAGTACCAGAACGGGGCTTTTGCAGATACCGGCGTTGTTTACGGTTCTTCTATCGGGAATGTGTGGACTTTCTACGGCGCAATTACTTCTCCGACATTGCTTGCGGATCTTCCGGTGCAGTCTATTTATGAAATCCGGGCCGGGTATGTACCTTCAGACGCAGCACTTTCAGGGACGGGGTTTGTATTCACGGCGGGATCCGGGACAGTTTATAAATACCAGCTTTATACACGGTTGACAACCGGAAAAACATTTTACCGGTATTTTGCTAATAATGCATGGTCCGAATGGGTGGAACAGACCGTGGATACATCTATAATGCTGAAATGGGATGGGTTCTTGTCTTCGAATTTTGACGCAAATTCAGCTGCTCCACAGACTTATAAACTGATAACTACACCGAATGAAACAGTCCTGAATCTTCCGGTTTCTGAAAGTGGTTTCCTGTTTACTTTTGGAAGACCGAATAACACCAGAATGCAGGAATTTCATGCTTTTAACAGCGGTATCATTTATCACCGCAGGTATTCCGGTGGTTCCTGGTCTGCGTGGACTGCACCGGCATTATCCTATTATGGCCTTGGTTCCAGTATTCCGGACATGGACGCGAACAAAGCACCGGGAATGTCTATCTATCTTCATCAGACGGATTCCGGCGTCAGTAATGTGCCCGCTAATACGGGTGCTTATCTTATTACGATTGGTGCAACGGGCCAGGCCAGAGGACAGTTGTTTATGTCCTGGTATACCGGGGATACATGGTATCGGCGCAGTACAAGTAATAGTCAGTATACATGGACAGACTGGGTATTCAAAAGCGCAGGTGGACAGAACAGCTTGGCGAAAATGCTGTCTATCGGCAATTCCATACTGACCGGATCCGTTCACACTAACGGGAGTTTTGATCATCTTGTGCCTTATGAATCGTCCCCGTATGGCTGCATCGCTAACGCTATCGGGATCCCGAGAGTGAACGTATCTCATGAACTGCACAGCAGCACCGGCATTCTGTATAACCCGGGTGGCGGTAACTTCAACAATATTATTGCGGGGAAGGATCTTTCTGCGTATGATGTAATTGTTACACAAGTTTCAATGTCTGATATGAGTTACCCGCTTGGCAGCACTTCAAGCGCAGCGAATGACGGAAGTATTGCGGGAGCGGTGAAACAGCTTGTTGATGTGGTCAGGGCTAAAAATAGTAAATGTCAGATTATTCTGATTGCACCTGCACCGGATAATACAAACATTACTGGACCGGAAGCGTTTACAGGACTTTTCCCGAATGGTCACAATCTTGCGGAATGTGAAACACTTCTTTTCCGGTTGGCAGAACTGCGACATTTCATTGTTCTTGGTTGGCAGGATCTGAATATTAGTTACGCATGGCAGGATTATACGGACGCACCGAACCTTCATTTTAATAATGATACTTGTTATAGAATTGTAGGTGCGCATCTGGGTGGACAGGCATCCGCGAAGATTCATTTCTGATCATGTGAAGATTAGTGGACCCGGAAACGGGTCCTTTTTTCTTTTCATAATTTGTTAACAATTTGTTTACAATTTAGAGGGGGGTTAGGGGCAAAATACCCCCTTACGGTACCTC
>Ga0247611_10007658_pt1 | contig 13476 bp, 21 predicted proteins | sample 177DNAGHGhighgp2_FD_192422 | JGI IMG/M metagenome (GOLD analysis project Ga0247611, IMG submission 192422) | Sheep rumen microbial communities from Palmerston North, Manawatu-Wanganui, New Zealand - 1770 DNA GHGhigh gp2 | ecosystem: Host-associated > Mammals > Digestive system > Stomach > Rumen... | reverse complement strand
AACGGCTTGTTCCTGCTGTTCCTTTGATAGCGGGTTGGGGGTAGCCTGTGCTATCCTGCTGAAATCCTGCATACGTGCCTGTTCGTCCCGCTTGACGGCTTCTAGTTCTTCGGGGGTTAGGTTTCGGAACTGCTCATAGAAAAGGCGTTCCTGTTCTTCCTTTGGAGCCTGTCTAGCAAGGTTTTCCTGTTTCTTCCGTAGGCGGTAGGCACGTTTGTTTTCCGCAGCCTTCGCACGTCTTTCTTCGTCGGGTGTCATAGTGCGTTAGTCCTTGAAATCGGGCGGGAGTGGTTTTTCCTGCCAATGTGAAACGGGTATGGGGTCATAAGATTCGTGGTCATACCATTCGTTCTTATGCTTGTTGAAATGACCGAGGGTCACGCAGCGTCGTCTAGTGACGACCAGGACTTCGGTCATAGAATTAGGCTTTCGCTTGCTTGCGTCAATCCACATAGGTTCGGGTCATATCCTTTGGGAATTATTTGTATTAAATATATATTTTAATTGAATAAAATTCAAATTAAATATAATTATTTCGTCATTTAATTATGGGAAACCTGTCTTTCACGGGCAGTTTCAGCAGGGGCAGGGCGATTTCCAGGGGGACATACCTGCGTGAGCCGTCGTTGAACGTGACGTTCCTGTGGGTTTCACGGAAGCGACGCACCTGCCGTCGGTATGCTTCGCTGTTTCGGGTTCGGTAGCTGCGAGCCTTTTCACGGTCAAATGCGGTCCTGTCCTGGTAGGAATGGGTGCCGTTTCGGGAGTCCACGGCATCGTGCCTGGGGTTGTTGCGAGCCTGCGTCTTGTAGGAAGCCCACCGCAGGTTCTCAACCCTGTTGTCGTCCCGCTTCCTGTTTATGTGGTCCACCGTAGGAAAATTGCGGGGGTTCTGTAAAAATGTTTCGGCTACGAGCCTGTGGACGAGAAGCTGCCTGCCGTTTATTCGGACGGCAAGGTAGCCCGTGTTGGTGGGAGTCCCGTAGGTCCAATGACCCCTGGTGTAGCGTGTTTCGGGGACGAACACGCAGCCGTCGGAGCGGACGGGGAAGCCGTGCTTGGGGTGTTCCTTGACAGTCATACTTCGGCACCCCCGTATTTCTGCTTGGGGATGCGTGGGAGCAGGTAAAGGAACCTGTCCTTGGGCTTTATGGGCTTGAGTTTCTTTGCGGTTTCCAGGTCCACCCAATGCTGCCTGCCGTCTGCCATTTTAAGGTATTTGTGGGTGGCACGGTATTCGGCAAACTTCTGCGACTGCTTTTCCCTGTGGGTTTCGGAGTATTCCCGTGCCTTGTTTCGGTAGTAGTCACGCCTGCGTATTCGGTATCGCAGAAGGCGTTCACGCTTTGAAACGGGGACTTCCTTACGCTGTTCCTGCGGGAGAGCGAGCAGCTTGTTAGCCTGGTCGGGTTCCACGAAGACCTGGTTCCCGTTAGCCATAGTGACGGCTACGAGTGTGTTCCTTATAGCCTGCTGCTGCTTTGCGTATGCCGACTGCTGATAACGGTGTGCATACAGCTTCGGGTCTTCGGTAGGGGTGGTGCCGAACATTATTCGGCTGCGTTCGCTTGGGGTTGTAGTCATTGTTATTGTGTTCCTTATCGTTGTTGTTATTGTAATAATATAGCAAAAATCCCTTAAAAATCCAAAATAATTGTAAAATAATTAAAAATATCGTTTATTTTTGGAAAACCTATTGACAGCACGGCAGAATTTTTATAATTTTATACACGTAAACAACAAGGACTGCCACTATGAAAACTCTAAACAAAATCCTTTGCAAAGCCACCGACTTCGTGTTCGGTATGGCAGAATTTATCGGTATGACCGTCGGGCTGATAGTCAAGTGGGCTATCCTCACCGCATTCGGTATCGCTGCGTTGGCTGCTGCACTGTTCGTGTGGCTAGGCATCCCGTCAGCCTTGTTATACGCCATCTGCGGGGACGGACCCGTTACGCAGACCCAAGTGTTCGCTATTCTTGGAACTTACGCTGCCTGGACCATATTACTCAAAGTCGCTTACGACAGGTGGGACAGGTGCATAAACAATTCACGCCTGGACAAGTTCTTTGAAGAATTTAACAAGCGGGCTTGACAAACGGGAAATAATTTGCGATATTTATAGTGTGGCGGTCGCAGACCACTAGCAAAGGAATCTGCGTTCCGACATAACCAAGGATTTTTATGACACTCTATATTGAAAAATTTTGCTAGTGGGAACCCCCGAAAGTTTTAGAGTGGCTTTCGGGGGTTCTTCCATTTTCGGAGAACCCGACAATGACAGACGATGAAAAATGGCTATTTGCTTACGAAATGCTTAAAGACTTCCACGCAGGAATGGTCGTCCCGACAAAGAAGTTCACATACGACAATATCAAGGGGAACTGCGAAATCCCAATACAGCAGAGGCGGTATGTCACGGCTATAAACGGGCAGGAACTACCGCCAAATTCGGGTGTCCTGTTCCTAGACGAAGGGTTCTATCGTGGTCCCGATGGGGAATGGCACAAGAAGAACGTAAGATGTGGCGACAACGGCTGCACACCTACGAAACTGATATGGGCGATAGTGCGAAACACGCTGCTGTTGCAGAAACTTTCGGGTGTTTTCGTAAGGGAGTCCGCTGTATGGACCACGATACATTGGTATCTGCGGTCTATTTCAAACTGCCCCCTAGACCTGGTTCAACCCCTATCGGAAGTATGCACCTGGATAGCCCTGCTGCTTATAGACGAGCATTCGGACAAGACCCCCGAAGAACTCAAGGCTGTCACGCCAAAACTCCGTTTCAAGAATGCTAGGGTAGTCAACAGGAAACTGCGGTGCGAGTTCAAGGAACAGCTTGTCCTGCACGGGATAGAGGGTATGCGGTTTAGGGAAGACCAAACGGGTCTAGTGGACACGCTGCTGAAACACAGGCAGTTCCAAACGCTTGACAAGCCCGCATTCAAGAAAGGTGTCCTTAAATGGCTCCGTAAAAAGAAATGGCTCAAACCCCTGCACGGTGGCAACGAAAGCCGTGCCGACACTATCAAGAAAAAACAGAATGCGGGGGAAAGGCTAACCACAAGCGAGCGGGTTTTCAAGGTAAGGCACCCCGACCTGTTCTAAAAGTAGTGTTACAAAAGTGCTTCACTAATAGGGGAGTGGGGTGCTTGCTATACAAGCACTTTTGTAACACTCATACACGCTCCTTATTTATTCCAAGGACTCACACACGGGGTCGGTCGTGGCTTCGCCACTCCCTTCCCCTGGTTCGCCTTGGAAGCCCCATTCGGGGCTTTCTTTAAGAGAGGGTATGGATATTTCCATTCTTGCCAATAACTCCCCGTAAAGCGGGTGTGAGCGTAAGCGAACACCCGCAGGGGAGTTATTATAGGGCTGTAAGTGAGCGAAGCGAACGCACAGCACTATCAAGCGGGAGATACGGAAGTTCGGGAGGGAACCCCGAATCCGAAAGCAGTTTTGTAACGGCTCTGTAAGCAAAAAATAACATAATCGGGCACCAAAACCTGTCCTACGAGTGCTATATTTGTGAATGTCGGCTACCAAACAGACAGAAGATTTTTACGCAAGGCTGTTTTCTCCTTATGATGTGGTAGTCCGACGGAGCGAACAGCCTTGCGTGTTTTTAAGGACTACCACTATGGAAGAAACACTAGCATTCACGGGGGATATGAAGCCCCTGTTCGCAGGACGGGAGTGCCTGCCCGAAAGATACAGGAACCCCGCACTTAAAGGATATACGGGAAAGCGTATCACCGCCAAAATGGTCGGCTGCACTACCTACAAGAATATCGGAGCCGTGATAACCTATTCCTTTGACGGCAAGAAAATCTACGACGTTATGGACTTCCCTGGAAACACGCAGGAAGTGAACGACGAACGCAAGAAACGCTATATGCGGGTGTTCGGGACCAAAGGAAAGACCGTCACCGCTGCCCTGTCTAACCCGCTGTCTTTCTCGTCTTCAATAGGTGCAATATGGGGAAACCGAATCCGCTTGAAGAAAAAGGACTTTGAAGCCGTCCTGCACGTCCATACGGGCGGGTGGCTTGAACTTGTTGACGGGAGGATTGTATGAACGGGTATCTTAACCACGAAGAACGGCTAGAAAAGGTTGTGGAATGGCTCCGTGGCATCCTACGGAACCACGATGGAATACGGACACAGCTACTAGCCATAGACACCGCCTGTGCAAAGTGGCGAGTGAACAAGGTAAAGGCTAGGGAAGCCGTCAAGGACTTGCTGCACGAACCAAAGACAGCCGAAGAACAACTATTTGCGGGGGACCTGTGGTATCGCCAAAGGTTCTGTTTCCCGAAAAGGGGTAGATAATGCAGATTTTAGCCAACGGCATACCTATGCGGACAGATAACCTCACGGACATACTTATGTTCGTGGGCGAGCGGGCTGAATGGAACGCCAGGGCAATCCTTGAAAACCTGCCCTCTAGCGAACCCGAACGCTCCCACCTTGTCATTGAAGCGGACAGGCATTTGGCTGTCCTGGAAACGCTCGCAAAGGACCAAGCGTCCCAAGCCCTGCTTCCCGAATGGTTCAAGCCCGTGCTGAAAAGGGTCCGTCACGAACTTTCCGACCTAATATCCGACTACTTCAAGAAATATCCCGAAGACAGGGCTACCCGTATGCTCACGGGCAATATGCGTGTCACCCTGCGTGGTTATGTCAAGACAGCCACGCAGCGGTTCGGTGCGGAGGGTCAAGGGGGCTAACCGATGGGCGACAGTTTCAAGGCATACAGGGAAGCGTTCGGACCCAGGGAAACCGAATACTACTCCACGCAGTTGAACCAAAGGTATTTCAACGTTTACACTGCGTTCCAGGAACAGGGTTCCCGTGGCTACTGCGACACTTGCGGGCAGTGGAAGCCCAAGTGCATAAGCCACCTTGAAGACGGGTCCACAGAATGCGTGGACTGCTGCATACGACGGCTTCAAGACGAAGCACAGCGAATGCTTGCGGGTCTTGACAAGCCCGCCCCGAAGCCGAAGCCCGAACCGCTTAAAAACTTTGACCTGGAGGACTTTTGTAGGCTATGACAACAGAAAGTCTTGTTTCATTGTTGAACGATTACAGCTATACCATCCCCGACGGGTTGAAGCGTGAACTGAAAGTGGAACTGCAATTCAAGAACGGGGCACCCGACGACATTATACCCATTGACGGGGTAGCCGTGAACTGCGACGGCTCCATTGTCCTGTTGGTGGATATGGACCGATACTTCTACGAAAACTTTGCCAAGAAAACCTGTGAAACGGAGAAAACATAATGCTCACACTCCAAAAGAAATACGCCCTTGTCATTTCGCCCGAACGTGGTCCCTGTGCCTACGTCCGTTGGCGACAGTGGCAGCACTTGATTGACAGCTCTATGGGCGGGGAATGCTACCTGCTTGTTATGGACGAACCGATTTACGACGAATACCTGCTTTCCCACGCAGCCATCGTCGTGTTCGCCCGTCCTACCCTGGAACACCACTTCAACCAAATCAAGCACTATGCGAAGTTGAAGAACAGGTTCAAGTTCAAGTTGGCTATTGACCTGGACGACCTGCTGTTTGACCTTGACGGCAAGGACACGATTCCCGAATACAACCCCCACCCGATTGACACGATTGAAGTGGGCAAGCGTTATGAAGAAATTGTCCCGCTGCTTGACCGTGTGTTCTGCTCCACGGATTTCCTGGCGTATGCGTTCTGCGTAAGGTTCGGCAGGTCGCTTGTGGAAAAGGTGGACGTGCTGCCCAACTTCTGCTTCACGTCGCTCGCCTGGGACGAACACAGACCCACCCGAAAGAAGCACATTGACGTGTGGTATTGCGGTAGCGGTTGCCACTACAAGGAAGGTATGCAGGGCGACTTTGAGGGTCCGTGGCTTGAGGGTATCGGGCTTTCTATGGAACAGGGCTACATCAAGTTCCACGCTTTCGGGGAAGACCCTGGGATTTTACCCCGTGGGACAATCCTGCACGAACAGGTCCACGCTTCGCTGTGGCTGTCCACGATTTCCCATTACGCCCCCGACGTGCTTATTGCACCCTTGAAGAACCACCCGTTCAACAAGGCGAAATCCAACCTTAAAGGATTGGAAGCGTCTGCCGTCGGTGCTGCGTTAGTGGCTTCCATTTTCCCTGGCTCCCCGTATAACTCAATCACACCGCAACTTACGGGTGTGCTTGACAGGACCACCCCCGACGACATTATGCGTATGTTTGACGCTCTCCGTGACCCCGTGCTGCGTAAGGCTTGCGTCCGAACGACACGACACCTTGTCGCACAGCAGGGGTTGGTTGCCGAAATGAAGCAGGGCACCGACAGGTTCATCCACACGCTGTTCAAGGGATTTTTGGAGGTTGTATGAGGATAGAGCATCACCCGATAGGCGTATGGGTCCGTGAGGACGGGTGCGTGTACTTACCTCAAAGCGGAAAGAACCCTGCACATTGGACGTTCGGGTGGAAGGAGAAAACAGGCTACTTGCGTGTCCGTTTCAATGGTAAGAACTACAGGGTCCACAGGCTCGTCGCAGAAACTTTTATCCCCAACCCCGAAAACCTGCACGAAGTGGACCATAAGGACAGATGCCCTGTACATAATAATTTTGAAAATTTGAGGTGGACCACCCCAAGCCAAAATTGTAGAAACCGCAGTGATAACGACCGTGTGGATGCCCGTGGAGGCACCCATAAGTACGAGGATGTACGGCAGTATTGGAAGGAATATTGGAAGGAACGGGGTTCTCTACGCAATAAGACCCACAAGTGCGTCCTTTTATCGGATGGGAAGAAACGATGGGTCCCAAAAGAGCAAGCAACCGAACTGCTCAAAATCCCTGTAAAGGAGCGTGTCTATGAAAACTAAACTATATCCTGCGAAAACTATGCTGCTAGAAGCACTCTGCGACAACTGCGGGGAAATCCTGCGGTTCGTCCGCTCCGACTTCCACAGGGACCCTCTCTGTTGGCTGCATACCTGCGACAAGTGCGGGAAATCCTATTGGCTTGATAACCGCTATCCCTATCCGAGTTATGCGGTAGATACCGCCCACCCGTTGAACATTGAAACACAGGACATTACCTGTAAGGTGGAGTAGGGGCTTAATGTGAAAGAAATTGAAGTGAAACTTGACGCTTCGGGGAAGCCCCTTGATTGGGACGGCATAATGTCCCTGGACGAACTCACGAATGAAATCGTGAACCCCCGCCTGGAAGCAGCGAAGGCTTACGCCCACAGGTTTGAACGGGACGCTATGGAAACGGCTCTCCGCTTCGGGTGCCGTGCCGTCTATGTAGTTGAATGGTGCGAAACCCACGACTGCACGGACGAAATGAAATGGGGCACCCGATACGACATCTGTTGGAAGTGCTTTCCATACGAATGCAGGCGTGACGCTTTCCGACTCTGCAAGGAAAAGGACGGGCACGTTAGAATCATTGACTTCAAGTGCATAATTGAAATGCCTTGCGACGTATTCTGTCGCATTGACAACCCGAACAGGGACCTTGCTGAACAGATTAGGGAGAAATTCAAATGGACACGTTGGAAGTAAAGGAATACGAGGGCGAAGAAGGATTTGACGAATGCGTGGAATGCGGGTGTCGTGAAGTGAGTGTGATTATGAAATCCACCATAGTTCGGATTGCCCTGTGCGAACACTGCTTCAAGGAATTTACCGCTTCCTGCAACGCCCTGCTGCCCGAAATTGAAAAGCAGTGCCGATACTGTATGCACTACATACGGAAGCCTGGGCACTACGATTATGGTGGCGAGTGCAAACTTACGAAGCGGACCACCTACCCGTTGCAGCGTTGCGGGAACTTCCGCTTCTGCACATACGATATTGACGCTATCGGTCTATACGACAAGGACACACAGGGAAATGGCTAGTGAACCGAAATACAGACCCCCGATTATGATTGTGACACCCGTTATACCTGGGACTGTCATAGCACCCTGCGAGTTGCCCTATCCCCGCCTTATTGCGGGAGTGGAGCCGAAGCAAAAGGTAAGGGAAGTCAATATCAATCTTTCCCGCTCGTATTGCCAATCCGAGTTCTTGAAGCATTGGTTCCACAAGTTTGAATTTGTCCTGCTTATGGACTCCGACGTGGTAATCAAGCCAGGTATTGTGGACAAGTTGTTGAATGCGTGGAAACAGGGGCTTGTCCCCTGTGCGAACACAAAGAGCGGTGCTTTCAACCAGGCTAACCCCTATCACGGACCCGTTACTTCGTGTGCCCTAATCCACAGGGCAGACTATGAAAAAATGGACTATCTTGAAAACCTGTGCGAATGCCAATGTATTAAACTTGGACGCAAATACAAGACTTTTTACGTTGACGATTGCAGGGGCTACGAAACCAAATACTAACAAAGGAGGTGCAATATGCCGTGCGGTAGCAAGAAACCGACCACGAAGAAACCGCCAAAGAAATAAGGTTCTTCGCATAAAGATAGGGCAGCGGGAAAATGGCTTGTAACCCGCTGCCCTTTGTGTTCCCCTTGGGGAACCTGTCTTCGGAAGAAACCGAAGCGTCGCTAATGCTTCCCGCTCCAATCGTTTGGGTCAAAGTATTTGTAGCCTGCATAGCAGACACCCACTACGAACAAGAGAGTAATCATTTGTCTTCACGCTCCAAGCGTCCACGAATGAAACTCACGTCCGAAACAAGCGTGTTTAGCTTGTTGTAAATTTCGGACAACTTTGAGTCCTGTTCTTTTCGGTCGGATTCCCTTGCCTTTTCAAGTTCCTCTATCTTTTTCGTGTTAGTTCGGACTTGCAGGAAAATCCAACCGATAAGCAGGGCAGCGGGAATGCCCACTGCTGCCCCTATCGTGTTCAATGCGTCAACAACCGTATTTTCCATTAGTAGTCCCTACCTATGAAGTTGATGTTGTCCGTAGTGTAGCCGTCCTCATAGCCGTTCCTGTATGCACACGGGAAGTCCGTCACACGGGCGATTGCATAGGGGGTGCCGTTCACTACAACTTTCTTGATATACACGTCAAAGAAGTATTCAACGTTGCTAGACACATTGTAGAGCATAAGGTAGATTCTATGCTGCACTAGGGCTTCGTCACGCCAGGTAAGGTAGCACCCGCCACAAACGTTGTCGCCATCGTTGTGGATTGCGATACGGGTATGGACCGTTTCGGTGCTGTTCGTTATGAGCTGCACTTCCCTATCCACAAGCATATTGAGCGTGTAGGCACTTCCGTCAACTATGGTAAGCTGATATGCCCCATTACCGCCATCAACGTTCTGCGTAACTTCCGTAAGCAGCTTGAGGTCGGAGCTGCCACCGCCCTGCGGTCGCCATTCCAACTTGTAGCCGTTGTCGTTGACGACAGTAAGGACCTTGCCTTCGTCGTTGTTTCCGTAATGCTTCGGGGCGAGGTAGCCGATAGTGTTATCGTTTTGGTCACGAACAAGTGCCCCGTAGTTCTCGTTGGGGTCATATATCACCATTTCCGTAAGAGGAACATCGGACGAATAGGGGTTGGAACGCTTGACTATCTTCGTTCCCGAAGAATTTATCGTAACCTTGTCTGCGTCACGAACAAACTCAATGTTGGTTCCCGCCACAAGCGGTTTCGTTTCCATAGCAGCGGGCTTGTGCTTGATGTAGTCTGCTTTGGTATTGTCGTCTTGGAGCCAATCCGATTGAATTTGTGGAGCAGGAATTGTCGGTTTATTAAGAATCTCTGCTACTCCCGAAGTAGCATTCCAATCCGAGTTCACCTGTGCAGCAGGTATTGTCGGCTTGTCCGTTAAATCCTCGTAGGACCCACTTGTAGCAACCGTGGAGAGATTGGGTTTGTTCAAAATTTGAGCGACACCGCTGTTCGCATTCCAATCCGAATTTACCTGTGCTGCGGGTATCGTAGGCTTGTTAAGAATTTCCGCTACTCCCGAAGTAGCATTCCAATCCGAGTTTACCTGTGCAGCAGGTATTGTCGGCTTGTCTGTAAGGTCTTCATAACTACCGCTTTCGGCAACCGTAGCAAGGTTTGGTTTATGCAAAATATACGATTTAGCGGAGGGGTCCTGCTCCGCCCAATCCGCATTAACTTGTTCGTCACCCATAGTGCTACTGCGGAAGGTGTAGGAGTCATCTTCTGCGGAAACGCTCACAAGGTAGTTGACAATACTGCCGTAATCATTTCCCGACAAGGACCCTACTGTTCGGGTAAACAGAACTTCGTTGTCGCTAATGGCTTCCATCGGGAGCAGCAAATTGAAGTCGCCCGAAGTGTAGGACAGGAACACAGCCTTGCCGTCTTCCCAGGCAGACTTGTAGTCCGCATAGGGCGTGTTGGTTTCCTCTGTTCCCGTATAGACACCGATAAAGACACCTGTTTCAATTTCGTCCTTGAGGGCGTAGATAGACAGGTCGGGGCGATTACGGATATAAGAGGGTTCCTGCGGGTTGTCTTCGTCCCAATCCGATTGGACCTTACCTGCGTTTGTGAGGTCAATGGTGACGTAGCCGTTTTCGTCGGGAGTGAGAGGGTTGGTCCCGCCTGCGTCGTGGACATAGACACCGCCAATCGCACCGATATTGGTGCGGGCTTGAAGTTGCTGTGCTTCGGTCAATCCTTGCTCGCAGTTCGCAAGGGCTTTCATTATGCGTTCACTCATAGTCAAAATCCTCTAGTCTTAAAACTACACTATTGATTAGGTTAGGCTTTTCCAACCCGAAGGTATTTGTGCAAGTTCCGCTGCACCTGTTGTAGTATTGCTCCCACATTTATAGAAACAAGCCGTGTGTGGCGACGGTTGCGGGGATAACGCAGCCATTCGCTGATACATAGACAATGCCCCGCTAGATACGTTACGGCAGTTATGGAAAGCGTATTCTACATTTTCCAAAGAAGATACATTATACGCAGGAACTTCTTTTAGAGCCATTATTTTAAGCGGAACGTCATTACCACTAAACATAAACGATATGTTTGTTACATTTGACGTATCAATAGCGGGGGCGTGTTGTAGCGACACGCAGTCCATAAACATACCCTTCATATCGGTAACACGGGAAGTGTTAAAATTAGGGGCACTTACCAGGCTCTCACACCCATTAAACATAAACCGCATATTCGTTACTTTTTCAGTATTAAACAACGGACAAGTAGTGAGTGCGGAACAGCCTTCAAACATATGTTGCATACGGGTTACGTTTCCCGTATCAAACAACGGACAAGTAGTGAGTGCGGAACAGCTACTAAACATATCGTCCATACGGGTTACGTTGCCTGTATCAAACAACGGAACGCTTGTAAGACCCGAACAACCCGTAAACATATTGTGCGTGTCCGTAACGGATTCAGTGTTCCTTATCTGCACGACGTTCTTGAGTTGTGTGCAGTTTTGGAATAAGGAATCCAAGTCCGTGACACCATAAAGGTTGGCATCCAATAGGGTTATATCCCCCGTCTGCTTCCCGTAGAAATGGTGGTGCATACTATTGGATTCGCTTACAAACGACTCACTCCAATCTTCGGAATCCTTGTGGTAATTCCAAATGTTCGGATTAGAAGAAACACGGGTCCACGTAAACTGCGGTTCATAACTAATCCTGTCAAAATCCTGCGAGGGGTCATAGGACAAGTCACTGAATTGGAATTGAGCAGTCCTGGCATCAAGGAAATTGTAAGCGTTTCTTGCAGCAGCGGTATGCTCGCCATTGTTTGCGATTGTCCCGCTACCGCCCGTAATCCCGCTAATACTATAACCCGCCTCAGCGTCAGCCTGCGAGAGCGGGGTTTCGGTCACTTCGTATTCGGTAAGTTCGGGAATGCCCGTAATCGTCACGCTCTGCCCGTGTGCCAGGTTGAATACGTGCGTGGTTGAAGTCGTTCCGTTGTATGTAACGGGGGCACTGAAAACCACCGTGAGTTCAAAAGTCTTGGTCGGGTCAAACCCGCTCCCGCTCACAGTCTTGCTGATTGTAAGCGAACCCTCTCCCAACTCACGGAGCAGGAAACCCCCGTAGCTGATTGTGCTTCCACCTATACTGAATACTTTAGCCATTTTACTTTTCCTTTATGTTTGCTGTGACACAGACACCGTAGCCGTGTAGCCTGTATAGCAGTAAATGTGTGCTGTGGTTTGGGAACTTCCGAATGTAGTAGTGAAAGCCTGCGTCTTTACAGTTCCGCTAGAATCTTTCCAGGTGCATTCAATACGATACAGGCGACTTGTAGAATGACGTGGAATTTCAATCCACAAATCCCCCGACGGGCAATCCGTGAACGAGTAGGTGCCCGCCACAAGATTGCTCTTTGATTTTACGGCTGTCTGTTCCTGCACACCGTTCACGCTGAAATAACCCGCACGACTGAAAACTACATTCGTCCCTACGGACGTGCTTACTGTAAGGTCCAGGGCACCCAACCCGTATGAATACGTGTATGCTGCCGTGGCTGAAACACTGCCACCGTCAGTCATTACCCCGCTACCGCCTGTGACGGAGCCATTGGAATAGCCCATATAATTATCGTAGTCCGAAATAGCCTGTTCCACCACGCTATAAGAAACACCGCTAGGAATGTTCCCCAGGACCACAGAACCACCGCTTGCAAGAGAACCGCTGTAAGTATTGGTCGGAGAACTTACAGGGGTGCCGTTTACGCTGTAAGAAATAGCCCTGCCGAATGTCACGACGAACCCGAATGTCTTTGTCGGGTCGTAGCCACTACCGCTCATAGAAACGCCAACCGTGAGCGTTCCAGGTGCGTGATAGACGTTGTTCACGACCGAATGGATTGTTCCCCCGTCTGTCATAGTCCCGCTAGGGACCGTGATAGACTGCAATTCATAGCCCTCGTCCGTTACCGTTTCGCTGATAACGAAAGTAGTGCCGAACGGAATGTTGCCCACGACGCTAACCTGCCCTGCGTGAAGCGTGAGGGTGCAGGTAGCCGACGGAGTGGCTACGGGTGTGCCGTCCACCGTATAGGAAATGGCAGAACCGAAAGTCACAAGGACATTGAAGTTCTTTGCGGTGTCAAAGCCCGTGCCTATCCCGTTTAGGGATATGACAAGCTGCCCAGGCTGTTCAACGTGGGTATATTGAACACCGCTCCCGTTATAGCCAAGCGGGGTATTCCCGAATTTCAACCAATAGTTTGTAGGCATTTTAAGTTTCCCCTACGCACGGGACTGTGGCATACAACGAAAAATAGCCGTTAGTTCCCGAACGGGCTGTGAATACTCCTGTCGTATTATTATAATCTATGAACATAGTTCCCGTTGGAGTGCTTACAGTAAAATACCGAACAGGTCTATATTTTTGGGGCAACGTATAAACAGCCCCCGAAGAAGTAACCTGTGCTTCTCCTATAATAGCAATAAGTTTCAAAGCAGCATTGTAATAAAAACTCCAACCACCCGAAGCAACAATGGAACCTTTTGTAATTTGAGAAGTAACATCCTCCCAGGTTATATCC
>Ga0247611_10007657_pt1 | contig 13478 bp, 14 predicted proteins | sample 177DNAGHGhighgp2_FD_192422 | JGI IMG/M metagenome (GOLD analysis project Ga0247611, IMG submission 192422) | Sheep rumen microbial communities from Palmerston North, Manawatu-Wanganui, New Zealand - 1770 DNA GHGhigh gp2 | ecosystem: Host-associated > Mammals > Digestive system > Stomach > Rumen... | reverse complement strand
ATCCGCGTGAAATGGACTATCGCATTGAATATGATGAGAAATGGAAAAATGTAGACTGGTATCTACAGGATTTTTCAAAGAAAAAGAAGCGATAATCAAAGTTTGACACAGTTTAGTTTACACTGCCGTTAAGTCACATTATCTTGTTATCAACTACGTTTTACTCTCACTCTACCCATACTCTACCCATACTCTAGGCATACCCTTGGCATACCCTACCCATACTCTACCCATACTCATTGAGTAAGCTTAGAGCGAGCCTAGAGTATGCCTAGACTATGCCTGGACTATGGCTAAGAGCTGCCTGGACTATGGCTAATGGCAGCCTTTCAACTAAATTGCGGAAGAACCACCTTTTTTAGGGAAACGCAAAATGCAACAGTTTTGCAATGCCTATTTGTCGTTTTAATAATATGTCAATACATACATTTGCATCGGAAACAATAAAAGCTTGAATTATGAAAAAGATTGTCATTTGTATTATTGTTCTAATTATTACTTACTCTGTTAAAGCTTCCCAATGGAGATACAGAGCATACTTCCCACATTTCTATCCCCAGCACGTGGTGAAAGCTAAAATGCTTGAAAGAAACATCTATCATGAAAATGAATTTGAATCTTTCTACTCATACACCATTCAAGTTTTGGATGATTTTGGACAGGGGCTGGCTGACACTTTAGTTCTGCTACCAGCAGACACTACTACATCTTATGACGATTTACCTACACCTAATCGTCAATTTATGTATCTAAATATGCAATCAGACTATTATATTGGTTTTAACAGTGATAGCACAAATTATTATTTCTATAACATGAGATACTTCACCATAGACAATAATAAAGTAGGCTGGGGGCCTTTTACAAGATTTGATGATTTTCTAGACCGCATAGATATATTAAACTTAGGCCTACCTATAAAAATTGACATGTCTGTAAAGAGATTTGAAAGGAAGCTCAAAAGAAAACTAAAGCAGAAACATATAATATGATAGTATTGTAGCAAAATAAAATGATTATGAAAAAGATATTTGCTGTATTATTATGTGCTCTGTTCATTACGGCTTGCAGCAGCACCCGCGGCAATCTGCTGAGCAAGGTTGAGTATCATGATGATGATGTGTTTGAGCGTGAAGAGTATCATTATTCATCCGATGGTGAGCTTGCTCTGGTTACCCGTGTCATTTATTTCAACAACACTCCTGATTCCTCTTGGACAGAGTATGAAATCAGGCGCAACGGTCAGACTATCGATACTATTGAAACAATCAACAGCATCAAAAGGAAGATAAAGAGCAGCGACGGAACCATAAGATCTTATAACCTTGTAGGAGATGAATGGAAAGAGAAATCCTTCAGGAAAAGAGATGAAAAAGGAGGGGATATAACAGAAAACGCAGTTCTTGTATATGATAAAAAAGGCAGAATCCTTAGCAGGGAATTATATGACCCGGATGAGACTGAGGATGATCATCCTACATTCATTACAGATACATATAAATATATAGGTAGAGGCAAAGTAATAAGAATAGAAAGCAAAAAGGAATACCGCGACGGCAGTTATCATAAAGAGCCAATCAGGAAATACAAAGAAAAGTATAAGAACGGATTGAGGACCAAGATTGTAGTATATATGATGAAGGACGGTAAGTTCCGTAAACATTGTGTAAACACATGGAAATATGATTTCCGCGCAAAAGTCCCTCTTAAATCATTCGCTTATAGTCCCAGTGATTACATAATCTTCAGAAGACCTTGGCAAAAAACAATCTGGACATATGAAAAGTAAACTACATACTATCTTATTCCTGCTAGCTTTATGCTGTGCACCGACTGTCAGCTTTGATGTAATGGCTCAGGATTTCCTGGAGCCCAGCGACCGCTTTATTGCAAATGATAAAGACGGAAATTTACGTAATCAATATGACAATGAGGTCGTAAAGTATTTATTTCCTCAAGAGTGGTCAATTGGTTATTTTGCTTCACCCTCTTTATCAGGCCAGTACGGCATATTCCTTATAAGGGACAATGATGGCCCCATGCTGGTGTACAACAGGTTCAAGAGCAATTATTCTGTCTCTAGGCGTGGGCGTAGTAAAAAGGAGGAAAACGTAAAGGTATCCAGTGATACCGTAAGAATAAGCACTGAAGAAGCAGACCGCCTGACTGCAATCATTACCGATGCCATTGACAAGGCTGTCAAGCCCAATGGGCTTGGTAGATTAGTCTTTGATGGAACGACTTACTTTTTCATGTTTCCCGATAAGATGGCCAAAACCTGTTCTCCCGAAAAGAACACGAATTGCTATAATCTGGTGGAGGAGTTTGAGAACCAAAAGAAACTGTTTGGTGACGAACCATTTCTGGAGCTCTCCTAAATTCGTCAGTCTTTCTCTTGTATCCCAATAATCGGATTACTTTTGCAAAGAAACCACTATATTTAAATTTTTGAGTATCTTTGTCATATCTGATACCAATAGAGTCGTATTCCTTCTTGACCATTGGTGTCAGAAGGGATTTTTTATTCCAAAAATTTGAACTTGTTCACTAATTAGTTATCTTTGCCTCATATGAAAAATGAAAATAATCTGACTCCGATTGAAGACCTCATTACGGAGGATTTTGGAGCCATTGGAACTCCGGGACGTGAACAGTTCGATATGGAGTGTGATGCTTTCATTATAGGTGAGCAGCTTAAGGATGAACGTCTCAGGGCGGGGCTAACCCAAGAGCAACTTGCTGACAAGATAGGAACTAAGAAGAGTTTTATCTCAAGAGTAGAGAGAGGACACGCTGACATTCAACTTTCCACACTGGTAAAATTATTTCAGGGGCTTGGTCGGAAAGTAAGTGTGAGGGTTATTTGATATACAATCTGACTTATGATAGTATGTATAGCTGAGAAGCCCAGCGTGGCAAAGGATATTGCCGATGTGCTGGGCGCCAAGACAAAACACGACGGGTACATTGAGGGTAACGGTTATCAGGTAACCTGGACCTTCGGTCATCTTTGTACCCTGAAAGAACCCCATGACTACACACAGAACTGGAAGAACTGGAGCCTGGGCAGCCTGCCTATGATTCCGCCCCGGTTCGGTATCAAGCTGATTGAGGATAAGGGAATAGAGAAACAGTTCAAGATAATTGAGTCACTCATGCAGAAGGCCGATGGCATTATCAACTGCGGTGATGCCGGCCAGGAGGGTGAGCTCATTCAGCGCTGGGTGATGCAGAAAGCCGGCGCCAAATGCCCGGTAAAGCGCTTATGGATATCGTCACTTACTGAGGAATCCATACGTGAGGGATTCAGCCACCTGCAGGACCAGGATGCATTCAAATCACTCTACGAGGCCGGCCTGTGCCGCGCCATAGGTGACTGGCTTCTGGGCATGAACGCCACCCGCCTGTACACCATAAAGTACCGCAACGGCAATAACCGCGGAGTGCTCTCAATAGGCCGAGTTCAGACCCCCACCCTGGCACTGGTTGTAAACCGCCAGAAGGAAATTGACAACTTCAAGCCCGAGCAGTACTGGGAACTCAAGACCGTCTATCGTGACACCACCTTTTCATATACAAAAGGCAAGTTCACCAAGATAGAGGACGGCCAGGCACTGCTGGAAGAGATCCGCCCCCTCAATTTTGTCATAACCGATGTAACCCGCAAGGAAGGCAAGGATTTTGCCCCGCGTCTGTTTGACCTCACATCGCTGCAGGTGGAGTGCAACCGCAAATACGGGTATTCGGCCGATGACACCCTTAAGACTATCCAGTCACTCTACGAAAAGAAGATAACCACATACCCGCGTGTGGATACCACGTTCCTGAGCGATGATATCTACCCCAAATGCCCAGGCATACTCAAGGGGCTGAAGGATTACGCCCAGTTCACCGCCCCGCTTGAGGGTACAAAACTGCCCAAATCCAAGAAGGTGTTTGACAACAGCAAGGTGACCGATCACCATGCCATAATCCCCACCGGAGTCTACCCCAACAACCTGAGCCAGCAGGAGCGCGCAGTATTTGACCTGATAGCCCGCCGCTTTATCGCCGTCTTCTACCCCGACTGCCTCTACGCCCAGACCACGGTCCTTGGCAAGGCCGGCCGCGCCGAGTTCAAGACCACGGGCCGCGAGATCCTGAAACCAGGCTGGCGCGTACTCTTTGACAAGGAAAAGACCGATGAAAAGGCCGATGATGACGAACGCATACTCCCCCAGTTCACCGTCGATGAAAGTGGGCCCCACCTGCCTGAACTCCAGGAAAAGTGGACCACCCCGCCCAAGCCCTACACCGAGGCCACCCTGCTGCGTGCAATGGAAACCGCCGGCAAACTGGTAAATGATGAGGAACTGCGTGACGCAATGAAGGAGAACGGCATAGGCCGCCCTTCAACCCGCGCCGCAATCATCGAGACCTTATATAAACGCGGGTACATGCGTAAGGAGAAGAAGAACCTCTATCCCACGCCCACGGGCATCGGCCTCATAGACCTTATCCATGAGGAGCTGCTCAAGAGCGCCGAGCTTACGGGAATCTGGGAGAAACGCCTGCGCGAGATAGAGCGAGGCAAATACCAGCCCGCCCAGTTCATGGAAGAACTCAAGCAGATGGTCACCACCCTTGTACATGATGTTCTTGCAGATAATTCTTCAAGACTTTGAATATTTTTTGATTTTTCGCATAAGGAATCAGGAGTTTTGGGTACTAATTGTATGATAGAACTCCAAAACAGATGGACAAAAGAGAATTAGAATTCACCAAAACGGTCCGGGAATACCGTAAGACTATCTATACGGTATGCTATTTCTTCTCGGACAATCCTACTGAAGTTGATGACCTTTTCCAGGAGGTGCTTATCAGCCTCTGGAAGAGTTTTGCCAAGTTCCGCGGGGATTGCAGCCCCAAGACGTGGATTTGGCAGGTAAGCCTAAACACCTGTTGCAATCTTGACCGCAACAGGAAAAAGCTTGTGCCTACCATTCCGTTGGTCATTGACAAGGAGGTTTTGAGTGATTCCGATGAAGTTGGCCAGCAGATCAAGTTTATGTATAACAGGATCAATAAACTTGAACTGCTTGACCGCGCCGTAATCCTTCTGTGGTTGGAGAGTATGAGTTATGATGAGATTGCAGCGATAGTGGGTATTTCCACCTCGGCTGTTACCGGCAGGCTGTTCCGCATAAAGGAGCAACTCAAATCTATGTCTAACAATTAATATCCGAAAGCTATGAAACAGAATATGGATGATCTCAAGGAACTTGAGGAGCTCAAGACCACATACAACCTGCTTGAACAGCGTCTCGACGGCCAGGAGATAGTGTCCGATAAGCAACTGCACGAAGTCATGGAACGCCGTCTGATCAACATCAACAGATATCTCAAGACTACACTGATTGCACTCAATCTGATTGCGACACCCCTGTTCGCCCTGTTCCTGTATCTTGTAAGGGACCTGACAGTAGAGAATATCATCGGCCTTATCCTTATGTGGACCGTCTCTTTGGTATTCGGAATCCTGTTTTACAGGAAAACCAGTAGAACCTATTATGCGGGCTGGGATATCACGACTATCTGCAATCAGGATGCCAAGTACCAGAAACTCCTGAAATGGTACAATATCGTAACATGCATGTTCTGGATGGCCTACACCTCTCTGAGATCATTGTTTACCGTTCACGACATGGCAGAGTTCATAGTCTGGCTGATAATTATGGCACTGTTAGCCGGCGCAAGTTTTGTCGGTTTAAAATTGGGAAAAGCCATCAACCGCAGAATGCCCACTGATCCCGAAACAGGTTTACGCCAAAACCCCAAATGGCTCAATGCAGCAATAATTATTATAACTTTGGCATTGGCAGTATTTTATGTAATAACCAAAAGATAATTTCAGGCAAACTCAAAAAAAATTTCATTTTCTCTGAAAGGAATCTGAGGGTTCGGATACTAATTGTATGAACGAACTCCAAAAAACAGATGGATAATTTAGAGTTAGAATTCACAAAAATGGTCCGTGAGCACCGTAAGACAATATATACGGTATGCTACTTTTTCTCGGACAATCCGACAGAAGTCGATGACCTTTTCCAGGAAGTGTTGGTAAATCTATGGAAAAGTTATCCCAAGTTCCGTGGCGACAGCAGTGTCAAGACCTGGGTCTGGCGCGTCAGCCTGAACACATGCTGTGCCATAAACAGGGCCGATAAGCGGAGAGTGCCAACAGTCCCGCTTGGCATCGACAAGGATCTTCTAGTCAGCGACAACGATCAGTCTAGCGCGCAGATCAAGATGCTGTATGACAGGATCAACAAGTTGGAGGTTTTTGACCGCGCCATTATCCTTCTGTGGTTGGAGAGTATGAGTTATGATGAGATTGCAGCCATCGTGGGCATTACGGCATCGGCCGTAACCAGCAGGCTGTTCCGCATCAAGGAGCAACTCAAATCAATGTCTAACAATTAATCCGTTAATCCTATGACAGACAATACTTTCAATCTGGACGAACTTAACGAGCTGAAGCAGGCATATCAGCTTATTGATGAGAAACTGGACGGCAAGGAGATTGTAACTCCCGAGCAGATCCGCACCGTCACCCTCAAGAACATAGGTTTCTTCAAGACAGTATTCAAGAGAGACGTCACATGGTCAACTCTTGCATTCGTGCCTATCGCTATCCTGTATCTTGTATTAAACAATTTATATACAGTCAAATCTCTGAGTATCCTATGTATATATTACGTTATTGATCTTACACTGCGTTTCCTGTTGGTTCGCAGGATGAACCGTGTCGATTTTTCCACACTCGACGTAAAAACGCTCTTGGAAGAGGAGAAGAACTATATGAAAGCCAATGCAGCCATCGCATTTTTTGCATTTGCATTCTGGATTGCATACGGCCTGATTTACTTCAACTACACATTTACAATAATCTACGCAGCATTACTTCTTCTGTTGATTGTTTCCAGGACAAGTTTCTTCAAGAGAAGTGTAATCAGGTCTTTAGCCACTCCAATAGAAGCTGTAGAGATAGGAAAGGGCAGACAGATATTTATATGGTTCTTCTCCATATTACTGATTCTTGTACTTATTCCACTGTCGGTAGGGTACGTCATGGACATAACAGCCAATGGTTTTGATCTGTTCAAGTTCCTGCTCAGAATCGGTTATTTGTTCGCTTACCTTTCCATCATACTCCAAGGCTTATTCCTGAAAAAAATCAGGGGAGGTCAAGCCCCCATAATGACCAAGGTCACTTCAATTTTGGCAATAGTCTGCATCATACTGACAATAATTCCTGCCATCATTATGTATATCAACAACAGCTCGGTAGTATTTACCAATATTTTCCCGGCATTCCTTGCAATAATGGTATTGTATTTGAACACAACCCCCAGAAAACAATGACACAGGGAACTGATCCTTCTGTGCCCAAGTCCAACATAATAATATACAGATATGAAATTTCTTAAATTGTTTGTTTGCATGACAGCCTTTGCCATGCTCTTCACAGAGTGTAAGAAAACAGCGTCCTTTGAAAACTATATCTCAATAGCCGACCCCGATGACCGAGAGGAAGTTGCGTTTGAGGATGTGGCAACCGATATAAGTATAGTACCTCTTATCAGCGATGAGCCCATAGGCGGCTGCAACAAAGTCAAGTGTTACGGCTCAATTGTATTGGTACGTGCCAATCAGGACCAGAGCCTGTTCATCTTTGAAGACGGTAAGCAGATAGCACATCTGTGCAAGGTTGGCCGTGGTCGTGGAGAATACACTCGCATAGGTGATTTTGTATACTCTCCCAAGAACAACATCCTTTATATCAAGGGCTCCGCAGGCATTAACACTGTACTTGTCTATTCCTTCCCTGACCTGCAGTTCCTTAGATCATTTGACGGTGGTGACTTTACAGCTTTTGCCGAGCATGACGATTCCACTCTCATCTGCCGAATGACTAATGAAGAGGATCAGAAGTTTGCCGATTATTTCGTCAGCGCAAAAAACGGAGAGAAACTCGCCATAGCAAAAGAAGTAGGCATTACATCCCTGATGTTCAACACCGATATGAATTACTACACTCCCCAGCACAGGATTCTGCTTGAGACAGGCTCTGTCAATACCATATCGGAAGTACCGGCCAGGATAGGTGACAAAGAGAGAATCATACGTCAGTTTGACTTTGGTGACAACAGCGTTCCCGTCAGATTCGATTCAATCAACTATCAAGATGACCCTGAACCTCTGTTGTCTGATTTCATAAATTACATTATAACCAACAGGGATGTAGTCCTGAACATAAACCAGGCCGTTGCGGACAAAGGTTCAGTCTCATTCTGGTACAAGTCCATCGGCAGCCCCCAGGATGTCACATATTGCCGCATCAACGACAACGATGAGATGGTCAGATACTGCGGTTTCAAGGCATCGGGAACAAAAACCGGGCTGTTTGCAACCGGCGTAACTGAAAAAGGTCAGTACGTAACTCTGGTTGAAGGACTCCCCGAGACACTCTTTGATGAGTCCGATGAACGCAGCGAGTTCTCAGCCAAACTGGAGAACACGATGAAAGCCCAAGCCTTCAACAATCCCGTCCTGGTATTTTACAACGTAAAATAAAACAATATAGCCGGCCGTTTCACGTTATTACAACAGATGAAACGGACGGCTGTATACCTGATAGTATCAGCCCTGTGGCTCTTTTGCAGCTGCGGGGCTGAACTCAGTCTGCGCAAGGGTGACCAGCGCTATGCCCTGGGCGAATACACCGAGGCCGCCGCTCTCTACAAGAAAGCCTATGCCGGCACCCCTTCATCCGAGAAGGAACTGCGTGCCCAGACCGCCTTCAAGCTGGCCGAATGCTACCGCCGCACCAATTATGTGCCACGTGCCCTGGCAGCCTACAAGAACGCAGTCCGATACCACTACCCAGACTCGGTGGTTTACCGTTACCTGGCCGATATGCTCCGACTTGACGGCAAGCCCGCCGAGGCCGAGAAGAACTATCTGATTGCGCTGCAGCATGACTCCACCGATGTGCTGGCACAGAACGGTCTCAAGTCCTGCCGTATGATTCAGGACTGGAAGGACAATCCCACCAGATATATCGTCAAGAAAGATCCCGTACTTAACGGCCGCTACAGTGACTGGTCACCGGTATTCGGCAGCGCCGAGTATGACGTAGTCTACTTTACATCATCCCGCAAGGAGTGCGCAGGCGATGAGATCAACGCCATAACCGGAATGAAAAACTGCGACATATTCGTATCACGAAAGGATGACAAGGGCAACTGGAAAAAGCCGGAACCCGTTCAGGGTGGACTGAACTCGGTTTTTGAGGACGGGAGCTGCGCCCTCAGTCCGGATTTCTCTACGATGTACTACACATATTGCGCATCGGACCCGCAGCTACCCCGCCCCGCAGCTATCTACAGGTCAAGCAGATCGGACGCATCCTGGTCTCAGGGCTCCCCGTTCGGAAATTCCAATGATTCAATATATAACTATGCGCACCCCACTGTATCACCCGACGGGGAGTGGCTCTACTTTGTGTCCGATATGGACGGAGGTTACGGTGGTCTGGACCTTTGGCGCATACCCATAGACGGCCGTCTGATAGGAGCCGAGAACCTGGGACCGGACATCAACACCCCCGGTAACGAGATGTTCCCCATGTTCCGCCGTAACGGAGAGCTTTACTTCTCGTCAAACGGTCATCCCGGCATGGGCGGTCTGGACATATTCTGCGCTGTCAGCACCAGTGACACCACCTGGACCGTCACCAACATGGGCACGCCCGTAAACTCGCAAGCCGATGACTTTGGCATGACCTTTGAGGGCGATTACACCCGCGGATTCTTCAGCAGCAACCGTGGCGACGGCCGCGGGCGTGACCATATCTACCGTTTTGAACTGCCGGAGACCGTACACAATATCATCGGCTGGGTATATGAAAAGGACGGCTATGAACTGCCCGACGCACTGGTCTATCTGATAGGCAATGACGGCACCAACCTTAAACTCAATGTCAGGGAGGACGGATCGTTCACCCAGCGCATCAATCCGGGAGTGAGTTACCTGCTGCTGGGCACCGCCAAGGGCTTTATGAACTACAAGCAGGAGATGACGGCCGACAGTACCAACCAGGACCGCGAATACGTGCTGCAGTTCCCGCTTTCGTCAATATCCAAGCCGGTCATGATAGACAACATCTTCTTTGACTTTAACAGCGCCAACCTGAGAGCCGAATCGGCCCAGTCACTCAACGAACTTGTACAGTTGCTCAACGATAATGCAGGCGTAACCATTGAGATAGGTGCCCACTGCGACTATGTAGGCGATGATGACTACAACAAACGACTGTCACAGCAACGTGCCGAGAGTGTTGTTGAGTATCTGATAAAGAACGGCATTGACAGCAAGCGTCTTACCGCCCGCGGATACGGTGAGTCAACACCCAAGACCATAACCAAAAAGATTGCCGAAAAATATGATTTCCTGACCGAGGGCACTCAACTTACCGAAGAATTCATAAAGAGCTTGCCCGATGACCGGCAGGAGATATGCAACCAGCTTAACCGCCGCACCGAGTTCCGCGTGATACGTACCTCCTACGGCCTGTTCGGCAGTAAATAATCAGCTGATGGAATTGCGTATCCTCCACTCCTGAGGATACATGTTATTGGCGCGGTTGCCTATGTTCTTGGCAAATCCCAGAGGTATATCCTTATAGGTCAGCAGCACGACGCCGCGCGGCGCATCCTCAAGTCTTATGGCATCACAGTGCAGATATGCAAGAGCCTGCAGTCGTGACACCTCAACCCTGTTGAATGCATCACGGTTAAGAGCACTGCTCATGGCAAGAGCGTGAGCCGGAACCCAGTCACGCCCCTTCATCACCGCCACCTCAATGCCGGGCACAAGAGCATACAGCTCCTGAGCTGCCTGCCACATATCATCCTTAAGGGCCGATGGCAACGCATACACCGACTCGTTCTTAATATAGAACTCGTATCCGCCCTCCGGTTTAAACCAACGCTTGCATTCCGCAGGAACCTTTGAGCCATCACCCCTGAAAGGTCTGCTCTTAAGACTAGCGGCAGCGCCCTCAGGCTTGCGCAGCAGGCAAAGGAAAAAACCCTCACCGCGTGTGCGGTGCTGCATAAAATGGTACACAGGTATATTATCCTCAGTCAGGGAGCCTGCGATATTCCATTTGGGGTCCGGATTCAAATCAACGGCCTCTGCTCCGAACTTGTCCATAATCCAGCGCACATTATCCTCATCCTCCTGGCGGTTAAACGTGCAGGTACTATAAATAAGGTATCCGCCGGCCTTGAGTGCAGGCCAGATATCCTCTATTATCTCACGCTGACGAGCGGCACACATCTCCACGTTCTTAAGGCTCCAGTCACGGATAGCACCCTCGTCCTTGCGGAACATACCCTCGCCAGAGCAGGGTGCATCCACGGCAATAAGGTCAAACATAAGGCTTGACTCGCCTATCTGCCTGGGAGTATTGCAGGTAACCATCACGCCCGGACGGCCCCACTTGACCATATTCTCGGCCAGTATCTGGACACGCCCACGCTGAATCTCGTTCGATATGAGCAGGCTGCCCTCAGGAAGCAACTGAGCCAGAAGGGTTGATTTACCACCGGGGGCTGCACACAGGTCAAGCGCGCAGACAGGACCGCTCACGCATTTCTTCAACGCCTCACACAGGAACATGGATGATGCCTCCTGCACGTAGTAACAGCCCTGATGCAGCAGCGGATCCATCGTGAACTGCGGACGGTGATCCAGATAAACGGCGCGGTCCATCCACTGTACGCGGCCATCGACCCTACATTCAAGTGACTCAAGTACAAGGTTTTGGGCATCGGCAGCCTTGGAATTGAACCTTATGCTAACCTCGGGTTCGGTCTCCAGAGCGGCCAGCAGAGCATCACGCTCGGCAGCCGGTAAGATGTTGATAAATTCCTGCGGTAAAGCCATGCCTTAGTTGAATTATAACGCGAAGGTAAGCCAAAAAATCAGTATATTCGCAGACAATAAAAAGGAAAACTTAATGAAACAGTACCTAGACCTGCTTGACAGAATACTACGTGAAGGAGTTCAGAAAGGTGACCGCACCGGTACCGGCACGCTCAGCGTGTTCGGACACCAGATGCGGTTCAACCTGGAGGAGGGATTCCCGCTCCTGACCACCAAGAAACTGCATCTTAAATCCATCATTTACGAGCTGCTCTGGTTCCTGGACGGAAACACCAACGCCAAGTGGCTGCAGGATCGCGGCGTACGTATCTGGAACGAGTGGGCCGATCCCGACGGCAACCTGGGCCACATCTATGGCTACCAGTGGCGCTCATGGCCCGATTATGACGGAGGTTTCATTGACCAGATATCCGAGGCTGTAGAGACCATTAAGCACAACCCGGATTCACGCCGCATCATAGTAAGCGCATGGAACGTGGCAGACCTCAAGAACATGAATCTGCCCCCATGCCACGCTTTCTTCCAGTTCTATGTGGCAGACGGCAAACTCAGTCTGCAACTCTACCAGCGCAGCGCCGATACGTTCCTTGGCGTTCCTTTCAATATAGCATCGTATGCGCTGCTCACCATGATGATGGCGCAGGTAACCGGACTCAAGCCGGGCGATTTCATCCATACCACAGGTGATACTCACCTCTATCTGAATCATCTGGAGCAGGCCCGTCTGCAGCTTACACGCGATCCGCGTCCGCTGCCCAAGATGATAATCAACCCGGAAGTAAAGAGCATATTCGACTTCAAGTATGAGGACTTCCAGCTTGAAGGATATGACCCGTATCCGCATATCAAAGCCGACGTTTCAGTATGATATCAATAATTGTTGCAATTGCTCAGAACGGAGCTATAGGATATAAAGGGGACTTGATCTATCATCTGTCAGCAGACCTGCGCCGTTTCAAGGAACTGACCACAGGCAACACCGTGATCATGGGCCGCAAGACTTTTGAGTCTCTGCCCAAGGGTGCACTTCCCAACCGGCGCAACATAGTGCTCACCCGCCAGCAGGGTGTATCATACCCCGGCACAGAGGTCTATTCATCACTTGATGAAGCCCTGAGCAAGTGTGCACGTGACGAGAAGGTTTATATCATGGGAGGAGCACAAGTCTACGCCCAAGCTCTGCCTATGGCCGATGAACTTGAAATCACTCTTGTCAACGACACCCCGGCCTTAGCCGACACATTCTTCCCCGAATTCGGCAGCGATGAAAGCTGGTATCTCATTAACCGGGAAGATCACGGCCCGGATGAGAAAAACCCCTACCCTTATTCATTCCTGACCTATCGCAGATAAAAACAAAAAGAGGGTGACTAAAAAGTAGTCATCCTCTTTTTTTGTTTGACCAAAGACATCTTAGTTTTGTGGCCTGAATATAAAAAATAATGGCTATTCTTTTGAATATCAAAGGAATAGCCATTGTTGTT
>Ga0247611_10007655_pt1 | contig 13480 bp, 12 predicted proteins | sample 177DNAGHGhighgp2_FD_192422 | JGI IMG/M metagenome (GOLD analysis project Ga0247611, IMG submission 192422) | Sheep rumen microbial communities from Palmerston North, Manawatu-Wanganui, New Zealand - 1770 DNA GHGhigh gp2 | ecosystem: Host-associated > Mammals > Digestive system > Stomach > Rumen... | reverse complement strand
GGAGTCGGACTATTTCGCGCAGTACGCGAAGACCGTCATCCCGTTGGAGCGTTACGGGCACGAAGGCGAATTGGACTCGGCGGTTGTCTTCCTCGCTTCCGACGCTTCAACCTATGTCACCGGTGTCGCCCTGCCCGTTGATGGCGGTTACACCTGCGTGTAGGTCCGCAACATCACACCTAACCAACCATGACCAATCAATTAAGCAATGAGCAAGAAAGTAGTAGTTATATCAACGAGTCTGCGGGCGGGGTCAAATAGCAACGCCCTCGCGGAGCAGTTTGCCGCCGGAGCGAAAGAAGCCGGTCACGAGGTGGAGTTCATCTCGTTGCGTGGCAAGGAGATTAAGTTCTGTATCGGTTGCCTGTCGTGTCAGAAGACCGGCACTTGTGTGTTCAAGGACGATGTGCTGCCTATCATGGACAGTGTGCTCAACGCGGATGTAGTATGTTGGGCAACGCCGATCTACTACTACGAGATGTCCGGGCAGATGAAGACACTGATTGACCGAATGAACGCCATGTATCCGAAGGACTACCGTTTCCGCGACATCTACCTGCTGACCACGGCAGCTGAGGACGAGGAGTTTACGCCCAAGCGTGCAGAGATGGGTCTGGGCGGTTGGATTGAGTGTTTCGATAAGTCCGAGTTGAAGGGTCATGTGTTCTGTGGCGGTGTAGATGGTCCGCGTGAAATAGACGGCAACGCCAAACTGAAAGAAGCCTACGAAATGGGTAAAAAGGCGTAAGAGAAACTGCAACTCACAAGAAATCCTTGTTAGTTCGTCCGAATAATTATAAAAGTGAGACGGTCTCACAAATTGAAGGCACAATCCATAAGGGTTGTGCTTTTATTGTGATTGCTGGTGTGTAAAAAAAGATACAAGCTTTAGTGAGACTTGTTCCTTTTGAGACAAGAAAAGGAACAAGCCAAGAGATGGGTGAGCAAAAAAGATAAATGCTTGAGGAGAGATGCTTGTTCCTTTTGACGCGCAAAAAGGAACAAGCTAAGAGGTGAGGATAAGAAAAAAATACAAGCTTGGAGTTATGTGGAAAGGGCATGGAATAAGTGTATTTTTATATACCCCGAAAAAAATGCGTTATTTTTTACTTTTGTTCTCCAACTATTTTATTATTGCCACTCATGAACAGGGCGGATCTTGATATCTAAGCCCTCATGCGTGGTATCTTCGTATGTATGGTCGGTTAGCAGGAGCAGATTTTTGCATCCTGTCATTTGTGCTGCTAATTTCAATCCTTTCAATTCACGTTTGCGAGTCTTCTCGGCAGAGATGTCGTACGACACTTGCACACATTGCAGTACTCGATTGTCATTACATACCAAAAAATCGCACTCACCGCCACGCTCTAACAGATAATAGATATCGTACCCTTCTTGTCTGGCCTTTCGAAGTAAACGTAATAACACGATTGTCTCCAAACGCCATCCCAAATTCTCGGCAGCAAAAGCATTGTCTCGGTTATTCATTAGCGCCACATCCACAGGATAGACTTTCTCTTGTGCCACGCGGAACTTGCTTTTGGTCGAGTATTTTTGCACACCTATTAGCAAAAATGCCTGTTTCAGGTAGGATAGATAGTTTTTGGCGGTATGTTCTGACTTAAAATGAAAGAGGTTGCTTAAATCGGTAGTTACCACTTGACAAGGCGCAGTATTGAGTAAATGATGCGCAATAGAAGACGTTAATTTTTTGTACTTTAAATACGATATTTTACTCTTTTTATACTATTGAAAATACGATATTTTACAAAAAATAGCCACAACAGAATGCATTATTTTGTTCCAAATCTCACTTTTCTTTTTTTTCTTAGTGTCCGGAAAACGTGAAAAACGCTGCAATATAAACTTTCTACCCCAAAAACTTGCATATGTCAGAATTTTTGTGTAACTTTGCACGCAAAATTTGCGTGCCACACGAAAACAGAAACGGAAATGGACAATATCAAACAACTAATCGGCTTGCCGGAAAACGCGGTCATTGAGTACAAGTCTGCCAAGGGCGGACTACCCGCAAGTCTGTGGGAGACCTACTCTTCCTTCGCCAATTCCAATGGCGGAATCATCGTGCTTGGTATTAAAGAGAAAAATGGTATTCTGATACCAGACAACCTCACCGAAGAGCAACTGAATGTTTACAAGAAAAATTTCTGGGATATAGTCCATAACCGTGAGAAAGTCAGCGCGACTCTCATCGCAGAAAACGACGTCACCATCGAGAATTGGCAAGGCTCGCCCATCCTCATTATTAACGTTCCACGTGCTCAATTTACAGATCGCCCTGTTTTTTTGAATCACAATCCCTTCGGCAACACATATATCCGGAACAATGAGGGAGACTACCTTTGTTCTGACGAAGAGGTGCGCATTATGTTTGCCGACGCGCAAGCATTGCAACACCCGCACGACGCCGACATTTTGCCGAACTTCACAATGGATGATATTGATAGCGCTTCTGTACGAGCATATCGCCAACGATTCTCACTTCGCAAACCGACTCATCCTTGGAACGAAATTGACGATTTGGCTTTCTTAACAAAGATAAATGCATATAGCAGCGATCGAAAGACCAAAGAAGAAGGCTTCACGCGAGCGGGTATCCTAATGTTCGGCAAATATGCAAGTATCACAGACCGCTATTGTGCTCCCTGGTATTTCCCCGATTATCAAGAATGGTTCGGAGATGACTCAGCACAGAGATGGACTAATCGTATCTATCCGGATAGCACATGGGAGCCTAATCTATACCAATTCTTCCATCGTGTATATACGCAGGCAGCACAGTCACTTCCAACGAAATTCGCATTAAAAGGCATAGAGCGCATCGATGACACATCTGCTCATGTGGCTCTGCGTGAAGCTTTAGTAAATACCTTGGTTCATTGTAACTATGCTATACACGGGAATATTCTCATTAAGAACATGGGCTATGGACTAATCATGCGCAACCCAGGTCGCATGCTTATATCAGTAGAAGACTTCTATGCGGGAAGCCATAGTACATGCCGTAATCCTTTGATCCAAAACATGTTCTCTCTACTAGGATATGGTGAACATGCTGGTAGTGGTGCCGATATCATTGTAAGAGGTTGGATGACCAATGGTTGGTTGCAACCTACAATACAAGAATCCGTTCATCCGGAAGAGACAACACTGGAAATGCTAATGGGTACATTGCGAATGCGTTATACTCCACAAGAGCCAGAAGAATACGGGAATGTCCCCAGTAATGTCCCAGGTAATGTCCCAAGTAATGTCCCAGGTAATGTCCCAGGTAAATTACCCGATTTATCTCGAATTTCACTACGATTATCTTTGGCTATACCGACGATGACAGACACCAACCATGGCAAGGCGCTAACTATGATTTTGGCTCTCGCAGATGGAGCTATGTCTATGCAAGCTCTTATGAAACTCGTGGGCGATAGTAACAGAAGTCGAGTTCGTAAAAATATTGTTACTCCGCTTATTAAGGAAGGATTTATTGCTCCTGCCATGGCTGAGTCTCTTAGCAGTCCTACTCAGACATACCAACTGACGGAATTGAGCCAATCGTTACTGAAAACACCGGACTACATTACCGATCCACAATCACTGAACGCAAAATAGAATAAAATGCCAAAGACTCGCAAATCATAACTTTGCACGCTTTTTGTGTGCAAAGGCAAAGACAAACGCTAAAAAACCAATACTATATATGACGAAAGTATTTCAAATTCTGGTTCCGGACAATACCCTGGTCTCGCGTATTATCAGTTGCGAAAACCAAGTGACCGAATTGTTCGTGATAGACCGAGCCGATAAGAAGTTCGTAGCAGAGCATTCTGCCGAATTGAACAAACCGGCTTTGTATATCTTGGTTAATCGTGATAAACGCCAACTGTACGTCGGCGAGACGGACGACTCTATCAAGCGTTTGAAGAACCATGAGGCGAAAGACTTTTGGACAGAAGCCATCGTGTTCCACTCTACCACCGAAACATTGTCCACTACCGAAGTGAGATGGCTGGAAGCTAAAACCTACGAAGCGTTAAAAGAACTAGGCTACTACGATTTGTCCGAAAACAAAGTGGCTCCTCAGCAACCGCCGCTGAAGAAGAACCAGATCTACACGCTTGAGCCGATCTTTGAAGAGGCAAAGAACTATATCTGTGCGGCTGGTTTTGACATCTTCCTTAAAGGAAAAGAAGAGCAGAAAGTGGAGGTTAAACCGGTTGCAACCTCCGAACATATCTTCTATTGCAAGCATAAGGAAAGCAAGGCAATGGGCTATTTGATTGAAGCAACCAACGAATTTGTCCTTCTTGCCGGTAGCGAACTTCGTAGTGGTACGCGTCCTTCGCTGCAACACTCTCTTGTGGGCAAGCGCGCACAATTCATCGCAGAGCAATGCGACACCGTTAATGGCATTTCTGTATTGAGAGCCAATTATGTTGCATCCTCTCCCTCTATTGCTGGTTCCTTGATTCTCGGCCGCAACACCAACGGCTGGACAAAATGGAAAGATGCCGACGGCAAGACTTTGAGCGAGGTTTATAGAAAGAAATAATGAAAGTTTGAAAATAACATCACACCCATATGGCAACGTCAACGCAACAAAAACAGGAATTATTCAAGAGTATTTGGGCGATCGCGAATGAGTTACGCGGGTCGGTTGATGGATGGGATTTCAAGCAGTACGTGCTGGGAATGTTATTCTACCGCTATATCTCGGAGAATATCACCAATTATATCAACGAGTGGCAACGTAAAGCCGGTTTCCCGAACTTCGATTACACCGCTTTTGACGATGCGAAAGCTGAATCGGCTCGCGAGAGTATCGTGACGGAGAAAGGTTTCTTCATCCTTCCATCGCAACTCTTCTATAACGTACGCAAGCGCGCGAAGAACGACGAGAACTTGAACATGACGTTGGCAGATGCGTTCAAGTCCATTGAGGCTTCGGCTATTGGTACGGAGAGTGAGGACGACATGAAAGGTCTGTTCGATGACCTCGATGTCAATTCCTCCAAGCTCGGCTCATCCGTAGCAAAGCGTAATGAACGTCTGGTGCATATTCTTGATGCCGTAGGAGACATGAACCTTGGTGGTCCGCAAGACAATAAGATCGATGCTTTCGGCGATGCCTATGAGTTTTTGATGAAGATGTACGCAGGTAATGCGGGTAAGTCCGGCGGTGAGTATTTTACGCCGCAAGAGGTAAGTGAACTGCTGGCGCGTATCGCTACGTTTGAGAAGAAGAAAGTGCGTAAGGTGTACGACCCTGCGTGTGGTTCGGGTTCGTTACTGATGCAAGTAGCGAAAGTCATCGGGAAAGAGAACGTGCAGCAAGGTTTCTTCGGCCAAGAGATCAACCAAACGACCTACAACCTCTGCCGCATCAATATGTTCCTGCATGACATCAACTTCAATCATTTCGATATTGCATTGGGTGACACGCTTCTTGATCCGAAGCATTGGGATGACGAGCCGTTTGATGTCATTGTTTCTAATCCGCCGTATTCGATCAAGTGGAAAGGCGACGATGATCCTGTGCTTATCAACGACCAGCGTTTCTCTCCTGCCGGTGTATTGGCACCAAAGAGCAAAGCGGACTTGGCGTTTACGATGCACATGCTCAGTTGGCTTGCTGCCGATGGTGCGGCGGCTATCGTTGAGTTTCCGGGTGTGCTCTATCGTGGCGGTGCAGAGCAGAAGATTCGTCAGTACTTGGTAGATAACGACTACGTAGATGCGGTTATTCAGTTACCGGCTAACCTCTTCTTTGGTGTCTCTATTGCTACCTGTATCATCGTTATCCGCAAGAACAAACGCGATAACAAAGTGCTGTTCATTGATGCTTCGAATGAGTTTGTACACGAAGGCAATAAGAACAAACTGTCTGAGGAGAATATCCAACATATTTTGGATCTCTATATAAAACGTGAGGATGTGCAGCATCTGGCGGCATTAGCTCCGCAACGCGATATAGCAGATAACGGATTCAACCTGTCTGTCAACAGTTATGTAGAGCAAGAAGATACCCGTGAGGTAATTGACATCGACAAACTGAATGCTGAATTGAAAGAGATTGTTGCGCGAGAGAATGAACTGCGCCAGCAGATTGACGAATTGATTGCCAAGATTTGATGCCCTATGATGAAGCTTCAGCAGTTGATACAAGACATGTGTCCCAACGGCGTCGAGTTCAAAAGGCTTGACGAGGTATTAGATTATGAGCAACCAACGCCATATCTCGTAAGTGATACTAATTATGATGATTCATATCCCACGCCGGTTCTTACGGCTGGACAAAGTTTCATCCTTGGCTACACAGACGAGCAAATAGGTATTTATAAGGCTTCAATAGAGAACCCGACTATCATATTTGACGATTTTACGACTTCTTTCCATTGGGTCGATTTCGATTTTAAGGTAAAGAGTTCTGCAATGAAGATGTTACGTCCCAAGAAAGGTTCTAACATCAATTTCCGGTTTATCTATTATGCTATGCAGTGCATAAAGTTTCAAGCAACGGAACACACGCGATATTGGATTTCCAAGTACTCTCAATTCGAAATACCCATCCCACCCCTCGAAATTCAAAAAAAAATCGTCGAGTGCCTCGATAAATTCTCGGCACTCGCAGCGGAGCTGCAAGCGGAGCTGCAAATGCGTCGTAAGCAGTATGAGTACTACCGTACCCAACTACTTACGCCACACTCGGAAAGCAATTCTGCTGACAAATCCGATGATTGCAATTGGGAATGGAAAACGCTTGGAGAGATTTGTGACATAAAAGGTCGCATTGGATTTAGAGGATACACGCGTGCAGATCAAGTAGAAAAGGGAGAGGGTGCTATCTCATTAAGTCCCGCTAATATAAAAAATAGTACAATCACATATGATGATTGCACATATATTACTTGGGAAAAGTATGAGGAGTCTCCGGAGATTATGGTAGAGGAAGGAGATGTTATCTTCTGCAAAACAGCCTCAGTTGGGAAAACAGCATATATACAAAATTTGCCGGAGAAAGCCACTATTAACCCACAGTTAGTTCTTCTCAAAAATATCAAGTGCAACAATAAGTATTTATCTTACTATTTGCAGACAGATGCCGTGCAAAATGCTGTTAAACAATATCAGGGTGTTGGGTCTGTACCAAATGTTTCTCAGGCTAAACTATCGGAGATTAAGATTGCTCTCCCCTCTTTAGAAGAACAAGCCCGTATTGTTGCTATTCTCGATAAGTTCGAAGCTCTGACCACCAGCCTTTCCGATGGTATCCCTGCCGAGCAGGTAGCACAGCAGAAACGATATGAATATTATAGGGATTTGTTATTAACATTCCCACGTAAAGAAGTATGAAACTGATATCTGAAAATACCGAATCAACCGTTGTTTTGCGCTATGAGCACAAACAATCGCAGCGTATCGCGTATCAATCCGAGGCACAGTTGGAGGACGCGCTGATTGAGCAATTACAGCGTCAAGGTTACGAGTATCTTCCCATCCATACCGAGGAAGAACTGATCGCAAATCTCCGTGTGCAATTGGAGAAACTCAACCATATCCAATTCACGGATAATGAGTGGCGAGGTTTCTTCCGTACGAAGATAGCCAATACCGGCGCGAATGTGGCAGACAAAACGGAACTGCTGCAAGATGACCGCACCGTGCAACTCCAGTACATCAAAGAAGATAATTCGGGTTTTCAGAATGTCAAACTCATAGATAAGACGCATATCTTTGAGAATACCCTTCAAGTTATTCACCAGTACACACCGACGGAAGGCAAACATAAGACGCGCTATGATGTGACAATCTTGGTCAACGGTCTGCCTATGGTGCATATCGAACTCAAACGGCGTGGTGTGCAGATACGCGAAGCATTCAATCAGATTAAACGCTATGCCAACGATTCATTTTGGGCTGATAGCGGTCTATTCGAATATATTCAGTTGTTCGTTATCTCCAATGGTTCCGATACCAAATACTATTCCAACACCACACGAGACAAAGCGCAGATAGAAAACCGCAAGAAGACCAACAAAGCAACCGGAGAACAATTATTCAAATCGTCCAAACGAAGTGACTCGTTTGAGTTTACTTCCTATTGGGCAGATAGTGAAAACAACGTTATCCGTGACTTGGATGATTTCACGGCTACGTTCTTTGCGAAACACACGCTGCTGAATATTATCACGCGCTATTGCGTCTTCACGGCCGACCGCGAACTGATGGTAATGCGTCCGTATCAGATTTCTGCAACCGAAGCAATACTTAGGCAGATACTTATTTCTACTAACCAACGTCAGTTAGGTACGATCCATGCCGGTGGATACATCTGGCATACAACGGGTAGTGGAAAAACACTAACATCCTTCAAAACCGCACAACTGTGTACACAACTCGACTACGTGGACAAAGTGCTGTTTGTGGTGGATCGTAAGGACTTGGATATCCAAACGATACGCGAGTATGAACGGTTCAAGAAAGGTTGCGTTAGTTCGAATAAATCCACCGCTATTCTGACCAGGCAATTAGGAAACAATGCCGATCGCATCATCATTACGACTATACAGAAGCTGAATACGTTCTGTAAGAAAGAGAAAGATCATTCTGTCTTTGGTCGTCATGTAGTGATTATCTTCGATGAGTGCCATCGTTCGCAGTTTGGCGATATGCACGATATGATTACCAAGCGTTTCAAACGCTATCATATATTTGGCTTCACCGGCACACCTATCTTCCCGGAGAATGCGGTTAATAAATACTATACCACGGAGAGTATTTTTGGTCGTCGTCTGCATACCTATACGGTCATATCGGCTATTGCGGATAATAACGTGCTGCCTTTCCGTGTGGAGTACATCAAGACGGTGGACAGCAAATCGGGTATTCTCGATCAACGGGTGCGTGACATTGACCGCGAACGCGCATTACTGGCACCACAACGCATTCACAACATCGTGGAATATGTGCTGCAGCACTTCGACATGAAGACCTTCCGCAATCACGTCTATACGCTCAAAGATAAGCGTGTGAGCGGCTTCAACTCCATCTTTGCCACGGCTTCCATTGAAGCAGCACGATTGTATTATGAGGAGTTCAAACGGCAACAAGCAGATCTGCCGGAAGACAAGCGGCTTAAGATAGCACTTATCTATAGCTACGGAGCCAATGACGATGATTTGGAAGGCGGTTTGTTAGCTGAGGAAGATAGCGATTCGTTGGCACAATTGGAGCAATCCGATCGCGATTTCTTGGAAAACGCTATCAAGGATTACAACAAATACTACGGCGATAACTACGATGGTTCGGCAGATGGTTTTGCCGGTTACTACAAGAACGTCAGCGAGCGAATGAAACGGCGTGAACTGGACTTGCTCATCGTCGTTAATATGTTCCTCACCGGCTTCGATGCTACTACGCTCAATACGCTTTGGGTCGATAAGAACCTGCGTCAGCACGGATTGATGCAAGCCTTCAGCCGAACCAACCGTATATTGAACCGAATTAAGCAGTTTGGTATGATCGTTTGCTTCCGTAATCTGGAGCAAGCCACTAATGATGCCATTGCCATGTTCGGCGACAAAGATGCGAAAGGTATTGTGCTGCTCAAGACTTACGATGAGTACGTCCACGGATTTGTGGATGAGAAAGGCGAATATCACATGGGCTTTGCTGACCTTGTAGAAGCACTCAAAGAACGTTTCCCACTGGATAATCCGCAAGCCTTGCACATGATGGGCGAAGAAGCCGAGAAAGATTTCATTCGCGTGTTCGGTACGTATCTGCGTCTGAATAATGTGCTCTCTACTTTTGACCGCTACGAGGACGAGAAAGATACGTTCATCACACAAGCCGAGGAACAAGATTATCGTTCGCTCTACTTGGATCTGCGTGACCAATACCGAGGATTGCTTGAAGGCGACAAAGTGGATATCAACGACGACCTCGTCTTTGAGATTGAACTGATCAAGCAAGTCGATATCAATATTGATTATATCATCGCGCTCATTGAGAAACATCGCGCAAAGAAAGATAAGGATAAGAGCGAATTGATGGTGCAGATCCAGAAAGCAATCGGTGCAAGTCCGATGTTGCGCAATAAGAAAGACCTCATCGAAGAGTTCGTGCGTCGTTATGCGATGGATAGAGAAGTGAGCCAGCAATGGGCGAAATATGTGGAAGAACAAGCACACCGACAGTTAGACATGCTTATCAAAGAGGAAGAGCTTGTACCGGACGCTACCGTTGATTTTATGCGTCATTCGTTCCAGATCGGCGAAGTGGAACGTAACGGCGACCGGATAACCAAATGTCTCAAGCCGCTTTCGCTCTTCGACAACAGCCGTGCTGCCAACAAAAAACATGTCCTTGACCGCCTCTGTGAGTGGTTCGATAGATTCTTTGATATATTTAAGTTTGAATAAAGATTGAGATAAGTAAATGAAATTTGATACCATGAAAGCATCTTTGCACAGAGATTTATTATATAGCAAAAAGTTTAACTTAGAGGACTTTGGATTGCCGGAAATTGTACAAGATAAGTTGTACGAGTTATATGTTACCACCAAAGATTCTGCTGTTGGCAATAATTATTCTGTAGTAGATGTGTTTAATGAGATCTTTTATGCATTAACAAGTATCTACAACGACCCATCAGCGGCAGAGCATGTTGGCGAATATCTTCAAAAAGAAATAAGTCTCTTTCCAGACAAAACTACTCCTAATGATTCCGTTAGGGGTTATCAAACATATGATGAGGCATATGAGAATCAACAATTCTTGGCAAAACGATATGTGTATAGTTTCGTCTGGCTTATTCTAGAAATAAATCTCTATAAACCTAAAAATGTTAAATTCTTTTTAATTGCTTTGGATAAGCAGATTAGAGAAAGAAACCCATACTTTGACATATTTTTTAAATTCAGAAATAAGTACCAGTGGAATTTCGAAATGGATTTTCCTCCTTGTCCTCAGATTTTCTATTCCCAATCGGCTAAAGAATGGTATGAAGAGACTAAAGACTTTGACCAAGAAATTGTCTCTAATATTGTCCGGCGATTCGGAAGTGTAACTGAAAAAGAAATGGTAATAGATACTATTAAAAAAGCTATAGAAGCAACAACTGATTCAACTAAACCTATTCTCAAAATATCACGCAAAACATTCAATGACAAGGCTAATAATGAATTCTTAGACAAACTTCTAGATGAGAGCCGAACGGAAGATACGCAAAGACGAGCAGAGGAACAGGCTATCGAGAAATCAAAAGACGAACGGATTACCGAGTTGGAAGCTCAAATTGAAGATTTAAGACAAGAAAAGAATGATGCGATTCATGATAAAAAAGAAGCAGAACGTGAACGCGATAAGTATCGTAAAAAATTGGAAGAATTAACGAGCCGTCTTAACAGAAAACATATTCCTGCCGTACTAAAATCAGAAGAAGCGAAACTGATTATCGAGGAATTAGTTAATCAAGATTTAATTACACCTCTCGGTTATAATTCTGTTCTTCAATTTTATCGTTGGGAAGGAACTGGTGCTTTGTTTGGGTATTTCGTTGATAAAATGAATTTCCAACTTGAATTAGCTGATTCCGGAGGTCGAATCAACTGGAAACCCTTCAAGCAAGCATTTAGTAACTATGAAGAAAAAGAGAAACGCGCACGAGATACAGTATCGCATTATAAGCAACATCCGTATACTAAAATGCCGGAAAATGCAGAGAAAATAGATGACGCGATTGCTATCGCAGAAGAAAAATTGGCGAATAAGTAATGCTCAACAATAGCAACCGAGATATGAATGGGAACTCTCTCCTATCTGAACGGGATATAAACAGGATATATTAGTCTTGATGGCGGGATAGTAAATGGGATATCCCAATCAATGTACATGGATAGTATGTGGATAGTTTGAGAAACCTACTCGGAACTCCACACGAACTACCAAACATATTTCAAAAAAAAGCAGTAATTTTGCACTCGATTTCGAAAGAAGTTTGAGTGCATTATTACTTTTTACGGTTTCCGTACACCGAATCTCGTAAAATAGCAGTACTTTTGCACCCGAAAACATTATAAAAGCTGTGTACCGAGAAGGATCGATCACGTTAACTCGGAGCAGCTGACAGCGCTGTCATAATGTCTAACAATTTTTAAACGTTACATTATGACATCTAACCAAAATCCTTTTGAACGCGCCATTATGCACGTAATGCGCGACGTGACAAACAAGCAGCTCACTAAACGTGTGCCCGATATCCCTGCAATGGATTATCGGCGGCTGACATATTGCCTTATCGAAGATCGTATCGCGGCATACAAGGCTGCCGGAATCAAACGCACACTCGATAATGTGCTTACTGAATTCGGTATCACCAAGAAAGCTTACTACTCCTGGTACGAAAAATACCATTCTTACTACAAGCAATGTAAAAATTCCTGACATTTGCGAGTGTCCAAAGGAAACTTTTACCTCCTTTATTAGCAGTAATTTTGCACCGCCATTCGGAAAAAGCCAACCCTCGCATTGAGGAGCACTTAATCACCCGATTGGCGGTGCTTTATGAAACAAAATCAAAACACGGTTGCATGTGAGGCAATCAAAGAATTAGTTGAGGTAACGATGCGTGCACGAAAGGACAACAAGCGTGCGAAAGAACTGCGTGAGCAGGCCAAAAAAGAAGCCTTGGCGCTGTACAAAGCCAAGAATTGGGAAGTTGGAAGGGACATGCCTTTCGAGGGCGCAACCATACGACTCTACCGCGAGACCGTCTACTCGTGGGAGAAGAACCATCAGATTCAGGATGCGCTCATCGACATCTATTGTTCGCAGTTGGAGCATATCGAATGGCTGGAGAATCAAGTTAAAAAGACGCGGGAAGAGTTAAAAATGACCTGCCACAACCTTGAGATGGCCTACCCGAACAGTGAGTCTATCAAACAGGAGTTGCGTTTCCAAGTGCGATGAAAAGTAAATTCTATGAGCCTTACAAGTACTGGAATCCCTTCATCGAGCGGGAAAACCCGCCCGGTGAGGAGGACTCCGAGGATGACTAAAAGAGAAAGTAGCAAAGAGAAATTTTTTTAGTGTTCTGTCCAATTCTGTAGTCTATCTTGTCCCCCTATAATCCCCCTAAGGACAAAAGGACATAATGGACGACAGAAATGGACGTGACATTTAGATTTATATTATGGACAAGATAGACTTTAATGACTATTGGCGGGCAATGAACCCGAAGCATGAGTTTGATAACCGCAAACAGGCGGCAAAGGAAGAGTGGAATAAACATCCCGAGAAGCACCAAGCCATCATGGCGTGGCTCCAAAAACACGGAGACTATCCCGAGCGAAATCCTTTCTTCTTTATTCAGGACTTCACCGTGCCAAGACCCAAAGGCCAACCCACGAACTATCGCGGGCAGATCATCCCGCAAGGTCTTCAGGTCTTTTCCGCCAAATAC
>Ga0247611_10007654_pt1 | contig 13482 bp, 13 predicted proteins | sample 177DNAGHGhighgp2_FD_192422 | JGI IMG/M metagenome (GOLD analysis project Ga0247611, IMG submission 192422) | Sheep rumen microbial communities from Palmerston North, Manawatu-Wanganui, New Zealand - 1770 DNA GHGhigh gp2 | ecosystem: Host-associated > Mammals > Digestive system > Stomach > Rumen... | reverse complement strand
AAATCTTCCCAATATGGATATTCCCGACAGAATAACGTTAACTACTGAACTTCAGGTTGCCTGTTGTTCTGACATTCTTTTATTTTCAGTACCGTCTGTCTTTGTTAGAAGTACAGCAAAGAAAGTAGCTGATTTTATTCTGCCCAGCCATATCATCGTCGATGTTGCAAAAGGGATCGAAGCTGGAACTCTTATGACAATGAGCGAGGTGATTTCCTCTGAGATTCCTGATATTCCTGTAGTCGCTCTTTCAGGGCCGACCCATGCCGAAGAGGTCGCTAAAGATCTACCCACAACAATTGTGGCTGCATATGAGGATGTTTCCATAGCAGAAAAAGTACAAGCTACCTTCACCAATCCTGTCATGCGAGTGTATACAAATACTGACGTGAAGGGTGTTGAACTCTGTGGGGCTCTTAAGGATATCATAGCTCTTGCTGCAGGTATTTCTGCTGGCCTCGGTTATGGAGACAATACGAAAGCAGCGCTTATTACCCGTGGCTTGACTGAAATTGAACGACTAGGTATCAAGATGGGATGCCTACCTGAAACCTTCTCTGGTCTTGCTGGAATGGGAGACTTGATCGTAACAGCAACAAGTAAGCACAGCAGAAATAATCGTTGTGGATACCTGATTGGTCAGGGCTATAAACCAGCAGAAGCAGTGAAGCAGGTTGGGATGGTTGTGGAAGGGATAAATGCAATCCCTGCTGCAATGAAGCTTGCAGAGAGATTTAATGTTGAAATGCCCATTATTACGGCAGTTGATGCAATTGTTAACCATGGGGTGGATCCTAGGAATGCTGTAAAAGAGCTAATGGGGAGAAACAGTAAAACTGAGCTTCCCAAACCAATCCTCGACCTGAACTATGAGTCGGCAGTAATCAAGAACGCAGCGATGCGCGTAAAAGGAGATCAGAGCATGAAAGAGTTATAACTTATGGAACATTTGACCTGCTTCATTATGGTCATATCAACCTTCTTCGACGAGCAAAAGCGCTTGGGGATTATTTGATCGTAGTAATTTCCTCTGATGAATTCAACTGGAATGAGAAGCATAAATAGTGCTATTTCAACTACGAGCAGAGAAAAGCACTTGTGGAAGCGATCCGTTATGTGGATCTTGTTATTCCAGAGGAGAGTTGGAGTCAGAAGCGGACAGATATGCACGAGTATCATATTGATACATTCGTAATGGGAGATGACTGGAAAGGAAAGTTTGACTTCCTGAAAGAAGAAGGCGTTGAAGTGGTATACCTTCCTCGCACGCCGGAGATCAGCAGTAGTCAGATCAAGAAGGATCTTTATGATGCAAATGCCGTCGATGGCGAGAGCAAGACTAGCCACGAAGATATTAATACCGATCCAGGGAAATAAATAATACAAGGCATCAACATAAATGCTAAATATATCTGTACTGACGGATCCTATCCCAGGTTCAACTTGCTGATTAACCGCTACAATTCCCAATACAAAGGAATAGGCGTGTGTCAACGAGTCAATGGGACAAATCCACAGGACTTATATCAAAGATGATGAAGAGGCAAGCCTTGTTTGTAAGAAACAATGCATTTACAACAGAGCAAGGTTTCTTGACTCCCTATTTCTTGGATTTCGGGCAATGTTTGTTTAGCGAGCAGAAGAACATAATCCATTTCCAGCTCGGTTTATATGTTTAGACTAATGCGTGCTCGACGCCGCCTGTATTGTTTCTTGATAGCATATGATGAGCTAAAGAAAAACTTTGCTGACTACATTGACTTAGCATTCAAGAAGCGCGGAGAGATTTACAATTATGAGCGGTTCACTATACAACCCTAATTCCAGCTCAACCGCTGGAGTCAAAAATTGAGCTGGAAAGAGAGGAACAAAATCACTATGCACATTACAGAAGCTTTCAAAGGAAAGACACTCGTTATTACTGGTGGGACGGGTAGTTTTGGTTCAACTGTACTCAAACATTTCTTAACTACAGATATTGGTGAGATACGCATTATCTCCCGTGATGAAAAGAAGCAGGACTGGATGAGACACACCCTGCAGGCGCAGTACCCGGATTACTGCTCCAAGGTACAGTTCTATGTTGGCGATGTACGGAATCTTGACTCTGTCCGTGATGTTATGTACGGTGCTGACTATGTATTTCACGCTGCCGCACTTAAGGAAGTGCCGAGCTGTGAATTTTTCCCTATGGAGGCTGTCAGAACAAACATTATTGGGACAGACAATGTCATTACTGCTGCTGTTGAGGCGAAAGTACAACGTGTTGTGTTCCTCAGCACAGATAAAGCTGCCTATCCGATTAACACCATGGGCATGACGAAGGCGGTCGGCGAGAAGGTTGTCCAGGCAAGAGCGCAGAAGGCTTTTGAACGTGGTGGCACGGTGTTGGCTTGCACCCGGTATGGCAATGTCATGTGTTCTCGTGGTTCCGTCATCCCACTTTTCATTGATCAAATCAAGCGTAAAGCACCTATCACCATTACAGACCCGAATATGACCCGCTTTCTGATGAACCTCGATGAAGCGGTTGACCTGGTGGCTTTTGCCTTTGAGCATGCGGAGCCTGGCGATCTGTTCGTCCAGAAGGCTGACGCATCTACAATCGGTGACCTCGCTGATGGTGTCATGAAAGTCTTCGGAGAAACTGAGAAGAAGATAATCGGTTCCCGCCATGGAGAGAAGCTCTATGAGACCCTAGTTACCCGTGAGGAGATGCTTCGCTCTGTAGACATGGGACATTACTATCGTATTGCTCCGGATGCAAGAGGTCTCAACTACGACAAGTTCTACGTTCAGGGTACCGTACATACGGAAGGCGACGAGGCATATACCTCTCACAACACCAATCGCCTCGATGTTGACGGCGTGGTCAAGAAGATCATGGGGACTGACTACGTGAAAGAAGAGCTGGAAGGCCGTCCTCATGCCGTGGAGGCTTGACAGGTTCCATTATAATGAAAGATAAGTAGCCCACCCAGACAGGCGTGGGTGGGAAAGAAGGATAATCAAATGGTAGAACACACCTTTAAATGGAAAAACGATGGCAGGCTGAAGATCATGATCGGATGTGGTACGCGTCCGGAGATCATCCGCCTTGCCGCCGTTATGAAAAGATGCCGGGAGTATTTCGATACCTGTATCGTCTACTACAACCAGAACTGGGATCCTAATTTAAGCACTGTATTCTGGGAAGACTTTGAACTGTACAATGCTAATGGCAAGATTGGCCCGGACATCCTGGTGCCTGTTGTTGGTGAAAACCTGGGCGTCACCTGCGGAAACATTCTCGGAAGGTCCTATGAATTGCTGTCCGAGCTGAAGCCTGATGGCTATTTGGTTTTAGGAGACACGAATAGCTGTCTCTCCGCTATCTCCGCGAAGCGCCTTCATATACCGCTGTTCCACATGGAAGCTGGAAATCGCTGCAAGGATGAGTGTCTACCGGAGGAAACGAACCGCAGGATCGTAGATGTGATCTCTGACGTGAACCTTTGCTATTCAGAATTTGCGCGTAAGTATCTTGCAGATACTGGGCTTCCGAAGGAACGGACATACATGACTGGTTCTCCGATGGCCGAAGTATTGCGGATGAATTTGGATAAGATCGAGGCATCCGATGTGCTGGAGAGATTGGGGTTGGAACCGGACAAGTATATCCTGCTTTCTGCCCATCGTGAAGAGAACATTGACACAGAGAAGAACTTTACAAGCCTCTTCACTGCGATCAATGCGCTGGCGGAAAAGTACGATATGCCCATCCTATATTCCTGCCATCCGAGGAGCAAGAAGCGGCTGGAGGCGACTGGCTTCAAACTGGATCCACGTGTTCGAGTCAATGAGCCTCTTGGATTCAACGACTACAACAAACTGCAGATGAACGCGCTAGCGATTGTTTCCGACTCGGGTACTCTGCCCGAGGAGAGCAGCTTCTATCTGTCCATCGACCACCCGATTGCCGCTGTATGCATTCGCACAAGCACCGAGCGTCCGGAAGCATTGGAAGCAGGGGATTTCATCCTTGCAGGAATCACGACCAATGAACTGCTGAATGCAACTTCGATGGCTATCGAGATGAAGCAGAAGGGTGTTCTTGGAAAGCCGTGCCCTGACTATGTAGATGAGACCGTTTCTATGAAGGTCGTCCGGATTATCCAGGGATATGTTGGTGTTGTCAATAAGATGGTGTGGAGAGTCGGACAATGAAGATATTAATTACCGGTGCGGCTGGTTTCGTTGGGAGAAACCTGGTCGAGAACCTTAAAAATATAAGAGATGGGAAGAACCGGACGAGGCCCAATATCTCTATAGAAGAGATCTACGAATACGATCGGAATAATACACTGGAGGAGTTAGATCGTTTCTGCTCCGACTGTGACTTCGTATTCAACCTCGCTGGCGTGAACCGGCCGCAGGATCCAAAAGAGTTTAAGGAAGGCAACTTTGGGTTTGCCAGCACTCTTCTGGACACGTTGAAGAAGCACGGAAATAAGTGCCCGGTGATGCTGTCCTCATCTCTCCAGGCAACACTGGCAGGACGGTTTGGGACGAGTGAGTACGGGTTGAGCAAGAGGGATGGTGAAGAGCTGTTCTTCAGCTATGCCGTTGAGACTGGCGCAACCGTATACGTCTATCGTTTCCCGAATCTTGTGGGCAAGTGGGTACGCCCAAACTATAATTCAGCTGTCGGAACCTTCTGCAATAATATCGCTAACGATCTGCCGATCACAGTGAACGACCCGTCCGTTGAACTTGAGATGCTATTCATCGATGATCTGATCGATGAGATGTATGACGCGATGGAAGGGAAGCCGCATAGAGCGGAGTACCCGAAGACTGGAGAAGTAGTTGATGGTGTTGAGTATGATGGCTTGACTCCGCAGCCGAAGGCTAACGGTCGCTATTGCTATGCTCCCATCACTCACAAAGCGACTTTGGGACAGATCGTTGATCTTCTCCACACTTTCCACGATCAGCCGCAGAATTTGATCATGCCCGCCATTCCTAACGGTTCCTTTGAGAAGAAGCTCTATTCCATGTATTTGAGCTATCTTCCGAAGGAGAAGGTTGCCTTTGATCTTAAGATGAACTGTGATGATCGTGGATCTTTCACAGAACTTCTGAAGACCACTGATCATGGACAGTTTTCTGTAAATATCTCCAAACCTGGCATCACGAAGGGGCAACATTGGCACAACACTAAGTGGGAGTTCTTTATCGTTGTTGCTGGTCACGGACTGATCCAGGAGAGGAAGATTGACACGGACGAAGTGATTGAATTTGAGGTGAGCGGGGATAAGATCCAGGCGGTGCATATGTTGCCGGGATTCACTCACAACATTATCAATCTGTCCGAGACTGAAAACCTAGTTACTGTGATGTGGGCAAACGAAATATTCGACAGCAATCATCCTGATACATACTTCGAGATAGTTTAAGATTATAGCCGGTTTGAAAACCGGCTTTTCTTCTGACTTATTATGACCACTTAAACGATGGTCGTTTTGCTGTAAAACGCAGAGCGCATATTGCAATTGCAGTCTAAAAATCGTATAATATAAGTGAAAACAAGATTGCAGGAGTGACCACTAATGACCACAAAAGGAGGCGGCGCATGAGGACAGGAGATAATGTCCGTCTTCGTTCTGACGGGCGCTATGAGGCGCGATACATCAAGAGCAGAAGCGACGATGGAAAACCAATATACGGCTATTGCTATGGAAAAACCATCGAAGAAGCAAAAGAGAAGCGTGATTATCAAATTCAGAGGCATACAAAACCGAAAGAGATGAATCTATTGATTCTTGGCGCGGGAAGTCATGGATTAGATGTTTATGAGATTGCTAAAAGCCTTCGAATATTCAATAAGATTGATTTTTTGGATGATAATTCTGAAAATGGTCGTATCGTTGGACCATGGAGTAAGGCTTTGGAGCTCAGGGATGTGTATCCATTGGCTGTTGTAGCGGTTGGTGATGAAGATGTCCGGAGAGAATGGACGCTGAAATTGAGCACAATGGGCTATATAGTGCCAGCTCTGATTCATCCAACGGCGTTTATCCCTGAGGAAACAGAAATTGGAAATGGTACTGTTATTTGTGCAAGAGCTACAATAGGAACATCAGTCAAAATTGGAAAGGGCTGTATTGTAACAAGTGGCTCTAACATACCCAGAAAAACCAGGATTCCGGACTGGCAGCAATTTGAGTTTGATAAGATTATTCGCGAACGCGGAAAATACAAGCAAAGCGTTTTAGAAATAGACGAGATGAAGCAGGAGGAAATAGATAATGAGTGAGTTTTTCAAGCATCTAACTTCAATGGGTAATTTGGAAGGTAAGGCCACTGATTATCCGGTTATGTTGGTTATATATCTTGGCTTGTTTATCGTATGCACTATTGCGTCAGTTGCATTAGTTGTTTCAAAGAATGGCAAGCGGATTGTATGGCTTCCGGATCAGCATATTAAAATAAAGAGCAAATTCAGCTATATGGCTATGCTTGCTTGTACGTTTACCGGAGTGTATTTGGTTGGATCCTTTCCTTCAGAACTCCAAAACACATACGGAACATGGAATGCCGACCTGTTCTACACGATTGGCCAGACGTCTTTGATGCTTATTGCTGGCGTTTATAGCTTAGTCTCATATAAAACAAAGAAAAACACAGTGCTTAACATTCTCTCAATTGTCATTGGTTTAAGCACGTCTATCCCGATGGCAGCAACTGTTATTCTTGCACCTCTTCACATTGAGGGGACTATGAGGATTATTCCTATAGTGGTCGTACTAGCAATTATTGTAGTTCTAGCAATGCTTTCGGTTAAGTACAACCTGCTGGTAAAGTATTCAAGGATAAACATTTACATGTTTATTATAACCTCCATTGCCTTGTTTACAACTATTTCCACTTTTGACAACAGCGCAGTTGATATGAGTAAAATCCTTCCATTCCAAGGAATGCTGAATGTGGAGCCCTGGCAGGAATGGTTAACCAACCCATATTGGTGGTATTTTGAGGCGACAGTTGTTTCCTGGTCAGTCTTCTGCGGTCGATTCGTAGCTTATTGCAGCAATGGCTACTCAATTAAAGATGTCATCAAGTATGGCACTTTTTCGCTGGTCGTCCTAACGATCATTTGGCATTTAGTTTCCGCTGCAACGGGTTATACACTTTCTTTCTCTAGAGGCCCAGTAATCTATGCGTTGACTGCTTTGACGATGCTGGCATTTGCAGTTACTTCGTTGGATTCTGCCACTAAAACGCTTGTGAATGATAGCACAAGAATAATTAGTGAAAGCTCTTCGAATAAGAGAATGGAGCAAAAACAGGTATTGAATATTGTCACTTATAGTACAATGGGGACCCTAGGCGTGTTAAATGTGATCTTACTTATTACTGGATTCCCGCGTGTATTTACTATAGTTTGTTGTTTGATTTTCGTTCCTTTTTTTGTCAGAGCGATCATATACTCGTTTAGGTTTGCAATAGGAAAAGTTGACTTTTCAAAGTCAGGTACTGTTTCCGTTGAGGAATACAAAGTTATTTCAAAGGAAAGAGATGATTTGAAAAAAGTTGGTGAGGAATCAATCTCTTTTGACAAGCAATGATCGAGATTAACTATCCTGATCATTGCTATACTGGATATGAGGATTATCAGGGGTAATAATAGAGGAGAGCGTTGTTTATAATTGTATGTAATGTGGGCATATGAGGCTTTCGATAGCAAACATTCTGACACTCTCTTTCGGCCTGTCTGATACGGAGAAGTTATTCCAAATAAACTATAGACCTCGGGTCGATTCTACTACTGAAGCGACCCGAGGTCAGACCGAAAGAACGGTGATGCAGCTGATCGGTTAAGGAGCATGAAAGTACAAAAAGCAGAAAGGATGGCTGCAAGAACAACTCGGTGCAATGGTCTACTTTTGAGTGAGAAACAGAGATAAGCAAGATCGAGAACAGAGACTGGGACAGTCTGAGTGAACTTTATTATCTAGCGAAGGCACTGGGAATACCCACGGGAGATGAACCGGACAGCCGGTATTTTTTTAGAGCTTGTTGATTAGAACGACACGGAAATGGAGGCATTGCTATGGCACGACCAAAGAAGAAACAATCTGATCCGAATTCTTCCATGGAGCAGCTGATCAAAAGAGCAGTAACACTTTTCGATACGCCCTACGATGACCGTGATGAGCGAGATCCTTCTCTGCCATCATTACGGTCGGTTGCAGAGGAGATGGGAACAACAATTCTCAGGGTGCGAAAGCTATTGATTACTGCAGATCATTATACGTCCTCAACATCGAGAGCTGTGCAGGAGATGATGAAAAACGGATTTAACATAGAGGAAGTGATGGCCGAGCTGAATCTTGGACGCGCTTCTGTCTATTCTTATATTCCTTACAGGAACCTTGCATTTAACCTGGATCAGACTACGGTCAACGCTGACCGGCATCGGATTTTTCGACGACGTGAGAAGGCGTGTGAGGAGCTTAAGACACACCTTGGCCTACCGGACGAAAAGCTGTACCTGTGGAAAGCGGTAATCGCGTTTGAGGATTATCCGTTCAAAACTCTCGGCCGCGGGAAAGAGCATACTGGCGCAGTGAAATTCAAATATCGTGTTTCCAGAAGGCCATCTTCCGGGGGCCACCATTTTGCTGGTGCTTCCATAGACGGCTTTGGTAACGAGATGTGGGTAAGAACGGATGATGGAGAGCAGGAGAAGTCCATTTCCAGGTCTACGGTTGACTTGGCGTTAAAGAATGCGCTGGAAGAACAGAAACAGCATGGATGTGTATCCGGTTCGCGCAAACTAGGTGTGCCAGGGAGCAGGAGTTATCTCTATGCCATGTTCCTTCGATTTGGTGTGATAGAAGAAAAGCAGGGTGAGTAGCCCTGCTTTTCTTGGGAGTTTCCGATTAGAATGGCACGAAAACTAATCTCCATGTACAGCAAGATAGCGTTCCGTCTCCACCTCGCTTGCATAGTCAGCCTTACTATATGCAGGACAGGGTGAAGAAACATTCCCGACACATCTATGATATCTATAAGCTGCTGCCCATTGTACCGCAGACGGAAGAATTCAGGATTCTGGTTCGAGAGGTACGGGATGTGCGGGCGATAACGAATATCTGCCCTTCAGCGCAGCCGGGAGTCAATGTACCGGAGATGTTGAATTATCTCGTAGAGAATTCGGTTTACAAGGACGATTACGATACGATCACTTCCCGCATTCTGGAAGAACAGATTCCCTATGAAACAGCTGTGGAAGCGGTGAAGGCGATAGCCGCATCTGGAATATTTGAAGAATAGGTAGGGGAAATTAATGCTGACGTATGAAGCAGCCAGAAAAATAGGCGTAGATGCTTGCATTGACAAACTCGGAAGAGACTTTGTGATGAGGTATCAGGATACATCAAGTTCCGGATTTGGCGACCGGGGAGATCATGCCTTCTGTTTTGTCGGTGTTGATGATCGCCCTGAACCTGAGATGAAGGATGAACCGGTATTAACCTCAAATGGACATTTTCCTTATATGGCGCGGTGCAATGTGAGGTATAGTGATGGTAATATCGAGTTTCTCGATTGTATTCTTCCTTCCGCATAACAATTGATACAGTTACAAACCGGCCCACTAAGCAACGACCGAGATACTTCGGAAACTGCTTGGTGGGCTTTTTGTTGCTGTCAGCAGCAGAATGAAAAGAGGAAATGACGCTACCAGCAACAAAAATAGCCTTATAATTCTATATAACAGAAAATATACAGCCAATCTGACAACATTTTTCTTGCAATCTCTCCGTCCTCCTGTTATCATAATGATGTTGCCAACTAAAACCGATTGACGCTGTTAGCAACAAAAAGACAGGAGGATATCCAAATGAAGCATTTATCCATGAAGCTCCTCTCGGCGATCGTGGTCAGCCGGAGGAAGGCGCTGAAGCTCTCCCAGACCGCGCTTTCTCAGAAGGCGAATATAAACCGTTCCATTTTGTCACGGCTTGAAGCACAGGACTACAGCCCGTCCGTAGACCAGCTTTTAAGCCTCTGCTCCGTTCTTGGCTTCCAACCTGCCGATGTCATTGTGGATGACGAGGCTGTACCGGTAGAGGTCGGGCGGAAGAAGATCGCGGTGGCCGGCACAGGCTATGTGGGTCTTTCCCTCGCCGTCCTGCTCTCCCAGCACAACGATGTGACCGCGGTAGACATTATTCCTGAGAAGGTCGAGAAGATCAATGCCTGGAAGAGCCCGATCCAGGACGAGTACATAGAGAAATACATGGCGGAGCATGAGGAGCGGAAACTGTCCCTCCGTGCGACCACGGACGGCGCTTCTGCCTATGCGGAGGCGGATTTCATCATCGTGGCGGCTCCGACCAACTATGACCCCAAGACGAACTTCTTTGATTGCAGCGTGGTGGAGTCTGTGCTGGCGCTCATCAAGGAAGCAACGGCGGAGCGGGAAGTAAAGCCGACCGTAGTCATCAAATCCACGATTCCTGTGGGATACACCGTTTCCGTCCGGGAGAAGATGGGGATGGATAACATCATCTTCAGCCCGGAGTTTTTGCGGGAGTCCAAGGCGCTCTATGACAACCTGTATCCGAGCCGGATTATCGTAGGAAGCGATGAGGCAAACCAGAAGGCCGCGGAGGAGTTTGCGGCGCTTCTGCAGCAGGGAGCCATCAAGACCTCCATCCCGGTGCTGTTCATGGAAACCACGGAAGCGGAAGCGACCAAGCTCTTTGTGAACACCTACCTTGCGCTGCGCGTATCCTACTTCAATGAGTTGGATACTTATGCCGAGGTCAAGCACTTAAAGACCGCGCCGATCATCAAGGGCGTGTGCCTTGACCCGAGGGTGGGCGATTACTATAACAATCCGTCCTTCGGATATGGCGGCTACTGCCTGCCGAAGGACACCAAACAGCTTCTGGCGAACTATCAGGATGTGCCGGAGAACCTCATCGAGGCGATCGTGGAATCGAACCGCACCAGGAAGGACTTCATCGCGGACCGTGTGCTGGAGATCGCCGGTACCTATACGGCATCCTCCCGTTATGACGCTTCGCAGGAGCAGCGGCAGAAGGAAGTCGTGGTGGGCGTGTACCGCCTGACCATGAAGTCGAATTCCGACAACTTCCGCCAGTCCTCTATCCAGGGCGTCATGAAGCGCATCAAGGCCAAGGGCGCGACTGTGGTGATCTACGAGCCGACGCTGGAAGACGGAACGACCTTCTTCGGCTCCGTGGTGGTCAATGACTTAAAGAAGTTTAAGAAGATGTGCGGATGCATCATCGCCAACCGTTACGACACGGTACTGGACGATGTGGAAGAAAAAGTATATACGAGAGACCTGTTCCGGAGGGATTAAGAAATGCAGCGTATTGATTTAAATAACAAGACCATCCTGGTGACGGGTTCGCCGGGATTCATCGGGGCAAACCTGGTGATCCGCCTTCTGAAAGAGATGAGCGGCGGCACGGTGGTCAGCCTCGACAACATGAACGATTACTACGATCCGGCGCTGAAGGAGTACCGCCTTGGCCTTGTGGAGAAGGCAGCGGAGCAGTCTCCCGTGAAGCATGTATTTGTGAAAGGCTCCATCGGGGACAAGGCTCTGGTGGATGACCTGTTTGCCACCTACGATTTCGATATCGTGGTGAACCTGGCGGCGCAGGCTGGCGTGCGGTATTCCATCGATCACCCGGATGTGTATATCGAGAGCAACATCATCGGCTTCTATAACCTCTTGGAAGCCTGCCGTCACAATCCTGTGGAGCACCTGGTCTACGCTTCCTCTTCTTCCGTGTATGGTGGGAACAAGAAGGTGCCGTTCTCCACGGATGACAAAGTGGATAACCCGGTGAGCCTCTATGCGGCGACCAAGAAGAGCGATGAGCTTCTGGCGCATGCCTACAGCAAGCTCTATAACATCCCGTCCACAGGGCTTCGCTTCTTCACGGTGTACGGTCCTGCCGGGAGACCGGATATGTTCTACTACAGCGCCACGCAGAAGCTGGTGGCGGGGAAGACCATCCAGATCTTCAACTACGGAGACATGCGCCGGGACTTCACCTACATCGATGATATCGTGGAAGGCGTGTACCGGGTAATGCAGGGGGCACCGGAGAAGAAAAACGGCGAGGATGGGCTTCCGATTCCGCCTTATGCTGTGTATAACATCGGCGGCGGTCAGCCGGAGAACCTGCTCGACTATATCAGTACGCTCCAGGAGGAACTTGTGAGGGCGAAGGTGCTGCCGGAGGATTATGACTTTGAAGGCCACCGGGAGCTGGTCGGCATGCAGGCCGGGGATGTGCCCGTGACCTATGCGGACTCCGAGGCGTTGGAGCGCGACTACGGCTTCAGACCTGAGATCGGCATCCGGGAGGGCCTAAGAGCCTTCGCTGAGTGGTACGCGGAATATTACAAGTAAGTGAAAATGAAGCTCATGGAGCAACGATCCGATCGTGGATTACGCTCGTTTTTATCGTTTGTAATTCTCTTTTTCCCGTTCCCCTCTCCGACGCGCAAAGCAGCGCCGTTGTCAAGGCGATCAAACCGGCTTTGCGGTTGGATCATCAGAATGACGTGAACCTGGACGGGGTGATCCGCAAACTGGCGCACGTGTGGGAGTTCGCCGCCCTGGGGACGGAACTGGGCGTGCTGGCGGTGCTGCGCAGAAAGAATCTGCCGGCGCGGCTCGGCGTGGCGCTCGCGTGCGGGCTCTTTGCGGGCCTTGTGGATGAAACCGTGCAGATCTTTAGCCACCGCGGGCCGGAAATCCAGGACGTGTGGCTCGACGGGCTGGGCGTGTTGCTCGGCCTTGCCGCGGTCATGCTACTCTATGGGGCGGTGCGACTTATCCGCCGCCGGAAAAACGAACGAAACGTTTCGGGCCCTTCTTTATGAGAAAGGTTCTTTGTCGGAAAAAGAAGGACGCAAAAGGTATCGAAAATAGGCAAACGTGCCGCGGGCATCTTGCCTGCGGCACTTGACTTTTGGGACCGTCGTTGCTATACTGGAAAAAAACACAATTGGAGGAAAGAGTTATGAAAATTTGCCCGAACTGCAACGCGCAGGTCTCTGATGACGCGCTGTTTTGCACCGTCTGCGGCACTTCGATGGCCGCTCCCGCGGAAGCCGCTCCCGCCGCTCCCGCCGCGCCCGTAGAGGCCGCTCCCACCGAGGCCGCCCCCGCGGCTCCCGCTGCCGCACCCGCTCCGGCCTATGCCGCCCCGCCCGCCGGCGCGCCCGCTTACGCGGTGCCGCCCGTACCGCCCGCGCCGCCCGTTCCCGATCCGACCGATCACACCGGCGAGTTTGATGCGAAAGACATCTCCGAAAACAAAGTCATCTGCATGTGCATCTACCTGCTCGGCACCGTCGGCGTGATCCTGGCGCTGCTGGTCGGCAAAGAGTCGCCCTATACGGCGTTCCACGTTCGCCAGGCGCTGAAGATCGTCGTGC
>Ga0247611_10007653_pt1 | contig 13483 bp, 12 predicted proteins | sample 177DNAGHGhighgp2_FD_192422 | JGI IMG/M metagenome (GOLD analysis project Ga0247611, IMG submission 192422) | Sheep rumen microbial communities from Palmerston North, Manawatu-Wanganui, New Zealand - 1770 DNA GHGhigh gp2 | ecosystem: Host-associated > Mammals > Digestive system > Stomach > Rumen... | reverse complement strand
CTCCAGCACTCGCGGGAGATCTCCTTTGCGTAGGCATCGTAGTTCACGTCGATGCCGTCCAAGTCCAGGAACGCCTCATCGATGGAATAGACCTCGACAGAAGGGGAGTAGTTCCTCAGGACCTCCTGCACCCTTCTCGACATGTCGCCGTACAGCGCGAAATTTCCCGAGAAGACCGCGACATGGTTCTTCTCCACGATGTCCTTTATCTTGAACAGCGGATCGCCCATCTTGATGCCGAGCGCCTTGGCCTCGTTGGACCGGGCTACCGCGCAGCCGTCGTTGTTGCTGAGCACGATGACCGGTTTCCCGTTCAGTTCCGGACGGAAGACCCTTTCGCACGAGGCGAAGAAGTTGTTGCAGTCAGCTAAGGCGTACATCTATAAGTGTTTGCGGTGCTTTACTTGGTGAAATGATTGCAACATCAGATGCGAAGTTTTTTCGCAGGGGGATGTGAACTTTCTTCGCATCTAGTTGTGAAGTTTCTTCACATCTGGTGTGACCTTTCGTCACACCTTTTTGATAACCCATGTAACGACGCCCCAGATGAGGAAGTCGTTGTCGGGGCCGACGGGTATGGGTTTATACTTCGTGTTCTTCTCGTTGCAGGGCAGGAGGACAGCCCCTCCCTCATGGATCTCCACGCGCTTTACAGTGTACTCTCCGTCTATGAAGCAGACGGCCTTGCAGCCGTTATAGGGATCCACGGCACGGTCCACGATGATAATGTCGCCCTCATCCATGTCGGCGTCAACCATCGAGATGCCGTCGATGCGGAAGAAGAAGGTCGAGGCGCTGTGCTGAACAAGGAGCTTCACGAGGTCCAGCTTTTCCCTTACCTCCTCTGCAGGAGAGGGGAAACCGGCCTTGACGGCGCCCGCGAAGGCGAGCTCCAGGGAGTCGCTGTCAGTTATCGGATGAGGAATCATAGGGAAGAAGGATCGGTGGGTGTTGACGGGGGAGACCAGACGAAAAGGCCTTCCGCCGAAGCGAGGGAGCGCACAAGATTCAACAACTCAGAATCCGGCTCGTAGAGGGTCATATAATGGTCGCCGTTGGCATATACGAACACCGCGTCCGAGGAATTGACGCGGATGTACAATGGGTCTGGCGAGGAGTTGGCCTCCTGAAAGAAGCGTTCCAGCGCCTCCGGAGCGAAGTTGTCGGTATAGTTTTCACCGTCCCGGCCCACTTCAAGATGACAGTAGCAGTTGAGCTTGTTGAGAAGGGAGGCGAACTTCCGGAGGTACTCGTCCAGCCGGGACCGGAAATACCGTGCGACCGTAAAATAACGGCCGAGGGAGTACATGGGCACCTGCTCCGGCAGGATGTCAATAATCCAGTAGGGTCTGTCCTCTGTGTCCGTCATGGCGCTAAAGGATTACGATGAGCCCGGCGATGAGGGCGGCCGGGATGGCCAGCACCATGCCGATGAGGGAGCCCTTGATGTGGAACCAGTAGTCGTGGTAGTCCTTCACCATATCCTCGGTCCCCTTGATCACGAAATGCCTGTCGTGGCAGAACCAAAGGCAGTCAAGCACGAAGGCGTCGAACCAGTCCACGACGCACCAGAGGGCATAGGCCGTGAGGGCCCCGCACCAGAACGTCGTGCAGCCGTTGACATACTTCACGAGGAGGCCAAGCAGCACACCGAAGATGATAAGAGCTACAATCTTCTTCGCGTAGAAGGCCGGTCCGCCGGGACGGTTGCTGTCGTCAACCAGTCCGAGGGACTTGCAGCGCTCGATGATGGCCGGTGGATAGTTGAAGATGGTCTTCACCGGATCCCGGGACATCAGGAACACGAACAGCGTGAAGAGCGCGCAGGCTATGATGGATTCTATGAGGAAAGTCATAGATGGTTATGCTTGATTACTTTTTGTTGGAACCACTCTGGTTTGAGTTATTGGAATTACCTGTCTGGTTCTGCGGGACAGGCTTGACATGCTGAATCTGTTTACCACCACGGAACTCCACACCGTCAGTGGAAGGAACCTTATATTCTTCCGCCATTCTACGATACTTTAATCAACAACAAATATGAATAGATGAACGTCCACACGATAGTTATCAAGAGAAGGATGAAGACGATCATATTGAAGCGGTTAATCGACCTGTTCGTCTTATCAATCATCTTATTCACCTCAGTCTCAGGCATCGTCTGCCCTTGATTCACCTTCTCTCTGAACAATAGCTCCAGTTTCTCTGCTTTCCGTTTTGCACTGAAAATCGATATGGTATCCAGGATGATGCAAAGAAGGAAAAGGCTCCATATCACAAGAGCCTGCCAGCCCAAAGCAGCTTTATCCTCACCCACGATGAAAGACATCACAGTAAAAGACAGGGCTAGTCCTCCGGCAGCTAGAGAATAAGTCCTTTCCGACAGTAAGTCCGCATTCTCGTCGATGGCCTTCTCAACCTTTTCCCAACCTTCGACAAGTTTGTCCGGAATCTCTATAGTCTTTTTCTTTCTGCTCATCTCGCAGTGAATGTATATGTAATCGTTCCGGTCGAGTGATTCGGTGCCTCGGGATTATATGCAAAACTCGTCTTCAGAGCAGCTTCCTTGCAAGCATCTAAGATATCCTCGTCCGAGATAGTCGTACCGCTATTAACCGTGGCTTTGCTGACAATACCGACCCGGTCCATCGTCACTCCGATGATAACAACTCCAGCAGGCCCTGTGGAGACTTCCGGAAGATGAGTCTTGCCGCTGACATATCGATCTTCCACTTTAACTTTCGCCGTGACGGACACTCTTCCATTGGACTGGCCGCTTCCGGAAGACTGACGGGTTGTGGCAGCGCTACTCTGATTAGAAGAGGCTTGACGCTGCTGTCCGCTTGATAGCCGGTCGACCGTTTTCTGCATAGTATTCACCTTGGCCTGGAGGTCGGATACCGTCTTGGCGAGGTCAGAGATCTCCTTGCTCGAACCGGTGGACGCAGCCGTTCCGGAGGAATTGCCGGAGGGAGCGGAAGGGAGGTTATCCACCTTGCCCTGCAGGGCAGTCACCTTCGACTGGAGCTGTGATAGTCCCTTGGCCAGATCCGCAATCTTCTTCCCGTCCGCGCTCGACAGGGGAGTAGAGGCAATCTCCGAGAAATCCGGATACTCCAACGCATCCACACGGATGGTAAGACTGTCAACCGCCGTAGCCAGACGGTCCATCTGCTTTTTGGTGGATTCGGTCCGAATCACGTTCAGGGCCAGAATCAGGATGAGGGCCCCGGCCATTGCCTTGATCAGAAAACTGTTGTTATTGTCTTCCATATCGTCGTATATGTCAGTTAAAATCCAATCTTCCTGCGAGGCTGCTGGCGCCGCGCGTTCAGGTTCACGAAAACGGTCTCCTGGTAGTCGCAGCCGTATTTCCGGTTGGAACAGGCAAGGACCGTATAGGGATTGCCATTCACGGCGACGCTTTTCTTGATCTCGATACAGCGTCCGCAGCGGCATTTCGGGCAGCGCTCATTCTCGGGTATCTGCTCGACATCTTCCTGCTGCTCCAGCGTCGGAACGAACTCCCTGACAAAAGGGGAGGGATTGTTCATGTCGTACAGGACCCAGGTGTGTTTCTTGGCGCGAGTGATTCCCACGTAGAAGATCCGCCTCTCCTCGCTGTACTCGTACTTGTCGGGCTCGCTTAGCACATACTCAAGGATGGGACTGTCGGCGATGTTGGACGGGAATCCCAACGTCCCGCCGTTGCAGTTGAGCAGGATGACATAATCCGCCTCAAGACCCTTGGACTGATGGACGGTCATATAGTCCATCCTTCTTCCGCCCCAGGTCACATACGACCTGTCCTTGATGACGTGGACTGACATATCTGAGCCCTCGAGCGCCCTGACATCGAACGAGTACCTTCCCAGAAGGATGACCTCCTTGTCGGCCGGAACACCCTCAAGGATCCACTTCACGGTCTCGGCGATACTGCTTCCACGGTCGGTGGATATGAAATCCAACTTCGTCTCCGCATCGGGACAGAACGGCCGCACATTCTTCGATGCCTGCTCCGGATTGGCGAGGATGAACTTCGAGGACGCAGCGATGGCCGGTTCACCGAAACGGTAGGTGGTCTCCATTCGGCAAGTCTTTGTGTACCCGAAATACTTGGAGAAACTCTTGAACAGGGCCATGTCGCTCCCGGCAAACCGGTAGATGGACTGCCAGTCGTCTCCGACGCAGAAAAGCTTCGTGAGTGGATCCTTTCGCCGGAGGGACTGGAGGAATCGATAACGGTCCAGGGAGATGTCCTGGAACTCATCGACGAGAATGTAATCGTAATCGGGCCTATGGCCGTTATTGCAGAGCTCAGTGGCCCGTATGATAGCATCGGTGAAGTCTATCTCCCCGCGTTCTTCTTCCATCTTGCGATACCCGTTCACGAACGGCGCCACGATCTCATTGAGGGTAACGCGGTCATTCGACAAAGCAGCCTGGGCGGCCACGGCAGACATCGTGGTGTCCTTGGACTTCAAGAGGAAGTTGAAGGCCGTGAGCATACCGAGGATATTCTCCTCCTGCCTGGCCAGTTCGCGAGACATCTTGTCTGAACCGACGGACGTGAAAGTGATGCCGAGGGCGTTCAGCTTGGAGGCAAGCTTGGTGAACACGTCGCCGCGATGGAAATCGGCACTGTACGTCTCCAGAAGGATGGTTCCCTTTTCCCTGTGCAGGTCCCGCTTCCAACGGATGCCCTCCTTGTACTTGTTCTCTTCCTCCATCGTGAACCACTGCGGACAGCGGCCATGCTCGTTGACAGCGAAGTGTTCCAGATAGACCCGGTGTTGGACTCCGTCGGAATCCTTGTAATAAATGGAGAAATCAGGGCAATACTGACGGAATTCACTATCTGTTGTAGGAAACTCGTACTTCTCCTCGTAGCGGAACATCACGCCACGGCTTCCCAGGAAATCACAGATCTGGCTTTCCTCGTCGGACTTGCAAAAGACCGCTCTGCCGTCCATATCCTTGTAGTATGCCTGGACCCCAAATTTCTTACGGTCAAGCATATAGGCCTCCATCGAGGAATACTCGAACTGGTCCTTCATCTTGTACCGGGAACGGACGATATAGTCGGCGATGGCCCGGTGGAACGAAGGATCCTCGTCGAAGAGCTTGTGATAGACCTGCACCGAGAAATCCTGCGGGACGATGGTCGGTTTCTCTCCGGTGGCCTCTCCGATGATCTCCAGAGCGAGCTTGTGGAAAGTCCTGCATTTGAGCTTCTTCTCGCCGAGACGCTCGGAAAGGGATTCGGCGGCCTTACGGGTGAAGGTGATCAGCAGGATCTTGGAAGGGTCCACCTTCTGGACATCTATCAGGTAACGGACCTTCCCGACCGTGGTCATGGTCTTGCCGCTGCCGGCGCTGCTGATGACAAGCACATTGTCCTCAAGAGAAACAACGGCTTCGCGCTGCTGGCCATCGAGAGGATAGGGGAGAACGGTATCGAAATAGCCGGAATAGTCGGCGAGCTGTTTCTTGACGAACTCTTCGTTATTGACCTTCTTGAACCCGGCACTGTCCGACATAGCCTTGTGGAATCGCTCGATGAGATCCTTTTCTGGATGGCCCTCCAACTCTTCCGTCCCTAGGATTATGTTCACCTCAGACAATAGGGATGAGAACTTGTCATCGAGGCTCAGCCGCTCGGATTCGGTGATGTAATGGCCGTAGTTATAGAATGAGCTGATTTCCTTGAAGGCAGGTTCAACCTCGGGGATCCTGTGTTCGATAATCTCTAGACGTTCCTGATGTCTCTTCTGCTTTGCTGTCCGTACAGAATACACTGCGAGCAGTACACTCGCAGTGATAAGCAGTATGATTAAAACATACAGCATACAGCCATTATCGGGAAATATAATTGCAGAGCAAAGATACGAAAAATGGTCCCTCTACCAAAGAACACGCGGGGAAACTTATTGATGCTCTCAACTTTATTTTTGACTGATTCGTTTTCACCAAAAATCATTTGTAAATTTGCATTAGATATACTTGGCTAATGAAAAGTATTTTAAATACACTATATTCACATCCATTCCCATCGACAAGGAACGGAGCCTTGTTTAACGCATTTTCGTACCCCACTAAAATATCTCCAGAAGCAATTGCTATTTTCATTGCTTGCCATACAGAACCAGGTGCGTCAGTTCTTGACCCTTTCGGCGGGAGTGGTACAACTGGTATTGCAACCATGCTTTGTGATAAACCAACACCGGAAATGTTAGCTTATGTGGCAAAGAATGGTTTGAATCCTAAATGGGGGCCTCGTCACGCTATCATATATGAACTTAGCTCTATTGGCGCGTTAGCAGGTTCTGTTATGTGCTCCGGCACTTCTTCAGAATTTGAGGATGCCGCAAGATCATTGTTATCAGAAGCAAGGTTGCAATGTGGAGATGTATATGAAGTTAGAGATCCGGAAGGTAACCAGGGCGAGTTACGATATGCGATTTGGTCTGATATTATTAATTGCCCGAAATGCAATAAAGAGATTCCTTTTGGCAGAATTGCGGTTAGTTTGAATCCAGTTACATTCCATGATGAGGCTCAATGTCCGTACTGTTCTTCTCTTATAGATATTGCATCTGCAGATCGTTCATTAGAGCGTTTTCACGACAGAATTATTCACAACATATCTACGAGAAAGAAAAGGGTCCCACTATGGGTGTATGGTAAGACAGGGAAGAATAAATGGCGTCGAGCTGCTACCAAAGACGATATTAAAGCCTTGTCCAAGTTCCATGGTTATAATCTTGTCAGTAGTCCAGTGATTTTTCCAATTCGTTGGGGAGTGCTGTATCGTAATGGATACCATCGAGGGATTACTCATTTACACCATTTTTATACCGAGAGGAATTATTTCGTTTTTTCTCGGCTATGGAGTCTCGTAGATTCTTTTCCTGCTGAAATACAGCCGTGGTTGAAAGTATGGCTCTTGAGCTATAACATGTCCCATTCAACAATGATGACTAGGGTTGTGGCTAAAAAGAATAGTCCTGATTTTGTGATCACAGGATCTCAGCCGGGGGTCCTTTATATCAGCGGTCTGCCCGTGGAGAAAAACATCTTGGATGGTCTAGAACGAAAGATCCTGACATTTGTGGAAGCTTTTAAACTAATTGAGGGCTCGAGAAGCACAGTTGTTTTTAGAAACGCCAGTAGTACTAATATCGTCGAACCGGATGCCTCTATTGATTATGTGTTTACGGACCCGCCGTTTGGCGACTATATCCCTTATTCAGAGTTGAATCAGATTAATGAGGCTTGGCTTGGGATAGTTACCCAGCCAGAGGAAGAAGTGATCATAAACGATTCTCAGCATAAAGCCATCGATGATTATCGAGCCTTAATGACTAGTGTTTTTAATGGGCTACAGAGGGTGTTAAGGAAAAACTCATTGTGTACACTTGTATTCCATTCTGCAAAGAGTGAGATTTGGCAGTCAATCATCTCGTCATACAAGGATAATGGTTTTAACGCTATAAGAACGAGTATCCTAGATAAGAAACAGGCTAGTTTTAAGCAAACGAATTCAACGATTACTGTTAAGGGTGATCCATTGATTCTACTTGAGAATTCACATAGTTTTGATGAGAAGCCACTTCTTGTAAAAGATGACAAGGCAATTGCCGAACGTGTGATTGAGGATTTCTCTCACTTACCAACAAGTAAAGAGAAAAGTGAGTGGATGTTTTCTACTTACATAACAGCCTGTATCGAGTCCGGAGTAAAGATTACTCTTGATGCACAGTACTTTTTTGATGAAAAGGATAACAAAAAATAAGGCTCTCGGACAATTTTTTTCTGGTGAACTTGTTGCCAGAATACTATCTGTCTTGGCTGATTGCCAGCCAGGAAAGAGCATTATTGACCCAATGGCAGGCATTGGTGATATGTTTATCCCTTTTGATACAAAAAGGTATCGTTGTAGCGCTGTAGAGATTGATCCCGTTGCTTACCAAACGCTTGTTAATTTAGTCCCCTCTGCTATCTGCGCTAATGCTTTTTCTGAAGAGACCCTTTCAGCATATAGAAAAAGAGGATATGACCTTGTCATAACAAATCCCCCATATGTTCGTTGGCAAAACCTGAATGACTCTTCCGCGCTTCCGAATTACTTGTCAATTCAGACAATCTATCAGACTCTCCTTAGCTTTACAGATGATGTTTTGACACTTAGTGGTAGTGAAAAGACAGCCGTTAAGGAGTGTATTGCAGAATTATCAGGCTTATCAGACCTAGCGGTTCCATCTTGGCTATTATGTATGTTGCTTACTTGCCGGACAGGAACTCTAGCGATAGTTGTTCCTAATTCCTGGATGTCTCGTGAGTATTCTTTGCCTATTATAAGACTACTGAAGGAATTATTCACTATTGAGGTCGTTCTTAATGATGTGAATTCTGTTTTATTTAAGGGAAAGGCTCTCGTGCAAACAAGTCTTGTAGTTGCGAGAAGAAGAAATGATAAATCTGCCCGTAACAACTTTATCCGTTTTGTTTCTGCATATGCCTCGCTATTTGAATCGAGTGAATGTATCTCGATTCTTAAAGATTGTATCCATAATAATAAGAATGTAAAGGGCGTATGTGAGATCAAATCGGTTCTTCAGGAAGAACTGTGGAATCAAAATAAGTCTGCATATTTATCTTCCGTAGAGCTTTCTTCCTTGAAAGATGTCGTTGTCATTAATCCCGCTGAAATTGTTGGGCTCGATTCATATGGTATAGAGTGTTTCCAAGGTCTTAGAACAGGGGCAAACACTTTCTTTTATTTGCAACGTCACACGAATTCTTTATTGTCTTCTGATGGCCATCTGCTGGATTTCTTCCAGAATAGGAAGTTCTGTTTGCCTACAATTCAAGGTCAGGAGGACCTTGGCGATTCGTTAAGCCAAGGAAAAGTTACAAAGACGTATTTACTTTATCTTCAGAATAATGTTATTTCTAAAGATAGAGATACGGAGAAAAAGTATGGTCCCATCCCGAGTGATTTGGAACAATACATACTTGATTCGGAAAACCGGATGGTAAATGACAAACCAATCCCTTCCTTATCGGCTGTACGAACGAACGTTAGAAAGGGAAAAGGAGGTGTGCTTCCTCGTTATTGGTATATGCTGCCGGTCCTGTCGAAGCGCCACACAGCCTCTCTCTTTCTTCCTCGTCTCAACGGCGGCCGTGTATGGGTTCGAAAGAACACATACGGACAAGTGATTGATGCTAATTATGTTACCATTGTTCTTGCCGATTGCGCTCCCATCACGGTTAATGCTGCTTTAGCATTATTGAACTCTACGTGGGTCGCCCTCCAATTTGAAGAGAATTGCACAGTAATGGGAGGGGGTGCATTAAAAGTGGATTCTGTCCAAATGAACAGATTCTTCTTCCCTAAAATGAATCAGGAACAACTAGAAGCTCTTGATAAATTAGGGACTCGTGCCCTTAAAATGAAAATAAATTCACCAAACCTTCTCGATGACATTGATCGAGTAGTTCTTAGTGGTCTATGTTGTTCTCCTTTTGAGAAAACGATTGCATACTTACGGGAATTATTAACAGACTATGTAAACAGACGAAATGGCGTTAGATAGTATTAAATTGTTTATTTCCGAGGCGCTTAGGTATTTGGCTGCTGGTGCTAAAGAGGATGTGATGACTAATAATTTCGTCTCATATCTTCGACAAATGTTTCCCGATAATCCTCAGTGGGTTAATCATTATGTCTCGGGCATTGAAACGTCTGTAAGTTTGTATCGCCGAAACTCTGTAACAACAGGATCGATTGATGTATACATCGATGGTACAGTTATAGAGTTCGAAAAAGATCTGACTTCACAATTTTTATTCACTCATGGACGTGATCAGGTTCGAGAGTATTGTGCTAGTCGTATTCGTGGTGGGGCTAACATTAATAAACTGATAGGTGTTCTTTCTGATACGCTTAATTGGTATTTTTATAGCGTTCAAGAAGTTCCCGGCCTGGCTTTTTCAGCATACACGACATCTGATGTGAATTTAGTTCTTTTGAAGGAGATTCACATAAATTCAGCAGATGATAACTCTGCCATTGAACTTCAAAATTCCCTGAAAGAATATCTCGGGCGGGAAGGTGCTCGTCCTCTAACAGCAGATTATTTGTCAGAAGATTTTGGTATCGATTCTTATTGGGGAAATCATTATCTACAAGAGGCGAAAGTATTTATCGGTTCATTAGCCACACAAAAACCCGCATATGCATCCCTGATACATACTATATGGTCTCATTTCGTTGAGGGAATTGATTTATCGATTGATGCTTCTACAGGCTCCTACGAATACGAGTTTTATATCGCCACTCTCGCGAAACTGCTATGCGCTAATATTTTAGAAAAACAACCGATCCTGTCTAGTGATGATGAACTAGTGGAGATTATATCCGGAGACTATTTCCAGAGGCTTGGATATGTAAATTTCGTCGAGTATGATTATTTCGGCTGGATTAATGAGCATCTTCCCGGTAGTCAGTATCTTGAACAACTGAGGAAAACTCAACAAGATTTAGCCATTTATGATTATTCCTCTATCCCAGAGGAGGATATATTCGGTCGTCTTTTGTCTCAGTTATCTGTTGAAACAAAACGGGTTCTGCTAGGGCAGGAGTTAACCCCGCGATGGCTTTCCGATGAAATAGTAAACAATGTAGCTAATAAACTCCCGAATGGGGAATGGCCACGTTTCATCGACATGTGTTGCGGCTCAGGTTCGATGTTGATTTCTACAATTAAGTATTGTTCAAGTCAATTCTCGAATAGCACACTTTCTGAGAACGAGAAATATAATATCATATCATCGGCCGCAATGGGGATTGATATTGACCCTTTGGCTGTTTTGTTGGCAAAGATTAACTGGATTATTAATACAGAGCCGTTCTGCGGAGAGAGTACAGAGATTGTCATTCCTGTCTATCATGCAGACTCTCTCTTTATTAGTTCTCCCGTATCAACAAATCCATCGGCGTACATTTTGAACCTCGATGGTAATACAGTAAATCTTCCGCGATTTCTCCTAGATACACAATTTGGCGAATTCTTCCCCTTGCTTATAGAAAGAATCGCTCAAGACTTGGACGCAAATCTATCGTCTTCCGATTTTTCAATAGTCGTTCACGAATGCATTATTGATTGTGCTGTTGCAACAACATCTCAGGAAGAAATAGATATTATATCATTTGCATATAATCTTTTCTGTGTTCTTCAGGATCTTCATCGAAGAGACCGTAATGGCATTTGGGCCTTTCTGATCAAGAACTCTTTCAAGCCTGCTCTTATCACCAGGAAGTTTAACGGTATTGTGTCAAATACCCCTTGGATGGCGTTAAGCGAAGTGAAGGACAATCCATATAAAGACAATCTTTCCCAGAAAGCGAGCCATTATGGAATTAAACCAACCGATTCTTCGTTCCTCCATCTAGAACTTGCCACGGTTTTCTTGATACATTCAATTGATTCATATTTATCAGATGAAGCAGTGTATGGATGCATTTTGCCGCAGTCCATACTCAAGGGGAAGCAACACGATAAATTCCGTTCGACGACTCAGTTCAGCTCATCATATCCTTTTAGTATATCAAATGAAGAAATATGGGATCTCCCAGAAGATACATTTCCCAATAGAGCTGTTGCATTATTCGGACGTAAGAATTCAGGTATCTCATCTTCTTTTTTAGGGAGAAAGTATGAGAATAATAGCACCTATACAAATTTACCTGTTTATCAGATTCAGGGAGCTGGAAGATGTGTTTGGTCACTTGACCAATCAGTGTTTCAACCATTGACCCCATATTATGTATTCCCTCAAGGAGCTGATATTCTTCCGCGCCCTTTCTTCTACTTTGACTTGCAGGATTGGGGAAACAGATATAAGATAAAACCCTTGGTACAGAATACCAGTAAATATGGTTTCTTCCTTTTGGCAGGGAAAGTTAAATATGACCTTTCTCCATCTATCGTCCCGAAACGTTTTTTCAAGAAGACCGTCGTTTCAAACGTGCTCTTGCCGTTTTACATCTGCGATCTCCCCCTAGCTCTAATCCCGTATAAGCGAGATCCTAGTAATGGGGAGCAGCGGTTGTTTACTCCTGCGGAGTTTTCTGCATTGCAGACACCTGTGGCACGAGTCTTCAGTAAGCTTCGAAGAGATTACTGTCAATATAAAAATGCGAACGATGATTTATATGGAGATGATGTCTTGAATATAAGATTTAAGCTTACGAATCAGAAGTTTACTTCCGGTAAGTACCTTGTCTTATATGGCGCTGGTGGTTCAAATGTTGCCTCTGCATACTTACCTTTGTCAGAGGATAATGCTGATATTGTTGTTGATCAGACGTTGTATTATTTGGTTGTAAACAGTGAAGACGAGGCCGTTTTTATTACAGGCCTATTGAATTCTGATGTCTTGTCCGAGGCAATAACCATTTACCAGCCATCTGGTCGTTTTGGAGAGCGACATATTCACACGCTGCCAAAGTACTTTATTCCTCAGTACGATTCGAATAATTCCAATCATACAGATTTCGTAAGTGCTACAAGAGCTGTAATATCAGAATTAACCACAAAGATTTCAACGGATAATACTATTCGGCAATTGACTGACCCTAATTATTCTGTGCTGGCATCAAAAAGACGTCGCCTAATGAATACCATTCAATCACTTAACTCGTTCGCAGAATATGATCGTCTGAGTCGTTTAATCATCGTATAATAAAGAATACTTTAAGAGTCCCGACCACGTGATCGGGACTCTGTTGTTCTTAGCGAGTTCTGATTAACTGGAGAAGATCCAGAATGGTCGCTGTTTCCGAGTATGGATGCATCAACTTAAACTTGATACTCCTAGCTTTGTCGCTCTCTAATTGGTCACGCAGAGCGATTGCTCGTATCCTCCATCCAGAGACCATCTCATATCCTTTTTCCCCACACTGACACTCGTATTCCAGATCCACACGACCGCTGAGAGGGGATCCGACGTAGCGGAAAGGGAGCAGAGTCTTCTTACACTTGGGACACGTGACCTGAAACAGTTCCGGATGATTCAAGTTACAGCGGACGAAAGACCCGAGCCATACAGGATCTGGGGCAATCTCAGCCACCCATCCCATTCTGTAGGTCATCTCCATGTGGAGAGGGATGAAATAGAGGCTGTCGTTGTCCTTCCAGTCATCGAAACGGGCATAGATCTCGTTAGCGTTAATGTAGAATAGTTTGGTGAGGAGACGCTGCTCCTCGGTAGGGCGCGGTCCGCCCTGTCGGAAGAAATTGTACTTGTCCATGATACAGACTTTTTTTGATTGAACATCCGCATCGTTTTGCCACCGTGGCTTCTGGCTGCTCGGTTGGCGCTCCTCTGGGGGAGACTCTTGATGCACGGGACAAAGTTATTGACTTCTTTCCAGTTCTCAAAAAGAAAAAGTATCTTTGCAAGAGTGCCAATC
>Ga0247611_10007652_pt1 | contig 13484 bp, 9 predicted proteins | sample 177DNAGHGhighgp2_FD_192422 | JGI IMG/M metagenome (GOLD analysis project Ga0247611, IMG submission 192422) | Sheep rumen microbial communities from Palmerston North, Manawatu-Wanganui, New Zealand - 1770 DNA GHGhigh gp2 | ecosystem: Host-associated > Mammals > Digestive system > Stomach > Rumen ... | reverse complement strand
CACAGCATTATACACGCGTTTGAAGTTAGGACCGAAGGGATCGACAGGTTTCTCAGGTTGACGGGGTGCAACAGCACGAGGCTTCTGATCAGCCTTAAACTGTGTCGCTACCGGTCTTGGGTTCTGCATCCATTCAGGACCATCGCTGCGGTAGTTGCGGTTCCTTTCAAAGGAAGGCTTTTCTATAGTGCTGTCAGATTGTAACTGCAACAGTTCTGGATCGATATCGCGGATGAAGCGCGAAGGTGTATCATATTCCATACGGCCATAGCGCCAACGGTTCTGGGCACAGGTAAGGATGCAATGTTTCTCGGCACGTGTGATTGCCACATAGAGCAACCGGCGTTCCTCCTCAAGTTCACGCATGGAGTTGGTACACATCGGACTGGGGAAAATATTCTCTTCAAGTCCCACTACAAACACCGTAGGGAACTCTAGTCCTTTAGCGGAATGAATCGTCATCAACGTTACCTTGTCATTGGAGTCACCTTCATCACTATCCAGATCAGTGAGTAGCGCCACTTCCTGCAAGAAATCAGGCAAGTAAATCTGATCAGCCATATCCTCTTCGCGGCGTGACTCCACAAAATCCTGCATACCACTCAGGAATTCCTCTAAGTTCTCCTGACGGGAGATGTCCTCAGGGTTACGGCCCGAATAGATATCCTTGCTGATTCCTGAGTTCATGATGATGTCGTGGCCTAAGGTGTAGGCATCCTCCGTGTTGAGTCGGGAGATCCATCCCTCTATCAGTTCACGGAAGTTCTGGAGTTTGGTCATCGTTCCCTTGCTGACCTCCATCGGGAATAGTACGGGCTCCTTGATGACCTGCCAAAGACTGACGCCATAAGCCTGGGCCGTCTGGACAATCTTCCCGATAGTCGTATCCCCGATTCCTCGTGCCGGGTAGTTGACGATACGCTTAAATGCCTCTTCATCATTGGGGTTGGCAATCAGACGGAAATAGGCTATCACATCCTTGATCTCCTTGCGCTGATAGAAACTCAGTCCACCGTAGATACGATAAGGGATATTATCTTTACGCATCTGTTCCTCGAAGGAACGACTCTGGGAATTGGTACGATAAAGAATGGCGAAGTCGCTCCATGAACAGTGATCCTGTCGACGGATGCGTTTGATGTCCTGTGTAACGATCATGGCCTCTTCCTTATCAGAGTATGCCGGTTTCAGTTGCAAACGTTCCCCATGCTCGTTCTTAGAGAACACATTCTTGGGAATCTGACGCTCATTCCGACGGATCAGCGAGTTGGCAGCCTGTACAATCAACTGTGTAGAGCGATAGTTTTGTTCCAGTTTGAAGAGACGTGCATTCTGATACTGCGACTGGAAGTTAAGGATATTGTCGATGTTGGCCCCACGAAACGAGTAGATGCTCTGAGCATCATCACCCACAACGCACACTTTCTGACGCTCTTTCGTCAACTGATAGACGATGGCCTGTTGTGCGTAGTTGGTGTCCTGATACTCATCGACCAGTACGAACTGAAACTTCTCTACATATTTCTGTCGGATATCCTCGTGGTTTTGGAACAACATCCACGTCTGCACCAGCAGATCGTCGAAGTCCATCGCATTCGCCTGACGGCACCGTTCCGCGTACCTTATATATATAGTTGACACCTGTGGACGCTTCTGTTGGGCGTCGTCACTCGCCCAAGCACTCTGGGCATAGTGCTGCGGTAATAGCAAATGGTTTTTCGCCATCGAAATACGGTCAGCCACCGATGAGGGCTTATACACCTTATCGTCGAGGCCCAACTCCTTGATAATGGCTTTCACCAGTGAACGAGCATCGGTCTGATCATAGATCGTAAAGTTGGAGGAATAGCCAATCTTATCAGCCTCCGCCCTTAGAATACGGGCAAAGACACTATGGAAGGTACCCATCTGGAGATAACGAGCATGTTCGTCGCCCACCAGTCGGCCGATTCGTTCTTTCATCTCGCGTGCCGCTTTGTTGGTGAATGTTAGGGCGAGGATCTGCCAAGGTTTCATGCCCTGTTCCAACAGCCAGGCAATCTTATAGGTCAGAACGCGCGTCTTTCCTGATCCCGCACCGGCAATGACAAGACTTGCCCCATCACAGTAGAGCACCGCATCTCGCTGACTATCATTCAGTTGCTGAAGTATTTCGTTGTTCATTATTGCTGTTTAGGTAAATTTGAAGGCAAAGTTACGAAAAATATTTTGTATTTTTGTTTTTTTTCGTAACTTTGCATGCACAAGCAAGCATATTTGGTATGATACTCTATTTCTCAGGAACAGGAAACACCCGTTGGGTGGCCCAGCAGATAGCAGAGGCCATCGGTGAAAAATTGTGCTATATTCCCGATCTCATCCGGGAAGGGAACTACCAGCTGCAGTTAGCAGAAGGTGAACGACTGGGCATCTGCTATCCCACACACGGTTGGCAACCACCAAGAATCGTCCGTGAATTCATCGGAAAGATGACGGTTGTTGGAAAGCCGGAATTCTGTTGGGCATTGACCACCTGTGGCGATAATATGGGCGAGGCGATGACAATCCTCAATAAGGATCTGGAGAAGAAAGGTCTGAAAGCGGAGACTTGTTTCTCTGTCATCATGCCAGAGTCATATGTCTGTCTGCCGTTTATGTATACTGATCCTGAGGAGAAAGAGAAACGAAAGATCGCACAAGCCAAACAGCAACTGGTGCATATCATCGACATCATCAAGGCGTGCAGGAAAGGTGTAGTTGAACTGGAGAAGGGCGCCACTCCCCGCCTCTACTCCTATGTGATCGGCAGCTACTTCAACAAGAAGATGGTGACAGACCATAAATTCACTGTCGATGCCGACGTCTGCATCCAATGTGGCAAATGCGTCAAGCTGTGTCCTGTAGATAATATTGAAGGTACACCTCCCGTATGGTTACATAACGGAAAATGTACCTCATGTCTGGCCTGCTATCATTACTGTCCGGTACACGCCATCAATTTCGGAAAGATCACCCGAAAGCGCGACCAGTACTATTTCAATAGACGCGCGGACCGAAAATAGATGTGCCAATGCGAACCATTGTAGAACGGGTCTGTACGGCGATGAGATAGTCGTCGCTCATACCCCAGGAACGTTCACAGAAGGCATCATCATTAGCAAAATATTTCTGTTTTACCTCATCGAAGAAATCAGCAGCCGTCAGCATCTCCCGACGGATCTGATCCTTGTCATCCACATTGGATGCCATCATCATCAGTCCGCAGATACGGACATGTGACATCTCGCGCCATTCACCTGCTTCGAGCAACTCACGACAGGCATCCAAGGTAAGACCATATTTGGTTGCCTCTTCGGCAATATGGAGTTCCAGCAACACGTTGATGACGCGTCCGCACTTCTCCGCCTGACGGTTAATCTCTTTCATGAGCTTCAACGAGTCAACAGCCTCAATCATAGACACATAAGGAGCGATATACTTTACCTTATTCGTCTGCAGATGACCGATGAAATGCCACTCGATATCTTTGGGCAACTGTTCGTGCTTCAAGCGCAGTTCCTGTTCATGACTTTCACCAAACACCCGTTGTCCTTCCTCGTAGGCGGCCTCAATGTATTCGTTTGGATGATACTTACTTATTGCCACAAGGCGTACACCCTGTGGCAAAGTGTCGAGTATCTGATGTAAATGACCTTTTACGTCGTAGTCCATCGTTATTGTTCGTATTCTGGTTTGTCGTCTATTTTATTACCCTTATTGTACTCAAAGACATCCATCAGGGTAGTTTCTGACACTGAGGCAATCACATAGTCGATCATCGTACCACCCATTACCTCTTCGATATTCTTCACTGCACCATTGAAGGATCCGGCCTGTGCAAGATATGTCACTGTTGAACGTTTTTCTTTTTCTGTTTTCTCGTCAATGGTGATAAACTGAAGTTTGGCCTTATACCACTTGTCGGCCATCTCGTCGTCGGAGAAGAAAATCTCCTTATAGGCAGCCTTCTTGATATCGGTGACATCGAATTCACCGCTGATATAGGAAGACATCTCCTCAATGATACGCTCCTCAGCCTCACTGAAACTCAGGGCATCCACCACATACGATTCCGTTACTTTCTTCTGCAAGCCATCATCCATCACTTTCTCGTAACGGATCTTGCATTCAAACCAATTTGCTGTTCTACTTCTCATTATTCTTTTGTTTTTTAATACCATAATAGTCTTTATCCAACTCTGCCTTTTTCTTCTCAGTCAGCTGTTCGATAATCTTGTCGGCGATAGCCTCGGCACGGTCGGCACTGATAGCCGTTGATTTCTTGATCTCATCTTTCTTGGCAACAAGTTCTTCGGTCATCTTCTGTGCTTTTAAAGTGAAGTCTTTCTCCGAGCCGTTCATCTGATCTTTGTTATAAACTTTAGAGATGATCTGTTCTGCAGCCTTCGTGAACTGCTTGCGGAAGATCTCTTCTGCCTTCGACTTATATTCACGCATCTTTCCCTCACTTAAACCGAGCGAGTCTTTCATATGCTGCTGTTGCTTGACGATCTGGGCAATCGTGGCCGAATCCGTATCGGCACCGATACCCAACAAGGCATCCATATCCTCCTCTATCATTTCGTCAGGAACCGGTTCCTCTATGGGTTTTACATACTCCATATCATCCGGACTTGGTAACGTATAGAAGAACAAACCGACAATTGTCAGGGCAATAGCCAGGGCTGCAGCGCCAAGGAGTCCTGCGCGTTTCAAAGTCTGAGCCCTATTGATAGCGGCTTCGAAGTCCTCCACAGAGGCATAACGTTTGTCGGGATCGGCATCCGTAGCCTTCTTAATGACAGGTTTTAACTCAAACGGCATACCTGCGGAGTTATACAGGTAGGAGATCAATTTTCCTAATGAATAGACATCAGTACGAGCATCAATCTCACCTCTGTCAAACACCTCCGGGGCAATATAATCTTCCACACCCTCATAGAGCAGATCCACATCCACCTTCTTGTAGAAGGATCCATGACAGAGCAGACGGACCGCATTGTCAGTCTTTCTCATCAGGATATTAGAGGGTGCGAAACACACATGATAGATGCCTTTTGAATTTAGGAAAGCCGTAAAATCAAAGAGCGTCTTCAACGTAGCCGACATAAATTCGTTTCTGGCAACAATGGCAGGATTATCATTCAGCAACTGCTCAAGTGTCTGATAGTTACCCACCTCTACGGCGATAGCAAACACACCGTCGTCTTCGCCATTTGTCGAGAAATGCAACTGTGTCTTATGATCGATAGAAGCAACAGCGTCACTTTCTGCTTTCACACAATGACCGAAGAAAATATCCTCCGTCAACTCGTCGTGGAACTGTACGAAATTTGAATACTTTCCATCAATCAGCCGCTTGTAAAAGTAACCGTATGGCATGCGAATCTTAGAGGTCTTCTTGACTTCGCGCTGCTCAAGCATTTCTTCGAAATTCATCGCTCAAATGTTGTTTTTAATTGATTTTGATGGGCAAAAGTACACATAAATTCCGAGAAACGCAAATTTTTGGGCAGAGATTGCACAGTTTTACGATAATTTGTGTTACCTTTGCACCGGTTTTCACAAAAATAAGGTGTGAATTGCCAGGAAATAATTAAGTAAAACTTAAGAAGATGCCAGAAATATCTGTCCGCGGCCATGAGATGCCAGAGTCTCCTATCCGGAAACTTGCCCCTCTTGCTGCTGCCGCTAAGAAAAGAGGAACAAAGGTATATCACCTGAATATTGGTCAGCCAGACCTGCCTACACCAAAGGTAGGTCTTGATGCGTTGAAGCAGATCGACCGGAATATTCTGGAATACTCACCGTCACAAGGTTATCTCAGTTATCGCGAGAAACTGGTCAGTTATTACGCCAAATATAACATTAACGTCACTGCCGACGATATCATCATCACCTCAGGCGGAAGTGAGGCTGTTCTGTTTGCCTTCCTCTCCTGTCTGAATCCTGGCGACGAGATTATCGTTCCAGAACCTGCTTATGCCAACTATATGGCCTTTGCCATCTCTGCCGGAGCGAAGATCCGTACCATCGCCACGACCATCGACGAGGGTTTCTCATTGCCGAAGGTAGAGAAGTTTGAGGAATTGATCAACGAGCGCACCCGTGCCATCATGATCTGTAACCCCAACAATCCGACAGGTTATCTCTATACCCGTCGTGAGATGAATCAGATCCGTGACCTGGTGAAGAAATACGACCTGTATCTTTTCTCTGATGAGGTGTATCGTGAGTATATCTACACGGGATCTCCCTACATCTCCGCCTGCCATCTGGAGGGTATCGAACAGAATGTAATCCTGATCGACTCGGTGTCAAAACGTTATTCCGAGTGCGGTATCCGTATCGGTGCACTGATCACGAAAAATGCCGAGGTGAGAAAGGCCGTGATGAAGTTCTGTCAGGCTCGTCTCTCCCCGCCCCTGATCGGTCAGATTGTGGCAGAGGCCTCGTTGGATGCGCCAGAAGAGTATTATCGTGATGTATATGACGAGTACGTAGAGCGCCGTAAGTGTCTGATTGATGGCCTGAACCGTATTCCAGGAGTCTATTCTCCCATTCCGATGGGTGCTTTCTATACTGTAGCCAAACTGCCTGTGGATGATGCGGAGAAGTTCTGCCGCTGGTGTCTGTCAGAGTTTGAGTATGAGGGTGAGACCGTGATGATGGCGCCTGCCGCCGGATTCTATACCACCCCCGGTGCCGGTATCAATCAGGTGCGTATTGCCTACGTATTGAAGAAGGAAGACCTTGAGCGTGCACTTATCGTTCTGAAAAAAGCCCTGGAGGCTTATCCCGGTCGGGTGGATGAATAGTAATCCTCAATGAATTTCCCTTTATTCATAGCCAAGAAGATCTATAGTGATCAGGGCGACAAACGGAAAGTCAGTCGTCCTGCTATCCGTATTGCCACCATCGGTGTCGCAATCGGTCTGGCTGTGATGATTGTCACCGTAGGTGTGGTGCTTGGTTTCAAGCACACCATCCGCGATAAGGTGGTCGGTTTCGGTGGACATATTCAGATCCATAATGTTCTTAGATATAACGATACGGATCCTTACTTTATCACTGCCGACGACAGTTTGATGTCGGTCATCAAGAAGATCAAAGGTGTCAGACATGCCGAGCGCTATACCATCACGCAGGGACTTCTGAAGACGGAGGACGACTTTCTGGGCATCGCCTTCAAAGGTGTGGGACCGGAATTTGACAGTACCTTTCTCCAGCAGAATCTCGTAGAGGGACGTATTCCGAAGTTCAGCGATAGCAGTAGCCATTATGAACTGCTTCTGTCGAAAATGATCGCCAATAAACTGCAACTCAAACTCGGTGATAAGGTGTTTGCTTATTTTATTGAGGATGAGAGTGTACGTACCAGAAAATATACCGTCAGTGGCATTTATGAGACGAACATGACGCGCTTTGACGAGACCCTATGCTTTATCGATCTCTATACGGCTAACAAACTGAACGGATGGGCTCCAGATGCCTGTACGGGTATAGAGGTCTCGGTGGATAATCTCATGCATCTGGATGAGATGGAAAGTGCGTTCATCAAACAAGTGAACCGCAGTACCGACCGAAGCGGTAATACCCTTTCTACAAAGACTATCTATGAAGCCTATCCCCAGGTGTTTGTCTGGTTGGAACTGCTCGATATCAACGTGTGGATCATTCTGATACTGATGGTATGCGTGGCAGGATTCACGATGATTAGTGGTCTGCTGATCATCATTCTGGAGCGCACGCAGATGATCGGCATCCTGAAAGCACTTGGTGCCCGTAACAAGACCATCCGTCATACTTTCCTCTGGTTCTCCGTGTTCATCATCGGACAAGGTATGTTCTGGGGTAACGTGCTGGGTATCGGCATCATCCTGCTGCAGCAACATACAGGCATTATCACATTGGATCCCCAGACCTATTATGTCAGTGAGGCACCGATGGAACTGAATCTGCCGTTGATCGTTTTGATCAATGTGGCAACGTTGTTGATTTGTGTCTTTGTGTTGATCGCACCGAGTTATCTGATTTCGCATATCCATCCTGCAAAATCGATGAGATACGAATAAATGTGTCCCATTTTTCCCCTATTACGACTTTTTTTCTTCTAAAGCATAAAATATTGCACATTTTTTTTTGAATTGTGCAGAATATGACGTATCTTTGCACAAAATTTTCAAATTTGTGCAATTTAATGGAAACGTTTAGCAGTTTTAATGCTTATATCCAAAAGGCAATCATAGAGAACTGGGATCAGGATGCGCTGACTGATTACCAAGGCATCACCCTCCAGTTTCACGATGTAGCACGTAAGATTGAGAAAATACATATCCTCTTTGAGAACAGCGGTGTTATCAAAGGAGATAAGATAGCCATCTGCGGTCGAAACTCTGCCCACTGGGCAGTAGCCTATCTGGCCACATTGACGTATGGTGCTGTGGCTGTTCCGATCCTACATGAGTTCAACGGCGAGCAGATCCAGAATATCGTTAATCACTCCGAGTCGAAGTTGCTCTTCATTGGCGACTATGCCGTGAAGACCATCGATCCTGAGCAGATGCCAGCCCTGGAGGCTATCATCAACCTGCCCGACTTCTCTTTGATGATCTCCCGTTCTGAAAAGGTTTCGTATGCGCGCGAACATCTTAATATGTTGTTCTGCAGCAAATTCCCGAGAGCGTTCCGTGCAGAGCATGTGAACTATCACAAAGACGAAGCAGAGGAACTGGCACTGATCAATTACACCAGTGGCACGACAGGCTTCTCAAAAGGTGTGATGCTCCCCTATCGTGCCCTTTGGGGAAATGTGGAGTTCATCATCAACCGTCTCGGTAAGGAAGTGAAGGCCGGTGATAATATGCTAAGCATCCTGCCGATGGCCCACATGTATGGTATGGCCATTGAGTTCCTGTTCGGTTTCTGTAATGGCTGTCATCTATTCTTCCTCACCCGTCTGCCGTCTCCGGCGATCATCGCCGAGGCTTTTGCTACAGTAAAACCAGCCATCATCATCACCGTACCGCTGATTATTGAGAAGATCATCCGTAAGAAGGTATTCCCGAAGATCCAGAACAACCTTATGCACTTGTTGCTCCAGATGCCTTATGTCAGCAAGAAGGTGAAGGAGCGTATCTACAACGAAGTGTATAAGGCTTTCGGCGGTAACTTCTATGAGATTATTGTTGGTGGTGCCCCCTTATCCAAGGAAGTCGAGGAGTTCTTGCTCTCTATCAACTTCCCGCTGACCGTCGGCTACGGTACGACGGAATGTGCGCCGTTGATCTCTTACTGTGACTGGAAGATCTTCAAGCCTGGTTGCTGTGGCGTTCCTGTAGATCGTATGGAGGTCAAGATCCTGTCAAGCGATCCGGAGAACATCCCAGGTGAGATCGTCACGAAGGGAACCAACCTGATGCTGGGTTATTTCAAGAATGAAGAAGCCACTCGCGAAGCCATCGACGAGGAAGGCTATTATCATACAGGCGATCTCGGTACCATGTCTGAGAGCGGACATATCTTTATCCGTGGACGTATCAAGAATATGCTGCTTGGTGCTAACGGACAGAATGTCTATCCCGAAGAGATTGAGGATAAACTCAATACAATGGCTATGGTATCGGAGAGCATTGTCATCCAACGCGGCGATAAGTTGGTGGCACTTGTCCATCCTGACAAAGATGATATGATGTCGTTCAGCGAAGATGAACTGCAGCATATCATGGAACAGAACCGTCAGGAACTGAACAACCAACTGCCAGTCTATAGCCGTATCTCTGCTATCGAACTCCATGATGAGGAGTTTGCCAAGACCCCGAAGAAGAGTATCAAACGCTACTTATATCAGAATTCCTAATCGCGTATGGAACAAATACCAAGCTTTAACGCTCTCATTCAGAAGAGTGTCATTGACAACTGGGACCGCGATGCGTTGACCGATTTCAAGGGACAGACGCTACAGTTCCATGACGTTGCCAGAAAGATTGAAAAACTGCACATCCTTTTTGAAAACAGCGGCATTCAGAAAGGTGACAAGATTGCCATGTGTGGCCGCAATTCATCACAATGGGCCGTAGCATTCATTGCTACCCTCACCTATGGTGCCATCGCCGTGCCCATCCTGCATGAGTTCAACGCCGAGCAGATCCACAACATCGTGAACCATTCCGAGGCCCGTCTACTATTCGTGGGCGATCATGTGGCAACGATCATCGATCCTCAGGCGATGCCCACACTGGAAGGTATCATCAACAATCCCGACTACTCGCTGATGATCAGTCGTACCGACAAACTGACCTATGCCCGTGAACACCTGAACGAACTCTATGGTAAGAAGTTCCCGAAGTACTTCCGCAAGGAGCATGTGAACTATTACATAGAAGAGAGTCCGGAAGAGTTGGCTGTCATCAACTACACCAGCGGAACCACAGGCTTCTCAAAGGGCGTGATGCTCCCCTATCGTGCACTCTGGTCGAACTACGATTTTGCCATGAGTGTACTTGGCAAGCTGATCAAGGCAGGCGATCCCGTCATCTCGATGCTGCCGATGGCCCACATGTATGGTATGGCCTTCGAGTTCCTTTTCGAATTCCTCCATGGCTGTCATGTGTTCTACCTGAACCGCATCCCGTCGCCGGCAATCATTGCCCAGGCTTTGCAGGAGGTTAAGCCCGTGATTGTCATTGCCGTACCGCTGATCATTGAGAAGATCGTGCGTAAGAAGGTATTCCCGAAGATCCAGAACAACCGCATGCGCCTGTTACTGCAGATGCCTGTCATCTCCAAGAAGGTGCGTGAGATGATCTGTCAGGAAGTGCTGAAGGCATTCGGCGGAAGAATGTACGAGGTGATCATCGGTGGTGCTGCCCTGAACCAGGAAGTGGAGCAGTTCCTGAAGCGTATCGACTTCCCCTACACTGTCGGTTACGGCGCAACGGAATGTGCACCAATCATCTGTTACAGAGACTGGCACACCTTTGCTCCAGGCTCTTGCGGACGTGCCGCCCTGCACCAGAAGGTGGAGATCGACTCTCCCGATCCCCGTCGCATCCCCGGTGAGATTCTCACCAAGGGTCCAAATGTAATGCTCGGCTACTACAAGAATCCAGAAGCCACGGCAGAAACTATCGACCAGAACGGTTGGTATCACACCGGCGACCTCGGTACGATGGATGAGGATGGTAACGTCTATATCAATGGACGCTCCAAGAACATGCTCCTCGGTCCTAACGGTCAGAACATCTATCCTGAGGAGATTGAGGATAAGTTGAACTCTATGACGATGGTGATGGAAAGTATCGTTGTACAGCGTGACACCAAACTGGTGGCCCTCGTTCACCCGGATATGGACGAAGCGAAGAACATGGGCTTCTCTATGGACGATCTGAAGAACATCATGGAACAGAACCGAAACGGACTGAACGAGATGATTCCTGCCTACGAGAAGATCACTGAGATAGAGATCCTTGAGGAAGAATTTGAGAAGACTCCTAAGAAGTCCATCAAACGATACCTCTATCAATAACCGCAAAAATAAAGCTCTCCAATCAACGGAGAGCTTTACTTTTTCTATTCATACTCGAAGTAATACCAGTAGGTGCCGCGATACTCCTCACTGACCCTGGTCTTCCGTTCCATCGGATCTTGATACTGCTGTTTCAACTCCTGATAGTTGGCGTAGTCTTCTTCCGTCACTGGTACCTTGAAGTGTACCGACGGATTCGAACGGCTGTGCATATAGAGCGTCAGAGCCTCACGATAATGCTTCGGCAACTGAGCATCCAGCGTATAATAGTCGGACACTGTTTGTGCAAAACAGTCGAGTTTCTTGTCTATCAGATAGCCGCATAGCAGATAGTCAGCAATCGCCTTGTTGTTCACGGAGTCACGACGTTGCAGCATCGCCAGGTAACGTTCTGGTTCCATCGTCTCTGCCGGACGGGCTCCCATGAATCTGTACAGGCTGTCTGTCGTACAAAGCAACATCTTGGTCTTACCATTGGTGGGCAAGATATCCGAACTGTTACCTGTGATCGGATACTCAAAGAGATGTTCGCCCATCTCATTGCATCGTGCCAGCGCATACATACGGAGCATCAGCAGGTCAGCATCACTCTCAAGCGACTTCTTCCCTACCTTCAACGCCTTCTGATAGTCGCCTCGCATCAGATCACCTTCCATCTTCATACGATACTGGAACACGATATTGGTATTACCGATCCATGCCACACAGGCGATCATCACCACCATGATCAACAGATTCACCCACATCGAACGGGACAACAGCGGAAAACTGAATTCCTTCTCGATGTTATCATACATGCGGGCAAGGATGATCAATACGAGCCATACTACCGCCAGGAAGATAACCACCCATAGTATAAAACTAAATGACTCCTCCTTATCGATGGTCTGACTGATACCGGTCAGCATCGCCAGCACAAGCAGCGACGGCCCATAAGTCAACGCATGGAAGCGCTTATGCAACTTAAAGGTTTTGTTGACCATCATCTGCAGGATCATCAGCACAACCGTGATGATGACAGCCCCCACGATACGGTTATAATGGGTCAGGCCACCACTCAACACATGTTGCGTCATGGCCAGGGCATCTGCCTGGAAGTCATAAAGCCAACCCCAGGCGAACAGCACAAAAACAATAGCACACATCACACGGATGGTAATGGTGCTACTGTCTTTATCAAGTTTCGAACTATTCATATTATACTTTCTTCAATACAACGGCAGAACGTGCCGGGATATAGAGTTTCAACCACTCCTTATGATCCTTGACATAGAGGGGATCATAGTTGGTCAGGTGTGTCATGGTGTCATCGGCAAAGCCGTTGCCACCGAAGTCCTTCGAGTCGGTGTTCAGCACCACCTCGTATGAACCTGTCGGCACGAGGAATCCGTAATCGGTATAACTGCGTGTCGGTGAGAAGTTGAACACGAAGACGAGGTCGCCTCTCATGAAGCAGAGCACCTGATCGCCATCGTCGTGCCAGATCTCAACCACAGGCTTATCCTGGAAGTTACGCACGCTCTTGATGGTCTTCAGCATCTCACGGTCGAAGTCGCCCAACCAGTGATAGCAGAGATCCTTGTTGTCCACAAGATTCCACTGACGACGGGCATACTTATAGGACCAGCCGTTACCCTCACGTGGGAAGTCGATCCACTCAGGATGTCCGAACTCATTACCCATGAAGTTCAGGTAACCACCGTTGATGGCTGCAGCCGTCACCAGTCGGATCATCTTATGGAGAGCAATACCTCGCTGAACTATATCATTGACATCTTTCTTTGCAAAGTGCCAGTACATATCGGCATCGATCAGACGGAAGATGATGGTCTTATCACCCACCAGTGCCTGGTCGTGACTCTCGCAGTAAGAGATGGTCTTCTCGTCAGGACGACGGTTCTTGACCTCCCAGAAAATCGAGCATACGTTGATATCCTCA
>Ga0247611_10007651_pt1 | contig 13485 bp, 9 predicted proteins | sample 177DNAGHGhighgp2_FD_192422 | JGI IMG/M metagenome (GOLD analysis project Ga0247611, IMG submission 192422) | Sheep rumen microbial communities from Palmerston North, Manawatu-Wanganui, New Zealand - 1770 DNA GHGhigh gp2 | ecosystem: Host-associated > Mammals > Digestive system > Stomach > Rumen ... | reverse complement strand
ATCCCTCGCCCCTGCGCGTCGACGACTTCAAGTGGGCCGACAGCCATCAGGCCTACGCCGGACACGTGGCACGCGGTAAGGACGGACGCTACTACTGGTACGTCTCCACCAACTGGTGCGGCATCGGCGTGGCCGTTAGCGACAAGATTATCGGACCGTACAAAGACGCACTCGGAAAACCCTTGCTTACTAACAAGGACTGCTTCGCCTCGAAGCACAGTTGGGCTTGCATCGATCCCGCCATCTTTATAGATAGCCTCCCCCCATCCCCCTCCGATAGAGGGGGAGCCGTAAAGACACAGGCTTATATTATTTGGGGCAATAAAGAGTGCTATTACGCCAAGCTGAAGGACAATATGATTGAGATAGAGGGCGACATCCATCGCATTGATGTGCCCAACTTCACCGAGGCCCCGTGGATGCATAAATACAAGGGAAAATATTATCTGACCTACGCTTCAGAGTGGCCCGAGAAAATAGCCTACGCCGTAGCCGACCACATCGGCGGCTCCTACACCCCCATGGGCATCATCAGCGAGATTGCCGGCAACTCCAACACCACGCACCCTGCCATCGTCAACTTCCGTGACCAATGGCTTTTCTTCTCCCACAACGGCGGTCTGCCCGACGGCACCAGCTACAGCCGCAGCATCATTGCCGAACCGATGAGCTACGACGGCGAGGGGCGCATCCGTCGGATTCCCCCCACCACCAAAGGTATCAGCGAGATACCGAAGATGGGTGCCTACGTCATGGTCTATCACAAGGATGCCGACCACAGCCTGCACATGACGCTAAGCCGCGACGGCTATAGTTGGAAGGCTCTGAGCGATGACCGTCCCATCGTTAATGGCGACAGCATCGCCCAACAGCGCGGCATCCGTGACCCTCACATCTACCGTGCCCCCGATGGCACCTTCTACGTGGCTTTGAATATCCTGACGCGAACATCCAGATTCTCGATGCCGACATCATCCCCATGCCCGACGGCCGCTACTGCATGACCTATTGCTCGCAGGAAGGCCCGGCTGGTATTAAGATGGCCATCTCGGAGCATTTCAACCGAGGCTACCAATACCAGTCCCAGCAAATCGATGCCGAAAAAGGGTTGTGTATGGGCCCCAAGGGTGACTTGGTAAGTAAAAAATCCTCATTTGTTAGTATTTCTCATGTCGGGAATAATGCGTACTTTTGCACCCTGAAAAGAAATAGTAATCAATTAAATAAAAAGATGAAGAAGTTTTTTACACTCTTATTTGCTCTTGCGGCATTCGTTTCCAACTCAATGGCCCAGCACGGCGCTATGAAGTTTGCCGGTAAGGCGACGTTTTCGGTTTTGACAGCTACTGTTAATGTAGAGAGCGACACCATTGTCTATGCCGGTAGTGACTTTGCCATTCCTTCGATGACGTACAATATGGGCGGACACGAGGCTACCATCCCCTCGTTCACCATCAAGGAGACAACCTACGAAGGGGGCTATGCCGGCGTGACGTGGAATGAGCAGGACTTTACCACTACGGCTGCCGACGATAAGACCATCACGGGCAAGATCCTGTTAGGTAAGTTTACGCACGATGGCGGTATTTATAACGTCAAGCTGAAAATCCAGTTCAAGTATGGCCAGATGCCACACGACATCACCTACGAAATTGATGGTTACTACGTGAAGGCATGGACCGATAAGCTGCATGTGCTGATTGACAAGGACTATTCTGTGGAGAGCGTGACCTATAACGTGCGCACCTATCTTGACGGCGAGACAACAAAGGTTGATGTGGAAGTGCCTACCTTCGATATGAAAAAAACCACGATTGGTAATCTCACCTCTGGCGGCTATACCGTCAAGGGTCTGGTGATGGACAGCGATAAGGGCGGTTACTATCGTGACTATCACGAGGACGGTCTGACCATGCACTTCAAGGCTGTAGGGATGGATACAGACTACCCCCTGAGTGCTGCCAACGCCAATAACATCCTGGTGGTATTTGAAGGCAAGAGCATCAAGATCGTCAATGCTTTCAAACCGGGTGCCATGCCTTTCCTTATCACCACCACCTTCCCTGAGTCGTCGGGGACAGCTGTTGAGACCGTCGTGACGGAAAGGAGTGCCGGCGATGCCGTTTACAACCTGAACGGCCAGCGCGTAGGCAACGGTCACAAGGGACTGGTTGTCAAACGCTCGGCCGAAGGACGCTTGCAAGGCAAGAAATACCTTAGTAAATAAATAGGTGACGAACGTTATAGGCAAGATAAAGACGGTTATGGGCTGTGGGCTCCTCGCGATGCTCACAGCCTGTAACGGTATTCTTGACGACATCTACGACGAGCCCGCCACCCCTGCAGCAGGCGACCTCTATATCGACGCCTCCGACTGGACTGAGTGGCACTTTATTGACCTGCACGCCCTGAAAGAGGCTGCCGACAAGGGCGAAAAGCCTGAGCAGGTCTATACGACCTACGACATTCCGATGGAAAAGGCCGACGACTACGACCAGGACAGCACGGGAATCTATACCTACTGGTACGACGTCTTTGGCGAAGGCATCTCGAACAACGAGTTTCGCGAGAGTTATCCCACCGCCCGTCAGCCAGAACCTGAGCATTGGGACTTGGCCTTCCATCGCAATAATGTGAGGACCAATGGTGGCGCAGCACTCGAGACCTCCATCACCGACATCAGTCAGGTGGGCAGTCACAGCGTGTTTGCCACCCTCGACTTCGTGGGCGACACATGGAACCAAACAGACGTATGGACCGTGCAGGACCGTATGTTACAGGGCATTGTAGGCAACCAGCGTATCAAGATCAACACGGAGTTGGGCAAATGGCTCCGCCTGGAAATTCCGCCCATGCCCCCTGCCTTCACCCACAACAGCAACGTGTTCATCGTTCGTCTGGCCGACGGCACCTACGCTGCCATCCGCCTGAAGAACTATATTGGCACCACCAACCGCAAGTGCCAGTTGACCATAGAGTACAAATACCCGATATGAAGAAGACTATCCTTCTCCTCGCCTGCGCATGGTCGCTGGGTGTCTATGCCCAAAACGACAAGCAACTGCACGACTTTGAGCGCGACACCATCGCACTCTCGCAGGTTGTGGTGACGGGTACGCGTACACCCAAGGCGCTGGCCGATGCCCCCGTTGCCACAAGAGCCATCAGCAGTAAGGATATAGAACGCACCGATGCTACCGACATCCAGGACCTGCTGACTCAAGAAATGCCGGGCGTGGAGTTCTCATACGCCATGAACCAGCAGACCCACCTTAATTTTTCGGGCTTTGGCGGACAGAGCATCCTTTTTCTCGTCGATGGCGAACGGCTGGCTGGTGAGACGATGGACGATGTGGACTTTTCACGATTGCTGATGGCGGGTGTGGAGCGAATAGAGATTGTGAAGGGAGCAGCTTCCGCGCTCTATGGCAGCAATGCCGAAGGTGGCGTGGTGAACATCATCACCAAGGAGAGCGCAAGGCCCTGGGATCTGCATCTCGACGCACGGTGGGGGCGTCATAACAGTCAGCGCTATGACGGTATCTTCAGCATGAAAGGCAGCCGCTGGGCAAATGCGCTCTCTGCCAGCTTCAGCGACATAGACAACTACAAGGTGAGCAGCAAGGCCAGTCCTGCCACACGGGTGTTCAGCGAGGTCTATGGCAACCGTGTGTTCAGCGTGAAAGACAAGCTGACGCTGCGTCCCGCCGACGGGCTGAAACTCCAGGGCCATGCTGGCTACTACTTCCGACAGGTACCCCGTGTGCCCAGCGAACCTGAGCGATACCGCGATTTCTCGGCGGGCGTCAAAGGCGAGTGGAACATCACGGAGTGTGACTATGCCGAGCTGTCATACGCTTTCGACCAGTACGACAAATCGACACTGCAACGCTCACAGAACCTCGACATTCGCACCTATAGCAATGTACAGAACAGTGTCCGTGTACTCTACAACCACTCGATGAGTCGTGGCGACATCCTGACGCTGGGTGGTGACATGATGCGCGACTACCTGATGAACGACAAACTGACTGATGCTACGCGTCATCAGACTACGGCCGACGCCTTCGCGCAATATGACTGGAACATCAGCCGACAGTGGGAGGCGGTGGGAGCCTTGCGCTACGACTACTTCTCGGGCGGCAGTCTGTCGCGACTGACGCCTAAGTTGTCGCTGCGCTACCAGCCACGGCGAAACGTGAGCCTTCGCATGAGCTACGGCATGGGATTCCGTGCACCTACGCTGAAGGAGAAATACTACGAGTTTGACATGTCGGGTATCTGGATTGTCGAGGGCAACGAGAACCTGAAGGCAGAGGTGAGCCATAACCTGAATGCATCGGTAGAATATGGCAAGGGACGATTCAACGTGATGGCGATGGGCTACTACAACAGTGTCAAAGACAAAATCAGTACGGGGCTGCCTTACTATCGTAGCCCCAATTCTCAATTCTCCATTCTCCATTCTCAATTATATCTGTCCTACACCAATCTGGAGACCTATTCCGTCTATGGCGCAGACCTGACGGCCCGCTACCGTTGGAACATCGTTTCGGCCAAAGTGGGTTATGCCTTTACTAAGGAGCGACTGCCCCAGAGCGACGGTAACACCATCAACAATCAGTATATCCCCGCCCGTCCGCATGCGCTGAACTGGGAAGTGGGCCTCGACAAGGCGTTCTCATCCGACTACGCCTGGAGCGCAACACTCAGCGGGCGCTTGTTGTCAGCGGTAGACAACGAGGAATACCGCGACTACTATGACATCAGTCAGGGAACAACGACGATACATTATCCAGCTTACAGCCTGTGGAAACTGATGCTGGTGGGACGGCTGTGGAACAGGGCAAAGGTGTCGCTGACGGTTGACAACCTGCTGAACTACAAGCCCGACTATTACTATCTGAATGCTCCTGTTACCGATGGTACCAACGTCATGATAGGACTGGCGATTGACCTTTTTTGAGTGAAGAGTGAAGAATGAAGAGTGAAGAGTGAAGAATGAAGAATTGAGAATTTTGAAGAAGAAAAAGCTATATATAGGGAAAAGTATCGGAGCCTTTCTGGTCGTGTTGCTGCTGATGCCGTTAGGCCACACCATGATGGCGCTCATGGAGCACTTTTTGGCTCCAGAGGCACTGCATTACTGCGCCTTCGCCATGGGATTCGTCGGACTGGTCGTCACCATCTGGGGTGTGTTTGCCAAAGGTGATACCCATCAAACCATTTTCGGCATTGTTGGAGCCATGCTCTTTTGGACGGGATGGGTTGAATTCCTCTTCGTGTACTATGCCCAGCGCTTCGGCGTCCATTGCGACCTCTATGGCTCTGGTATCATTCAGACCACGACGCAGTATGTTGACGGATTCATCAGCCACCAGGAATACTTGATCAACGGGGCACCCCTGGAAGACTATAGTCGTGCCGAACTGAAGGCCATGCGCGGATCGAGGCCTGAGTACCTCATCATGCCCGCCACCTTCGGCATGTGGGTGGTCGTCATGCTGTTCTACGTATTCTGCACCAAGACGGGATGCGACTTCATCAACTGGCTGCAAAACCACTGTCTGCCCAAGAGTCGACGTTTCAGCAACCTGCAGGGCGGTATACGCGTGGGCATCCGCAATTCCTCTATCGTCACCTTCATGGAATGGAACGTGATGATGTGGGGCTGTTATCTGCTACTGATGTTCTGTTACGATCCCGTGTTCCTGGGGCAGGACCATCCTGTGACTATCATCCTGGCGCTGGTCAGCCTCGTCAGTTCGCTACTGATGCTGAAGAAAGAATTGCATATTGCTGCCTGGGGGCGTAACATACGCTATGCGCTGGCAACAGTCATCGTGTTCTGGACCTTCGTAGAGATTATGGCCCGCAACGGCTTTTTCAATGAGATATGGGTGGAGCCTATGAGCCATATAGGTGAAATGTCCGTCATCCTTGCTGTTTTCATCCTCGTCGTGGTGCTCACCATATTCAGTTCGAAGTATATCACTACTGAAGAATAAGCATCTTGGCAAACGAAAACGTAGGCGTTGAAAAAAATTATGGCCATTATTTTTAGAATTCTGGCCAGAATTTTGAAAATAATGGCCATTATTTATTTTCATGAGCGTCACATTGGACGCCAAGCGCCCTACGCTGACCGGACGATTCCATTGTTCTTGCTTGCATAACTTCCGATGATTTGAGGGCTACGGGTTCTTGCCTTGCAAGAGCTATAGGTCGGGCGGGCTTGCCCGTAATGAGGAGGGCGGCACCGTCCGCTGTTGCGGAAGTGCCGCCCTCATGTTGGTTCTCAGCATTATAAATGCTTATATTCGCAGCAGTCGGATTCGGAAATCCGACTGAGCGGAGTATATCCGCTATGAGTCACCGTAACTGAAACGGATGTGGGCGTAATAACGTCGTCGCCATTCTTGAGAACAAACTTCACGATGGCCTTCCCGTTCACAAACGTTGCATTGCTTGCCGATACCTTTGGCTCGGTTTTTGATTATAGTGCAACCTTTCCGATGCCTTTCATTTCCAGTGCCACTTGTACACCCAGCGCACGGAAAGCACGCATCATAGAAGCAAGTGTGATGCTTTTGCCGCTCTCTAAACGGCAGACCTGGGCTCTTTGCACTCCCATTCTCTCGCCCAATTCCGCTTGGGTAAGATTCTGAGACTCTCGCGCTTGCTTGATGGCCTCTCCTACGCGATAGGCCTGGACAGCCTCGTCCACGCTACGCTCAAATGCGTCGCGCTCTGGTGTTCCGACCTTACCGTAATCCTCTTCCAGCAATTCTTCGAAACTATACAACTTCATGTCTCCTACCTTTTTCATATCTTCTTGTTTTTATTCTCAAAATACAGTTTTCTGATTCCTTCGGCCTTAGTGATTTCACTCTTCGGTGTCTTTTGCGTCTTCTTTACTATGCCGTGAGTGGCTACAACTAACGTGTTGATGTCCTTATCCCAAAAGGCAAACAACCTATAGTAGGTCTTATTGTAGATTGTGCGAAACTCCCAAATCTCCGTGCCATCAAGTTTCTTAAAGAGTTCGTTGTCGCGTTCTCCTTTCTGAACCCGACGGATATTGTAGCCTATCTTGCCACGAATCTCCTTCGTCAAAGATTTCAGGAAGTCTCGTGCCTCTTCCAACAAATCTAGTTCAAATACTGTTTGCTCCATTATATTATGAATTTCGAATGCAAAGATAGGAAATGTTTCTTAAATACGCAACAAAAATAGGATTTTTTTCACCAGTTTTTATCTAAATCCGCTCCTTTTTGAGTGTTCTTTCAAAGATTTTGAGTCCCTTTTGGTAAGGGACGACTATAAAGCAGGGTTAAATAATTCTGGCCAGAATTCTAAAAAAATAATGGCCATTATTTATTTTCATGGGCGTCACATCGGACGGCAAGCTCCCTATGCTGACCGGACAAAAGAATGTCTGCTGTTGATTCATACAACTTGGGTAAACTCATCTCATTCGGCTCTTTTACCATGACGTTGAATGCTGTCAGATAACTTACGTTAAACTCCGCTGCCGGATTATTGTTTTCCTTCAGCAAATCCTGCACCTCGCCCACACCGTGCTTGAACATGTTGACATAATTAGGTCTTCATAATCTCTGCCACCACTCCGTTTCGATAGTCGTTTACATGAGGAAAGTGTAAGTACTGTGGAAAGGAGTTCGTGGCGAGGTGCGGAATGTAGAAGTATTGCCTACAAACGGGACGAAGAAGACTGCTGTTCGGACTACCTCGACCAAGTGGAATCAGGTGCCTGTGTGTCGATTCCTAAACATGAGGAAAGAGGACATATTTTCAATCTTTCTGAAACTATTTGTGCGAATTATTTGCAAGTATCACAGGAAATGACTACCTTTGCAGCAAATTATTAAGCTCCGCCATTCTTTCTTGAATGGATATGGCCGTCCGAGGACGGCTTTTTTAATTTAACGACATCACAATTATGGCACAACGCGTAACGTTCTACATCGATGGATTCAACTTCTACTATGGCCTGCGACGCACCAAGCGCAATGAGCCTCAGTGGGGCGACTACTACTGGATTGACATGGTGAAGCTCTGCGAGGGATTTCTTGGCGAAGGGCAGGAAGTGGAGAAGGTCATCTATTTCACGGCCTCACCCCTCAATCCCGAAAAGAGTAGCCGCCAGAGCGCTTTCCTCAATGCCAACAAGCTTATCAATGGTGACCGTTTCGAGGTGGTACGTGGCAAGTATCTCGATAAGCAGATTCAGTGTCCCAATTGTCACTATGCCATCTCGCGCCCCGAGGAAAAGAAGACCGACGTGAACATCTCCGTCCGCATGATAGCCGACAGTGTGCTCAATGCCACTGACACCATCGTCCTCGTCAGTGCCGACAGCGACCTTGTGCCGCCTTTGGAGTTCATTCAGAAGCAATACCCTGAGAAACGTATCAAGGTTTACTTCCCGCCCTCGAACTTCAGTTGCGACTTGAAAGACAATCTTATGCACCACAGCAGTAAGCCAGTTCTCATGTATAAGAACGAACGCCGCTTCCGTGATGCCATCATGCCCGATGTGGTGACAGACGGCACAAAGCATTACGAAGTGCCCGAGAAGTGGAAACCTGCGAATATCGTGAGGTAAAGACACCGTGAGGCCGACACTGGCTATTCTGCGTCGGCCTCACGAAACTTTATCTGACGAAGAAAGCCGCATACGTTTGGACGTCCATATACTAAAGGTATAACGACTACTTCGGCTTTGAAATCTTCGGGATAATTTGTATGATGAAGCGTTTGTTGTTTTCTTCGACTCTATTGTCCCGCTGTGTAAAGTTCCTCTCTATAAATGAAACCTACGAGAAGGCTGCCCGAAATTAAGAATCGACGTTGGCGGTATTCAGACTGACAGAGATCCTTCAGAATGCCACACTAATAGAAGAACTTCCCGCCAAGCGTAACACTCGCAATCAGGAGCAGTTTGAAAAGCTGCTAGTTATGCAATGTGAGAACATCAAACTGACTGTTGGCCTCCAACGGTCCAATCAGGATTTGGTGCAGTATTGCATCACGATTCCTCTGATTCCCATACAAAACAAAGCCATCAGCTCCGAAGAGTGATGGCTCGTATGGTTGGGACTCGAAACGACCTTGAAAGGCCATAAAGGTTGTCATCCTTTCTGCGAATTCCCCTTTGACGTTGCAAAGGTAGTAATTATTCTTGAAACATCCAATTTTTGGAGCTTTTTTTCTTCTCATTACTACTTTTTGTCGCGACTCGGCAATGCTCAAGCAAGCTTGGCGTTGCTCTCACTGCTCCAATAGTTGAGATTGTAGGCCGACCCAATAGTAGGGGTGAATAGTTACCGCTGTTGTTGAAAATCATAAAAATATAAAAATTAGTAGCGTTTATTCGTCTTATTATTAATTAATGTGTACCTTTGCACGGATTTTGCGCATAGCGCATTTTTAGAGTTATATTTTTGATGTTTTACAAAAAAAGATGAACGTAATTACAAAGACCCTTCAACTGGCTGATGGAAGGACCATCACCATTGAAACCGGGAAAGTGGCAAAACAGGCCGACGGCAGCGTCATGCTGCGAATGAACAACACCGTGCTCCTCGCCACTGTTTGTGCCGCAAAAGATGCAGTTCCCGGAACCGATTTCATGCCTTTGCAGGTTGACTATCGTGAACAGTACAGTGCAGCCGGTCGTTTCCCCGGCGGATTTACCAAGCGCGAAGGCAAAGCCTCGGACAACGAAATCCTCACATCGCGACTCGTGGACCGCGTTCTCCGTCCACTCTTCCCCAGTAACTATCACGCTGAAGTTTTTGTCAATGTCATGCTGCTTTCGGCCGATGGCGTAGACCAGCCCGATGCGCTGGCCGGCTTCGCCGCATCGGCAGCACTGGCATGTTCCGATATTCCCTTCGAGTGCCCCATTTCTGAGGTGCGCGTGGCCCGCGTGAACGGCGAGTATGTCATTAACCCCACCTTTGCTCAGATGAAGCAGGCCGACATGGACATCATGGTCGGTGCATCGGCTGAGAACATCATGATGGTGGAAGGCGAGATGAAGGAAGTGTCTGAGCAGGACCTGCTCGGCGCCCTGAAGGCTGCCATGGACGCCATCAAGCCCATGTGCGAGCTGCAGACCGCTCTGTCGAAGGAGCTGGGCAAGGACGTGAAGCGCGAGTATGACCACGAGGTGAACGACGAGGAGCTGCGTGCCCGCATGAACAAGGAGCTCTATCAGCCTGCCTACGACATCACCAAGCAGGCACTGGAGAAGCAGCAGCGTGCCGAGGCCTTCGAGAAGCTGCTCGAGGACTTCAAGGAGAAGTTCCTTGCCGAGGTTCCCGAGGATTCAGAGATCTCGAAGGAGGAATACGATGCCATGATGGATCGCTACTATCACGACGTGGAGCGCGACGCCATGCGCCGTTGCATCCTGGACGAGGGCATTCGTCTCGACGGTCGTAAGACCACCGACATCCGTCCCATCTGGTGCGAGGTGTCGCCCCTGCCCATGCCTCACGGAAGCGCTATCTTCACCCGTGGTGAGACGCAGTCGCTCTCTACCTGCACCCTGGGCACGAAGCTCGACGAGAAGCTCGTAGACGATGTACTGGACAAGAGCTATATGAAGTTCCTGCTTCACTATAACTTCCCCCCGTTCTGCACGGGTGAGGCCAAGGCTCAGCGCGGCGTAGGCCGTCGCGAGATTGGTCACGGACACCTGGCTTGGCGCGGTCTGAAGGGCCAGATTCCCGAGGACTTCCCCTACACGGTGCGTCTGGTGAGCCAGATCCTGGAGTCGAACGGTTCCAGCTCGATGGCTACCGTCTGTGCTGGCACGCTGGCCCTGATGGATGCAGGCGTTCCCATGAAGAAGCCCGTTAGCGGCATTGCCATGGGTCTGATCAAGAACCCCGGTGAGGACAAGTATGCCGTGCTGAGCGATATCCTGGGCGACGAGGATCACTTGGGCGACATGGACTTCAAGACCACCGGTACGCGCGACGGTCTGACCGCTACGCAGATGGATATCAAGTGCGACGGTCTCTCGTTCGACATCCTGGAGAAGGCTCTCATGCAGGCCAAGGCCGGTCGTGAGCACATCCTGAACTGCCTCACCGACACCATTGCCGAGCCCCGTGCCGACTTCAAGCCGCAGGTGCCTCGCATTGTGCAGATCGAGATTCCGAAGGAGTTCATCGGTGCTGTCATCGGGCCTGGTGGAAAGATCATCCAGCAGATGCAGGAAGACACCAAGACGACCATCACCATCGACGAAGAGGATGGCGTGGGCAAGGTGCAGGTGGCTGGTCCCGACAAGGAAGCCATCGACGCCGCTCTGGCCAAGATCAAGGCCATCGTGGCCATTCCCGAGGTGGGCGAGGTCTACGACGGCGTGGTACGCTCCATCATGCCTTACGGCTGCTTCGTCGAGATCATGCCGGGCAAGGACGGCCTGCTCCATATCTCGGAGATTGACTGGAAGCGTCTGGAGACCGTTGAAGAGGCTGGCATCAAGGAGGGTGACCACATCACCGTGAAGCTCCTGGAGATAGACCCGAAGACGGGCAAGTACAAGCTGTCGCACCGTGTGCTCATTCCGAAGCCCGAGGGTTACGTAGAGCGTCCTGCACGCCGTGAGCGTGGCGAGCGCCCTGAGCGTGGCGAGCGTCGTCCGCGTCCCGAGCGCGGCGAGCGTCCTGAGCGTGGCGAGCGTCGTCCGCGTCCTGAGCGCGGCGAGCGTCGTGAGCGTCCTGCCGGCCCCATGGCCGAGAAGCTGCAGCAGCTGGGTGAGGAGTATCGCGATCCCGCAGAGCAGCGCGAGCCGAAGGACTTCAGCGATGCCCTCGACCACATGGACTTCTAAGAAGTTTTTACCATAACAAGATAGATCTGCCCCGAGACGCTTATGGTTGTCTCGGGGCAGATCATGTTTACAGGTTTGCTTCGGATCAGGGGGGGAGTGCTGGCTTATTTCACCAGCACTTTCCTGCCGTTGCGGGTAATGTAGAGTCCTTTGCTGAGCATACTGCCGGTGGTGAGACGGCGGCCTTGCAGGTCGTAGCATGGGCTGTCATCGCCAGTAGTCTGCTTCTCTGTCTCGCTGATGCTCAGCGGTACGTGGTTCTGACCAAAGAACAACAGACGGAAGTTGTCGAAGATGCTCCAGTAGTAGGTGGCACTCTTGGTGCCGCGGATGCCCATGCGCAGCGTGGCGTTGGGCGTAGCCTGCTCCATGGTGACGCTGTTGTCGTAGAGTCCCTTGGCGAAGAAGGCGGCCGCACCGTTCATGGTAATGGGAACGTATGTACCGTCGGAGAGCTTCTTGTCGGCTCCGTCGCCCGTGTAGAGTGCTTTGGGCTGGCGGTCGTCGCAGATGTGCATCACCGGGGTGGATGTGCCGCCCAGGTATAGTTCAGTGCTGATGTTGCGGTTGCCGGCAGTGTACTGTGTGAAGACGGCTGCCGTCTCGCCGGGTCGCTGGAAGGCGTTGGCTCGCAGCTGGTAGACACCGGCGGGCATGCCCGTGAGGGTCTGGTAGAAGTCGAAGGTGCGCTCGTAGAACTCGGCCGCACCGCCGCCGTAGCCAGGATCGCTGGCCGAAGTCCAGCCCGTAATGGCATCTTTGGCAAAGTCGGGATTCTGCATCATGAAGGTCAGGTTGAACGGATTCTCGACGTTGCTGGCAGCTACGTTGTTCAGGAAGGTCATTCCAGCCTGGCGTGCCTGCTCGGCAAGGGTGGCCAGTTCGCTAACCGATGTGGTGGCATTGCCCTGCGTCTCGATGGCGTCGAGCGTAGTGGCCAGCGTCTGGTCGGTGCCCTCCTGTGTCTCGGTGTGCGGTGTCTGTGCCAGGAGGCGAATCTGTGCTAAGACCTTCTGCAGCTCTTTACGCGAGATGTCGATGGTGCTTTTCTCAAAGTCTTGTGCCTCGTCGGCGGTGAGGATGAGCCAGCGCTGGGTGGTGGCCTTCTTCGAAATGTTGAAGCCGGCGGAGCCGGTCTTGCCGTTGGTCAGTGCGTTGAGCAACGAGGGCGTAGCCGTGCCACTCTGCGGATGGATGATGTAGTAGCCGCGATGTCCCTTCACGTCGACGCGTCCGCGCATCAGGTGCAGGTTGTCGGCTGCGGTGGGTGTGGCGTGCGATGCAGTCTTGAAGCCGCTGCTGTAGGTGATGTATGAGCCGGTGGCGGCATTGCGCAATTGGTAGTACTGATTCTTGGGCGTGAAGGTGAGGTACCAGGCGGCATGGTCGTCGGCAGTGGCTTCGTTGGCCGACATGACTTTCCACTCCAGCTGGTTGTTGGCATTCTCGACGAGGTAGGAAGTGTAGAGGCCGCGCTCCGAGTCCTCGTTCTTCAGATAGTACTTCACGCCATCCTCCTGGTTGAACGAGTAGTAGGGCAGGGCATAGCCGATGTTGCCGGAAGCGGGCAGGCCGTCCTCGTTGAGGGCCTGTGCCAGAATGCCCATCAT
>Ga0247611_10007650_pt1 | contig 13486 bp, 11 predicted proteins | sample 177DNAGHGhighgp2_FD_192422 | JGI IMG/M metagenome (GOLD analysis project Ga0247611, IMG submission 192422) | Sheep rumen microbial communities from Palmerston North, Manawatu-Wanganui, New Zealand - 1770 DNA GHGhigh gp2 | ecosystem: Host-associated > Mammals > Digestive system > Stomach > Rumen... | reverse complement strand
CACACCTATGGCCAACAAGATAACACCGAAGAACTTACGCAGGATGGACACCAACGTGGCTCCCAGCAGTTTCTCCAGTTTGTTGATATAGCGTAGCACCAAATAGTCGATGACGATATTGAGCAGGAGCGCAATCAGGATATTCACATCGGCATACTCGGCCCGCAGCGAAATGATAGTGGTGAGGGCACCCGGTCCGGCAATGAGGGGGAAAGCAATAGGCACCACGGTGGAGCCGCCGCCCGCGGGGTCGTTCTTGAAGATTTCCACACCCAGGATCATCTCAAAGGCCATGATAAAGAGGACAATGGAACCCGCCACGGCAAAGGACTGAATGTCCACCCCGAAGAGTTTCAACGCCGCGTCGCCCAGAAAGAAGAAGACCACAAAGATGGCCAGCGAGATAAGCGCGGCAAAAAGGGGATGATACTTGTTGCCGCTCTGCTTGAGCGACAGGAAGATGGGGATGGAGCCGGTGATGTCGATGATGGCGAAAAGGACTAGGAAGGCTCCGATGATTTGTTTGAAATCAATCATTTTAGATAGTTTAATTATAGTTATTAGAAAATGTAGCTTATCTGATACATAGTGGTGCAGCGACGTGCCTCTGCGGGAAGCGGTGAATCCACACCACTGAGGGCACGTAAACGGGTGAAGCCGAACGAGATGAAGGAGGCCACTCGCACCGACAGGCCATACGCAAGGCCATACTGGTGGGGATGCTGAATGTCAATGTCCTGCACTACTTTATTTCTTCCACTGCCACTGACGAGGTCGGCCCGGAAGACATAACCGTAAAAGCCACCTAGGCCCAGCTGGACGTTAATGTCCTTGGTGCCTAAGATTAGTTTCAGCTGCGCAGGGATGAGCAATTGCAGTTGTCCATACTCGCATTCACCTTCCAAGAGATTATCGCCCAAGGGAAAACGTGTGCTGCCCCCATCTATGAGGGCATCCACCTGCAATCCGAAATGGTTGGTAAAATTCAATTGGCCGAGAAGGCCTAACTGATAGGCAGGAAGGGACTTGGTGCGGAAGGCGGAGTTTTTAATATTCAAATGGTTGGGTCCCATGCCCAGCACCAATCCGCCTTGGAAGAAAGGGAGGTCGTCGGTGTGTTTGGGTGACACTTTTCCGGTAGGCTCCATGGGCTCGTCCACCGAAGCCATGGCGGAGGTCAGCAGCACAAGGCAGTCGGTGACTTTGGAAAGCCCCACATAGTCTATCAGATCGGCATCGTCCTCAGGCTTGTGGTAGGGGGAGCCCAAGCCTGTGGTGACGGCCAGAGTGGGTATTCCCAATTTGGCAAAAGGCTCAGTATCAGTTGCACCGAAGGGTAAAGTTTCAAAACTATGATGCCGCTCGCTTATTCCACTCTGCTCGGCCGCCGAACGAATCAGTCGGGAGCAGTTCTTCAGGGTGCCCGTGCCGCTGAAGGAAAGGTGACCCGTTTTTAGCCAGCCTACCATATCCACGCTCATCATCATCTTGACATTTTTCAGCAGACCCCTGAGCTCTAATTCATTGGCCAGTGCGCTTGAACCCCAGAGACCCGACTCTTCGGCATCAAAGGCACAGATGAGCACACTACGGTCGAGGTGGTCGCGCTGCAGCATCAGCCGCCGTGCCAGCTCTATCACTGCAGCCGAACCCGACGCATTGTCGTCGGCGCCATTGTAGACCTGCCCATCACGCACACCCAAATGGTCGTAGTGAGCGCCTACAAGCACATATTCATTCTTCAGCACGGGGTCGCTGCCCGGAATGAGGGCGACAAGATTGCAGTAGACATTATTGGCCTTCTGAGTCCAATAGTCCACCGAATCGGCTGAAATGACCCTTTGGTCAACTCCCTTGCCATTGGGTGTGGTATATTTTCTGCGGATAAAGTACTGCCGCATATCGCCATCCAGGAAAGGCTGCAGGCCTATGCTGGAGTATTCGGCCTCGATATACCGAAGAGCCTTACGGGCATCATCGCTGCCTGCCTTTCGCCCCTGCAATGAGTCTGCTGCCAAAAAATAGACATGGCTTTCCAAACGCTGTGTCTGGGTCTGGCCGAAGGCAGCGACTACGGGCAGGAGAAGAGATAGAAAGATAAAAATATGTTTGTACTTCATGCCGGACAAATCTTAATTATGTTTAAAACGGAAAATAGGTTTTAATATTGTAGCCATATACTAAAAAATGCAATTCTTAGTTATTTTACGGAAAATAGAAGCAAGTCATGAAACTCCTTTACATACACGGCTATGGTTCTACCGGCAACGCCATGAAGGCACAGAAACTACAGTCTATGTTTCCTCAGTGCCAGGTGATTGCCCCTACATTGGAATACGACCGCCTTGCCCCAATGGAGGTATACGGACAACTGCAGGAACTAATCACACGTGAAAGCCCGGCCCTTATCGTGGGCAGCAGCACGGGAGGATATTATGCCCTGTGCTGCACACAATTCTATCAGGAGGCAGTGTGGTGTATCAATCCCGTGCGGGATATTGTAGGCACCATCCGCCGCCACCTTTCTGTGGGTGAAGGGGATAATATTTCCGATAAATTAAAGGAATACGAAGAGTTTGACAAGAGGGTTTTCCAACGACTTCAACCGAAAGACGGGCAACTGCATTTCGCCCTGAGCACGGACGACGAGCTTCTCGGCGACCACCAGCCGCTTCTCACGCTTTTCCCCAACCATGGTCCTGTGGTGTGGAAAGAGAAGTGCGGACACAGATTTTATCGATTTGACGAACTAAAGGCGCATTTTGAACAAAGCCTAAAGGAACGGGACTGCTGACGCACCGTTCTATTAGAGTATTTCCCTTATCACTTGCGTCACCCCGTTGAAAGTGAGGCTATTCCCTACCCTCTTCCCTTTCAGGGCCATGTAGATGGGAGTTTGCGCACTAATGGCAAAAAAAATCTCTTGAGGGGTTAGGGCAGAGGTTTTGAATGGCACTAGGAATATGCCTATACCCACACTTAGAAAAAACTTCTGTTTGTCGGTGATGACGATGGCCCCATGGTCGGCCACACGCATCGGAGCCATGCGCAGTAATTCCTGCAGCACCCTTATGCTGGCATTTGCATTGGAGAGTTGCTTGGCATACATATCGCGGTTGCGCATCATTTTGGTACGGTAGGAGTCGTAACGGTCGACATTGGCACCGTAATCATTGCTTTGCTGTTGTGCCGAGTCCATCTCCTGTTTGGCCGTGGCAGCCACTGCCTGCTGCCTGTCGATGCAGGCCTGTATTATCTGTATGCGTCTCTGTTCTTGGGTCATAATGCCAAAACTTATGGGTTATTAGTAAACGCAGGAAACATGGTTTTATTGCGGGACTACCCGATAAAAAGAAGGGCTGAACCCTTGTGAGGATTCAGCCCAACGTTTAGTACGATTGTAATAACTACTTGTTAGTCCGTCCAGGATATACCTTCAGAGCCTCTTCGAGGCACTTGATTGCATGCTTGAGGTCTTCGATGCAGAGGCAGTAGGTGATGCGGGCCTGATGGCGGCCGCTTTCAGGATTGACATAGAAACCGGTGGCAGGAGCCATCATAAGGGTTTCACCGTTGTAGTTAAAGTCGGTGAGCAGCCACTGGCAGAACTTGTCGCTGTCGTCGACGGGCAGGTCAACCACAGTGTAGAAAGCACCTTTGGGATTGGGGCAAAAGCATCCAGGAATCTTGTTGATGCCCTCGACGATGACATTGCGGCGGGCAACGTATTCCTTGCTTACGGCATCGAAATAGTCCTGTGGGGTATCCACTGCGGCTTCAGCGAAAATCTGTCCGAAGCTGGGAGGGGAGAGACGAGCCTGAGCCAGACGCATGGCGATGCTGTAGACCTCCTCGTTGCGGGTCACCAAACAACCCACGCGGGCACCACAGGCACTGTAACGCTTGGAGACAGAGTCGAACAGGACGACATTCTTCTCCAGACCCTCCAGCTGCATGACGCTGAAATGCTCGTGGCCGTCGTAACAGAACTCGCGGTAGACCTCATCGGCAAAAAGGAAGAGGTCGTGTTTCTTAACGATTTCAGCCACCTTGAGCAGTTCCTCTTTGGTGTAGAGGTAGCCGGTGGGGTTGTTGGGGTTGCAAATCATGATGGCGCGGGTGCGCGGCGTGATGGCCTTCTCAAACTCTTCAATCGGGGGCAGCGCGAAACCCGTTCTGATGTCGCTGGGAATGGTCTTGATAGTAGCGTCGCAGAGTTTGGCAAAGGTGTTGTAGTTGGTGTAGTAGGGTTCGGGGATGATGATTTCGTCGCCAGGGTTCAGGCAGACGGTGAAGGCAAACTGCAATGCCTCGCTGCCACCGGTGGTGACGATAATCTGATCGGGGGTGACCTCTATCTGATGGCGATGGTAGTATTCCACCAACTTTTTGCGATAGGAAAGGTTGCCTGCGCTGTGGCTATAGGCCAGAACTCCGATTTTGGTTTCGGCCAAAGTCTTCAAAGCGCCTTTGGGAGTTTCAATATCGGGCTGACCGATATTCAGGTGATATACGTGGATACCGCGTTCTTTAGCAGCATCGGAGAATGGGACAAGTTTACGAATGGCCGACTGCGGCAGTTCTAAACCTTTTTTTGAAATGCTAGGCATGATTTATAATAATTGGTTGATAATGACGGTTTGTTAGTTATGAATACGAATTCTGAGTGTATGCCCAGGAGGCAAAGCACTCAGAATTCATAATTTGAAATTTAGCTGTTCAGAATCTTATTTATTGGTAGGTGCGACCACATTACCTTTAATCTTTACCACCACACGGGGTTCGTTAACAGCATTGGAAGTGATGGTAACGGTCTTGGTGAAACCTCCCACATTGTTGGTATTGTAGCGGACACCAATCTCTCCAGCCTTACCGGGCATGACGGGCTTCTGAGTCCATTTAGGAGTGGTGCAGCCACAGCTGGCGCGCACACTGGAAAGAATCAGCGGCTCGTCGCCGACGTTGGTGAAGGAGAAGGAGCAGTTGCCGTCGCCGCCCTTTTGGACAGTGCCGTAATTGTGTTCTCTCTCGGCAAAAACAATCTTAGGACCATGTTGGTCTTCATTAGTAGCTTCCTTTTTGGTTTCCTGAGCGTTTGCAGCGCCAATCGTCATCACGGCGACTAAGCAGAATAAAAACAGTTTTTTCATGGTATAAAATGTCTTTAATGTGTTTTCTATTATGTCCTTTTCGTTCTACAAAACTTGTACCAGATTATACAATCATCTTCATTAACCCCAAAAATGTTTTTTTATTGTGTTGAAGCGATATTTTTTTAACATTTTAAACTTTCCCATGCTCGGCAAAAACCGGTTTGCTATATCTCGCAATTGAGCAACTGACTTATTTTCTCAATGGCCTGTTGGATGCTCCCCACTCCGTCGCACACCATGGACAGGCGGTCCTTTGTTTCTTTCAGATGCACCGTTGAGGGGTGGTCTTGTGAGTAGCGTATCATCTTGGCAAAGTTGGCCGAACGATAGAACGGATTTTCCTGATTAGAAACGAAATAACAAACCAGCTTATTCTGCTTCAGCACTATCTTTTCAATACCGAATTCTTTAGCCATCCGTCGCATAGTGATGGTCTTAATAAGTTCCTGCGTAGGTTGGGGTATGGGGCCGAAACGGTCTATCAACCGCTCGCGATAACGGTCCAGCTCCTCCTCTGTGCTCAAGTCGTTCAATTCTTTATAGAGCAGCAGACGCTCGCTCACACTGGTCACATAGTCATCGGGCAGCAGCACCTCCAGGTCGGTTTCAATGACACATTCTTTTACATACTCCTGGCTCTCTTCTATCTCCTGCTGAAAAAGCTCCTTAAAGTCGGTCTCCTTCAACTCCTCAATAGCCTCATTCAGTATCTTATGGTACATATCATAGCCAATATCGCTAATAAAACCGCTCTGTTCGGCACCCAGGATATTACCGGCTCCGCGGATGTCCAAGTCGCGCATGGCAATGTTCAACCCGCTTCCGATAGAGCTGAACTCCTCAATTGCCTTCAGCCGTTTCTGTGCCTCCTCGGTAAGCACACTATAAGACGGGATGAGCATATAGCAGAAAGCCTTCTTATTGCTGCGCCCCACGCGGCCGCGCATCTGATGAAGGTCGCTCAGGCCAAAATTCTGAGCGTTATTAATAATCATAGTGTTGGCGTTGGGAATATCCAATCCGTTTTCAATAATAGAAGTGGCCACCAGCACATCCAACTCGCCCTCCAAAAAGCGCATCATCGTCTCTTCCACCTGCTTTCCGTCCATCTGGCCGTGTGCCATTCCCACTCGTGCGTCCGGCACCAGCCGTCCCACCAGCCCTGCCATTTCGGGCAGGTTCTCCACGCGGTTACTCACAAAAAAAGTCTGCCCCCCGCGCGACATTTCGTAACTGATGGCATCGCGTATCACCTCCTCGTCAAAATTACACAACTCGGTCTGTATGGGTTGGCGGTTGGGGGGCGGAGTGCGGATTACGCTGAGGTCTCTCGCCCCCATAAGCGAGAACTGCAAAGTCCTGGGTATGGGGGTAGCCGTCAGTGTCAGGCAGTCCACATTGACCTTCATCTGCCGCAACTTTTCTTTCGCACTAACGCCGAACTTCTGCTCCTCGTCAATGATAAGCAGTCCCAAGTCTTTAAATTTAAGACTCTTATTCGTAATGGCATGAGTACCGATAAGTATGTCTATCTTCCCTTCCTCCACACGCTTGTAAATCTCTTTCTTATCCTTAGCCGTGCGGAAACGGTTCAAATAGTCAATATTCACCGGCAACCCCTTCAGTCGGTCGCAGAAGGTATTATAGTGCTGGAAAGCCAAAATGGTGTTGGGCACTAGCACGGCCACCTGCTTTGAGTCGCACACTGCCTTAAAGGCCGCGCGTATGGCCACTTCGGTCTTGCCAAATCCCACATCGCCACACACCAGTCGGTCCATCGGCGACTGATCCTCCATGTCGTGCTTCACCTCCTGAGTGGCCTTCAATTGGTCGGGCGTGTCTTCGTAAAAGAACGAGGCCTCCAACTGTTCCTGCAAATAGCTGTCGGCGCTAAAGGCAAAACCCTTGGAAGCCTTGCGCTTGGCGTAAAGGGCAATGAGGTCCTTGGCTATGTCCTTCACCTGTTTCTTGGTCTTCTGCTTCAGCACCTGCCAGGTGTTGCTGCCCAAGCGGTTGAGGGTGGGCGCGGTGCCTTCCTTGCCCACATAGCGACTGATTTTATGTAGCCCGTGAATACTTATGTACAGCGTGTCGTTATTCTTGTACATCAGGCGTATCACCTCCTGCGTGTGACCGCCGGTGGTAATCTTCTCCAGCCCGCTGAACCGGCCCACACCGTAATCAATATGGGTCACATAGTCGCCCGGCTTCAGTTCGAACAGTTCTTTCAGCGTCAAGGCCTGATGGGCATCGCTCAAGTTGCGCACCTTATACTTGTGATAGCGCTCGAATATTTCGTGGTCGGTAAAGCAAAGGATGCGTTCCGCATCGTCGACGAAGCCGTGGCTCAGTTGGCAGGGCATGAATTCAACATCATAGGCGGGGCTGGCCATCGTTATGCCTTTCCCTTTTGCCATAGCCAATATGTCTACCTGGGGCTGCGCCGTGGCAAAAACCTTCTCCAGTCGGCGCTGCTGCTGCTCGTTAGCTATAGTGATGAGCATCTTGTAGCCCCTGTCGCGATACTGCCCCAAGGTATCCATGAGCATGTCAAACTGCTTGTGGAACGACGGCTGCGGGCGCGTTTCGGTCGCAATTTGCTCAGCCTTTGTAAAATAGTTACTATTACCCTGCTCAACAATGCGGCAACGGAGCAGACCACGAATAAACTCGTTTCCAGAGCAATAGTACTGCCCGTCGCTCCCTGCGTTGGCAAAAAGGGTTTCCAGCGTCTCGCTCACCAGCATCAACCCTTGCACCCAAACAATGTCGTCGGAGCCAAAATAGTGCAGCAGCGGCACTTTCTCCTCCACCGTCAGCACGTCGCGCGACCGGCGTTCAATATTGGGCAGGACGCTTATCTGGTCATATTGCTTTATCGAGAGCTGGCTCACGGGGTCGAAAGTGCGCAGCGAGTCGACTTCGTCATCGAAAAACTCAATGCGGTAGGGGTGCTCGTTGGCAAAGGAAAAAACGTCCAATATACCGCCGCGGATGGCAAACTGCCCCGGCTCGACCACAAAGTCTACCCGCTCAAAGTCATAGTCCTGCAGCACCTCCATCACATGGTCCATCGACATCCGTGCGCCCTTCGACACGCGCAGCGTGTTGCGCGTAAGGGTGCGGCTGGACACCACCTTCTCACTCAGCGCCTGGGGGTATGTCACCACCAACAGAGGCCGTCCGCTGCTGAGTTGCTTCACCACCTCGCTGCGCTGCATTATGTTGGCATTGTCGGTGGCAAAGAGGTCGCCGCCGTCGTCCTCTACCTTCTGTCCCTGACCCATGGGTCCTGCGGGTCGACGGCTTGTGCGGTACGACGAGGGGAACAGCAGCACACGCTTCTGTTCCACCTCCGCATCGGTCTCTTCCAGCAAGGTTTCGAGGTCGTTTTGCAGATAATAGGCCTCCTCCTTATTGCCAGCCACCAAGAGCTGGCCGCGGGTGGGTTCTTCCAGTGCCAAGGCGGCCGCCACAGCGGCGGGCATCGAGCCTACCATGCCGCTCACGTGTATGCGGTTGGCCCCATTCTGCAACAGGCCGACCAACTGCTCCAATATCTTTGACCGGCGGTAGTATTCAGTTATTTTCATTCTTCAATCAATTCTATATTTCCCAGGAAAACTCCTTTAAGCCTATTCAATATACACCGTATCCAGCACCACCGTGTCGGCCCGTGTGGAGTCGCGATAGAAAAAGCCCTCTATCCGCCCTTTCAGTGCAGCCATGCGGCGGCGGTTGTTAAGGGCGGTAAGTTTGCGGCGATAGCGGCCACGCAACTTGTTGAACTGCTCCAACTGCTCAATCGACAGCCGCTTATCGTAGAACCAACGGTAGCGGCGGAGGAAACGTCGCTCTGTGCGCTGCACCCGCACCAACGTGTCGCCGTGGAAGGCATCGAACGGCAGCTCCGTCACCTCCACCACAAACGATTCGTATTGCGACAAGAATTTCTCAGCCCGTGTGGGAACCTTCTGCCCCATGGAACACAGGGGCAGAAGCAACAGCAGCAGTGGCACAAATCTCCTCATCGTCGTCTCCAATGGCTTTCCTCTCTGGTGTTGCCGGCTACTTGTTTCTAAGGGTGACAAACGGTATCAGCACCTCTTCCATCGACACCCCGCCGTGTTGGAAAGTGTTGGTGTAGTACTGAACGTACTGGTTGTAATTATTGGGGTAGGCGAAAAAGTCGTTCTGGTGGCAGAAGATATAAGGCGAGGTGATGTGGCGGCGCGGAAGGAAGATTTTAGCCGGCTCTTTCACCTCGAAGACCTCCTTGGGGTTGTAGTCCAATAGGCGGCCCTGCTTGTATCGAAGGTTCACGCTCACACTTATGTCGCCTTTCACGCGCACGGGCCGGTCGATGCGCACCGAGCCGTGGTCGGTGGTGATGACAACGTTCACGTCCTTGTCGCTCAAGAACCGCAGCGCCTCCATCAGCGGCGAATGTTCGAACCAACTCAACGTCACCGAGCGGTAGGCCTTTTCGTCAATGGCCAACTCGCGCACGATATTGGAGTCGGTGCTGGCATGTGAGAGCATGTCCACAAAGTTATAGATAATCACATTCAACTTGTTACTCATCATATTGCCCATACCCTCCACCAGTCGGTGGCCGAACTGCGCATTGATAACCTTGCTGTAGCTGTGGCGAATGTTGAAGCCGTTGCGGCGCAGGTTTTCGTCCAGCAACTCGTTCTCGTACTGGTTTTTAAAACCTTCTTGGTCCTCGTTCACCCAGTATTGGGGATACTTGCGCTCAATCTCCGACGGCATCAGGCCGCCGAACATGGCGTTGCGGGCAAACTGAGTGGTGGTAGGCAGTATGGAGTAATAGAGGTCGTCCTCCACGGTGTGTAGGTACTGCTCGATGGCAGGCTGAAGGTATTTCCACTGGTCGTAGCGGAAATTGTCAATCACTATCAGAAACGTCGGGCGATCCTCGCGCAGCAGCGGAAAGAGCTTTTCGCGCAGCGCCATGGTCGAGAGCACAGGCTTGTCGGAGTTGGGGCTGTTGAGCCAGTCGATGTAATTATTCTCGTAGTACTTACAAAACAACTGGTTGGCCTCAGCCCGCTGCGAGGCAAAAATCTCATGGATGTTCTCGTCGTCGGTGTTGCTCAGCTCCAGGTCCCAGTAGACCAGCTTGCGGTAGAGCTGCTTCCACCCCTCGTGGTCCAACGGGCCGGACAGTTCCATGCCAATCTGTCGGAACTGCTGCTGGTAGCCCATCGTAGAGTGCTCGCTCTGCAGGCGGCGGGCGTCGGTGTGCTTCTTGATGGCCATTAGAATCTGGTTCGGGTTCACAGGCTTAATCAGGTAGTCGCTGATTTTACTACCCAAGGCCTGATCCATAATATGCTCCTCCTCACTTTTGGTAATCATGATGACCGGCACCTGCGGATAGCGGGCCTTTATCTGGCCCAGGGTATCTAGGCCGCTCAAACCGGGCATATTCTCGTCCAAAAACACAATGTCAATCTGGCTGGAGTGTTCCTCCAACTCGTCGAGCGCTTCGGTGCCGCTGGTGACGGCCACGACCTCGTAGCCGCGTTCCTTCAGAAACAGAATGTGGGGTTTCAGCAAATCAATCTCGTCGTCGGCCCAAAGAATGGTGATAGCGTCCATAGGATGTTATTTTATTTCTTCAAATTCAGAAGGCATAACGCCGTCTGATGCGAAATATTGTGCCACCGCCTCAAAAAAGAAACGCCTTCCGCCGCATCACCCTCCGCCCATAGCAGCGCTCCATCATTCCATCATACCCCGCCCCAAACCTCACTCGCCACCTTCCACAGCATGGCCACGTTAGCGGCTGTGCCTCACACACTTTCCGCCGCTCCAGTAGCCCCTCTCTTACCTTCTCCGCCAAGGGGGCGATAGACTATTGTTCTTGGATGCTCGCTACGAGGAACTATAGAGCATCTATAGAGGATGTATACAAGAAATGGCGAAGCCACCCATAACCTGCGGCCACGGAAGGCAAACCGTTACAAAAATCCCCTTATTATCTAATAATGAATACGATATACAGAAAAAGCCTGTCAATTGCTCAGCATAGAGACCGAAAAGGGTGAAAAAAATGTTCTCCAAAGGTCTGTGGGCGCATTTTGATGGGCAGAAATAGTAACAATATATTTGTTAAAGTTTTGTTATAAGGCACTGAGAATGATTGTGCCTTATGTTAAAGTGCACTTTTAACAGGAAAAAAAGTTTGCCATGTCGGAAAAAGTTAGTACTTTTGCAACCGAATTCGACAGAAGAATTAAGCATTGCGGGGTAGAGCAGTGGTAGCTCGTCGGGCTCATAACCCGGAGGTCGTTGGTTCGAATCCAGCCCCCGCTACTAAAAGAAAAACACAGCTTTTGGCTGTGTTTTTTCTTTCTAACTGCAATTCTAATCGGTCCCGTTTGGCCAATTGGTCGAACTAGAGATTGAGCGACTTTACGAAGGTTTTGAGATTTTCAATGTCGGCGGAGTCGGGATGGCCGCGGTGGAGCAGGGTGAGCTGGCCCCGGCAGTGGAACTCGCGGCTGTCGACCGCTATGCCTCTTTCCTTCAGGAGTTTCTTGACTTGGGCATAGGAGGACTCCAAAATGGCCGAGGAGCTGAAGCAGATGACTTTGCCCACTTTGGCTGGGTCGAGTTGGGCAATGAAGTCCTTCACCTTGCCGTCGACGCCTGCGGCATAGACGGCTGTGCCGAGCAGAAGTACGTCCACGGGGGCGTCGAGGGGTTGTTCAATGGTTTGGGTTCACCTGCAAACCTCTGTGTTTAGGCGTAGATTTTAGTTAGTCGGAAGAAAAAGAAACAGAGGTCATGGACACCTCGCAAAGACTTACGGAAGGCCTTGATCTTGGAATTGAGTTGTTCAGCAGAGGCATTAGTGGATCGATGGTTGTAGTAGTTGAGGATTTCGTTGTAGTGCAACTGGATGGTGTCCATGATGGTCTGGAAGGAATCAATCCCGGACAACTCCACGTCGTTGTACCAGCGGGCGAGGTTCAGACGGGCGGAGTCTTTTGTGGACTGGCGGTTGAAAATCTGGCGTAGGGAGTTGGAGAGGATGTAGGCCTGTTTGACTGAGGGGTATTCCTTGAAGAGGGTTTTGGCACGTTCTTTCTGGGAGGGGGACCAGTTGTCCGGCGACTTGTACAGCAGGTATCGGCTGCGGACGAGCAGCTCGCGCCGCGTGTCACCGTTGTCCAGGGTCTCGGGCTCGTACCTCTCGCCATTTGCCTTTGCCTCCTTCTGCAGCTTGTTGTCCTCCTCGATGGCCTGCCAGCGCAGGCGCACGCGTTCCTCCTGCACGGCTTCCAAGGCCAGCTTCTGCACATGGAAGCGGTCTATCACCACCTTCGCATTTCGGAAGCACGCCCTCGCTATCTTGCGCATGCTGTTGGCCATGTCGAGAGTCACCTCGGTCACTTTGTCCCGCACCCGTTCCGGTATCTTCTCCAGTATCTCGATGACATCCTCTGACCGCGTGCCGCGAACTATGGCCACTATAGTTCCTTTCCCGTTGTGAGCGGCCTTGTTGCTGACGATGGTGTACAGTTCGCCCTGCGAGGGTGAGGTCTCGTCTATGCTCAGCCACTCGCCTATGTTTTCCGGGAACAGTAGCCACTCCTCGGCGTGCCTAAGCTGGTCCCATTCTTGGTATCCGCTGAGATGTTCCTTGTATTGCCTTTCCAGTTTCTCCCCGTCGATGCCGTAATGTTCCGCCACGGTCTTTGCAGGCACAGGGTGGCTATCCAGGTAGTCCCTGAAAAAAAAGAGCCAGCTCCTTGGACATCCTCGTACCGTGTGCCACCGTGTCGTACTCGTTGCCCACGCTTCGCCCTGTCGTGCGGTCTATCCATCGCCGACGCTTCACCATCAGCACCACCTTGCTGCTTCGTATCGGATAGTCCTCTACACGCTTGGCCTCGTAGAATCCGTTCTTCTCATACTCATGCCCGGCCTCTGGATGCATGATTCGGTTGTGTTCCTCCAATGTGATGGTGATTGTGTTGCTTACTTTCTTGACATCCACAATCTCAAAGCTGTCACGTAAGTCATCGGGTAACAGCATCTTCAACAATTCCTTCGTGGCTTCCATGTCTTTTTGTTTTGTCCTGCAAAGATAATGCTTTTTTCTGATTTGTAAACACAGGGTTATGCAGGTGAACCGATAAGTTCGCGCTTGCTGATGATTCCCGATTCATAAAGGTTGAAACTGAGGTAGACATTGTCGTTGGCCACAGGACCGGTCACGATGTCGTAGTCGTGCTTGTAGTTCTGGATAGTGCGGTTAGCGTGCACGAAGTCCACCCATGCCTCATTGGCCGATT
>Ga0247611_10007649_pt1 | contig 13490 bp, 28 predicted proteins | sample 177DNAGHGhighgp2_FD_192422 | JGI IMG/M metagenome (GOLD analysis project Ga0247611, IMG submission 192422) | Sheep rumen microbial communities from Palmerston North, Manawatu-Wanganui, New Zealand - 1770 DNA GHGhigh gp2 | ecosystem: Host-associated > Mammals > Digestive system > Stomach > Rumen... | reverse complement strand
AGGTCTTTTTATTTATTCCATTTTTAATCCTTTTTCTTTATCTAATTCTTCTTGCAATCTTTGTGCTTTATTAAGATTAATTTGTTCTTTCAAAAGTGCTAAAGTTGAATTCTGATAGTTTTTACGAAGATTGTATGTGTTGTTATAATAAAGTTTATTTCCTATCTGCCCGTTCGTCATGCCATGTTCACGCTTGAACTTGAAATATTCCTCATTAATCTTTTCACGATTTTCTTCAATCTTTTCCATAATTTGTTTTTCTTGCATGCGTGATTCAAAGAGATTAGGCTTCTTCCCGAACATGTTGTCTTTTGGTTTTCCGTCTTCTTCATTTTCATCATCTTCGTTTTGTTCTTCTGCACTTCCGTAAACTTCATCAACCCATTTACAGATAACATCTTTTTCCACAGGAAGATACTGTGAAAGAATTGATTTTACAATTTTTGGTGATAATGACTCTCCACGTTCAATTCCGAAACACGTTGCTAGTGTGTCCATGATATCTTTTGCAAGTGAGAATACATCACTAATTTGAGAAATTTTATCAGAACTCATATCTTCAGTCGGGTTCTCAATATAAAGTTCAAATTCTGTTTTATCTCCGTCAAATTGGTTGGTGAGCATAAGATGCATACGATATGTTTGGTCTACTTGTTCAAGGAACGCACATCTAAGTAATTGAACTCTTCGTTGAAAAATTTTATTCAAGTAATAAAGTTTTTCGGCATAGTCCCCGCCAATTCCGCTTGATTCGTCTGGGCACAAGTAGTCCATTGGGATTCCTGTTCCCATACATAAAGAATATTTCTTTTCCTCAAGGTCTCCTAAAGAGTCTAAATCAATAGATGGGTCGATTAAGTCAAAATCAACTAATCCATCACAACTGTAGATTCGACTTCCTACAGAAAGACCATCTTGATTTTGTGTTTGTGGTGTAATTCCTTCAAGAAAGTTCTTGGCTTCAGATATCCTCATGTTTCTAGTAAATACATCTGAATTCTCATCACATTTGATTGACCAATGTTCTCTAGGAAATGACTGACTTCTCAACATATCAATTAATAACTGAGTCGTTTTGTAAGATTTCCATGCAGGTAATGCGGACATAAAGAGAGGTCGCCCGTATGGGAAGAACTCTTTGTCAGTAGTGAATAAACGACAATGAGAAATACACCAAGGTGGAACTCCTTTGACATTTTTAACATCTTCGGAATTTCCATCTTCTTCTTCTGCCCATAATTTTAAAGTATAACCAAACAAATATGATTTGTAGAACATACTTATATCTTCAACGTTTTTTTGAGAAACTATATCAACAATCTGTTGTAATGCAGGGTAAGTGTTGGCTAAATTAAGAGCCATTTGATACCAAGTTCGTTTCTCTTCTACCATACCCACATTAAATTCAATTCTTTCTGCTACTAAGAATGGGTCTATAGGTGTAATTGTTGTAATCCCATTCGAACCTTGCATATCTATACCATTAAGCCAAAATGCATCCCCATAGATTACAAGATTTGTAAAAATATCTCTAATTACATTTTCCGTAAATCCTACACTTTCAAACCAATCATAGAAATTTTTTTCTACTTTTTTATCTCGACTACGGATACCAACTAATTGTTTTCCATATTCACTACTATAAGCCTCAGAAACATAAACCTTCGTTGCAGTTTCAAGTATAGGTTCTGTAGTACAAGCATTTTTAAAGTCTTTATATCTTAGGAAACGAAAAGCGTTATCCATGTACGGGGCACAATTCATGTTACTTACAAGGTATTGATAAGCACTTTCTACAGAACTAGGCATTTCAATGGGTTTATATTTTCCATCTATTTGATTACCTTTCTTATCTAATTTTGGCTCGGTTGGAATCATGTAACCTTTATCAGTAATACCTATGTTAAATAAATTGAGAAGTTTTGAACTGTTTTTACCATAAATTTTGTTATTTTTACTTACATCTATTAAATTGACCTTGTTGTTTCCCATATAAAAAATTTCTCCAAATCATATAAAGATATACAGTAAATAGTTATGAAAGATAAGTTTGTACAGTTTTGAAAAAATATTAACTATTTATATAAAGTGGAAAAGAGAAAATCAGACAGACTTTCTCTAATCCTAACACAACATTACAATCATAGGAGAATGTAAATATGGCTAAAAGAAAGAGTACTGTAAAAATTGTAGAAGGAAAAGTAGTGTTATCTGATGAGGTTTTAAAAATTATCGAAAGTTGGAAAACTGACGAAAACTCTGTATGGATAAAAGAATACATTAAAATAGTGTTAGATATTTCAAATATAAGTTCTGATAAATCTCGTGGTCATCACATAATTCCTTGTTTTATGTTTAAAGATGAAAATCATAAAACTAGAATAGAAACAGAAGAATTAGCAAATAAAATAGAAGGTAATATAATTGAACTTTCCATTTATAATCATATTAAAGCACATTATTGTTTATGGAAAATATTTCCAAATAATAAAGATTCTAAGAAAGCAGTTCAACATTTATGTAAAATGGAAAATATAGAAAATTTAACATTTGATGAGATTAAAGATATTGCGAAAATTGAAGAAGATTGTGCAAATCATAATCAAACTAAAGAAGAAATGGCGGAAAAAGATAGAGAATATTATAAAAATAATAGGGAAGATATTTTAAGAAAGCAAAAAGACTATAATAAATCACATAAAAAAGAAGTAAGTACTAGAGGTAAGAAATGGTATAAAGAAAATAAAGAAAGACATAAAATATGGCAACAAAATTGGAATGAAAATCACAAAGATGATATAAAAATAAATGCTAAAAAATATCGAGAAGAAAATAAAGAAGAATTAAATAAAAAGAAAAGAGAATATGATAGTCAAATATGCGTAGACCCAATAAAACAAAACGAATGTAGTCTTAGTGCATTAAGATATAGAAAAAGATTTCATAAATCTGATTATAAAGACCTCAATCCGAAAGATTGTATTATAGAACCTTTAATTTCTTTTGAAGAATTTCAAAAACTAGATGAATCTACTCAACAATCTTTGAGAAATTCTGTTATAAAGAAATTAGAGTCTATATATCCAAATTTATTTACTTAATCAGCAGACCCTATAATTTTCGACTTATAACATTAACTATTTACTCTATACAACTTTTTTATGGAGAACTAAATTATGGCGAATCATTTCAATATGAACGACAATAAAGAATCTTTAGGTGGAACAGAGTTTTCATCTACCACAACAAATTGCGGGTTTTCAAATGACCCTATGACTCTAAATTATGGCGGAGTTCCTGATTTTTCAACAACTCCAACCGAAGTTACCTACACTTTAACATTCAATAATGCAGATAATAATGGTGGAATATCTACATATACCGCAGTTCCATTTAGTACAATTGGAAGTGCAATTGAAGAAAAACAGTTGGAAATTACCAAGTACGCACCACTGTACTATTTTAATGGTAGTAGGGTTGATGAAAATTGTATTATTCAAATCAAGGAAGATATAGAAATTGATATTGAATGGGTGAAAGTTGCTGAATAAAATATAAATAAAAAAATTTAATTATAGGAGAAAATAAATTATGAAAATATTAGTTACAAAGAAAGGTATTGTTGAATGTTATGAAGATTCTTATGAAGAGGGAGAATTAGGTTACGCTAATTCTTGGAATTTTGATGTTCGTGGCGAATATGATAGTGCGGAAGATTTGATTAAGGCTATTGTTAAAGCAACATATCTTTTTGATTTTGATGTTGAAGAGTTTGGATTTACAGATGGTGCAATTCAAACATCTGATTTAGTAGATGAAGAATCAATTAAAGCAGATAAACATGATATTGAACTTTGGAAGAAAGGTGAAAAGACATTATATTCTGCTAATATGTGGTTGCCTTTGGAATGTGTTTCAGATAAACATGAAATGACAGAAGATGAAGCCGAAGAATTTGGTTTCAGTTTTTAATGGAGAAAAATAATGATTACCGATGAAACAATGGATTATATAGCAGTTGCGTTTGAAAAAGCATTTGGTGGTGAAGTTAGAGATATAAAAGATGCTACTTTTAAATTGTATATTTCTGATATGAACGCAAATATGGAAGTTTCTGTTACCGATGAAGATATTTGTGTAAAAGTTTCTAGTAAAGATATTTTGTTTTTTAATAAGAAACTTTCAAGAAATGAAGTATATGATATATTCAGACGTGTAGTTTGTGCATTGATGAATAAAGGTGATTTTAATAATGTAGATTGGGATGATTGGAGTTATTATCCTAATAAATGTAATAAACTATTTATGATGGACGCTTTTGAAGAATTCAAGGCAAACTTTTAATTAAATATATAGGAGAAAATAATTATGGCTAACAGAATTAACATTAATGGTATTGAACTTACTAGAGAGGAAACTTTTCCAACAATTGCAGTAGCAGAACCAAAAGTTGAAGAAGTAAAGGAAGAAAAGGCAGTAGAATCTACAGTTGAAACAGAAGAAACAAATGAAGTTGTAGAAGATGAACCTACAGAAACAGAAGATGAGATTGAAGAGTCTATAGAAGATGATGAGTAAGTTTAATCTTATTTAATTAAGAAAGACTGTCGTTAATTTGACAGTCTTTTTTTTTATAATTTTCCTTGACAAAATAAATTATTATGTGTTATCATAAATATATGAATATTAGACATGCTGAAATTGCCGATTTTGATTTTATTTATAAGACTTGGAAACAAAATCAAAAATATGGAATGAGTATTCCTAGAAAAGTAAGAATAACCGAGCGAATAACCAAGAAAGAAATGTTTATTATTGAAGATAAAGTTTCTGTAGGTATGTTTAATTTGCATGTCAGAAGTTTGCCTAAAGAAATGAAAGGTTATGTTGAACTTACTTGTTTTGCAGTAGATGATAATTACAAGAATAAGGGTTATGGAACTAAAGCATTAGATTGGATAAAAGAAAATTATAAAACTGTTATTATTTGTGATTCTCATAAAGGTTCGGATAATAATCGATTTTATGAAAGAAATGGTTTTGTTTCTTATGGAGAAAAGATTGTAGGGAACACACCTTGCGTTTTGTATAAACTGAATAATACTGTTGATTTGTTTGAGGAGTAAAATATGAAATCTATTAAGAAATATTCATTGGAAGAATGGTACGCAAAATATAAGAACGATATAGAACATGCTTGTGGTGTGCATTTTGAAGATGGTTTTATGGGGTCTTTTATTCGTAGACGAGTTTCAACTATAATGAATGAAATTAATTATCTTATGAAAGAACATGGAAATGTAACTTATATTGCGACAAATAAATAAAAAGGAAAATAAAATATGAATGAAAATGAAGATATGCTTGAACCCTTTATCAATAAGGAAACTAAAGAAATTAAAATCTCAAAATATTATTGGTCAGAATTAAATAAACAGTATTCAGCAGACCAAATTAAGGATTGTTTTGTAAAACATATTCTTAATGGTGATATTGGTTTACCTATGAATCAGATTTCTGAAAAAGAAGCATTTGATGATTTTAAAGAATTATGCAGAATGTCACCACTTCCGTTGTGTCAAGGTAAGACTTACACAAAGGCTGAATATAAATATTCTATTTCTAATTTGTACATTAATCAGAGTACTGTAGGAAATAAAGCAAGTAATTATTTTCAGCAGTATAATAGAATGTGTTGTGCAGGTCCTGCTCATCTTGCACCTAGCGAAGTTTGGAAAAGAGAAAAATCTATTCGTTCTGTTCTTAATCCACTTTGGACATTGAAAATGGAAGATGTTAATACCACAAGATTAATGTCAGCGATTGCACTTCGTTCTTATATAGCGTCACAGTTTAAACCTATTATAGCAAAATCAATTTATTCAATGTTTGGGGCAAAGAAAGTATTGGATACATCAAGTGGTTGGGGTGATAGATTGTGTGGATTTTTTGCAACAAAAGATACGGAAGAATATTTTGGAATAGACCCTAATAAAGCATTGCATCCGAAGTATCAAGAACAAATTGAGATGTATAAGAAAGTTTATCCAAATAAGAAAGCAACAATCATTTGTGATGGTGCTGAATATGTAGATTATCCACAGAATTATTTTGATTTGTGTTTTACTTCACCACCTTATTTTAAGGCTGAAAAATATTCAACAGATGAAAAACAGACATACTTGAAATATTCTAGTCAGCAGAATTGGTTGGAAGGGTTCTTGTATGTAATGTTGGAAAAAGCATGGAACTCATTGAAAGATGGTGGTTATTTGGTAATTAATATTTCAGATATTTATGATACAAGTTTTGCAGATAGACGTAGATTCCATATTTGTGACCCTATGACTGATTTTGTAAAAGATAAACTTGGTGGTTCTTATGTAGGTTGTATCGGTATGCGTATGAGTCAGCGTCCTAATATGCAATCTGTGACAGATTTGGAAATTGATGAAGATTCTGTATTTATTGAACCTGTATGGGTTTATTATAAAGGAAGTTTAGACAATCTTGATAAATATGATATTAAGTCATGGATTTTAAACAAGAAAATAGAAGAAAAAACAATTTTTGATTTTTAATATAATAATTTTCCTTGACAATTATTATAATATGTGATATTATAGTAATTGTAAGGAGTAAATTATGGGTAAAGAAAGAACTACAAGAAAACCTATAATGGTTAAATCAGTAATGCACGCTCTTATTAGTGGTCAGTCTGAATTGCTTGCTATTAGTGCAAAGTATTTTAATGAACTTGCAAATGGATATGGCTTTGAATATGAAGAAGTTCATTTTGATTGTGATAAAGATGCTTGGATTGAATCAGATGGTGAAAAATCATATTCATCTATAGATGATTTTTGTGATGAAGTTTCTTATTGGCTTTCTTGTTATTATGAAAGTGGTCATTGCAGACATGAAGAAGAATATAAAGACAGAAAGGCTTTTCTTAAATATCTTGAAGTTTTCAAACCACATTGTAAAGAAAAACATAATCGTTGGATTCCTTATGTTGAGGAAACAAAGTTCTTGTTTGATTAATGGGTAATATTATGACTTTTCAGCGAATAATCGAAATGACATTAAAACCACCCTTTAAGTACTTCATTGTAAAAGAAGGATATTTTGGTGCGGTTTGTAATGAACTCTGTTTTAATTCTCTTTCAAAAGCAAAAGAAACTGCTGAAAAGTTATTTCTTGAAACTAAAGAACTTTATACAATCTATAGTGTAAAATATGTTAATTGTGATTGGCAGACAAGAGCAGGTTGGTTATGTGGTGATATTCTTGGTCTTAATATTGATTGTACATGGATTAAAGAATCTTGGAGTAATGTGATTCATGTTGCATTTTTATGGCAAGGAAGTTGTAGAAAATGGAATCCAAAACTCTATGATAAAATTAAGAAATTATTTGCTGATGATGTGTTTGATGATACAAAAGATGATGATTGGGAATTCGTGAAGAAAACTTTAGGTATAGATAATAACGGAAACGAAATTAAACCAAAATCTAAAACAGACGATTTTAAGAAAGATGTTGATAAATTGAGTAAGAAAGTTCTAAAAAAGTTTGATGAATTTATTCTTGCAAATGAAGAACTTACAATGTTGGTGCATAAGAAATATCCGAAGATTAGAGCAGAATATGGGATATTTGACCGTATGATAATGTTCTATGAAGAAGATGAAAACGGATATAAAAATAAAGAGTTTCAATCTTTGGAAGAGGTCGAAAAATATTATAAGGAGAAGAAATAAAATTATGGAGAAAGAATATTTTTACGCAATTTCATATAACGAATATGATGGTAGAAATTATTTTAATGGATTTAGAAAACACGCTACCAAAGACCATTTGATAATTTGGGAAAACAAGGAGATAAAATTATGGGAAGAGATTTTTCAATAGGTTGTTCAGATAGTACTTGCAAAGGTGTATCACATATAATGTTTAAGGTGGTTAAAGATGTTTCACAAATTGCAGATGAAGTTGATATAGATAGCATATCTAATGATGATAAGCATATTTCAATTGAACAGTTGGCTACGATTATTCAAATTTTGAGAGATGAATTAACTCTTGCTTATTATGAAAATGAACTTAAAACAAAGTTTGTAGAATGTTATAAATTCTATGATAATGACACTTTTGAAGAGGTATTTAAGAATTGTGAAACTGCTCGTGATTTATTTGTCGATGCTTTGGTGGATTCTATTTTGAATAAAGAAGATAAAGTTTATTGGAATTATGCATAAGGGGGTAAATATGACATATTTAGACTTTGAAAAAGAATATATCAAAGACCGTCCAACAGAACCTTATTCGGAAAATGAAGATGCTTCTGATTGGGCAAATCTTACTCGTTATGCAGAAGATAATTTGCAGAAAGCATTTAATCTTGGATATTGCGAATGTTATCATATTTCTATGGATATAATTAAAAATTTAGTAGATTGTATTAGATTTCTAAATTCTAATAGAAATAATGAATTGACTGATGTTGATGAATTTTTAAAAGACGCTGAAAAGTTTATCAAGAGAGGATAAGTGAATGAAATGTAAAGATTGTACTGTTCCACCAATTTATGATTATCGAGAGAATTGTAAATTATGTGGTTTGTTTGGTTGGGATAACGATGATGAACATTTCAAAGTTTATGCTGATGGAGAAGATGGTTGTATTCATAGAAAAGTAACCATTGAAAAATAGTATAAAGAAGAAAATGAAAGATTGAGGAGTTGTAGATTATGAATATTGGTAAACCTCTAAAAATAGAAAAAGATAAATACGGATATCCAATTGAAAATTGTGATGTTGTGATAACTTTAAAAGATAATCAAGTTATCAAAGGTAAATACGATTCTGCTTTTGGGTTTATGACAAGTGATGGAAGAGCAATTTGGAAAGCAAATGTTTTATCATATGAGGTGGTGAGGTTATAATGGAAGAAAATACATTTTATATTTATGTTATAAAAAATAACAAAGGTAGATTTGTGTCTAATCTTACAAATCCTAGACATAAATATTTTGATAAATTGCAAGAAAGTACGAAATTGAAGGCAAAATCCACTAATTGTAAAATATATAAAGTAAAGTGTGAGATTGTGGAAGAAATTAAGGAGTAAACTATAATGGAAGAATGGCATAATTTGAATGAGAATTGTAAAGATTTGCCAAATGAAGGTGAATGGGTAGAAGGTTTGTATATTTGGTATTACAAGGGTGAACCTCGTTGGGATGTTTTTAAAGTCAGATGGTACTATGAGATTGGTGAATTTGATGAAAAATTAGTTCGTTGGTACGGTAATGATGTATACGATACGTATGACCGTGATTACTGGAATAAGGTAGATGAACCAGATTATTGGAGAAAGATAACCTTACCTATGAGGAATGAGCATGATAGAAATTACTGAAAAAGAAGAAAAGATAATGTTTCATACACTTGGTTATGATTATCAGCCAAGATGGAATGGTGATAAAGGTGGTTATAGAAATTGGTTCGGTATATATCCAAGTGAAGATAACGGAGATTATAAAGCAATTAAATCTCTTGTTGAAAAAGGATATATGCAAAAAGACGGAACGACTGATTGGAACGAAGAAGTTTATTCTGTAACAGATATTGGAAAAGATTATGTAGTTGATTTATGGCACAAGAAAAAGAAAGAAAACAAACCAAGCAGAAGTAAAAGACGTTATCAAGCATATCTTGATTGGTGTGATTGGAATGACGGAACTTTTAAGGAATTTCTTGATTGGTTAAAGATTACAGAAAAGAAAGAATTATTCTGCGAAGATGAATGTGAAGTAATTAGAGAATATAAAAAGAGGTGGCAAATATGAAATTAAATATTCAACAACTTATAGAACGTTTATCATTAAATGTAGATGATATTATTTTGGAAGTATTCAAAAGAGATGTTATTGTTTTTAATTCGTTTTGGGATGATACTGATATTGAAAAGTATTTGAAAAAGAAAGTAAAATATTTTATCGTTCATTATGATTCGAAAAATTATGGCGATAAATATGTTTTAACGGTAGATATATAAGAAAAGGTGGCAGATATGAGTGATATTGTTATCAGACCAATTGAAAGAATTAAAAAGAAATGTTTATGTTGTGGTGAAGAAATGGAACTCTTTGTTTATGAAGATAGGGATTTTTGTGACAGATGTTTTCATATTGTTTGTCGAGAAGTATTTAATAAGGCAAATGACGGAATGACTGTTGAAGAAGTTAAAGAAAGAATTAGGAGAAATATAGAAGAATGAAATTAACAAAAGAAAATATTTTATCTGTTTGTGGAAAATATCTCTTCGTTTTTTACAAAAATGAAAAGTTCGGATATTGGGAAAATGATTCTCCTAGACAAATATATGCGATAAATAAAAATGGATTTATATGTGATAATCGTGAAATTTATTATTTCAATCATTATTTGGAGGATAATTGTAAAGTTTTCATAAGTAATGATTGGCATAATAATTATGCTAGTTTAGAAGATATGGATACAGATGAAGAAGTAGATAAAGAAAGTTTGAAACATTTTATTGATTGTGTAGACAATGAATATTGTGTTGTTTATAATCAAGAATATGTGAATAAATTAAATAAACGGATTTATGAATTGCAGAAAGAAAATAATGAATTAAATATTATTAAGAATGAGTATGAAAAATTGAAAAATGATATTTCGGATTGGAAGTTAGAAAAGGAGTTTGCTGAAAATGACTAAAGAAGAATTTGTTGAAAGATATAAAATAATCGATATTGAGAAACAAGAAAACATTCTTGTTGTTAGATTATATATAAACGAAAATAAAGATGATAAAACATATTTTGTTCGTTTGATTTTTGCAGATAATAAACTTTTCTATAGCGGTGATATGGGAACTTATGTTTTTGGCAGAGATATTTGTCATATTTTTACATTCTTTAAAGGTGACCATATTAACGAAGATTATTGGAGTGGAAAGTGTGAAGCAAGTTCTTATCCGATTTATCCTAGTGAAGTAGATGAAGAAAAAGTTGAAGAGTTGGTAAAAGAATATGTGTGCGATTTGTATGGAGTTGAAAATTATGAAGAACTTGATGAAGAAATTAAAGATGTAATTAATGATAAATTTCGATTTGGAATAGAGCCAAATGAATACCGAGCGTATGATGAAATCTATGAGTTTTTGGAAGAAGAGTTTAATTGTTCAGATTTATGCGAAACAGTTAATAATATTATCGAAGGTGCAAAATCAATTTCACCAAATTATGTATATGCTTGTGAATTGATTCAGTGGGTGGAAAATAATCTTGAAGATTGGTGTAAAGAAAGAAACATCAATTACGAAGAATTGCTTAATCAGAGGTAATTTAATGGGAACAATCGTATCATTAACAAAAGAAGATTTTATGAAAGTCCTTAATTCAGATGATTATTTTGTTTTCAAGCAAGAAGACTACGATGAATATCTTGAATGGAAATCTACGTTGTCTGATTATGAATTGAAAAACTTTCACATAAATGATATCTTTTGGGATGGGAAAGAACATGAACCTACGTTTTTTTGGTATATGAAAAATAGAGTACAACTTAAACAATATTATGAACAAATAAACGATTGGCGAAAATTAAAACCTAATCAGTTCTTAAAGAAAACTAATGTTGAAAGAATTGATTATAATGAATGGAATTGGTAAGGAGGAATAAAAAATGAATAAATTAGAAATTGCTTGTATTATTGTAGGATTTATAGGAATGCTTTTTAATTTTACTGAAAATAAAGTGGAAGGAAAACACGCAATAGTTGGTTATTTTATTTCAAAAGTAATATCTAAGTTGATTTTTGGTGCAATGGTTCTTTTGCCGTTATATTTTAATTATTGGAAATAAATATGAATAAAGAATATAAAATTTGGTTAGAAACTGTAAAAATTGAATCTAAACCTACAACGATTTACACTGCAACTCATGAAAACAAAGAAGTTCGTGTTTATGCTATAGACGATAGCAAAATTTGTATAGATTGGTATATTAATGGGGAATTAATTAAAAAGCCAAAATTTCCTAAAGAAATTATTACAGAAATGGAATTATTTTTTCAAACAATTTATGCTAAATATATAGACAAACATTTGATGTATGAGATATTGAATACTATGAAGAGGTATTTGCCTTATTTGGAAGATGGTGAAAATCCGATTGGTTCATTAAAATATATAAACATTGTGGGAGAAATTAAAGTTGAATAATGCCCATAAAATACATGCAGATTATAATAAACCTTGGTGTTGGCAGTACGATATAAGATTAAAGAATCTTGAAGATGATAAATTTTGGTCGATGTTATCCGATGAAGAAATTGCGAATTTAAAACCTACAGATTTTGATATGTATTTATCTACAGACGAAAATGAACATAAAGAAATGACTGAGTTTATTAAAAGACACGAATGGCTCGGAACAATTTCCATTTATACAACGCATTGGTTCGCTTGCAGATATAAAGGAATTCTTAGTGGTGTCATTCTTATGAATCAACCAAATTCTTTTTCAAAATTGTTAGGTGAAGAAACTCTCAAATTAGAAAGATTGATTTCTCGTGGTGCTTGTATCAGTTGGAGTCCTAAAAATTTGGCTAGTCATTTTCTTATGTTTTGTATTAAATGGATGGTACAAAACACAGAATATAGATTGTTTACTGCTTATAGCGATTTAGAAGCGAAAGAAACAGGTCAGATTTATTCCGCATGTAATTTTTATTATCTTGGTGAAAATAGTGGTGGAACAAAGAAATATATCAATCCTTATAATGGTAAACTAATGAGTGATAGACAATTCAGATGTAGAAGTTTTTATAAAAAGTATGCTAAAGAATTAGGTATAGAGTGGCAGAAAAATTGGAACAAAGATAGCAAGATTTTATGGGAAAATATTCCGAATGATGTTGAACAGAAATTGCGAGAATATTCTAAAAAGAAACAAGCGGAATCGGAACTAGTTGAAGTTCCTAGTAAAAGAAAGTATGCTTATGTTTTAGGGAAAGATAAGAAAGAAACCAAGTTATTGAGAAGAAAGTTTTTGGAATTAAATAAGGTATATCCGTATGTGAGAAGGGAAGATACTTTTAAAGAAAAAGGAGAATGATATGCTGAATTTATTACATGTTTTATTTTTGATTTTTGGTTGGATTTATAATATCAAAGGATTAATTGTGGCATCTTTGGTTATATCCTCATTGTTTATGATACTACTTTTTATTTGTAAAATAATGGATGTAAAAAATTCTGAAAATGAGGAAATTGATTTAGGATGGTTTGTTCAGATAGTTGTGATTGTTTTATCGATTGTAAAATTATGCATTATGTAAGAATGAAGTGGAAAGATTGTAAAAGAAAAGGGTGAATATGTTTTTGTGAGATAACTATATAATATAAAGAATAAATATATTTTAGGAGAAATTGAATTATGGCTGAAACTAGAT
>Ga0247611_10007648_pt1 | contig 13491 bp, 17 predicted proteins | sample 177DNAGHGhighgp2_FD_192422 | JGI IMG/M metagenome (GOLD analysis project Ga0247611, IMG submission 192422) | Sheep rumen microbial communities from Palmerston North, Manawatu-Wanganui, New Zealand - 1770 DNA GHGhigh gp2 | ecosystem: Host-associated > Mammals > Digestive system > Stomach > Rumen... | reverse complement strand
GAGATGGTCGGTATAGGCGGCGATGACGAAGATGACCGCGGCGATCAGGTAGATGAGATAGATTCCCGTATTGCCCAAAACCGTGTCGAGATAGATGCCCTGGGCTCCCAAAAGTTGGAAAACGAATAGGAAGATGAGCAGCCCGGCGACCAGCACGATGCGGGCGATGGTGATTTTGGTGGGAATGTTGATTTTCATAAGATTTCTTTTAATAGCATCCGGCCCTATAAGCCATGTTTTGTCGGGGACGGCAATTTATCTCAGGTTTCCCTGGCCCCCTCGGCTTCAATTCGCTTTGGGCGCTTCCCCTACCAATTTTGGGTTTCTCGCTTGCGGGGCTTGCCTCGTTTCATCTTGATGTTGCCATCAAGCTCGTCTCTGTGGCGCCTTTATGGGTTCCCGTCCGCGGGGGACGTTCGCCTTCCGTTGCGCGCTGCCGCACCTGAGGTTATTTCTTCCCTCAGCGCAATCACTACCTCCATCGCAGGAGGTGCGAGCATGGACTTTCCTCTCCGTTAAGAGCAGCCGTCCGGGCCGGATGTGTTTTCTGGGTCAGAGTTTGGTCGGATCGATGCCCGCCTTATACAGGGCGGATTCCATTTTGCGGCACCTCTGCAAGAGCTGCAGGTTCTCGGCGCTGACGGAGTCGCTATCCCGGATCCCGTTCAAACGGGTCTGGTATTTCGCGAGATCGAGCTCCAGTTGCTGGTTCTTGTCCTTGCAGGTGCGAAGTTGCTTCTCGAGGCTTTCGATGTAGTTTTTGGTTTCGCTGACGTATTGGTCATAGGTCGCGTAGTCGGCGATGACGCGATCCAAAAACGAATCCACTTCGACGGGATCGTACCCCTTGACGTTCGGGGTGAACACCGCTTTGAGAATGTCCTCGCGGGTCAATTGCAACGTTTTTTCTTCCATGGCTCAAACCCGGATTGGATTATAATCCAAGATAGATACCCGTTCAACAAAAGCGTCATCGATTCGCCCTTACTTTTCAACACTTAGGCAACCACGGGCCTTTTCTTCGTTTATAATCCCCTTCGATGAAAGACCTGAAGAACATCATTAAAGACAGACGCTTCCTCGTCTTCTATGACCTAGAAGGCACGCAGGCAAGCCACGAAATCATCGAAATCGGCGCCTATAAATGCAAAATCGATGACGATTTCCACGTGCGGAAAATCTATAAGCCCTTCAAAGCCTATGTCCGGCCCAAACACCGCATCGGCCACTTCGTCACCAAACTGACCGGCATCAGCGAGAAGACGATCCAAGACAAAGCCATCTCCTTCCGCGAAATGCAGAACCAATTCATCAAATATCTTGGCAAAGACAAAGAACGTTGCCTTTTCGTTTCCTATGGTTCCCAAGACGGCGAGATGTTCATCGCCTCGGCGGAGAACAACATGGACGCCTCAATGGAATTCTCGCGCTTCGTCGCCAAAAGGACCTGGGATTTCTGCGCGTTTTTGAAGCGTTACCTCCAAAATCCCGACGGCAATCCTTTCTCTTTGGAACGCGCCTGTGAGAAGTTCGGCATCCACTTCGCCGGGCAGGCCCATGACGCTTTGGCGGACGCCTATAACCTCATGGACCTCTATCGTCGGATGCTGGAAGACAAAGAAACCCTGGGAAAGGCTTATCAAGAGACTTTGTATAACGCGAATAAAGTCCCGGCCCCCGTCCGCGAAGTGCTTCGCCGCCTATCCGAAGGGGAAACCATTTCCCCCGAGGATTTCTCCGCGATCATCCAGAGGTCTTTGAAATGACCGTGCGCTACCCCGCCGGCGTCCGCCCGCTCGTGCAGGGCGAAGGCGCGACTAAGAAAAAGAAGGGTTCTCCCAAACTCAAAGTCGCCGCGGGCAATCGCGGCATGGATTTCGAAGCGGCGATCAATGAGGCCAACGCCTATTATTTGGAAAAAGGCCTGTGTCTCGTCACGAAAAGGCCGACCCCGATCCGCGTCGTGAAGGTCAATTATGAACATGGCCCAAAGATCGTCCAAGCTTTCTACGAGACCCAATCCACGACCGACTATAACGGCGTTTATCAGGGGCATTACCTCGATTTCGAGGCCAAGAGCACCCGTTCGAAGACTTCTTTCCCCTTCTCTAACGTTCCTCTGCAACAGATCCGCCACCTCCAAAACGTCCTTCAGCACGGCGGCTGGGCGTTCTTCCTGATTCATTTCGCTTTGCTTGGGGAGACCTACTTCGTCCCCGCCTCCTATTTGATCGAGCGATACCTAGAAAGAAAGCGTGCCTCCCTCACCGTCGAGGAAATAAGAAAAAACGGCCTTATCGTCCCAGAAGGATATCGGCCGCGTTATGACTATTTGCCCGTCGCGACGGGGTATTTCTTGAAATAAGGGCAAAGCCCTTGCAGACCACAAGCCCCGCATTCGGGGCTTTTTGCATGGCAAATCTCCCGTCCGAAGGCGATGAGGCGATGATGGACATCGAGCCATGAAGCCCGCGGGAAGAACTTCTCCAGTTTTCCCTCCACTTGTTCTGGAGCATCCGCTTCTTTGGCCAAACCCAGGCGTTTGGAGACACGGCCCACATGGGTATCGACCGCGAGGCCTTGGATCTCGAAACATTCCGCGGTTACGACATTGGCCGTCTTGATGCCGACGCCAGGTAAGGTGGCCAATTCCTCTCGGGTCGAAGGAACGACTCCCCCAAAGCGTTCTTCTAGAGCTTGTCCCAAGGCTTTTAGGTTTTTTGCTTTGTTCCTATATAACCCTAGGGAACGGATGTGCTCTTCGATGTCAGAAAGCGATGCGTTTCCCAGCTCTTTTGGGGTCGGATAATCCAAAAAGAGGCGGGGCGTCACCTTGTTTACGGATTCGTCCGTCGTCTGCGCGGATAAGGAAACCGCGACCAAACATTGGTAAGGCGAAGCGAAAACGAGGGAGCATTTCGCCTCCGGGAAAGCCGAAGCAAGATAAGCGAGGATCTCCTCAGTCTTCTTTGCCATCGTCCACCCACTTCGTCTTGACGATCTCCATCGTCTTGGCGATGTCTTGGTCCCAGTTATCGCCGACGAGGGTATAGCCTTCGCGGTCGATGTCTTCCCCTGCCCTAGCCAAGCGCAGGCGCTTGCCGACGGATTTCATCGTCTTCCGCCCCTCGGCGAGGGCGTCGTCCAAGGCGTGGCGAATCTGCTCGACGCGATATCCATCATCGAGCCATTGGTTGATTTGGTCTTTGTCAAAGGGGGATAAAGTGCGACCGAGTTTCTTTTCATAATAGGAATAGATTTCGGAAAGGAGCTCCGCCCGTTCCGCGGAGAGGCGGTTTTGGTTGTTCTTCGCCACATCCAAGGCGAAGAGCTGCCAAAGCGTTTTGGAAATCGGCTCCAAAGAAACCCTCGCGGACTCCAAGACATATTCCAAGAACCCGCGTTTCACCAAATCGGAGAGGATGCGATCCAGTTCCTTGGTTTTGAGATTGGTCTTCATGGAGAGCATGTCCGCGGTGATCCAATCGTTCTTCTGATTGAGGAGGTGATTGACCATCAAAAGGACGAGGACCTCATTCTCCCTCAAACCGAGTTTTTTGTAGTATTCCAACAGCAAATAACGGAAATCCACGCTTTCGTTGGGCAACGAATTCGACATACTGGGTCACTCCTTTTTCATTTCCATCGCGATTTTCTCGGGGTTGAGGAGGCGGAGGAGATCGCGATGCTCCTCCATGGCTTTTTCGGTCTTTTCCTCAATCTGGAAGCCAAGCCTTTTGGCGAAACGCTCCGCCCTGAGGATCCGCAAGGGATCTTCTTGGATGCGGGTCGCGGGATCGCCGATGAAGCGGATGAGGCGATTCTTCAAATCCTCTAGGCCTCCATGATAGTCCGATACGTTTCCTTGGCAATCGATATAGAGGGCGTTGATCGTGAAGTCGCGGCGAAGGCTATCCTCTTTGAGATCCCGGATGAACTCGATCTTGCTCGGGTGGCGGGAATCTTTATATCCGGATTCCCTGCGCAACGTCGTGATGTCGATGTCCCCCGCTTCCGTTTTTAGATGAACGGAACCAAATCTAGCGAAGGTCATTTCAAGGTCGGGAAGGAAGACTTTTTCTTCTTCCGGGGTGGCGTCGGTCACCAAATCGATGTCGGCTGGGTCGATGCCCAGCAATAGATCCCGCGAGGTTCCGCCGATGAGGAAAAGGCGATGGCCGTGTTCGGCGTAAAGAGAGGAAAGACGCAGGAAGATCTCAGGCAATTTCATCGCGGATACGATTCTATCATAACGCGCAAAGAAAAGGGCTCCCGAAGGAGCCCATGTTTGCGTCGTTCTCTTAAATAGGATTAGAGGCGGGCCTTAAGGCCTTTGGACGGCTTGAAGACGACGGACTTGGATTCCGGGATCTCGATCTTCGCGCCAGTGGACGGGTTGGTGCCAACGCGGGCTTTGCGAACCTTCGGCTCGAAAGCGCCGAAGCCAGAGAGCTTGACTTCTTCGCCTTTGACGAGGGCTTCTTCGATGACGCCGAGGATGTCCTCAACGGCGGCTTCGGCTTCGCGATGGGAAAGCTTGCCTTTTTCGACGACGGCTTTGATGAGTTCAGCTTTGTTCATGGATTGATATCCTCCTATTTTCTGCTGAGAAAGTATCGACAATATAAGGCACCATCGAAGGTTTTGCAAACTTTTTTGCCACTTGTCGCCCTTTCCTCGGCCCATTATTGAAAATAATAAAAAATATCCGACGCGGTCGAAGAAAAACAAAAAAGAGTGGTTTATTTGCGTTGACGGTAGATCAAATGGAGGGGCGTGCCGGTGAAGTCAAAGGATTCGCGGAGCCTGTTTTCCAAATAACGCGTGTAGGAGAAATGGGCGAACTTCGGATCGTTGCAGAACAAGGCGAAGGTCGGGGGGTTCACCGCGACTTGGCTCGCGAACATGATCTTGAGCCTCCCGTGATTGAATTCGGGGGTGGGGTTCATGTTCTGGGCGTCTTGGATGATCTGATTGAGAATCGAGGTCGAGACGCGGCGGGAAGCGTTTTCTTTCGCGCGGTCGATCGCGGGCAAAATCGCATCCAAATTCCTACCGGTCTCCGCGGAGACGAAGACGATTTCGGCGTAATCCAAGAATTTGAATCTCTGGCGGAATTCCTGGGCGAATTGCTCCTGCATCAGCCCCTTCTTGGCCAAATCCCATTTATTGATGGCGACGACGATGGCCTTTCTCGCATCAAGGGCATAGCCGACGACGTGGCGGTCCTGATCCAAAATACCCGTCCCGGCGTCGACGACTAAGACGGCGACTTGGCTGCGGTCGATCGCGGAGAGGGCGCGCAAGGCGGCGTATTTATCGACCGCTTCATAGATCCTGCCGCGCTTATTGAGCCCAGCGGTATCGATGGCGACATAGTTCTTGCCGTCGCGGGAGAAGGGCGTATCGATGGAATCGCGGGTGGTCCCGGGGAGGTCTTTGACGATGACGCGGTTGTCCCCGAGGATCGCGTTGGTCAAAGAGCTCTTCCCAACGTTCGGCCTGCCGATGAAGCAGAAGGAAGTCGCGTCTCCATAGTCCTCCTCTTTTTCCTCGGGGAGAAGGGAGACGATCTTGTCGAGCAAATCCCCTACCCCGATGCCGTGGGATGCGCTGACGGGGAGCGGATCGCCTAAACCGAGCCCATAGAATTCTTGAGCGTTGGCAATCATTTGGACGTTATCGATTTTGTTGGCGACCAAAATGACGGGCTTGTTGGAGGCATAAAGCATCTTGGCGACCGCGCGGTCTTCCTGGGAGATGCCTAGGCGCCCGTCGGTGACGAAGACGATGACGTCGGCTTCCTCGATGGCGATTTCCACTTGGGCGCGGATTTCGTCTTTGAACAGGGCTTTCTTGATTTCGATGCCCCCGGTATCGACGAGGCGAAAACGCTTGGTGAGCCATTCTGCGGTGCCATAAAGGCGGTCGCGGGTGATGCCCGGAGTGTCCTCAACGATGGAAAGGCGCTCGCCGATAAGACGATTGAACAACGTGGATTTACCGACGTTCGGGGCGCCGACGAAAGCGACCAAACCTAGCATATCGGCGAAACTCCGGCTTTCTCTTTGACGATCTTCAACACGGCGTCGACGGACTCCTCAATGGTCATGTAGGAGGTATCCAAAGGAACGGCGTCCTCTGCCTGGGTGAGGGGATCGAAATCGCGATGGGAATCGATGTAGTCGCGCTTCTTCACGTCGGCGATAACATCCTCTAACGAAGTGGGGATGCCTTTTTCGACGTTTTCTTTGTAGCGGCGTTCCGCGCGGGTCTCGACCGAGGCGATCTGGAAGATTTTGACTTGGGCATTAGGCAAGACGTAGGAGCCGATGTCGCGGCCATCCATCACGACGGAACCGCGCGTGGCGAGGATGCGTTGCATCTCGATGAGAGCGAGGCGGATTTCCTTATAAGAAGCGATATAGGAGACATTGCCGGAAACTTGGGGTTCGCGGATGGCGCGGGTGACGTCATGGCCGCAGATGAGGACGGTGCCATCGTCGCGGAGATCGATATCCACTTCGGGGATCAAGGAGCAGGAGGCGGCTTCGTCTTTGGGGTCTAGACCCTTATGCATGACGTACCAGGTGAAGGCGCGATACATCGCCCCCGTGTCGATATAGATGAAGCCAAGCCGTTTGGCCACGGCTTTGGCGACGGTCGATTTCCCGGCGGCGGCCGGCCCGTCGATGGCGATTGCAATGCGTTTTTCCATGATCAATGCCTCCCAAAAATCAGGATTCCGAACACAAGGAGCGCGACGAATAGAAGCACTCCGACGATCAATTGGGCGATGTAAGTGGCGCGGCGGCGATTCAAATAGGCTTTGTTCGGGCCGCCGTTAGCGATTTCTTCTTGGCTGAGGTCGTTGGCGACATAGGAATCCACTTCTTCTTTGGAGACCTCGCGGTTGCCGACGGGGAGGCCGTCGGGCTGAAAATCTTCCTCAGCCGTCTGAGAAATCTTTTCCCGGTATTTGGCGTAACGCTCCATCCTCGTTTCCATATCTCGCTTATTCTATCGAAACTCCGCGAGCGGGGAAAGGGCGCGCGCTAAACTCCGCGAACGAATTTTGCATATCCTCCACCCATTGAAAAAACTTCCCCTTCGGCACTATAATGGCGAGGATTTGGAGGAAACGAATATGGCAAAAGCTAAAGTTGACAAGGATCTCTGCATTGGTTGCGGTCTTTGCTGCGGCGCCCACGCTGACCTCTTCACCTTCGCTGATGACGGCAAAGCCGAATGCATCGGTGACGGCGCCGAAGAAGATGTCGCCGACGCGATCGCGAGCTGCCCGGTCCAGGCTATCAGCGAGGACTAAGCCCGATTTACGGAGCCCGGCCCAAGCTGGGCTTTTTTATTGCCTTCGCATAGCGATATGGGGATAATTCAACCGTTTATGAAAGCCCTTCTTATGTATTCCCGTTCCTCTGGCCACGGCCAAATGGAGCTCCATCACGCCCAAATCCTCCGCGGTTTGCATAAGAAATTCGATATCATTGACGAACGCGTCACCAAGACGGCCGAAGAGGGCCGTGAACTGGCCATCGCCGCCTGCGGGAACTATGACGCGCTTATCGTCGCCGGGGGCGATGGCACCTTCACCAATATCGTCAATGCCCTCGCCGAGCAAGAAAACACTCCGATCCTCGGTTATATCAATAACGGCACCATCGGGGACATTGGGCATAACTTCGGCATTCGCCCATCTTATAGAAGCGCTCTTAAGGTCATCCTCAAAGGCACCCCCACTCCCTTCGACATCATGAAGGCCGATGGCTATGGCTATTTCGCCTATGTGGCCGGGGTCGGGCAATACGCCGACATTCCCTACATCACCCCCAGGAAGCAAAAGAAACTTTTGGGGAGGCTTGCCTATTACAACATCGCGTTAAAAGAACTCACCCAATTCAAGAAAGTCCACGCGAAGATCGTTGCCGACGGCATCGAATACGAACAGGATGTGCCTTTTGTTTTGCTCCTTAACGGCAAGCACGTCGGAGGCTTCTTGGTCAATGACCGCGGGAACATCTTCGACGGGAAGATGGACCTCTATCTTTCTAAGCCCGGCATTTGGAATGGCTTAGGACAATTCCTCTTCCGCCGCCACCACATCAAGAAAATTGTCGCCAAGGACATCTATATCCACACCGATCACGACATGCCCTGGTGCCTAGACGGCGAGGCCGGTCCCTTGGGTGACCTGCACGTCACTTGCATCCATAACGCCTTGAGAATCTATTCCCTCCGCGGGCCAAAGAAAAGCAAATAAAAAGCGATTCCGCTTGTGAAATCGCATAGTTTTCGCGTGAGAAATCACGCTTTTTTCATCCGCAGGAAGCGATGGATATAGTGATAAACGATGAAGGTGATGACGATGACCAAAGCGTCCTTGAGAAGGTTGAACGGTAACACCGCCGCCACGGCATAGCTCCACTTCACGTCGGTGATGAAGGGCATCGCCTTCTGCATCAATTGAAGAAGCAAGGCTTCAGGGTAATTCATCACCATCATGTAGAAGGGAATCATGACGAAGACGTTGGAGAGCATGGCGACGAAGACTTGGACCGCCGTGGCGATGCTAAGTCCGATGGCCACGCCTTTGAGGTTGCGGATTTTCTTATAGACGAAGGCGGCGATGAAGATATAGACCGAAGACAAAACAAGGTCGCAGGCTTCCCCGACGAGCATCGTGTTGGTCCCGACCAACGCCAATTTGACAAGCGTCTTCACCAGCACGACGGCAAGGCCGGCCAATGGCCCATAGGCGAAGCCACAAATGAAAGCCGGGACCTCGTCGAAATGGATTTCTAGGAATGACGGGAAGAAAGGCAAGGAGAATTTGAACACCGGAACGGCGTAAAGAATCGTCGACATCGCCCCGAACATCGCGACGCGGGTGATGAAGCGAACGGGATTGAAGTGATATTCTCCCTTGTGGTAGCTGGCGTAAAGCACGATCGTCCCCACAAAGAGGGCGAAGAAGAGCACAAGCGCGATGATGCTGCGTAGATCCATCAAACAAAAACCTCCGGAAATGCTCCAGAGGCCTATCTTTCAAAAGGCGCTTTCTTCCATCCGGACTGTACCGTTGGCTTCGGAGTCTCACCGAATCATGCCCTTTAAGGGCTCGCGGGCTGTACCGCCAGTTGACGTAATTCTCGTCACCCTGAAGCGAGTAAATTATAGAAGAAGCAAAGCGGATGTAAAACAATTAGCCTTCTAGTAGCGATTCCAAGAAGGCGTTTTTCTTCTCTTCGTCATCGAAGGAGATGGTGATCGCTTTCTTTTTGAGCCGTACCTGGCCATGGAAGCGAAGCGACAATTCCTCTTCGATCGCCGTGGCCCCAAAAGAGGAAAGCGATTGGGATTTCACATAGTTTTCGACTTCGCGGACGGATAAGGAACGGGCCATCGCAAGCTCCGCGACTTCCTTCATCTGCTCCTCGGGAAGGCTTGCGATTGCCTTGCCGACGCCATAGCTGAGATTGCCGACTTCGATCTGCTGACGGAGTTCCAAAGGGAGCTTCAGGATGCGCATGATGTTCGTGATCTGGCAACGGCTTTGATGGGAGAGTTCCGCGAGGGTCTTCTGCGTATAGTGGAAACGCTCGGATAGCGCTTGGCAGACCAAGGCCATCTCGACGACGTTGGCGTGCTTTTGGTCGCGGGCGTCCGCGAGCAGCATCAATAGCATTTCCTCGTCCCCGACGTGGCTGATCGCGCAGGGAAGGGAGAGGATGCCGGCCTTCTTGGCGCCGAAATACCTCTTCCTGCCGAGGATCAATTCATAACGCCCATCTTCTTTCGGACGGACGACCAAAGGATTATAGATGCCCTTTTCCTTTAGCCCTTGGGCGAAGTCATCGATCGTCTCTTGGGGATAGACGACCTCGCTGACGACTTCCGAATCGTCGATGAGCGACATCCAAATCAAGCGCGAGGGGGCGCTTTGATATTCTTTTTCGATAACGGCGATGACGTTCTCTTGGGAGAATTTCTCCAAGAGCTCATTGAGCGATCCCTTGGGGATGATTGTGGCTTTCTTACTCTTGCGCATGTTCGAGCAATTCCTTCGCCAGCGCGAAATAGGCGTATGCCCCCTGCGAAGTGGGACGGAAGGAGGTGACGGGGAGTTGTCTGGCCTGCGATTCGGAGACGCTTTGGTTACGCGGGATCACCGTGGAGAAAGTATTCTCGCGGAACAGGCGGCGAACTTCGTTGCTGATTTCCCCGCCGACGGGGTTCTTCGGATCATACATCGTGAGGAGGAACCCCTCGATTTTGAGATCCGGGTTCAAGGAATTCTGAATATTGGAGACGGAAGAAAGCATCGCCGCCACCGCTTCCATCGCGAAGTATTCGCACTGGATGGGGATCAAGATGGCGTCGGAGGCCACCAAGGCATTCAGATTAAGCACCCCGAGGGAAGGTGGGCAATCGATGATGATGAAATCGTAAGATCCGCGGATCGGGGCCAAGGCTTCCTTTAATAAAGAAAAGGGTTCGCTTTGCGGATTGGCATATAACGAGGCCTCTAAAGAGGCGAGTCTCAAATTCGACGGGATGATCCGCAGGCCATCGAAGAAAGTCGAGGAAACGGCCTCTTGGATCGGGAAGCGGCCGGTGAGGACTTCGTGGATCGTCTTCTCCGCCATCGTGGTATCGACGCCCAAACCCCGCCCGGCGTTGCCTTGGGGGTCCATGTCGATGAGCAGGACTTTCTTTCCCAAATGCGAAAGCGCGGCCGAAAGGTTGATGGCAGTCGTCGTTTTCCCGACGCCCCCTTTTTGGTTGGCGATAGCGATGATCCTGGTCATGGCGTTTATTTTAAACCTTCCGCGGAACTTTCAAACCCACGGCCTCAAAGAGGCTTTCTCATGATCGTGGCCCAATCCCTGGGATAACGGGGATCGGTGGGTTTGGCCTTGCCGAAACGATAATTGTTCCTCACCTCGCCCGAGGGGAGTTCATAGGATTTGACGTCTTCCAAAATGAGCCCAAGTTTTTTCATCGCCGGACGGGCTTCGGCGTATTCTTCTTCCCCGCGGCGGGACTTCATCGCTAGAAGGGTGCCCTTCACCTTGCATAAGGGGGCACCGACCTCGAGGAAAATCCGGGTGGCCGCGAAGCCGCGAGCCGTGACAAAATCGAAGGATTCGCGCAGGTCTTTTCTTTCCTCAACGCGGCCAACTTCGAAAAAAACGTTGGGGATTTGAAGGGTTTTTTGCACTTCTTCCAAGAAAAGGAACTTCTTCTTCGTCGCGTCTAGGAGGTGGACTTCCGCCTCATCGAAAAGCAAAGCGATCACCATGCCTGGGAACCCCGCGCCAGAGCCGATGTCGAGCACTTTCTTGCCCTTCAAATCGAAGCCCAAAAACGGCAAAGCGGAATCGAGGAAATGCTTTTCGATGACCTCTTCTTCCTCGACGATGCTGGTGAGATTGATCTTCTCATTCCATTCCTTTAGGAGGCGGGCGTATTCCTTGAACTTGGCGAGTTTCTCCGCGTTCAACGATAGGCCTTTGGCCTGCAGGGCGAGACGGAACTCTTCTAGCGTCATGCTTTTTTGCCTTTCCTAAGATTCAATAAGAGGATGGAGATGTCCGCGGGGTTGACCCCGGGGATGCGGGAAGCCTGCCCGACGTTCTCGGGGCGGACTTTGTCGAGTTTTTGCCTCGCCTCCAAACGGAGCCCATCCATATGAAGATAATCGAGGTCGCCGGGAAGCGCCACTTTTTCTTGTTTCTTCAAAGAAGCGGCTTCCTTTTCTTCCTTGGCCAGATACCCTTCGTATTTGACTTTGGTCTCCAAGGCGAGGATCGATTCGTCATCGAGCTCAAAAGGAATCAGATCCCCCATCAAGGGGCGGATCCTCCGATACTCGAAATGCGGGCGTTTCAATAAGGCCAAGCCCTTGATCCCTTCCGTGGTCGATGGGTAGCCCATCTCTTCCAAGTAGGCGTTTAAACCCACGCGATCAGGGATATTCTCGCGGCCCAAGATTTCGATGATCTCCTGAATCCGCGCGTATTTTTCTAAGAAAGCCTTATGTCTTTCTTCATCGACTAAGCCGATTTGATAGCCTTTTTCGGTCAAACGGGCGTCCGCGTTATCGTGACGGAGCAACAAACGGTATTCGGCGCGGGAAGATAGCAGACGATAGGGCTCATCCACCCCTTTGGTGACCAAGTCATCGATCATCACCCCGATATAGGATTCGTCTCTTCCCATGACGAACGGGGGCAAACCTTTGATATAACGAGAGGCGTTGATCCCGGCGACGAGGCCAAGCCCCGCGGCCTCTTCATATCCGGAGGTGCCACAGATTTGGCCGGCGACGTAAAGCCCTTCATATCCCTTGACCTTCAAAGAAGAATCAAAGGTGAAAGAGGCGAAGGAATCGTATTCGATTTGGTAGGCCCATTTGAGGATCTCCGCGTGTTCGAGCCCAGGAAGGCTATGGACCATCTCCTCCTGAACTTCGTGGGGAAGCGCGGTGGAGAAGCCTTGGAGATACATCGATTCGCCTTCTTCGAATTCGGGTTCGAGGAAGAGCTGATGGCGTTTCTTATCCGCGAAGCGCACGACTTTCGATTCGAAAGAGGGGCAATAACGCGGGCCGATCGAGGTCATCCTGCCATCGAATAAGGCGCTTTCGCCGAGGTGATCTTGGACGATTTTTATCGTTTCAGGCCCTGCATAGAGGAGATAGCAAGGCAATTGCTGCTCCACGGGGACGAATTCTTTCGTCATGTAGGAGAAGGCATACCGCTCTTCCGAGCCAGGCTGGATTTCCATTTTGGAAAAGTCCACGGAATGCTTCGCGATCCGCGGGGGCGTGCCGGTTTTTAGCCGCATCAAAGGGATGCCCATTTTTTCTAAGGCAGGACTTAAACCGAACGTGGCTTTCTCCCCATCGGGTCCGCCGGGATGGATGTCCCGTCCGGAGACGATCCGCCCATTCATATAGGTTCCCGTGGTGAGGATGACCGCCTTGGAAAGCAAGGTCGTTCCATCCAAAAGAGTGACCCCGTGCACGTGTTTTTCATCCAAAACGAGATCTTTCACCTCTCCTTCGAGGATGGTCAGATTCTCCGTTTTCTCTAGTAAGGATTGGACATAGGCGGGGTAGCCTTTTTTGTCTTGTTGGGAGCGGAGGCATTGCACCCCGGGCCCTTTGCCCGTGTTGAGCATCTTCATCTGCAGCGGGCGATGGTCCGCGGCGATGCCCATCAATCCCCCCAGCGCGTCGACTTCGCGGACGACGATGCCTTTGGCCGATCCGCCGATATGGGGATTGCAAGGCATGTTGCCGATCATCTTTTTATTGAGCGTGATCAAAAGCGTCCGTAAGCCAAGTTTGGCCCCGGCGTGGCAGGCTTCGACCCCGGCGTGGCCTCCGCCGACGACGATGAGGTCATAGGTCATTTCCATTTTCTAACCAATCGACCCCAACATATCCATCTTGATGAGCTGGTTCAA
>Ga0247611_10007646_pt1 | contig 13492 bp, 13 predicted proteins | sample 177DNAGHGhighgp2_FD_192422 | JGI IMG/M metagenome (GOLD analysis project Ga0247611, IMG submission 192422) | Sheep rumen microbial communities from Palmerston North, Manawatu-Wanganui, New Zealand - 1770 DNA GHGhigh gp2 | ecosystem: Host-associated > Mammals > Digestive system > Stomach > Rumen... | reverse complement strand
GAAATCTCTGTTCCTGTAACCAAAGAACTTGAAGACAACGAAGAGTTCTTCTATAGTTCCGGATGCTAATCTGCCATTAATGAAAAGGAGACTCGGCATCCTTGCACTGATAGTCTGTATGAGCGGCACACCGGCTGCTTTACAGACTATCTGCGCACAAGACAGCACCACCATTGTCATGACGGGAGACATCTTGCTTGACAGAGGAGTGAGAAAACGCATTGAGGCTGCTGGCATCGACCAGTTGTTCTCTCCTGCCATCGACTCACTATTCTGTTCTTCTGACTTTGTCATTGGAAACCTGGAATGCCCTGCCACCCACATTAAGGCACCTGCCTTTAAGAAGTTTGTCTTCAGGGCTGAACCAGAATGGCTGACAGCACTCAGAAAACATGGTTTCACCCATCTCAACCTTGCCAACAACCATTCCATCGACCAAGGACGACGAGGACTGACCGACACTTATACGAACATCAGGAATGCCGGTATGACTCCCATTGGTGCAGGATCCAGCATGAAGGAGGCCGCCAACGCCGTCCTGATTACCGACACGCCACGCCCCGTGTATATCCTTTCATCACAGCGGCTGCCCTTAGAGAACTTCGCCTGGCTTCCCGACCTGCCTTCTGTCAGTCAGGAACCGATGGACTCATTGCTCAACCGCATCCGGCAAATACGTATTCACGAACCTGCGGCATGTATTATCATCTCCCTGCATTGGGGATGGGAACATACGACAGAGCCGACCCTTGAGCAAAAGATAACAGCCCGGCAACTGATCGATGCCGGTGCAGATGCTCTGGTCTGTCACCATAGTCACACGCTGCAACGCATCGAATTCTATCACGACAAGCCAATCTACTATAGCATAGGGAACTTTATCTTTGACCAGACAAAGCCCATCAACACCCAGACAGCCATCGTCAGGCTTACCATAACAGCCGACACCATGAAGGCAGAGACGATTCCCGTCGTCATCGAACGGTGTGCCCCACAACTTCAATCAAGCACTTCTCTACCTTTTTCTTCCTCCAATTGAAATAAATTATCTATTTTTGCAACAAGAAACCAAATCATTCTATATATGCTGAAACAATTTCTGACAACAGTAGCACTTGTCACCTTATCATTGAGTGCACAAGCTAAAGTAAAACTACCGAACATCCTTTGCGACAACATGGTTTTACAACAGAACACAGAGGCTCGTCTGTGGGGATGGGACAAACCCGGAAAGAAAGTGAATGTCACTACTTCATGGAACAACGAGACCTATACTGTTAAGACAGGAAAAGACGGAAAATGGCTCGTAAGTGTGAAGACACCCGCTGCCAGCTATCAGCCTCTCTCCATTACTTTCGATGACGGTGACGGCACTGTTACGCTAAATAATGTGTTGTCTGGTGAGGTATGGGTCTGCGCCGGCCAGTCAAACATGGAAATGCCGGTGAAGGGTTTCGGGAACTGTCCTGTGGAAGGCTATAACGAAGAAGTGATCAATGCCCGCCAATACCGCGGAATACATTATGTGAAGATTCCAAGTATCATGCGGATGACTCCGCAGGAGGACGCCAATTGTGAATGGAAAGAAATCAATGCCGAGACGGTTGGAGATGCTTCGGCTACGGGCTACTTCTTTGCACAGACAGTTAACAAAGCTCTTAACATCCCTGTCGGACTCATCATGGCGAACAAGGGCGGCACTCGTGTGGAAAGCTGGCTGACCAAAGAGAATCTGGAAAAATACACCAAAGAACCCACCGACTCTGCCGGAATCGTCAACTTCAAGCCCGAATGGGACTACCATCGCGCCTTGGTATGGGGTAACGGGACATTCAATCCTATTCTCAACTATACCGTAAAGGGTATCATTTATTATCAGGGATGCTCTAATGTGGGAGACCCGGGCGACCAATACTCACAACGCATGAAGATTCTCGTTGACCAGTGGCGCACACAATTCGCATTGGGCGAGATACCTTTCTACTTCGTCGAGATAGCTCCCTATCACTATGATGACGTCAATGGCGACTGGGGAGCACGTCTGCGCGAGCAGCAATACAAAGCTTCGAAGATCATTCCGAACAGTGGTCTGGTCTGCACCAACGACCTCGTCTACCCGTATGAGACCACCCAGATTCATCCAGCCATGAAGAAGCCGGTCGGACAACGCCTTGCCTATCTGGCCCTTAACAAAACATACGGAATGAAAGCAGTAGGATGTCTGAGTCCTTCATTCAAGGATATGCGCATCGTAGGGGACACCGTTCACATCCATTTGAATGATGACTTAGGAGCCATCAGCCGTTTCGATGACATCCAAGGTTTTGAACTTGCCGGAGAAGACCGTGTCTTCCACCCTGCCAAGGCAGAACATTTCTGGCAGCCCGGCGGCGGTTACTGGGACGAGACCATCCGCCTTGTCTCTCCAGAAGTGAAGAAGCCCGTGGCCATCCGCTACTGTTTCCGTAACTTTCAGATCGGCAACCTGAAGAATGCGGCTGGTCTGCCTTTGTTCCCTTTCCGTACTGACGAATGGTAAATATCTTCTGACGGATGAAAAAAGACACACATTCCATTTTGAGTCATTACAAGTACTGCCCCGTCTGTGGCAGTGCTTGTTTTCATGAGAACAGCTTTAAGAGTCTGCTTTGCGACAACTGCGGGCTCGAATTGTTTATCAATCCCGGTGCTGCATACGTAGCCTTCATCTTCAATGAACAGGGTGAACTGCTGGTGGTACGCCGGAAAGAAGAACCTGCCAAGGGGACTCTTGATCTTCCTGGCGGCTTCTCCGACATTGGCGAGACTGCCGAAGAGGGAATCTGCCGGGAAGTAAAGGAAGAGACAGGTTTAGACGTGATTAGCACAGAGTATCTTTTCACAAGACCCAACCGATACCACTTCAGCGGTCTGGAGATTCCGACTCTCGACATGTTCTTCCGATGCAACGTGCGCGACATCTCCGTTTTACACGCCAACGATGATGCCGAGGCATGTCTTTGGCTGCCTGTCAAGGACATCCACCCCGAAGATTTCGGCCTTGATTCCATTAGACAAGGAGTGACCGATTTCTTAAAAAACCAAAAATAATATCTATATAATAAGGTATAAGAAAAACTTTTCACTACTTTTGCGCCCTAAATACAACAAGTAGATGCAATGATGCAAGAGAATTTAGTTATTGTAGAGAGTCCGGCTAAGGCCAAGACCATCGAAAAGTTTTTAGGAAAAGATTACAAAGTGATGTCCAGCTACGGGCATATCCGTGATCTGAAAAAGAAAGAAATCAGTATAGATATGAATACCCTGGAACCAGACTATGAAATTCCAGAAGAGAAGAAGAAACTGGTTTCAGAACTGAAATCCAACGCAAAAAAAGCTTCCAAGATATGGCTCGCTTCCGATGAAGACCGTGAAGGAGAGGCTATCTCATGGCATTTGTGTGAGGTGTTGGGACTGGATGAAGAGAAGACAAACCGCATCGTCTTCCATGAAATCACGAAGACAGCCATCCTTGATGCCATAAAGAACCCGCGCCATCTGGACATGAATCTGGTAAATGCACAGCAAGCTCGTCGCGTCATCGACCGACTGGTGGGCTTCAAGTTGTCACCCGTGCTCTGGCGCAAGGTGAAACCACTCCTGTCGGCTGGCCGTGTGCAGAGCGTCGCTGTCCGTCTGATTGTTGAACGTGAGCGTGAGATACAGAACTTCAAAAGCGAACCATATTATAAGATTGCAGCCGTATTCACCATCGCTAACCCCGATGAATCTCTATCAGAGGTGAAGGCAGAACTGGACACACGGTTCAAGACACACGAGGAAGCAATCGAGTTCCTGGAACTATGCAAAGATGCTGAGTTCTTTGTTTCCGACATCTCAAAGAAACCACTGAAACGTGTACCCGCTCCCCCATTCACGACATCCACCTTGCAACAGGAGGCTGCCCGTAAACTGGGATTCTCTGTGAGCCAGACCATGATGGTGGCACAACACCTCTATGAGAACGGACACATCACCTATATGCGTACCGACAGCGTTAATCTATCAGCCCTGTGCATTAACACCAGTAAAGAAGAGATCATCAAGCACTATGGTGAGGAATACAGCAGACCTCGTAAGTTCCAGACTCACTCTAAAGGTGCACAGGAAGCTCACGAAGCTATCCGCCCGACTTATATGAGCAACATCTCCATTGAAGGCACTGCCCAGGAAAAGAAACTCTATGAACTGATCTGGAAACGGACAGCCGCATCTCAGATGGCTGATGCTCAGATTGAAAAGACCACTGTCGAAATAGAGCTAAAAGGTCAGTCGCTCGCTCCTACCCTTTCATCCAAGTTCATTGCCACTGGTGAAGTCATTACCTTCGACGGATTCCTGAAAGTCTATCGGGAGTCTACAGACGATGAAGAGAATGGACAGGAAGAAACCATCAACCTGCTCCCGTCAATGAAGAAAGGTGACGTCCTTACCCGTAAGGAGATCACAGCTACCGAGCGGTTCAGCCAAGGTCCTATCCGTTATACGGAAGCCAGCCTGGTACATAAATTAGAGGAATTGGGCATCGGTCGTCCGTCAACATACGCTCCGACCATCAGCACCATCCAGCAACGCGACTATGTACACAAGGGGGACAAGAAAGGTGAAGAACGCCTGTTCTCGCTTGACACACTGAGAGGTAACAAGATTACCACCAGAAACAAGAAGGAAATCGTCGGCAACGAGAAAGGTAAGCTGCTGCCAACAGACATTGGTACTGTGGTAAACGATTTCCTGATGGAGAACTTCCCCAACATCATGGACTACAATTTCACAGCCAACATCGAAGAGAAGTTCGACAGCATTGCTGAAGGAAAGGCAGAATGGATGAAGACCACCCGCCAATTCTATAAAGGTTTTGAGCCTGAAGTAGAGAAAGTCATCAAGGCTCGCTCTGCTCATAAGGCAGGAGAACGGCTGATAGGAAAAGACCCGAAGACCGGTAAGCCAGTCTACGCAAAGATTGGACGGTTCGGTCCTGTCATTCAGATTGGCTCCGCCGAAGATAACGAGAAACCGTTGTTCTCGCAGATGCCTACAGACAAGAGCGTGGAAACCATCACGCTCGAAGAGGCACTTGAGCTGTTCAAGCTTCCTCGCACACTGGGTGAGTTCGAAGGCTCTGCCATCGTCATCGGTGCCGGACGCTTCGGCCCCTACGTACTCCACGACAAGAAGTATGTCTCCATCCCCAAAGGAACAGATCCGATGACCATCTCTCTCGAAGAGGCTGTCGATCTGATAAACGGCAAACGGCAACAAGAACAACAGCGGCACTTAAAATCATTTGAGCAGGATGCCGAGATGGAAGTGCTGAACGGACGCTATGGTCCTTACATCTCCTACAACGGGAAGAACTACCGTATGCCAAAGGCATTGCATGCTAAGGCTGCTGAGCTGACGTATGAACAGTGCCTGGAAATCGTAGAGAAACAGAAGAAATGATCCGAATCATCATCATCGGTTACATGGGAGCAGGGAAGACGACTGTCGGCAAGGCTCTCGGCAAAGAGCTCGGCATTCCCTTCTATGATCTCGACTGGTATATCGAGAATCGTATGCGAAAGACCGTAAAGCAGATTTTTGATGAACGGGGAGAAGAAGGATTCAGACGCATAGAGCACAACATGCTTCACGAGGTAGCAGAGTTTGAGAATGTCATCATCAGCTGTGGTGGCGGCACTCCTTGCTTCTTCGATAATATGGAGTACATGAACGGTCAGGGAGAGACCATCTATCTGAAAGCCACGCCCGAAGTGCTCTATGGACACTTGAAAATTGGAAAGGGGGTACGTCCCCTGCTGCTCAATAAAACTCCTGATGAGGTTCAGAAATTCATCCGGGAACAACTGGAATATCGCGAACCATTCTATTCTCAGGCACATCATACTCTCGATGTCAATCTCATGGACAATTTCGAAAAGATTGCCATTACCGTTGACAAGATTCGTGACATGCTGAAGGTGTAAGGACAGACCAGACAGCTTTTTATTTTACATAAATACAACCTTCCACAGAACAATGAAGAAATGGACGATTGAAGACTCGAAGGAACTCTATAATATCAATGGATGGGGTACTTCGTATTTTGGTGTGAACGAAAAGGGAAACGTGTATGTTACGCCGTGCAAGGACAACACACAGATAGACTTGCGTGAGGTGATGGACGAGCTGTCCTTACGCGACGTACAGCCTCCTGTGCTGCTTCGCTTCCCTGACATTCTGGATAACCGTATCGAAAAGACTGCCAGCTGTTTCGAAGTGGCCAAGAAAGAATACGGATACAACGGGGAAAACTATGTGGTCTATCCCATCAAGGTCAACCAGATGCAGCCTGTCGTGGAAGAGATTATTTCCCACGGCCGTAAGTTCAACCTCGGTCTTGAAGCTGGCTCAAAGCCCGAACTTCATGCTGTCATTGCCATGCAATGCCAGAGCGACAGCATCATCATCTGTAACGGATACAAGGACCAAAGCTATATCGAACTGGCTCTGCTGGCACAGAAGATGGGCAAGAAGATCTTCATCGTCGTGGAGAAGATGAATGAACTTGAGCTGATTGCCCGTGAAGCCAAGAAGCTGAATGTCCGTCCTTATATCGGCATTCGCATTAAGCTGGCTTCCAGTGGAAGCGGAAAATGGGAAGAGAGCGGCGGCGATGCCTCTAAGTTCGGCCTGACAAGTGCGGAACTGCTTGATGCACTGGAACTGCTTGACAAGAAAGACATGCGTGACTGTCTCCATTTGATTCACTTCCACATCGGTTCGCAAATTACCAAAATCCGTCGCATCCAGACCGCTCTGCGCGAGGCTTCCCAATTCTATATCCAGCTTCGCAAGATGGGATACAATGTCGATTTCGTCGACTGTGGAGGAGGATTGGGTGTTGACTACGACGGCACACGCTCACCGTCAAGTGAGAGCTCTGTCAACTACTCCATTCAGGAGTATGTGAACGACTGTATCTATACTTTCGTAGACGCTGCCAACAAGAACGGGCTGCCCCACCCCAACATCATCACTGAGAGTGGACGCTCTCTGGCTGCCCACCACTCTGTACTGGTTATCGACGTGCTGGAGACTGCTTCTCTGCCTGAGATGCCCGAAGAGTTCGAACCGGATGAGAATTCCCATCAGCTGGTGAAGGATCTCTATGACATCTGGGACAACCTGTCACCCCGCAATGTACTGGAAGACTGGCACGATGCTGAGCAGATTCGTGAAGAAGTGCTCGACCTCTTTGCACATGGCATCGTCGATTTGAAGACACGTGCCGAGATAGAGGCCATGTACTGGAGCGTATGCCATGAGATAAATGCACTGGCAAAGAATCTCAAGCATATCCCCGAAGAGCTGATGAACATCGACAAGCTGCTGGCAGACAAGTACTTCTGCAACTTCTCACTCTTCCAGTCGCTCAGCGACTCATGGGCCATCGACCAGCTATTCCCCATCATGCCTATCCAGCGGCTGGATGAACGTCCCACACGCAATGCCACCATTCAGGACATTACCTGTGACAGTGACGGCAAGATTTCCAACTTTGTGACCAACCGCCATAACTCCCACTCACTGCCCGTACACTCTCTGAAGAAAAATGAGAATTATTATCTGGGCGTATTCCTTGTCGGAGCTTATCAGGAAATCCTGGGAGACATGCACAATCTCTTCGGCGATACCAATGCCGTGCATATCTCTGTAAAAGACAACGGTTATCACATCGACCAGATTATCGACGGTGAGACCGTGGAAGAGGTGTTGGAATATGTACAGTATAACCCCAAAAGACTGGTACGCCAGTTGGAGATTTGGGTAACAAAGAGTGTGAAGCAGGGCAAGATTACACTGGAAGAAGGCAAGGAATTCCTGTCTAACTACCGCTCAGGCCTCTACGGATACACTTATTTAGAGTAAGAAACTACGATGGGGAGACAACCGCTGAAAGCGACCGCCTCCCCATTCGTTATTCCATACAACTTCATAGATTTTAATATAATAAAGATGAAGCAGAAACTGACTATCATAAAGGTCGGAGGTGCCGTCGTCGAAGACGAGCAGCAGCTTGCACAGCTACTGAAAAACTTCTCTGCCATAGAAGGACGAAAGGTACTAGTGCACGGCGGCGGAAGACGAGCAACAAAAATCGGTGCACAGCTCGGCATAGAGAGCCAGATGGTGAACGGACGGCGGATCACAGACGCCCAGACGCTCGAAGTGGTGACAATGGTCTATGGAGGACTGGTCAACAAAAACCTCGTGGCACGTCTTCAGGCCAATGGTGTTAATGCTCTCGGACTGACGGGTGCCGACATGAATGTCATCCGTTCTCATAAACGTCCGGTTAAAGACGGCATCGACTTCGGATTTGTCGGGGACGTCGAACAGGCAGACGGAAAGATGCTGCACACACTCATTGAAGCAGGCATCACGCCTGTGATGGCACCGCTCACCCACGATGGCCAGGGAACCATCCTTAACACCAATGCTGACACGATTGCCTCAGAGACGGCAAAGGCTCTCGCTCCTTATTATGACGTGACGCTGATTTATGCCTTTGAGAAACCAGGAGTGCTCAGCAACCCCGACGATGACAGCAGTGTCATCCCTGTCATCACACGTGAAAGCTACCGGCGGTTTGTTGCCGAAGGCGTCATCTCTGGGGGGATGATGCCGAAGATAGAGAATGCACTTGCCGCCATTGAAGCTGGCGTAGACCGTATCGTCATCACTCGCGCTACAGACATCAATCATCAGAAAGGAACGATTGTAACAGCTTAATCACTCTTCACCTATTATTAATAATGAAGCAGATAAGTTTCCGCACAGACATATTGCCACTGAAAGATGGTCTCTACCGCCTTGCTCTGCGACTGACCATGAATAAGGAAGAGGCAGAGGACATTGTGCAGGAAACATTGCTGAAAGTATGGAAGAGAAGGGAGCGATGGCAGGAAATCGAAAACATCGAAGGCTTTGCCATGACCATCTGCCACAATCTTTCACTCGACCATCTGAGACGGATGAACAACCAGCTTGTCTCGCTCGAAGACAACCCCATGGAGCATGCGGACAAGGCTCTTTCACCTTTCGACAATACTATGATTCATGATCGTGTGGCGATGGTAAGGGAGATTATCAACCATCTGCCCGAGAAACAACGTGCCTGCGTGCAGCTGCGCGACATCGAAGGAAAAGCATACAAGGACATTGCTGTCATCCTCAACATCAGCGAGGAACAGGTGAAGATCAATATCTTCCGCGCAAGGCAAAGCATCCGGCAGCGCTTTCAGGCCATCGAGAACTTCAAGCTTAGTGAGAAGAAATAGAAAGACTAAGTTTCCTAAAATATATGGTTTAACATTCTTTAATACTATTCGGTGTAACATTATTCCCGCTGAAGCGTCATTATTTTAGTTGCGGAACACAAACAGGACCGTCAAACAAATGAATATGGATTACAAGTACATCAATCAACTGCTCGAACGCTACTGGGCTGCAGAGACAACCCTCGAAGAAGAGGAAATCCTGCGGACTTTCTTCAGTCAGGCTGACATACCTGCTGAGCTGGAGACGTATCGCCCTCTGTTCGTCTATGAACAGACAGAGCCTAAGACCGATGTGCTGGGAGATGATTTCGATGAGAAGATTCTCTCCATGATTGAAGAGCCTGTTGTTGTGAAGGCGCGTACCATCTCTCTGGCTCAACGGCTGATGCCTCTCTTCAGAGCAGCTGCAGTCGTGGCTATCATCCTGACACTGGGCAATGCCATTCAGGTGGCATTCAACAACAATGACGGGGATATGCCTATTGCCAACGGGCAGCAGATGACCTCAGACGGTGTTTCTGTCGCACAGACACACGACTCACTGATTGTCGATAGTGTCAAGCAGAGCAACCTGCAGACAGCACCGTTCGTCTCTCCCCTGCCAGAGACACCGCACCCACTTACCACCGAATAATTTTTCTATGCTTTCTCTATATAAATAAATCATTTTTTAAGTAAAACAAAAACGAGACTGTGAAGTCTCAAGATTCTCTCAAATTTTTCATAACATACTAACGTAAAGGGACGTCTCTCACCAGAGAACGTCCCTCACTTTTTATAGTAAGATCATGTCTTATCAAGACTCTTCCTTCTTAAGCCTTATCGTCAACTGGTAAAGTGAAGGCAGGAAGATGCACAGAGAAAAGGCCAACGCCAGATAGACCGAGCGCTGATCACCTCCGAATATATCGACCAGCCTGGCATCTTCAGCCCCGGGAATCAGATTGTTAAGGACAAAGGCAACGGTGTTGTTAATCCAATGCAGCACGATACCCGGCACAATCGAATTGGTGCGCCAATACATCCATCCCAGTAACAGACCGAGCAGAAAAGCATGAAGCCCTTGCGCCATATTACCGTGTACGACACCAAAGAGCAAGGCAGACAGCACGATGGCCCACCAATACGTACGACTGTGGAATAATTCCAGCAGCTTACGGAGAATGGCACCACGGAACACCATCTCTTCTGCCACAGGGACCAGGATGCCCACCACGATATAACCCTCTGGTTCCTTCATTAGTTTCATTAGCATATCCTTCTGATCCTCGGGCATGATGTCAGCTCCAATCAATTCTTCGAACCATACTGAGGGAATGATTGTGCCCATCGTCAACAGAATCACCCAGAAAAGCGCCGACCATGGATGCGACTGCAGGTAGGTACGTGAGAAAGGCGACCACTTACAGAAGGTAAAAAGCATGATGGTAAGCACACTGGAGACTCCAAACACTGCCAACATGGTATTCACATCTAACTCCTTACGATGCGTAAAAGTATAACCGACCAAAGATGCTACTGCCTGAATGGCAAGATATGCCACCAGAAACAATACAATCCATAAAAAACCGTTAATTGACTTTTTCATCTTTTTCGTATGTTATTTTGTTTACTGTCCTGTTCTATCAATTGTCTTATCTGGTCACGATCGGCCATCAGCTGCTCCCGCAGTTCTGCAGGAGAACCGAACGTACGCTCTTCACGAATACGCTGAAGGAACAAGACCGACAGTTCTTTATCATATAAATCCTCATGGAAGTCGAAGATATTCACCTCCAGTGACAGACCTGTCCCGCCATACGTCGGGCGTGTCCCGATATTCATCATGGCAGGACGCAATTCATCCGAACCGCTACAACAGGCCATCACTGCATACACACCGGCAGCAGGGATGAGCAGATTATCGTCGGTCACGGTAATATTGGCAGTGGGGAAGCCAAGCTTTCGTCCTTCCTGATAGCCCCCTACCACCCGTCCGCACAGCTGGTAGTGGTAGCCAAGGCACTCGCTGGCACGTCTGACCTCTCCCTCCTTGATAAGCCGTCGCACCAAGGAAGAACTGACGGTCTCACCGTCAACACTGAACGCATGGTGACGTACCACCTCAATACCGATTTCACCGCCATATCGCACGTAGTCTTCGAAGCCCTCAGAACGATTATGTCCGAAGCGATTATCATAGCCGATAACCAGTTTCCGCACATTCAACTGCCGCTGAAGCACCTCCTCCATAAACGTACGGGCAGACAACTGTGCCATCGCCTTATCAAAATGCAGGATGGAAACACTGTCTATAGATGTACCTGACAGCAGTTCCAGCTTGCGCGAGGAGGTACAAAGCAGCTGAGGATGCCAGTCGCTCTGGATTACCTGCCTTGGAGGGCAGTCGAACGTAATGACCATAGACTGCATGGACGAAGCCCTTGCCTCTTCCACGACATGCCGGATAAGATACCGATGTCCGCAATGCACCCCGTCAAAAAGACCGATTGTCGCTACACTTGGGAGCAGGCCGGTCGGCACACTATCATTCAAGTTGATGATTCTCATAGCTTACTTATCCAGTCGTCAAGATGCCTGTTCAACAACCCGTGCATACCTGCCTGCTCTGCCGACTCGATGTTCACGGGCGAGTCGTCCACAAAAAGAGTCTCGTCGGGATTGAGCTCTGCAAGGCGAAGTACTTCTTTGAAAATCTCCACATCGGGCTTAGCCAGATGCATCTGATAGGACAGGAAAACCTGCTCAAAGCAGTCGGCAATCGTTCCTCCCTGATAAGGAAACAGCTCGTTCACGCAAAACTGCCAATGAATATCGTTGGTGTTACTCAGCAGAAAGAGGCGATACTTTTCGCGCAGCTCCATCAGTTTCTCCTTCTTATAGTCAGGCATGGAGACCAGCATCAGATTCCACGTCTTCATAATGTCGTCATCCGACACATTGCTTTCGGTCATCCGGCGTACCTCATCGCAGAACTGCCGCGTGCTGATATTGCCAATCTCTAAATCGTGAAAAAGACCTTGTGCCAGACGTTGGTTCACATAATGCGAGACCTGCTGGCATCCCAACTGGTCGAAAGCCTGAATACAACGACCCTCGTCCAACCCTACCAGAACTCCCCCCAAGTCGAACACAATATTCTTGATTTGATTGCTCATGTGGCAAAGGTACTGCTTTTTTTTGAAAATTGCAGCCTATAATTTGTTTTTGTCTGTATTTTACCGTATCTTTGCAGGCAGAACACAGGCTCTCATAGTTCAATGGATAGAACAAGTCTCTCCTAAAGATTAGATCCGAGTTCGATTCTCGGTGGGAGTACTATCATGATAGGCGCAATTATTGGAGATATAGTCGGTTCCCGTTTCGAGTTTGACGAAACGCCAAGTGAAGGGTTTGAGCTCTTCACCGATACTTGCGACTATACCGACGACACCATCTGCACGATAGCCATTGCCGATGCTATCATCAATCACCGTGAATACAAAGACTCGCTTCTCGACTGGTGCCACCGCTACCCGAATCCAAAAGGGGGCTATGGCGGTATGTTCCAGCACTGGCTCTATGAGAAGAACCCGCTGCCGCAATCATCATACGGCAACGGGAGTGCCATGCGTGTAAGTCCGGTAGGATGGCTCTTCGACACCTACGAAGAGGTGATGCTTCAGGCAAAGCTAAGCGCACAGGTAAGCCACTGCCATCGTGAAGGCATCAAGGGGGCACAATGCATAGCCACATGTATCTATTGGCTGCGTACATGCCGTGTGCCTAAAGATGACCTTGAGATAGCTGTCAAACGTAATTTCGGGTACTCTCTGCCACCGTTGAAGGATGTCTTCCGCATCGGTGACCTGGGACATTTCGACTCCACTTGCCAGGAGACGGTGCCGGCAGCACTGCGTTGCTTCATCGATGCCAACAACTTCGAAGAGACTCTCCGTAATGCGATTATGGCAAAGGGCGACACCGACACCAAGGCAGCAATAGCCTGCTCATTGGCAGAGGCATGTTATGAGATTCCCGAAAATATAATCGACCGCGCCTACTCTTACCTTCCCCACGATATTCTCACAGTGATGGAACAGTTCTATGAGTATATCCAAAAGAACGTAAACGACTAACGACTT
>Ga0247611_10007645_pt1 | contig 13493 bp, 4 predicted proteins | sample 177DNAGHGhighgp2_FD_192422 | JGI IMG/M metagenome (GOLD analysis project Ga0247611, IMG submission 192422) | Sheep rumen microbial communities from Palmerston North, Manawatu-Wanganui, New Zealand - 1770 DNA GHGhigh gp2 | ecosystem: Host-associated > Mammals > Digestive system > Stomach > Rumen ... | reverse complement strand
TCATCCCGGCGCCGACCAGGGCCCCGCAGGTGCCTTCCATGTTGCCCATGCCGGTGCCGTAGGCTCCGGCGATGTCGAGGGCGGTCTGTTCCGGAAGGCCCACGAGGTCGCAGTAGGTACAGACGACCGACTGGGCGCAGTTGTGTGAGTTGCAGCGCTTCTTCTCGGCTGCGAGCATCTTTCGTGTCTCCATAAAAGAACTATATTGCAGTGAATGTGTATGTGATTGTTCCGACAGAATGGTTTGGAGCCCTTCTGGAGCTTGAATACAAGAATGATGTCCCTAAGGATACTCGCAATGACCAGCAGTATGATTAGAAGATACAGCACGGTCTATTGTCCAATATAATACAACGTCATGAATAAAAGGTCTCTATTCATTGCATTCCTCCATTCCTATTGACAAAGAGATAATCTCTACATTGTATCTGTTATTTGCACATCAACTGAATTATCATCAATACGCACCTCGTATTTGACGCCAGCCTCTGTATAAACATTGGCCATCTGATGGCTGGTAACGAAAGTGTTCTCTTCCAGATACTTTGTCCTTCCAAAGATGATTCGCTCGATGTCATCGGAAGTGAAGAATTGGTATTCTCCTTGACATGTGCTGATGACAATGCGGCCGAGTGTGTTGATCTCCCTCAGGTTTGCATATCCTTCAGTATCCTTGTGAGGGATGAGCAGGAAGAGATAATCACGGGCTCGGCTGATGGCCACATTGATGATATGCTTCTTATTCAGCATTATCTTATCAGGCTGAGAAGCCATAGCCTTCGGCGGATTAAAGACGACAAATACCATATCACACTCATCGCCCTGGAACCCATGAATTGTTCCGACACTGAAATGGATATTCTCCGGTATTGAGTCAAGCTGCTCAATAAGCCGCTCTATCATTTGGGATTCAGCGACATATGGACAAATAATGCCGATGTTCAATGACTTTCCCTCCTCGCAATGACTGGCGACGTACTTGCAAATCTCGGTCACAAGCAGAACTGAATAGATCTGGACATTGGAACTTGCCAGCTTCTTCGGCCCATAGATGTTATCGAATTTCTCTACCCTGAACTGAATGAAATTGATAGGCTTCAACGGTAGTCCAGCGATGTCAACCTTTAGGTGATCATCTTGAGTGCGATTATGCTGAAGCAGGCCATTGTAGGAATACTTGCTGAAAACTTCACCAATCGCTGGTATGGAGCGATACTGCGTGGTTAGATTGGTTATCTCGAATTGAATCGGCTCGGTCTTAGGATTATCGAATCGATCAAGATGGACCATCGTATAGATGTTCTCCTCCTTCCACTCTTCCTCGTTCGCGATTGGTGGAATTTGTAACGGGTCTCCGGCAATGATTATCTTGGCGTATGGTGAGAATCTATAGATAGCATAGACAATCTGAGCCAATGGAATCATAGAGGCTTCATCAATAATGACGTAGTTCCAGTCTATATCTCTCAGACGGGGTGCTCCGCCCAGACGTTGGAATCCATCGTAAGGAAGGCGTGCTATTGTAGATACAAGGCAGCACTGGTCCTCCTCATCAAGTTCAGAATCCCTATTACATAGCAGCCCGCTACTTTCAATAACCTCCGAGCCAGTTGCCACAAAGCGTCCCAGCCATCCTGGGTAATTGGCAAACGCTGCTATCTTCTCCGTGATAACATCGCAGGCCTTATTGGTAGGGGCGAGGACCAATATCTTACAGTAGTCCTCTTGCTTCATCAGATCGCAAATCTGATGGGCAACATATGTGGTCTTTCCTGTGCCGGGAGGGCCGAAAACGAAACTAATATTGTCCTCAAGGTTCTCCTTGAAGTCGAAGCCATCTTCCACCTCCAGTTCCTTGAATGCCGTGATGAGTTTACCCATCAGTTCTGTCGGGTTATTGGCATTCACTGTAGCACGGGTACACTTTTCCCAATTGATTTTGGCGAGCGCACGTGCATCTGCTGCTTTTGCCTTCAGTCTAAGCGTAAAGTCCCTCACGCTGGCCACTTCAAAGACAATGGACTTGTCTTCATCGTTCATGAATTCGAAGTGGACCTCTATTCTTTCTATGGTCTCAATCTCAATTGGAATCGGTCTGGAGGGATTCTTTAAGATGAAGACCCGATCACTGATAGGATCTGGAACGACTTTGCCAAATGCAATTGAAATTGTCTTGGTGCCGCCGGTAGTATCCTTAGGGACATCATTCTTGTATTCAAGCTCCAGAAGGGCTTCAAACCATTCTTTAGAGTATCTCGGCAAGTCTTTGACCTGACTACGGAGCAGTTCAAATTCCTCATTACGCGCGATGTCATTTAAGGCCTTATCTTTCTGCTCCTGAAGACGTTCTTGACGTTCAGCTGCTTTACGGTCTTCTGATTTCTGCGACTTGGCTGGAGTGGTGCTATTCACGAAGCTATCGTCGCCAGTGTTTTGGAGTTCTTTTCTGCTATCGGATATGATGTCGGCCATCTTCTCCCGTTTCTCAGCAGCCTTTTGCAAACTCTCTCGCTTTTTCTTATCTGCCGCTAATTGCAGTATATCTTCTGCCGTCAGTCCGTTGGCTGCGGCAATCGCCCCCAGTCTCTCGTTCTCAATTTGCTCTTTGCTCGCTCCAGCTGCAGCAAGATCTAACTCATGCTTCTTAATTCCAAGCAATTCGCAAAGGTCGTAGTTTACGTCGTAGCGTGCATCCACGAACTTCTCCAGGCTGATTTCGGTGGGCTTATATGTCTTCCCTTCGATGATTATCCATTTCTTGTTTCTAAGCAATTCTACCGCATGTGAATCAAAATAAGCCCTAAGGTCCGTACGATAAAAATACTTATAGACACCTCTTGAGTAACTATTCAGAGGGATGGCAGAAACTACACGCCAGAAGCTTATGGCGTCGGCTTTTTCTTGTATGTGCTCAATGGCTTTATTTAAGCCTTGGATATTATAATCAATAACAGTTATGCCTCGAGTAGAAGAGCGATAGCCAATTTGCTCTCTTTGATGGTCGTTCAATTGCTCACGGTTGTTGCTAGAAGTTGATTCCACAGTGGGCGATGTCAGTATGCCGATACCTTCCAAAAATTCCTCAACCAAATCACGACCAAAATCACGTAGGATTGTCTTGTAGAAGATGTTATCGAAGAAGAAAACACTCTCATTTCCTTTGAAGTAGCGCTTCAAGTCCTCAGTATCCAGGAAAACCTCTCCGGGTGGCAGTACCACCTGTTCGCCCTTGATATTCTTTGCTCCAATCACGAGCATGCTGCCAGCTTTATCCAGTAAGCTCTCCCGTGCCTCCAATGATGCCCCCTTGTAGTATTTCAATATGAGATTGAAGTCCGACAAAATCATATCCTCTTCAAACTCGGCATCCTCATCCTTATACTTTGGAAGAACGTGATTTATGATGTGGTCAAGCAGGTCCGGTTCCTTACATCCGATGTCTGAAAGAAACTTCATGGCCGGCTTGCTGCCAATCATATTCTGAGAGATGACGTTATATTCCTTGGGATCACCTTCGGAGAAGACATTTACGCGCCCTTCAACAAAGGGGGAAACCCATTCTCCATTTGATGTTTCGACTATAGGTGAATACAGGAAATATGGATTCCTCTCATCGGGATTCCATGAGTTGCGGACCTCGTTATTCAAGAAAGTGAAGAGACGATTTATCCATGTGATGGGTTGTCCCTTCATGAACTCAGGGGTAATATCCTTGGCGAAATCTTCTGTGCTATACTCCTTTATCTCTATATCATCCTCAATGCCATAATAGTATAGGTCGTTAAGCTTCTCACAAAGAATACCTATTCTATCTCCTGCTTTACGGAGTTGACGGAACTGTGTTGTCGTGATAAGAGACGCAAGGGACTTCGGAGATACCTTGTAACTCTGAGGCCCTTTCATATATGTCTGGTCCACAGAGAGCAGCAGTTCTTCATTCTTGATCTTGTCGAGACAAGCATCGACGATTACTTTCGGCTGGATAATAGACCGATCCACATCATGCCATCCATACGAATATCGACTAACCTCGTCCCATCTTACTATCTTCTCAATATTGTGGTTTAAGATCAAATTCCCTTCGCGAAGACCGAGGTCTCTCAACTCACAGAGAGTGTCGGCAGCCAAATTACCAAGTTCATCCACCAATTTTTCGTTGACCTTTTCATTTGGTTTGATCTGTTGCCGGTTATCAACGAGTAAGAAGGGGGCGTGAAATATCAAGCAGACATTGAAGGATTCCGAAGTCGGAAAGAAACAATGGACTTTGGGGCGTATAGTAGTATCAATAGTACCGTCAGGATGTAAGTAGTAACCAGCATAGATCTTATGCTTTCCTTCCTCTCCCAAATCCACGACGCGAGAGAACATCAATACATTTCTGCTCTTATCATAATCCGCAAGCGAAAGCTTTTCTAACAGGATACCCCTTTCAGATTCGACGGATTCCGTGATTGTCTTTGAGAACTGTTTTGATTCTCGAGTCTCAAGGTCTTTCCAGCGGATACGAGTGAGGTTGTGAAGGAATAAAGTGCCGTTTGCAAGCACCTTAAGCTTGGCGCTAATTTCTTTGTATGCAGCCTGAGGATTCTTGAACGGAATCAAGAAAAGGGTCTCGCCTTGGTCACGTCTTGGGTGGTCCTGGGTAATTCTTTCTGGAACGATGTAATGGTTAATCCTGAACCTGAAGTGTTCGTCATATACCTCCGGGGCATCAGTGTATTGGAATACGGACTTGAAGCCGATACCAAACTTTCCGATTTTGTTTGTCGAGTCATTATCGCTCTTTGTAGATGCGCCAATTGCCGTAATTGAATTGATGTGGCCAGGAGTAATCTTTTTGTCCTCGACATCCGTGATAGAGAAATGAACTGTTCCGTTGTGTTTGAATATCAGGGATTTCTTATCGAGCAGGATCGTAACATCGGTAGCCATAGCATCATCGGCATTTTGCAGCAACTCATAGATGAAGTGAGCAGTATCCGGGTACTTGTCGATAACACTTTGCCAAACGCCACGGAAATCTCTATCATTGAAAACCTTGAAGGCTTCGACTCTGGCGTCGTGGAGCTTGTCGAATAATATCTCTTTCTCCAGCCAAGCGTCTTCGTCTTCAATTTGACCGCCCGTTATGGAGGATAACTCCAGCCCCTTCTCGGAAACACTATCGACCCGACAGGTTACCTTTCCACCGACTTTGCTCCTATCTTCCGCCGAGGGTTTGAAAAGGTAGAACTCAAAACCGTAATCGTCCTTTACTAGAAGTTTTTTTGTATAGAGCCTTTCGTCTTCCTCTACCTTAATGGCGTTGAATTCATATTCGCACTCATCCTCATAGATATTGGCAAAGATCTCCTCCCAATCGAGTTCTATCTGCGGGGAAGACTTGCCGTACACTATACGGCAAGGTATTTTCGAGCCTCTGGGATAAAGCATTTCAAAGGCTGGGTGATAGTCTACGGTGACTATACGGCGTGCCTCATCGATGATCGCCCATGCAGGGAAATCACCCATCATCTTTTTACCCAGAGAAGGTAAGAGTGCTTTCTTTACTTCCATAAAAACCATTTGGTGATACCAACCATTTCAGAAATCTGTTTCTTCTATGTCCCAAGGTTCAGACCAGACTGAAAGAATCTGCTCGTAGAGTTTTTTTGCTCGTTTCCGAATTGCCTCAAGGTCCCATTGCGGTAGGGACAAATACTCATCAAGTGTTACAAGGCCTTTTGCATATTTGAGTAGACCTTCTTTATTGCCCTTCCCAGATAGCTTAACCGGCCAAGGTGCGTTGCTGATACTTGTGTTAAGCGCACCTGGAATTATAGCCAGATTCCCCAAAGTATAGAGAGCGTCATCGGTTTGCTTTACGATTTCTTCATCTTCAGGCACCTCCCAATACTGCCTCCATTTCTTGGGCATAAGATGCTCCAAGCTATAATTACCAATACCATAAAGCTGCGTAGCCGCTAGTTTGTCTGACCGCAAGCGACTCTCAAGCATATAAAGAAAACCGAGGGCCTGTCGATTGATGTAAATAATGTCTTTAATGCCATGTTTGATTTCTTCCTGTCTCGCAGCCCGATATGTAGTATCCTTATCCTTGTCCACATAAGCCTTCAACGCTTCTACAGTAAGGATTTCATTTGAGATCAGACCGTCGTTAAAGAGGCCGTTGTAACCGCGAGTCTCAAGTCTTGCTATGGTGCGTCGCATCATAAAGGTCTCGATGTAATCGAATATTTTGGTTTGCTCTTCTACAGATGCGTACATTTTTACGTACAATACATACGGAAGCATTACCGTGAAGTCAAGAGCAAACATCATGAGATTTACACGCTCGAACCCGGGCTCAGAAGCGACAGCTTCAGACTTGCATTTTGGGTTGAAGTTCTGCTTAAACAAAGTGGCCGCTTCGTAAATGTCCTTCATCAGGCTATCTTTATTTCTTCCCATGTACTTCTCAACGAAGTCTTTATAGGACAGGAAGAGCTTGTCTACCTTTTCGTAATCAAGTTTATCTTCCGTGGTGACGGACACGCCTTCGCCCCTGACCTTAATAGTAAGTAGAGCGTACAGGAAGAGGTCAATCAGGTGATACTTCTTTGTGCCGGAATTGATTATCTGGTCCCAATACTTCTTCTGTTCCTCATCTGCCTCAAATACGGGTTTCCAATACTTATTGTATTTGTCCTCGTTTTTCTCATCAAAGAGGTAGTTCTTCAACAGTTCGGATGTGGTTAGCGTGACTCCTAGTGAGTTGATCGTATCGAATATCTGCTGCTCATTCTCCTGGGAACCGAGATCAATGACAACGAAGTGAAGATACTTTTTCACCGTGTCAGATGAAATCTTCTCAATATCCAGATGTTTATAGAAGTAATTGTACATCTGAATAATACGATTCTGAGACTCGATCTTTTTCCCTTTTTCATCAACTGACAAATCTACCAATTCTGTCAGGCCGACAATCTTGTTAAAGGCGTCCTTATCAATGTGGTTATGATGAATGGATATCTCTTTCTCGTCAGATTCATCGCTAATGGTAATCATGAAATCGTTGAAAATCTGCGGTCGGTTCTTTTTAAGGCTCAGCACCTTGAAGAAAACGGTAATCGTGGTCAAGCGCTGCTGACCATCGATTACAATGCGCACATCTCCGTATTTGCTTCCGGTTTCTGTATCCTTCTGCTTTAGAATTAGTGAACCTATGAAATACGGTTTTTCAATGGCGGAAATGCTCTCCATGTCTTCCAAAAAGCGTTTCCAATTCTCTTCTTCCCAAACGTATGCGCGCTGGTAATAAGGAATCTCAAAAACAGTATGAGTGCTGAAAACCTTCAGAAGGAATAAATCATTTGCTTTCATAACGGTGTTTGCTCTAAGAAATATGCAGGACGACTTTATCTGTATGCTTTTCTCTGGAATTATCTTCCCATTCTACTCGAACAAGTGCTTTTTCAGGCATGTCGCTATAAACCAAAAGTTCCAACTGACAACTATCTCCCGCAGCGATAGTTTCGATAGGGAAGGATTTATCAATGTCTTGGAATAAGAAACTTTCTTTATCAAGGTTCTCAATCATAATATTATATGCATCAGAAGGTCCAGTGTTCTCAATAATGAGATACAAAGTATTCTTGTCCCGCCAATATGTCTTCATCGCCAAATGCGCATACATTTTTTCTCTTTCAGCCTCTTTATATTCGGCGATCTTGTAGTCATTCAATATACGCTCTTGCTTCTTAATTCTCATATCAAGAAACAGGAATGTCCCTACAGAGAAAAGTAGGGAAATGATAGCAATAATAGTAGCAGCCATGTTAATCAAACTTAAATCTGTGCCAAGCATCCATCACAAGCCGTTTGGTCCGGTACTCGCCGTATTGGCGGAGTTCGTTGTCTTTGAGGACACGGAAGGTCTCATTGATACATCCAGGGCCGCAGACGTCTTCGGGGTCAAGGATGTAGCGCATGTCTTCGGTATTCAGCCCATAAAGATGACCAATAATGGCGTCGAGTTCCGCCTGGAGAACAGCGCGACGGTCAGGGTCATAGATGAAGGGCTTCTGTTCTCCGAGCTGCGGGAGTTCCAGCTTTTGTTCGTCTGTCAATTCATCGAACAGTTCCAGGGCCCAGCCGTCAAGGTCGTGGTTAAAGTATGTGAGTTCCGCAACACGACGTGTAATCTCCCATTGGGTACTTGCTGGAATTTGGTCGAAAGGAATAACCGGGAATTGTTTGACAAAACTAATGCTTGCGTGACTCCCCCCTATTTTTTGTCTCGCCACATAGTCAAATGGCAACGACGAGGCTGTTGCCAGCGCCAAGGTGTTGGCCACAGCACCCTCTGTATACAACAGAGTGGTGCTGTTGCCAACACCTACCTCTGCCGGGAGGAGGGAAATTATGAAAGTCCTTTCAGTTATAGAACTGGTTATATCTCGAAATCCTGTCAGATAGGAGTGTAGCCATTCCCAGATAACGTTTCCTTCGGCATCGGTTTTTGCTTTTCGGTTTTCAATCTCGGTGAGCGGTACCCAGTACCAGGGCATTATGTTGTCAGAAGGGTCTGCAAGGCGCTCTGATGATGGTGAATCAATAGTATTGGGCCGGTCTCCACCGATAGGCCAAGTACCATAGTGGTGATTGTAGTGCCAAATCATTTTACCTTCATAGAGAGGAGCATAAACAATTCCTTCTGATGTATAAAAGCAATTGCCTTTCAATACTGCGCCTTGCTTGGTAAGTTGGTCATAGGTGCGAAATAGGTATGAATCCGTAGATAGATTCAACATACTGCCAAAACGGACGTTTTTCCACGGATGATTCTTAGATTTATCGTCATGTATCACACAAGCATTATGATAAATCTTGGCTGTGAGAGCGGCATCCCTTGAGGTCCGGAATATCGGGCAGGTCTTTGTGTTTGGGTTCAACAATGCAAAGTCGCTAGTTTTGAGAGTGTAAATCCGGTTTGGATCTAGAAGATGATCAATTCTCCGAAGATAAAACCCGCCAGATACTTGGCGTGGAATAGGAACATCTTTTCCCGCCGTCAATAAACAAAACTTAAAACTATGATGAATTTGGAATATCTTTTCCTCATTCTCGAAGCTATAAAGAGATATCAACCTATTTTCGTCTACGAGTTTGGAGAAAAATAGTTTACTGCTATCGTTAACTGCGATTCCTGTGGGAAGAACTAATCCCCATGCTTCTTTTGAGAACTGCAGGCACATTTCAGCAAATAGTGGATACAAATCAATCTTTCCCACATTTGTAAGCTGAAAGCGCGTTGAGTTTTTTACAAAGCTACTCTGGCTAGCGATCTCTTTTCTTGCAGCTTGATATTCTTCGAAAAGAGTTCTATCTGATAGTTCAAGAGATGCAATAAGTCTATCCCTTGCTGCTTGATTAGATGCATCAACAATCTGTTGGTTTTTTCCAACAAACCATTTTTCATCTTCCATCTGAAGCTTATCCCACGGCGGATTGCCGCACATCACATCAAAGCCACCTTCATTGGCGAATACCTCCGGGAATTCGACACACCAGTGGAAGAAACGGTATTTTTTCGCGGCAGCGAGCACCTCTTTTTTGAAACTGTCATCCAGCGGTTTGAATGTGTAATCCTCTTCGTCGAGGTGCTTGATCTCCTCGAGTGCCCGGTAAACAGTCTTCGTATAGGGAATCTCAAGAGGAGAAGAGAACAGGTCCTCCGCCCCTGTCATGTCCTCCGCTGTGAACTGCTTGTAGAAGGCATAGGAATAGATGTCGCACGCCCTTCTTAGGCATTCTACCCGCGGGGACTGCATCAGATCTTCCCATCGCTTCTGTTTGGTCAGCTCTTCCAGGAGCGTGGTCTCCGGTAAGGCGGATATTTCCCTAACCTTCGACGCTAGGCCGATCTGTTCGGAATCGATCCGCTCGATCATGCTGTCGCTGCTGAACAGGGTCGCGCCGATTGCGCTCAGGTTTCCCCGCTCCATCTCCTGGATTTCGCGCAGGGCGTCGTTGTTCAGGGCCTTGACTCGCTTCAGGACATCCTTGTCTTCGGCACTAAAAGCCTCCTTCGGGACGCCTTTCAGAAGGACGTCCAGGTCTGCTACACCCACCACGGAGTTACCGCAGCGGATATGGTGGTCCAGGAAGGAAAGCGGCATTCCAGCACAGTAGCCTTCAATCCAAAGGACAACTTTGCAAAGCTCGACTGCGTCTGGGTTGAAGTCCACGGCATAGACACACTTCTGGATTACCTCACGGAGCGCTTCACGGTAATCCAAGGAGGCGGGATTGTCTTCACCTGTGCGGATGGTACAGACATACCAGGCCAACGTCCTGGCCATTGCCAGTGCGATGTGTCCGGAGCCGGATGCCGCATCACACACCTTCATAGACAATAGCGCCTTCACTTGCTCTTCCTTAGTGGTGTATTGGGCTATCTTTTCTTTAATGACAGGCTCCAGTGTGGTGCGAATCAGGCTCTGTACGAGGTCTGGCCGGGTATAGTAGCTGCTGGTGCTCTTTCGGTCCAGGCCGCCCACATAGCCGAAGTTCCAGGCATTCTGTTCCGTAGCAGCGGTAAGAATGGGCTGCATTTCCAAGATACCTTCGTAAACGGAGCCGAATTCCTCAACGTCGAGCGAAGAATAATTGATCTTGACACGGTTGCCTTTCTCGTCCTTGAATTCATTCAGCGTGCGGAAAGCCTGTAAGAACTGTTCATTGTCGATGGAGCAGTTTTTCAGGTAGTGGAGGGTATCATCGTCAAAGAGAAGGCCGCCTAGCGGCTTGATGCCCAGTTTTTCGCCAAATCCAGAGGATTCAAACAGGTGGAAGGTATCCATCAGGCTCTGCCAGAGGTCCTGGTACCTGCGGTCTTGGAGGTAGAGCAGTTCTGACTGGCCACGGAAACGGGAGGCTGCGTAATACTTCTTGTAGATGTCCTGGAGCTTGCAAAGACGCTCGTAGTCAGGATGGGAAGCATCCGGAATCTGGTACACCAGGTTGCGTTCTTCGATGATGAAGAGGAAGAGAAGCCGGTAGATGAAATGGATGAGTTCTTTGTTGTACTGGCGTGCCGTCAGGTCGTGATTGAGGTAGGCCTGGCGCAGCGCATCATTGCCGGCGCCGTTCCCACGAATGGCGGCCTGCCCGATGATTTCCATCGTTTTTTTGACCGCATCGGAAAGGCCGTCGCGGATGCGATTGCCACTGGCGATGCTCATATTGAACCAGTTCTCGAAGATGCAGGCATCGTCTCCGCTTACGCGGAAGCGGGAAGCGTGCAGGAGACGGAAGAGCAGGCAGAACTCGGTGTATTTGTCCTCTTCCAGCATCCGGCGAAGGTCGAATTCGATATAGGTGAGCTTCACCAGCTGGCCGGTATTCCGGAGCAGGCGAAGTGTCTGGCCGTTGGCCACGATGCCATAGACATTCTCCGTGTTGTTGAGGTACTCCAACATGGTGGCGTGCGGGGATTTGCGCTGACGATCTCCCTTAGCCCGGAAGTCCAACGAACACTTATCCAGGGTGTCGATAGCGGCATCACCGGTTTTATCACCAACAACGATGACGGGAAGATTGCCCAGTGGCTCGCAGAGATATGTGATATCGTGCCCTTTGCCGTTTATGTTGATGAAGGCGTTTTGGCGGGTAAGGTCATAGCCCAGGCTAGAGAGCATCCTCTCCATCAAGTCACGGGAGCGGCGGGTGCCATAGGGGTCATTGAGCAGCGAGCGCTCCTTGAAGAAACGCCAGTCGTTTCGCAAGCTGCTCCAAGCATAGTCAATGGCCTGGGATACGCGGGAGTCTATCCCGAAGTCCTGTTCCCTGTTTCCTACAAGGGTGGTGTCCTTCTCGACGGCATTCAATATGTCGTCGGAAAGGAGATGTCCGTAAACGTGAATACTTGTATAGTCCATCGTGATTATGCTTTAGGGAGGAAGATGTAGGCGGCAATCATATCCATCGGCAGTACGGGTTCTACCACCTGGTATTCTGCTGCGTTGAGGTAAGTACGGTATTGGGTAAAGGCGTCCACGAGGTGGTTGGCGCGCTCCATTGCCACTTCGTCTGTGTGTTTACGGAGCCCGGCTTCATCACGGGACCATTGCAGGTCCGCATTGAAGATGGCCTTCTGGCTGAGCGCATCGATGTTGCCGGAGGCTTGCGCTGCCATGAACAGGATCTTGCTTTCTTCTTGCGTAAGGAAGTCGTGTTTCTCGATATTACCGCGGTAGCCGAAGAAAATCATTTCTTCTCCGACCAGTTCGCGGTCTGTTTCTTTTTTGTCCCGGATTACGCTGCGCACACGCATCAGGAGGATGGTTGTCTTGACGGCAACGTCGGCCGTCTGCATTACCATAGCACGAGATGCGGCCAGGTGGCCACCATTGATGGTGTCGTTGACAACGGCTCTGGAAAGGTCTTCAACGAAAACGTGATTGCGGCCAATGTACATATAGCCCTTTGGCGTCGGCGAGGCAAAGGATATTTTTACCGTGCCGGATGAGCCGATGACAGGGAAATAGTGACGTAAGTTTGCCGGGAGTTCGAGCTGGGCGAAGTGGTAGCACATCTTACCGTCGCTCTTGATGTTGACGCCTGCGCTGCGGAGTTCGCTGATTACGAAATTCTCGGTGTCTTTGACTCCGCCGATCACGGCTTTTGCTTCTTCCAGGGAGGCCGTAAGACGTGTCGGATCCATCTGCTTGTTGTTGTGGGCGAAGTAGGTGTGGGAAAGTCGTTCGTTTTCCTCAATGCGCTTGAGTTGGAGCTCGCGTTCCTTCTGCTCCTCCACAAAGAAGTCCTCTGTGTCAAAGAGTGACATCTGCATGAAATCTGTCTGGGAAGGAGCGTTGATGGTCATAATGCGCTCCATAATGCTTTCCATCAGGGAAGCATCGTTGTCGGCGATAGGCAGATAGACGCCCAGTTTTTTCTTAATCTCGTCCTGCTTCTTGTATAGAACGTTGAGAACAATGTTGTCCACAGGGTTGTTTTCGGCGTACATCGTGGAAATCATCACAGTTTCGGATGTCTGACCAAAGCGGTCGATACGGCCATTTCGCTGCTCCACGCGATTGGGGTTCCATGGCAGATCGTAATGGATGATAGCGTCGAAGCCCTGCTGAAGGTTGACGCCTTCACTGAGGCAGTCCGTACAGACAAGAACGTGGCGGTTGTGCGTGGCCAGTTCATCGATGCGCATCTTGCGCTCTTCGTCGGAGAGACGGCTGGTGATGGTCCCGACTACGACATCTTTGGTCTTGCGATTGGCGGCCAGGTGCTCAGAAATGTAATTGCCCACGTATTCAGCAGTTTGAATATACTGGCAGAAGACTATCGGGCTCTTGCCGTTATCCAGGGCGAACCACACTATCTCCAGCGCCTTTTTCACCTTGTTGTCGGCACCGGATTCTTTGATATGCTGCAGGCTGGCGATGAATTCCTTTGAGCGGGTTTTGTCGGAACGGGTTGCCGTTTCATAA